>Ga0163147_10000491_pt1 | contig 62669 bp, 59 predicted proteins | sample OliLakLV19MP6G1_FD_148597 | JGI IMG/M metagenome (GOLD analysis project Ga0163147, IMG submission 148597) | Freshwater microbial mat bacterial communities from Lake Vanda, McMurdo Dry Valleys, Antarctica- Oligotrophic Lake LV.19.MP6.G1 | ecosystem: Environmental > Aquatic > Freshwater > Lake >... | reverse complement strand
ACAAAACACACTGTGCTCTGGCAGAATCATTCACGCGGGGTGCCTCCGTGTCTACTTGGGCCTTTATTCACTACCCTTTGGACGCAGCGGTGCCCCGCTCAGTTCACTTCTTCATGAATAATCCGGGCTAGGGCCTTAGGCATTGCGAGGCCGGACCCGTTCCCAGCGGCCGAAGCAATCTCCCAGAGCTGAGGGCTCTACTTCAAGCCTTTCGCGAGGAGCCAGTTCCGTCTGCAAAGCGAGCGCGAAGCCTGCCTTGGGGCACGAAGCAACCTCCTCCCACCACGATGGGTCCGCACGCGCCGAAGCAATCTCGCTACCCCCGCCGTCATTGCGAGTTTCAGCACAGACATAGTGGCCAGGCTGCGCGCTCCGTGACACTGGGGATAAACACTCACTCGTCACCCCGGCGAAAGCCGGGGCCTCGCCTGAAATGGGGCGTTTTCGAACGGGTTCTTCAACAGGCCCGAATCCGTTCTGCAGGGGCCGAAGCAACCCCGGCCTCCCACTACCAACGTCGCGACCCCGGCTACGACCGAATCAACGCCAGTACCTCATCCCGCCGTTGCTCCATCTCGGCCTGCGAATACGCCTCGAGGTTCAGCCGCAGCAGTGGCTCGGTATTCGACCCGCGGACGTTGAAGTGCCACGAGTCGTAGTCGACGGAGACGCCGTCGAGTTTGGTGACCCGGCCATCCCCGTATCGCTCCTCGATGAGCCGGAGCGCGCGCGGGAAGTCCTCGACCTTTGAATTGATCTCGCCCGAGATGAAGTACTTCGCGCGGAAGGGGGCCAGGAGTTCGGATAGCTTCTTGCCGGACAAAGAGACCAGTTCAAGCAGCAGAAGCGCCGGGATCATTCCATTGTCGGCGAACCAGTTGTCCCGGAAGTAGTAGTGGGCCGAAACCTCGCCGCCATAGACCGCGTTCAACTCTCGCATCTTCACCTTCATGAAGGCGTGACCGACCCGGTGCATCACCGGTTTGCCGCCCACCTCGCTGACGCTGTCCGCGACTGCGCGGGAGGCGCGAACGTCGTAAACGATGGTGGCGCCCGGCTCCCGCTTCGCGAACATGGTTCCGAGCAGGGCGGTCACAAAATCCCCGGGGATGAACTCGCCGGTGTCGTCGATGAAGAAGCAGCGGTCCGCGTCGCCGTCCCAGGCGATTCCGAGATCCGCGCCTTTTTCCCTGACCGCCGCGATGATGTCCCGACGGTTCTCCTCGACCAGAGGATCGGCCGGGTGGTTCGGGAAGTCGCCGTCGGGGGTGAAGTACAAATCGGTGCGCTCGAAGGGGAGCTTCGCGAAGATCCGCTCGGCGGTGGGGCCGCCCATGCCGTTGCCCGCGTCGAGCACCAGCTTGAGTGGCCGCATCTTCTTGACGTCGATGAAGCCGAGGCAATGAGAAATGTACGCGGCCGTCACGTCCTGTTGTGAGAGCGCGCCTGGCGTACCCGTGAAGGGCGCGGGCTCCGGCCCGAGGGCTCCCTCCCGCACCTCCCTGATGCCGGCATCGCCCGACAGGGCGATAGCACCCGCGCGCACCAGCTTGATGCCGTTGTACTGCTTCGGATTGTGCGACGCGGTGATCATGGCGCCGCCATCGAGCGACTGGCTTGCCACCGCGAAATACAGGGTGTCGGTGGTAACCATGCCGATGTCGATGACGCTCGCTCCGCACGATCGCACGCCGTCGATGAAGGCCTCGGCAAGGGCGGGCGAAGTGTCGCGCATGTCGCGGCCGATGGCGATGTTCTTCGCCTTCAGGTAGTCGACGAACGCGATGCCGATGCGACGAGCGAGCGGCGGATTCAAGAGGCTCGGGCTCAGGCCGCGGATATCGTAGGCCTTGAAGATGCTGGCGAGATCGGAAGTCATAAATGTTCGGTCTTTCTGATCGAGGACGCACGGCCAGTGAAGGCCGAATTCACTTCGGCCGAAGCGCGGGGCGCACTGGGGCTGAGCATTCGAAGCCGCTTTCCTATTGCGGCCCCCCCGCTCGGGAATAGTCCGAAACGACGGTGCCGTCGCCGAGGGCCGACCCGGTGAGCACGCGGCAATGCCGGCCGACGCGGACGCCGTTGGCGAGTAGAGCCCCTTCGACCAGCGACCCCTCGCCGATCTCCGTGTCGTGCCAGACGACGCTGCGGCGAAGGGTGGCGCCATGCACGCGCACGCCCGAGGTGAGGGTGGTGCCGTCCTCGATGCGCGAGCCTGGTCCGACCTGGCATCGCGGGCCGATGTAGAAGTGACCCTCGAGGACCGCGAGCGGATCGACCACCGCGGTCTCGTCAACGAATCCGTCCCCGTGCCGCGGCGCTTCGATCGTGTGGGGAAATCGGCCCGAGAGGAGGTCGAGGTGGACCTGAAGGTACTTCTCGTGGGTGCCGATATCGATCCAGTAGCCCGAGTGGGTATGCGCCTGCATGCGCTCGCCGCTTGCAATGAGGGAGGGGAAGTACCCGCGCTCGATCGAATAGTTGACGCCCTTCGGCATGATGGAAAGGGTGCGTGTCTCTAGGACGTAGAGGCCGGCGTTGATCTTGTTGGTCGTGATCTCTTCGGGCTTGGGTTTCTCTATGAACCGCCCGACGCGGCCAAAGTTGTCGGTCTCCACCAACCCGTAGGCCGAGGGGTTGTCCACGGGGTGAAGGACGATGGTCGCCGAGGCGTTCGTCGACTCGTGGAGCTTCAGGATCGCGCCGAGGTCCAGGTCGGCGAGCACGTCGCCATTCAGTACCACCACTCGTTCGCCCAGCGCGTCCTCGGCGTTTTTCACCGCACCCCCGGTGCCGAGGGGCGTCTCTTCGAGGACGTAGGTGAGGCGGACGCCGTCCGAGGCGCCGTCGCCCAGGACGGTGCGGATTCGTTCGGGCCGGAAGGCCACGCATAAGACGATGTCCTCGATCCCGGCCTTGCGCAGCATGTCCAGCTGAAATTTCAAGAAGGGCCGGTCGAGGACCGGAACCACCGGCTTTGGGAGTTCCAGGGTGAGGGGGCGAAGCCGCGTGCCTTCGCCGCCGACCAGGATGATGGCGCTTGTCTTCATTGAGGGGGGGGGGAAACTTATCACCGCCTTTGCCTGGACCTCTGATACAATTACCCCGTCGACTCGACGCGGGGTAGAGCAGTCCGGTAGCTCGTTGGGCTCATAACCCAAAGGTCGCAGGTTCAAATCCTGCCCCCGCTACCAGTCGGAATTGTTGGGATCGGCGCTTCGTTCATGCCGGCCGGTCCAGTCAAGGGAGCAAGCTGCGTGGGGTTCGAGAGCGTTGTGTTCGCCGACAGCGCACAACTCGCCGCCCTCTCCTGCTTCTCGAGGCTCAAGGCCGAACGCGATGCGGGCCGGCGCAGCCTCATCCTCGCCCTCGTGGACGTCGCAGGCGGCGAGGCCATTTCGAGCCGGGGGCTGGGCGAAGTGCGCAGCCTCGGCGATTCCTCCGGGCCGACCGAACAGTTGAGGAAGAAGGTCGCGGTGGAGGTCCGTCGCCACCGCCCGACGCACGTGCTGGCCCCCCTGGGCCTTCTGGGAGCCGAGCCCTCCGTCGACTACTTCGCCACGCTCCGCACGGTCATGAACCTGGAGAAGGGACGCGACCTCCTGTTCTTTGAGGAGCGGCCGAATTGTCTCGTTCCGGAGGCGGTGCCCCTGAGACTGTCGGCGCTCGGCGTCCGCCTCCCTCCCGCGAGCCAACTGCGCGCACCGCGTCGTCAGATGCCGTTCAGCCTGAAAATGATCCTGGGCTTCACGCCCCCGATCTTCGGGCAGGTTGGCGAGCGATGGCGCCTGTCCAGGTCGATGAAGGCCGCATTTCGCGACGCCGCCGATTGGGATCCTCAGCGCTCGCTCGGGCCCAAACTTCAGCCGGTGGTGGAGCCATGGCGCGAGGCTGACACCGCCGACCTCTTCGAACTCGCGGAAGCGCTTGGACAGGCCGCCCGCCTGGGCGCGCCCAGGTCGTTCTCGAAGCGCATGCTCCGTCACGCCGCGAACGGTGCGAGCCAGACACCGATGGAGCGGTACTGGCTGTCTCTGCCGGGGGCGCAGGAGCCTGACCCGATCAGCGACAGCTACTGACGCTCAGGCCGCAAACGCATCCTTCGCGTTGGCCCAACGGTCCGGGTCCTGGAGCCAGAGCGTGTTCAAGTAGATGCGCACCGCCGAAGAAGATTCGGAAGCCAGTGCGGCGCAGGCTTTCTTCAGATCTTCGAGGCTGATCGGCGTCGACGAATCGTCCTTGAGCAAGCCATCATCGTGGGCCAGACCGAGGGCATCGAGGAAGGCGATGAGCATCGGCTTCCTTGGGCCGAGGTGCAAGGCTACGAGCAGGGACGACGCCAGAACCTCGCCGGGGTCGCGCACCGTGGCCACGATCCTCGCCTGAACCTCGGGCGGGAGTTTCCGCGCCGCGATCGCGCGCATCTTGCGGGCGTCGGCTACCACCGCCGTCACACTGGCCCGGATCAGCGGCGTCGGGTCCTTGACCATCTCAGCCGCGGCCAGATTCTTCTCTTCAGGAGAGAGCGTCTTCCACAGACGGTTCGAGGTGGTCTGCCAGGGGTCGTTTGGGGTGGTCGTCATGTCGGGCAAGCATATAGTCCGCGACCATGTCCGGCCCGGCGTCCCTCGATGCGTTCGTCCGAAGCGCGCCCCGGCTCTTTGTGCTGACCGGCGCCGGCTGCAGCACGGCCGCGGGAATTCCCGACTATCGGGATGAGAAGGGGGAGTGGAAACACAAACCCCCCGTCCAGTTCCAGGAGTTCATCGGCTCGGCGGCGACGAGGCAGAGGTATTGGGCTCGAAGCCTCGTCGGATGGGCCCGGGTCGACGCGGCCAGGCCATCGGCTGCCCATACGGCGCTTGCGTCTCTCCAGAAGAGCGGCGCGGTGGGAGCCCTCGTCACCCAGAACGTCGACGGTCTTCACCAGAAGGCCGGAAGCGAGGCGGTGATTGATCTGCACGGCCGGCTCGACACGGTGAAGTGCCTCGAATGTGGCGCCACCGTCTCGCGCGAGGGGATTCAAAGAGAACTGGTGGAGCGGAATCCCCGCTTCGCGAGGATGAACGCGGCGGACGCGCCTGATGGCGACGCTCAATTGAACGGCCCCTTCGACGATGTCCTCGTGCCCGCCTGCGCGGTGTGCGGGGGCATGCTCAAGCCGGATGTGGTCTTCTTCGGCGAGAACGTGCCGAAGGCGCGGGTCGCGGACTGCTACGCCGCTCTGGCCCAGTCCGACGGTGTTCTCGTGGTGGGATCGTCACTGATGGTCTTTTCAGGCTACCGGTTCTGTCTCGCCGCAGTCGAGCTCGGCAAGCCGGTGGCCCTCGTCAACAAAGGGAGGACGCGCGCGGACGACCTGGCCCATGTCAAGGTCGAGGGAGACTGCGGAGACGTTCTCCACGAGCTGCTTCGGCGACTGGCTTAGCAGTCCGTGGTGAAAGTCCGCCGTTGCACCGAGACGAGCGATGCGCCCGGATGGCAAGGCGCCGAGGAGGCGCGAATATCGGGAATACTCGGCCGAGCGCGAAGCCTCCCCTTGGGGGACGAGCAACGCAGCCCAGCCGGGATGCAGCGTTCGAGCCCCAAGGGCTGGCTTCGCGCTCGAATGCCGGCAGACTTTCACCACGGGCTGCGAGCAGTCCGTGGTGAAAGTCGACCGCGAGCGAAAGTGAGAGATTTTTCGTCAGATCAAGGCGCCGAACCGCAGGAATACCGGGAGTATTTCAAGGTTTGGGAACGCGGAGCTCTGCGGAAAAGATCCGCTTTCGACGCGGAGGGACTTTCACCACGGGCTGCTAGGGCCAGAGCGCGAAGCCGGCCAGGATCACGAAGGCCGAGAGGATCCGCCGCGTGCCGAATGGCTCTTTCAAAACGAGCGAGCCGAGGATCGCCGCAAAAAGGACCGAGGTTTCCCGCAGGACGGCCACCCGGCCCATGGAGCCGTTCGAGAAGGCCCATATCGCGATGCCGTAACTCAGGAAGGCGATGATCGCCGCTCCGAGGCGCGATCGCAGCGCGCCTCCTTGTCCGGCGAAGACCGCGGTTCCACGTCGCAGCAGGACGTAGAGGGGAAGGAACGGGGCGGCGCACAGATTCATCCACATCACGTATTCGAGCGTGTTTCCCGACACCCGGGCCCCCAAGCCGTCGACAATGGAGTACGCGGCGGTAAAGGCTCCGCTCAGCAGCGGGTAGCCGATCGAGCGTCGAAGCTTGCCCCCCGCTCCCGCAGCGGCGAAGGCGAGGCTCGCGATGCCGAGGGACGAGACGCAGATACCGATCCATTCGCGCGCGACCAGCGTGTCGATCCCGAGAGCCGAGGAGGCGATGGCGGCGAGGAGCGCCGCGGTTCCCCGGGCGATGGGATACGCCTGCGACAAGTCGCCGTGTCGATAGGACAGGATCACGAAGACGAAGTAGACGTTTTGCAGGATCGTCGTGGCGAGGAGATAGGGCCAGACCTCCGCCTTCGGAATCGAGAGAAAGGGAAGGGCCGCGAGGCTCGCGAGACCCCCGAGACCCATGATCCAGGCCATCGAAAGGGTGCGGTCGTCGTCATTCTTCACGAAGGCGTTCCACGAGGCGTGGAGCAACGCGGAGACGAGGATCAGAGCGGTTACCATCGCGAAACCACGTATTCTCCGCGCAAACCTGGAAACTGTTGAGGAGAAGTCATGGAAAAGAGACGGAATTTTCTGGGCGCCCTTGCCGCCGCCCCGCTTGTTCACGGTCTGCTCGCGCGCGGCGTGTCCGAGGGGCAACCCTCCTCAGGCAATGATGCCGAAGTGTTCTCCCGCCTGCGCGACGAGTTCCTTTTCCCCCGCGAAGTGACCTACTGCAACACCGGGACTCTCGGCGCCATACCGCGGGAGGTCATGGACGCGATGGTCACTGGCCTTCGCCGCACCGAGTCGACGCTGCCCGACTGGCCCTACTTCCAGGCGGACGGCGAGCCCCTGACGGGCTACCAGCCTCTGCTTGCCGCGCGCACCACGGCCGCCCGGTTCCTGGGGGCGGACGCCCTCGAGGTGGCGATCACCCAGAACGCCACCATGGGAATGAACGTCCTCGGCAATGGCGTCGACTGGCAGGCCGGGGACGAGGTCCTCACCACCGACCAGGAGCATGGCGGCGCGGTCTCGATCTTCCGGCTCATGGCGAAGCGCCGGGGAATCGTGGTGAAGGAGCTGCCCCTCGCCGGTGCGGTGGGCGGCGGCCCGGAGGGAATCACGGCAATGTTCCGCGCCGCGGCGAGCGCCAAGACCCGCGCGATCATGGTTTCGCACATCACGTCCCAGTTCGGAATCCTGATGCCGGTGAGAGAGCTGATCGCGCTGGCTCGAGAGAGGGAAGCGTTGTCCCTGATCGACGGAGCTCAGGCGGTGGGGCAGATTCGCGTAAATGTCCGGGAACTTGGGTGCGATGCCTACGTGGCGAGCCCTCACAAGTGGTTGATGGCGCCCAAGGGTACGGGACTTCTCTACGTGAAGCGCGGCGTGCAGGCGAAGTTCTGGACCACGCTTGCGAGCTATCAGTGGGACAACCAGGAACAAGGCGCTTTCCGCTTCATGCAGTACGGCACGGGAAGCACCGCGCTCATCGAAGGCCTTCTCGCGGCCTTGTCCCTGGCCGATCGGAACACCATGGAACGAGTCGAGCGCTGGGATCTGATGCTGACGAAGCGCCTCCGCGATGGACTCGGGAAGATCAAGGGGGCGGTTCTTTCCTCCCCGGCCGACCCGCGACTCGGTTCCGCGATCACCACGTTTCGCGTCGAGGGCATGACCGCGCGTGATCTGCAGAATGCCCTTTGGGAGAAGAAGATCCGGGTTCGCGCCCAGGGCGACGACAAAGGCGTGCGCCTCTCCGCCCATGTCTGCGTGGCTCCCGAGGACATCGACCGCGTTCTCTTGGTGGTGGCGCGACTCGCCACCGAGGGCCGCGCGGTCTGAAACGCGCGGTCAGTAGGTGGTCTTGGTCTCCAGCGCAGCCCAGGCCCTGAGGAGGTTGGCGCACTCGCGCTTTGCCGCCTGATCCAGCTCGACTCCGCTCCGGCCCAGCCGCTTGAGCGTGCGGTTGGAGATCGAGAGCTCGTTGAAGCCGAGCCGCTTCACGTCCGCGATCCCGGTCCCGAAGACGATCCGGTCGATCTGGGCCCAGTGGATGGCGGAGAAACACATCGGGCACGGCTCCGTCGTCGAATAGATCGTGCAGCCCGTGAGAACGTGGGTCCCGAGATGCCGGGCGGCCCGGCCGATCGCCACCACTTCGGCATGCTGGGTCGGATTGCCGGAGATGAGCACGCGATTGGGGGCCACCGCGACGATGGCGCCGTTTCGGACGATGCAGGCTCCGAAGGGGCCGCCTTGCCTGGCTTTCATGCCGCGGGTGGCCTCGCGCAGGGCCATGTGCATGAACGCCTCGTCTCTTCTGGCCTGCAAGGTGGGGGAGTTGGAGTGCGCCATGGTCGGACGAGCTTACCGTCGGTCCTCCATCCGGACCGACCGTAGACTCTACCAATGCGCCACCGCGCTTTCGCCCTCCGTAGCGCTCGGATCGTGACGCCCACTGGCGAGCGAGCGGGTGTCCTGACCGTGAGGAACGGCAAGGTTGAGTCCATCACTCCGGAAGCGCCCAGGAGGGTTCCTCTCCGTGAGCTTGGCTTCCTCGCCATCGTCCCCGGCGTGGTTGACGCCCACGTCCACGTCAATGAGCCGGGCCGGACCGAGTGGGAGGGGTTCGAGACCGCCACGAAGGCGGCGGCCGCCGGGGGGGTCACCACGATCGTGGATATGCCTCTCAACTCGATCCCGGTGACCACGACCGTTCAAGCGCTCGATATCAAGCGTGCCTCGGCCCGGGGCAAGGTGCACGTCGACTGCGCTTTCTGGGGAGGTGTCGTCCCCGGAAACGCGCCGGATCTGGCCGCGCTCATTGCCAGAGGCGCGCGCGGCGCCAAGGCCTTCCTCGTGGATTCCGGCATCCCCGAGTTTGGGGCGTCCGATCCGGGTACGTTGCGTACGGCCATGATCGCCCTCAAAGCCGCGGGGGCCCCGCTCCTGGCCCATGCCGAGTTGATGGGGGCCTGCTGCGTGGCGCCTTCGGCCGCGACCGAATACCGCGACTACCTCGCGTCCCGCCCGCGGGCCTGGGAGAACGACGCCATTCGAATGCTCGTGGTCCTGTGTCGCGAGACCGGGTGCCGGACGCACATCGTGCATCTCTCCTCCTCGGAAGCCCTCGAAATCGTGGCCGCGGCGAAGGCCGAGGGGCTGCCCTTCTCGGCGGAGACGTGTCCTCACTACCTGACCTTCGCGGCCGAGTCGATACCGGCCAGAAGCCCCGCGTACAAGTGCGCGCCGCCCATTCGCGAGCGCGACAATCGAGAGAAGTTGTGGAGGGGGCTGCGCGATGGCGTCATCGACATGGTGGTGTCCGATCACTCTCCGAGCCCCCCGGCGATGAAGGCGAAGGAGGGCGGCGACTTCATGGCCGCCTGGGGAGGCATCGCCTCTCTTCAGTTCTCCCTGAGTGCAGTCTGGACCGCGGCGGCGGTGCGAAGCTTCGAACTTTCGGAGGTGGCGCGGTGGATGTGCGAGAGGCCCGCGGCTCTTGCCGGGCTGTCCGCCCGAAAGGGCCGGCTGGCGCCCGGCATGGACGCGGACTTCTCGATTTTCGACCCCGCGGAGACCTTAAGGGTGCAGGCAGAGGGGGTCTTTCACCGGCATCCTCTGACTCCGTATCTGGGGATGGAACTTACGGGCGCGGTCCTCGAAACGTACGTCCAGGGTCACAAGGTGTACGATCGCGGATCTTTTGGACGTCCCCAGGGGGAACTCCTGTGACCGAAGACTTTTTAAGCCTCGTCGATCTTGCCTCGGCCCGCCTCGGAGGCAGGGTTCTCTTCGCGAACGATGAATTCTTCGCATCGCGGCACAACCTTGTAAGGCGCGAGGCTCCTGTCTTCATCGCGGACAAATTCACGCCCAACGGCAAATGGATGGACGGCTGGGAGACCCGCCGCAAGCGCGGTCCCGGGCACGACTGGTGCGTGATCGAACTGGGGCGCCGGGGCGTGGTCCGCGGCGTGGACATCGACACTTCGTTCTTCACGGGGAATTTCCCGGAGAAGGCTTCGATTGAAGCCTGCGACGTCTCGATCAAGGTCACGCCCAGGACCGTCGACAAACTGCCGTGGAGTTCAATCCTCAGTCCCGCCGTGCTGGCCGGAAACTCTCACAATCGGTTCGCGGTGCCGATCAACCGCGCCGTGACGCACCTTCGTCTCCACATCTATCCCGATGGCGGCGTCGCCCGCCTTCGGGTCTTTGGCGACGTGGCGGTGGACTGGAAGAAGAAGAAGGGCAGTGTCGATCTGGCCGCCATGGAGAACGGCGGCCGCGCTCTGGTTGCAAGCGACGAACACTTCGGGGTCAAGAACAACCTCCTGCTGCCTGGCCGGGCTCCGAACATGGGCGAAGGTTGGGAGTCGCGGCGTCGGCGCGGGCCCGGGCATGACTGGGTGATCATCCGCCTGGGCGCACCCGGCCACATCGAGAAGGTTGAGATCGACACGAACCACTTCAAGGGCAACTATCCCGACCGCGCCGTGCTCGAGGCCGCGTTCGCCCCGACCGCCACGGTCGATGACTTCGCGAACCAGAGGGTGCCGTGGATCGTCCTGCTTCCGGCCCAGAAACTCCGCCCGCACCGGCGTCACCTCATCGGGAAGGGAATCGCGAAGCACGACGCGGTCACCCACGTGCGCCTGAAGATCTTCCCGGACGGCGGCGTTTCGCGGCTGCGGATCCATGGCCGGCCTCGACTGGCTTAACGAGGCGACGCCCGAGGAGGCGGCGTCGGCGCTCCTGCGCTGCTGCTTCAGCGAAACGTGGGCCAGGGCGGTTGCGGCGCGGCGGCCTTTCGCCTCGCCCGAAGCGCTCCAGCAGGTGGCGGAAGGAGAGTGGGCCATGGCCTCGCGTGAGGAGATCCTCGAGGCGTTCTCGCATCATCCCCGCATCGGCGACCGCGAGTCCCTTCGGGCCAGATTTCCTGCCACCCATGCCTGGTCGGCGTCGGAACAGGCCTCGGCGGCGGTCGCGGAGGAGAAGGTTTTGGACGACCTGGCGCGGGGGAATCGCGACTACGAAGCCCGGTTCGGCCACATCTTTATCGTCTGCGCTTCGGGGAAGTCGGCCTCGGAGATGCTGGCTCTCCTCCGCGCCCGGCTTCCAAACGACCCCGAAAACGAACTTAAGATCGCCGCGGGAGAGCAGATGAAGATCACCCGGCTCAGGATTGACAAACTTCTGCGCGAAGGCGTCGTCGGGGCGAGCGTATGAAATCGCCGATCACCACGCACGTGCTCGACACCTCGATCGGCCGGCCGGCCACGAACGTGCCCGCGCGGCTGGAGCAGGTGACGGAGACCGGTTCCTTCCTGCTCGGCGCATCCGCGACCAACGCCGACGGACGGATCACCGACCTTCTCGACGTCCCGCTCGAAACCGGCCGGTATCGGATCGTCTTCGACACTGCCGCGTACTTCGCGGAGCGGGGCGTGCCCTGCTTCTACCCCGAGGTCTCGATCCTCTTCGAAGTCACCGATGCGTCCCAGCATCACCATGTGCCGCTGCTGCTGAGTCCGTTCGGCTACAGCACGTATCGGGGGAGCTGAGGAATGGAATGGATGGAATGGGCGAGCGCCATCACGCGCTGGGCCCACATCTTCGCGGGCATCCTGTGGATCGGCCAGACCTGGTATTTCACCTGGCTGGACATCCAGTTCGAGGACGCGGAAGCGAACCCGGGCGGCAAGGTGTGGATGGTCCACAGCGGCGGCTTCTACATGGTCGACAAGATCAAGGTGCCCTCGCCGATGCCGAAGACGCTCCATTGGTTCCGCTGGGAAGCAATGATGACCGCGATCACCGGCGTGATCTTGCTCTATCTCGTCTATTTCTCCGGCGGCCTGATGATCGACGCCGCGGGAAACGAGATCCCGCTCACCCAGGGCCTGGCCCTCGCCATCGGCGTGATGGTGGTTGGCTGGCTGGTCTACGATCTGCTGTGGATTTCCCCGCTCGAGAAGCGGCCGGTGCTGGGCGCGGTCATCTCCTACGCCCTCATGGTGGTTCTGGCCTGGTTCCTGGCCCAGAGGATCGCCGGCCGGCCCGCGTTCCTGCTGGTGGCGGCGGTGCTCGGGACGATCATGGTCAACAATGTGTGGTTGCGCATCATCCCGGCCCAGCGGATGATGATCGCGGACCGGATGGCCGGCCGCGAGCCCGACCCCGCCCTCGCCGCCCGTGCGAAGAATCGCTCGAAGCACAACACGTTCATCATCATGCCGGTTCTTTTCCTGATGATCAGCAACCACTTTCCGACCGCCACGTACGGCGCCGAGAACAACTGGCTGGTTTTCGCGGTGGTGACCCTCGGTTCCTGGGCCGTCGTGCCCTTCCTGCGCCGCCGCTAGTTTCCCGTCCTCCCTGACGTCGGGGCAATGTTCGCGGGTCGAACCAGGCCGCTCTTCTCCCGATCGACATCGTGATCCCGGGGGACGGGGTCACACGCGGAAGTGTGGCAACCTCGGAAGATGGGCCGGGGGGCGATCGAGGATGAATGGCTGTGGGGATGGGACGACACCCCCGGCATCGTCTCGGTGTGGGCGGAGGCAGACGGTACCGCCGCGGTTTTTCGGAGAGAACCGCACAGCGGTGAGTTGATCCGGGAGCAGGAGCGGTTCCGGCCCTTTGTTCTTCTCGATCGGATCGAGGACCTCCGTCACCTCGGAGTGCAGTTGGCGCCCGAAGGAGCGCCGAGGGCCCTTGTGACGTTTCGCGAGCTCGAAGGTCCGGGCGAGCTGCGGTATCTGGTCAGTGCCGAAAATGGCCGGACCCTGGCCGCGGCCATTCTCGACGGGGCATCGCGACGGCTCGGCCGACGCATTCCTCATCTGCGAGAACTGGGGAAGGAGTCGGTCCTCGCCCTGCCGCCCGAAGAGCAGTACCTGGTCTCGACGGGCCGGACCTACTTCCGCGGTCTCGCGTTCGAAGATCTGCGCCGCTTCCAGTTCGACCTCGAGACCACCGGCCTCGATGCGGGGCGCGACCGCATCTTCATGGTGGCCACGCGCGATTTCGAGGGGCGAGTGGAGATCCTGGAGGCCGAAGGGGACGGGGATGCCGCCGAGGCGGATCTCATCGAGCGACTGGTGGCGAGGATAGAGCGCGCCGATCCGGACGTGATCGAGAACCACAATCTTCATGGTTTCGATCTGCCCTTCCTGGACACCCGCGCCCGGCGACTGCGGGTGCCGCTTGGTCTTGGCCGTACCGGTCCACCGGGGCTCCGGGAGCGGGCGGCGAGAAGGGGAATGTTGAGCGAGGGCACCGGGCGAAGGCGCGTCCGGCTGATCGCGCCGGGACGGGAAATGATCGATACCATGGACGCGGTCCTCGCTCACGATTTCGCCACGCGCGAACTGCCCGGCCACGGCCTCAAGGTTGTGGCGAGATACTTCGGGCTCGCCTCGGAAGAGCGGGAGATGATTCGCGGGGACCAGATCTTCGAGGTTTATAAGAGCGATCCAGAGCGCGTCCGCCGATACGCCACCGCGGATGTCGAGGAGGTGGCGGACCTCGCCCGGATGTTCGGAGGCGCCGCGTTTGCTCTTGCCCGGATGGCCCCGCGTCGCTATGAGCGCCTCGCCGACGCAGGTGCGGCGACCGGGGTCATCGACCCGCTGCTGGTGCGCGCCTATCTGCGGGCGGGTAGGGCGCTCCCCGCGCATCAGAAGGGAAGGGACGTTCCGCACAGCGGGGCGGCCCTGCACCTGTTCGCGGCCGGCGTGGCGCATCGCGTGGTGAAGGCCGACGTCGCAAGCCTCTACCCGTCGCTGATGCGTGAATATCGGATCGGTCCCGCGCGCGACCACCTCGGCGCCCTGCTCGCCCTCGTCGACCGTCTGGTCGAAAGGCGTCTTCACGAAAAGGCCGCCGCGAAGGCGGCGCCCCGGGGATCCGCCGAGCGATACACCCACGAAGCGACCTCGGCGGCCATGAAGCTCGTGGTGAACTCGGCGTACGGCTATCTCGCGGCGGGAGGGGGCCTCACGCGGTTCGCCGACGTCGATGCCGCGAACGAAGTGACGCGCCACGGCCGGGAACTGCTGGGCCGCATGAGCCGCGAACTCGCGGCGCGCGGGGTGACTCTGCTCGAAGCCGACACGGACGGCGTCTACTTTGCGGCACCTCCGTCATGGACGGAGGCGGATGAGCGACGTGTGGTGTCGGAAGTGGCGGCCCTGCTGCCACCCCTCGTGCAGCTGGAATTCGAGGGGCGATACGCGGCGATGTTGTCGCACGAACCCAAGAACTACGCGCTGCTCACCTACGACGACACGCTCATTCTCCGCGGCGTGGCATTCCGTTCGAGCCGCGCCGAGCCCTTCGGCGAGGCCTTCCTGCGCCGCGCAATCCGGCGTCTCCTTGGAGGCGACGTGCCCGGGGTTCGCGCCGCCTATCTTGAAACCGTGGCGGCGCTGCGCGGCGGGACGTTCTCCACTCACGATGTGTCGTCGCGGGTTCGCTTGACGAAGACCCGCGAACAGTATCAGCAGGTTCGCGAGGCGCGTCGAGAGTTGACGTACGAAGCGATGCTCGCGAGCGGTCGGACGTCGTGGAGCCTCGGCGACCGTGTGCGGGTGTACCGCACACGTTCCGGTTCGGGCGGGGTGGTGGATGAAGGCGATGACGGCCGGCCGGCCGCCGCGGCCCCCGACCCGCGGGATTACGACGTTGAACACTACGTGCGTGTGCTGAAGGACAACTACGCCTCACGCCTCGCCCGGGCCTTCTCCCCCGAAGATTTCGCCGCGGTCTTCGCGGACCCCGTGCAAATGGAGTTGTTCGCGCCGGCACTCGCGAACATCCGGCCGGTCCTGACCCGGATTGCGGGTGCCTGAAAGTTCCTCTCGCCGCGCCTGGATGAGCCAATTGCAGCGCGAAGGGACCTTTGCACTATGGCCGGGAGGGGCGGGTTTTCGCTACCCTGGCTTTTGTGGCCGCGCCATCAAGACCATGCGCGGCCCGGAAGGAATTGAACATGAAAGCACTGATCTATCGCGGACCGGGCCAGAAGGCCATCGAAGACCGCCCCATGCCCGAGATCCAGAAGCCCGGCGATGCCGTTGTGAAGATCCTCAAGACCACCATCTGCGGGACCGATCTCCACATTCTCAAGGGTGATGTTCCAAGCTGCGCGCCCGGCCGGATCCTCGGGCACGAGGGCGTGGGCGTGGTCGAGGCCGTGGGCCCGGCGGTGACCGCTTTCAAGAAGGGCGATCATGTCCTCGTCTCCTGCATCTCCTCCTGCGGGAAGTGCGAGCTCTGCCGCCGCGGCATGTACTCCCATTGCCAGACCGGCGGCTGGATCCTCGGGAACGAGATCGACGGCACCCAGGCCGAATACGTTCGCACGCCGCACGCCGACACGAGCCTGTATCCGGTTCCGAAGGGCGTGGACGAAGAAGCGCTCGTGATGCTGAGCGATATCCTGCCCACTGGTTTCGAGTGCGGGGTCTTGAACGGCAAGGTCGCGCCGGGCGGGACGGTGGCGATCGTCGGTTCGGGGCCGATCGGTCTCGCGGCTCTCCTGACCGCTCAGCTCTACTCGCCGGGCCGGATCATCATGATCGACCTGGACGACAACCGGCTCGCGGTGGCCCGGACGTTCGGGGCCACGGACACGGTCAACAGCGGGGACGGAAAGGCCGCGGATGCAGTGAAGGCGTTGACCGGAGGACAGGGCGTCGATACCGCCATCGAGGCGGTTGGGATTCCCGCCACCTTTGAACTGTGTCAGGACCTGGTGGCCCCCGGCGGCGTCATCGCGAACATCGGCGTCCACGGGCACAAGGCGGACCTCCACCTCGAGCGGTTGTGGGCTCACAACATCTCGATCACCACGAGGCTCGTGGACACCGTGACCACGCCCATGCTGCTCAAGACCGTCGCCTCGAAGAAGATCGATCCCGCGCGTTTGATCACGCACCGGTTCCGGCTCGATCAGATCCTCGAGGCCTACGACACCTTCGGCCGGGCCGCGGAGACGAAAGCGCTCAAGGTCATCATCACCGTTTAAGAGGGGTGTTCCGCGGCTCAGGCCCGCTGGCCTACTGCCCGGGGTGGTATGTCCTTTCCGTGTGTCCCTCGAGCTGCTCGCGGTAGAAATAGACGTCGCGAAGATTGCCCGAGGCGTAGCGTTCGATCTGGTCTTTGAAGTGCCGGGAGAGTGGATCGCCGCTTTGCCCTCCCGCCATCACCGCGCGGGCGCGGACCCGCGGCCCGAACTCGACAGCGGCCACGAAGCTGTTCCCACTCGTGCCGTACCACTTTTTCGTCGGCGGATAGGCGCGGGCCTGAAACGACGCCAGGGCACCCCAGCGTGATGATACGAAGGGCACCGGGTGGCTCGGCCCCGCGTCGTCGAAGGGCTGGACGATGTCTCCGGTGAGGCGCTGGAAGCGGTTGATGTCGCCCCACGGGGTATTCCACTGACCGAAGTCCGCGGCCAGCCGATCGATCGCGGCGGCGAGCCCCGCCAGTTTCTGGCCGGGCGTCGTCTTCGAGGTGATGTAGTCGTAGACGGTGGAGTTCTCGTCGTTGGCGTCGCGCGCGGTGCTCCGCCACATCTCCTCGCCCCAGAAGATGGCTATGGAGGTGGGGATCGAGTCCTGGGCGTAGCGGTGGTCCCAGCCGCGAAGCGCGTTGATCGCATCCGCCGTCTTCGCCCGGAGCGGATCACTCGCCTCGACCTCATCCCAGGCTTTGAGAAGGGGCGGTATCATCTCCGCGAACGCGGGCAGATAGGGATCGAAGGCGGCCTCGATCAGGGTATCGAGGGTGAAGTCTTTCCGGCCCGAGAGCACGCGGATGGCGTGGACGCCGCGGGGATTCTCGACGCCCTCCTCCATGTAGCCCGGGAAGTTCGCCCGCTTGGGAGAGTCGGGCCCCGCGGCCGAGTAGGGCCAGTTGTTGGTGTTGTAGAGCCACCCGTTTTTCGGGCTCACGACGAGCGGGCTCTGGTCCACGCTGTGAACGCCCTTCCAGTCGGTCGCAGGATCCGAGCCATCCACGGGTTTGCGCCAGTTGAATTTCGTATCCCGCTTCGGGGCGAAGTTGGCGTGGAAGTACGCGGTGACCCCGTCCGCGTCGGCGTAGATCGTGTTGTTCGAAGAGTTCGTATGAAGATCCATGATCTTCTTGAACTCCTTGAAGTTCCTCGCCTTCGTCCGCGTGTAGGACTGGATCAGCGCCTTAAGTGGCTCCTCCATCATCGCGACGGCAATCCACTTTGAGCTGGGCGGCCGCAGGTCGCCTTTTAAACCCGTGCTCTGCCCCCCAGGCCCCCGCGCGCAGGCGGAAGTGAATTCCGCCTGCGCCATCGGCCCGGCCGTCCGGGACTCCACCTTCAGGGCCGCGGCGGTCTCCTCCCCGCTGGCTTCCCGGACGATCGGGCCGTGATGCGTCCGGTAAGTCGTGAATTCGCGCGAGGCGAGGCCGCCCGGGGTCTTGTAGCGGATCGTGACCCTGCGGACCCTGACCGGCTTCTGAACATTTCCGTGCTTGTAGTAGACGGCCTCGCCTTTGGTGGTGATCGTCTCCACGTACTCGTCGATGTTGTCGATTCCGCTTGACGTGTGCATCCAGCCGAGACGGTCGTTGAAACCCTGGTAGACGAAAAACTGGCCCCAGGTCGAAGCCCCGTAGACGCTGAGTCCCTCGTCGCTGACTACGTTTGCTTCGGAGCGAAAGTAGAACGACGTGTGCGGATTGATCAGGAAGAGCGCTTTGCCGCTTTGAGTGTGAGACGGGGCGATCGCGATCCCGTTCGATCCGCCCGGTTCCTCGCGCCTTGAAACATCGATGCCCGCGGCCTTCGCCACCGGCGTCTTCTCGTAGAAGGCCTTGAGCGCCGCGACCGAGACCCGCTCGATATCGCCGCCGATGCTGCCTTCGCTGAAGCTGAGCGGCATCCACGGCTCGAACCTGGTGATCGCGCGGGGGGTTATTCCGGGGTGCGTGTTCAGGTAGAAGTTGAGACCGTCGGCCCAGGAGTCCATGAGCGCGCGCAGCCACGCGGGGCTTTCGAGGTACAGGCGCTTCATATCGGCTTCGTCGATGAAGAGCCTCTGTCGCAGGTCCGCATAGATCGCACTCTCGCCTTCGGCCTCCGCGAGGCGCCCGAGGGAGTTGAGGTAGTTGGCCTCCACCCGGTTGAAGTCGTCCTCGGCCTGCGCGTAGATCATGCCGAAGACCGCGTCCGCATCGGTCTTCGCATAGACGTGGGCGATGCCTCGGTCGTCCCGCACGATGGTGACCCGCGCGGCCTGCTGCTGCCACCGGGCGACTTCGGGCCCCACACCCTGAGGGGAGGCCTCGGCCGCGAGGGTCGCGACGAAGAACGTGAGGAGGAGTCGTTTCATGGGGAAACCTTTCATCTGGCCCTTCGGCCCTTCAGGATCTGCGCGAACGAGCGCGTCTGAACTTCCGCGACGGAGAGGCCCGTCGCTTCGATTTCGCCGAGGCCGATCGCGCCGCAGTTGAGAGCGCGGAGGAAGTAGTTCAAAAGACCCTGGCCCGTGGCGGCGTCATCGAACACCTCGCCTTGCAGCGTCGCCTGGGCCGCCCGCTCGATAAAGTTGCGGAGCCGGGCCGATGACGATTCGAGACCCTCGAGAAAGAAGGCATACACCGCGGCGTAGCGAGTGGGGAGCTGGCCCGGGTGGAGGTCCCAGCCTTGATAGAAGCCCTGGCGGAGGGAGTGGCGCACGTGCTCATAGTGAAGCCGCCACACACGATGGACGGCTGCGTGGTTTTCGGCAAGCTGCTCAGGAGTGAACGGCTTGCCGCTCGCGGCCTTGTGGGGCGCTATGGGCATGACGTTTGTGGCGCCGTCCGCGATCGTGACGCCGGTACCGGCGAGCGAGACCTGCATCACGTGTTTCGCGAAGTCGCAGGCGGGATGGGTCATCGACTGGTACTGCGCGGTGATGTTGCAGCCCGCGGTGTAGTCGTAGGTCCCCAGGTGCGCGCCCCGGATTCGACCGCCGCCCGCCTTTATGAACTCGGGAAGGGCGACCTCGCCACGCGGGCTGAACACCGACTGGGTGGTTTCGACCATCAACTCCATCCGCAACACGCCCGGCTTGAGGCGATTCGCGTTCTCGATGGCCGCAAGAGCTCTCGCCGTGATCTGTATCTGCTCTTTCGCCACGATCTTCGGCAGGGTCACGACGAAGCCGTGAGGCAGCCGATTCCGCGTGCGCGTCAGGAGGGTGCTGATGAAGATGTCGGCGGTTCTCAGGCTGCGGGCGGCCAGTTCCGCGGTGAGGGGCTTGATCCTGATTCCGATGAATGGGGGCAGGGTCTCACCGATGTGGCCTTTCGCGACCTCCTCCGCGGCCTGAGCCGCGTGCGCGTCTTCTTCCTCGTCCGGCCGGTTGCCATAGCCGTCCTCGAAATCGATCCGGAAGTCCTCTACCGCCTCCCGCTCGAGCTTGCGGAGGACGCGATCGTGGATGGTCTCGGCGAGTCGCGGGTCGAGGTTGAGCGCCGAAGCCAGGACGGAGGCGTGGGGCGCATACTCGCGCATGGCCTTGAGCGAAAGTTCGCTGAGCCGCTTCGCGGTGTCGGCTTTGAACAGGTGCGCGCCTCCGTAGACCGAGTGAACGGGCTGGCGCTCCTCGGGGTCGCCCGGGAACGCAGCGACGTGGTTCTTCCAGGCTTTGCCGAGGGGGCGAAGGAGCCCTTTCGTGGTGGCGGGGGAGAGAGACCTCTTGGCGGGTTTCATGGAAGGGAATCTCCTAGGCGGGCTTGCGCAGCAGGATCGCGCCCGCGACTACCAAGAGGAAGCCGAGAATGCGCTCGGGCGTCACGGCCACCCTGGGCATTCCGAGGAAGCCGGTGGCGTCGATGAACATCGCGGTTGCGAACTGGCCCACCAGGATCAAGCCGAGGGCCATCGCAACCGAGAGCCGCGTATAGGCGATGGCGCTCACAAAAACGATGAACGTGCCGAAAATACCGCCGGTGAAGAGCCAGGGCGACAGGCCGATGATCCTCTCGCGCGCGGGAATCGGCGCCCCCGCGAAGCCCCAGATGGCCAGGCTCAGGACGAGCGAGATCAAAGCACTCGTGAGGGTCGCCGCGGTCACGTCCCACTGGGCGCGCAGCTGTGAGTTCACGGTCCCCTGGAGAGCCATGGCGGCGCCCACGAGAATGACGAGGACGATGTAGACGACGGTCACGATGTTTGGGACTCGTGAAGGTCGAGAAGGAGGCGGCGGACGAGCGCCCCGGCCACGTGCCGCCGGTAGGCCGCGGTGGACCGGACGTCGTCGATCGGGGTGATGGTCTTCTCCACCAGAGCCGCGGCCTGGTCGGCCAGCTCGCGGGAGAGGACGGCGCCCTCGATGAGCGCCTCCACCTCGTGGAGCCGAATCGGAGTTGCCGCGATGCTGCCCATGGCCAGCCGCACGTTGGTCAGGGCGTTTCGGGACGGCGCATCGCTCGCAAAGCCGACTACGACCTTGCTGATGGCCTGGGCTTGCCGCGTGCCGATCTTGCGGAAGATCTGAACGCGGGGGGCGGGAAGGGGAACGATGACGCGTTCGATCAGTTCCGACGGGTCGAGGACGGTTTTCCGGTACCCGGTGTGGAAGGCGTTATACGGCACGGCTCGCTTCCCGTGAGGCCCGGACACCACGATGAGCGCGCCGAGGGCGAGGAGAGCCGGAAGCGAGTCTCCGGCGGGAGAGGCGTTTGCAATGTTCCCGCCGATCGTGGCCCGGTTCTGGATCTGGGCCGCGCCGATCGTCGCGGCAGCGTCGGTGAGCAGGCGCGCGTGTTTCGGCACATCGGGCGAGCGGCGGATGTCGGTAAAGGTTGACGCGGCCCCGATGCTCAATTCGTTACCGGCAACCCGAATTCCCCGCAGCTCGGCGATCTCGAGGACGTTCAGAACGGCTTCGTGCTGGCGGCCCGTGGCGTGGTCGACGACCAGGAGGTCCGTGGCGCCCGCTACTTTGAGCGCGCCACTGGCCAGCGCCTCATGCGCCTCGGCCAGAGACTTCGGCGACCACGAGAGGCTCACTCGCGCGCGCCCTCGGCCACGGGGGCGTCGGCTACCCCCTCCGGCGTGCGCTGACCGGTCAGCACCTCGACGGCGCGGAAGATTCGTTCGTACCCGGTGCAGCGGCACAGGGTTCCGGAGACGTATTCGCGCATTTGCTCGCGGGTCGGCCGCGGGTATCGCTTGAGGAGTGAGCGAATGGTGAGGATCATCCCCGGCGTGCACGCGCCACATTGGGCGCCGCCCTCGGTGGCGAAGACGCGCTGGAGATCGGTGACCTGCCCTTGCGGCGCCATGCCCTCGATGGTGGTTATCGAAGCACCCTCGACCTGGAACAGAGGCACGAGGCACGAGCAGACGGCCTCGTTGTTCAAGAGGACGGTGCACGCACCGCACTCGCCTTCGCCGCAGCCCTCCTTCGAACCGGTGAGGCCGAGATCGCGGCGCAGCACATCGAGGAGGCGGGCCATGGGCGGTCCGCTGACTTCCGTCTCCTCTCCGTTGAGAGTGAATTTGTAACTCGTGCTCATGATCGCCTCATTTTCGAGGCTTCGAACAATCGCTCCGGCGTCGCGGGGATGCGCGACAGCGCGATCCCGGTCGCGTTCTCGATGGCTTGCAGGAGTGCGGGCGCCCCGCCGTCCATCGGGAGTTCACCCACGCCCTTGGCGCCGAAGGGTCCATGGGCGGTCGGGTTCTCGAGAAGGATCGTCTCCATGTCGGGGGTGTCGGCCATGGTGGGGATGAGGTAGGTCTGCAGGCGGTCGTTGAGGTAGCGGCCGTCCTTCATCTTCATTTCCTCGAGGTACCCCCAGCCGAGGGCCTGCAGAGTCCCGCCTTCGACCTGGCCGGCGCACATCACGGGATGAACGACCTGGCCCACGTCGCTCACCGTCGTGAGTTTCGTGATTCTTGTGACGAAGGTGTCGGGATTCACCTCGACCTCGACCACGTTGGCGCCCCATCCGTAGGCGGCGTAGGCGTCGCCGCGGTAGGTGGCTTCGTCGAAGGTGCTGTTCGGCGTGGGCTCGAACGTGGCCTCGGCATCGAGCGGTCCGTGCAGGGCCACGTATTTCCGCGCGATCTCCGCGAAGGGCGTCCGTCCGAGTTCGGTTTCGAAAACCCCGTTGTGAAGCAACACCCCCGCGGGCGCCACTCCGCTTTGATGGGCCGCGAACATGCGGAGACTTTCGGCGAGTTTCTCTCCCGCCCGACGCAGCAGACCTCCGACCACCATGACGGTGCGCGAGGCGACCGTGGGGCCCGAGTCCGGGACCACGGCGGTGTCGGGGACATGCACCACCACGTCGTGCAGAGAAACACCGCAAGCGTCGGCCACGATCTGCCGGAAGACGCCCTCCGTACCCTGGCCGAAGTCGGTGGAGGAAGAGAGGACCTCGATCTTCAGATCGGCCCGGAGACGCACCGCACCCCTCGACATCATCCGCCTCTCCCCATTGCCGGTGAAGCCGGAGCCGTGCCAGAAGAGCGAGAGCCCGATGCCGCGCAGGACCCGGCCAGAGTCCTCGCGGCTCTCGCGGGCGAGGCTGTTCGTCGCATGGCGCTCGCTGAACCGCGTGGACGTCTTCGCCTTCTCCAGCACCGCGACCGCACTCACACTTTCCTTGAGTATCTGCCCGGTAGGAGTGGCGTCGCCCTCCCGATAGGCGTTGCGCATGCGAACGGCGAGCGGGTCGATGCCGAGGGTCCAGGCGATTTTGTCCATCTGCCGCTCGACCGCGAAGAGGCTTTGCGGCGCGCCGAAGCCGCGGAAGGCCCCGTTTGGAGCGGTGTTCGTGGCGAGGACCTTGCCCCGGATCCTCACGTTGGGGCACGCATAGGCGCCGGCCGCGTGAAGAACGGCGCGCGACAGGACGACGGGGGAGAGAGTTATGTAGGCCCCGCCGTCGAGGAGGACGTCGATGTCCATCGCGACGAGCGTCCCATCCCGCTTGATCCCGGTGCGATGACGGACGCGAGAGGGGTGGCGCTTGGTCGTCGCGATGATGTCTTCCTGGCGCTCGTAAACGATCTTGACCGCGTGGGAGCTGGCCCGGGCGAGAAGTGCGGCGTGCGCCGCGATCATGTCCGGGTAATCCTCCTTGCCGCCGAAGCCGCCTCCGGTCACGGATTGTCGGACGCGGATCGCGTCGGCGCTCATGTCGAAGAGGTAGGTCAAGGCCTTGTGGACGTAGTACGGGCACTGGAGCGAGCCCACGATGTCGACGCCCAGGAACTCCGACCCGGCGCCGAGCGTCGGTGTCGCGATGACTCCATGCGGCTCGATGTAAGCGTGCTCCTGGTGACCGGTTTCATACTCGCCTTCGACAATCACCTCGGCCGCGGCGAACCCCGCATCGACATTCCCGTGATTGATGTCGCAGGTCGCGAGCACATTCGGCCGACCGCCCGTCCTCGGATCGCCCTTGAGCGCCTGGTCCAGATCCAGCACGGGGGGCTGCGCCTCGTAGACGATCTTCACCTCCCGAGCCGCCGTGACGGCACGGGCCAGTGTCGGCGCGGTCACGAGGGCCACCGGTTCACCGACGTGGTTGACCCGGCCATCCGCGAGGACCGGCCAGTCGTCATGGATCAGGTGAACCGAGTTTCGCGGACCGACGTCTTTCGCGGTCACGATCTTCACGTCCGGATCGGTCACCGCCGAAACGTCGATGGAGGTGATCAGCGCCGAGGCGTGAGGCGACCTGACCGTGGTCCCATGCCAGCAACCCCGCTCCGGAAGATCGTCGAGATACAGTGCCCGGCCGGTCACCTTCGCCAGCCCATCCGGTCGGAGGATGCTCAAACCGACGGCGTTCAGGTGGTCCATTCGTGAAGGCGACTTTATTGCGAAACGGCAGCGAAGTCTCGGACATCGGGAGGGCTTGGGCTTCTCGTCGCCCAAAGCGATCCCGCGCCACCGTTGGTTCACTGCCCCGTCGGGCGGACGCGCCTTGACGCACCGGCATGCCGCGGCTCGGCTATGCTCTCCGCGACCGCGTTGGGGGCTTGCCCCTAGCCCCCTTTCCGCTCGCTTGCTTGAAGTCATTCGCAGGAGAATCCCATGTCCACGTTGCTCGATCAGCTCAAGTCGATGACGGTTGTTGTCTCCGACACCGGCGACATCAAATCCATCAAGAAGTTCACCCCGCGCGATGCCACCACCAATCCGTCCCTCATCACTGCGGCCGCCCAGATGCCCGAGTACAACGACGTGGTGGAGGGCGCGCTCACGTGGGCCGAGAAGCAGGCCGGTGCGGGTGCGGCCACTTCGAAAGTCGTGGGGCAGGCCATCGATCGCCTGGCCGTCGAGTTCGGGCTGCGGATCCTTCAGATCGTTCCCGGGCGCGTGTCGACCGAGGTCGATGCCCGTCTCTCTTACGACACCGCGGCTTCGATCGAGAAGGCCCGCTATCTGATCGGGCAGTACGAGGCGGCGGGGGTCGGCCGGGAGCGCGTGCTGATCAAGCTGGCTTCGACCTGGGAAGGGATCAAGGCCGCCGAGGTTCTGGAGAAGGAGGGGATTCATTGCAATCTCACGCTTCTCTTCGGGATGCATCAGGCGATTGCCTGCGCCGAGGCGGGCGTGCGTCTGATCTCGCCCTTCGTCGGGCGGATTCTCGACTGGCACAAGAAGGACAGCGGCCGCGACAGCTATCCGCCCGCCGAGGATCCGGGTGTGGTCTCCGTCACCACGATCTACAACTACTACAAAAAGCACGGCTACAAAACCGAGGTGATGGGCGCGTCGTTCCGCAACCTGGACGAGATCATCGAACTTGCCGGCTGCGACCTGCTCACGATTGCCCCGAGCCTGCTCACCGAGCTTCAGTCACAAGAGGGGACCCTGGCGCGGAAGCTGGATCCGGCTAAGGCCGCGACCATGGACATCGCGAAGACTCCCGTCGACGAGGCAACGTTCCGGGCCATGCACGAGAAGGACCGGATGGCGAACGACAAGCTCGACGAGGGGATTCAGGGCTTCTCTAAGGCGATCGTCTCCCTCGAGGCGATGCTGACCGAACGCCTGAAGTCGCTCGCCGCCAAGGCCGTCTGACGCGTTCACGCGACGCCTCAGGTCAGACGAACCCATGCCCCCTGTAACCCGAACCGACGCCTGGAAGGCGCTGTCCGCTCATCACGCGCGGGTTTCCGGACTCTCGATGCGGCAGATGTTCGAAGACGACCCGGAGCGTTTCTCGAATTTCTCGCTGCGCTTCGAAGACATTCTCGTGGACTATTCCAAGAACCGGGTCACCGGGGAGACCATGGGGCTGCTGCGGGGATTGGCCGAGGACGTGGATCTGAAAGGCTGGACGGCCCGGCTCTTTGGCGGTGAGCGGATGAACATCACCGAGAAGCGGGCGGTGCTGCACATCGCCCTGCGCAATCGCTCGAACCGGCCCATCCTCGTCGACGGCAAGGATGTGATGCCCGAAGTGAACCGCGTCTTGAAGCACATGCGCGAGTTCGCGGACGCGGTCAGAAGCGGCGCATGGAAGGGATACACCGGAAAAGCGATCACCGATGTCGTGAACATTGGCATCGGGGGGTCGGATCTTGGCCCGGTCATGGCCACCGAGGCGCTCAAGCCGTACGCTCAGCCCGGCCTCATCGTGCACTTCGTCTCGAACATCGACGGCACCCACCTGGCCGAGACGGTAAAGCATCTGAGTCCCGAGACGACCCTTTTCATAGTGGCGTCCAAGACCTTCACCACCCAGGAGACGATCACCAACGCCCAGACGGCGCGCGCCTGGCTGCTCAAGGCCGCGGGCGATCCCACCGCCGTGGCCAAGCACTTCGTGGCGCTTTCCACCAACGCGAAGGAAGTTTTGAAGTTCGGCATCGACACCAGGAACATGTTCGAGTTCTGGAACTGGGTTGGTGGGCGCTATTCGCTTTGGTCTGCCATCGGCCTATCTATCATGGTCTTCATCGGGCCGGACAATTTCGAGGCGATGCTCGAAGGCGGTCATGCCATGGACGAACACTTCCTCACCGCGCCCATAGAGAAGAACATCCCCGCCCTCCTCGGCCTTCTGGGTGTGTGGTACAACAATTTCTTCGACGCGCAGACCCACGCCATCCTCCCCTACGACCAGTATCTGCATCGCTTTCCCGCGTACTTCCAGCAGGGCGACATGGAAAGCAATGGCAAGGGCGTCACCCGCGATGGGACGGCGGCCGAGTGTTCGACCGGGCCGGTGATCTGGGGCGAACCCGGGACCAACGGGCAGCACGCCTTCTATCAACTCATCCACCAGGGGACGAAGCTCGTGCCCGCGGATTTCATAGCTCCCATCGACTCGCATAACCCGATCGGCGAGCACCACAGGATTCTCCTTTCGAATTTCTTCGCGCAGACCGAGGCGCTGATGAAGGGCAAGACCGATGCCGAGGTTCGGGCCGAACTCACGTCCGAAGGCATGACCGGGGAGACGCTCGAGAAACTCGTCCCCCACAAGGTGTTCACCGGCAATCGCCCCACGAACTCGATCCTGGTGAAAAAGATCACGCCCCGCACCCTCGGATCGCTCATCGCGATGTACGAACACAAGATCTTCACCCAGGGGATCGTCTGGAACATCAACTCCTTCGACCAGTGGGGAGTGGAGCTTGGGAAGCAGCTCGCGAAGGCGATCCTGCCTGAGCTCGCCGGCGACACTCCGGTGACCGGCCATGACTCGTCCACCAACGGCCTCATCAACCACTACAAGGCGACCAGGGTGATTTTGGCTTGAGGTAGAGTCCCGCAGAGTCGATCGGGCCCGTCCCGGCCCGTTGGAACATGGAGAGGAAACGCGATGCAGTTTGGAATGATCGGTCTTGGACGGATGGGCGCCAACATGGCGCGCCGGCTCATGAAGGCGGGCCACAAACTGGTCGTGTTCGACCGATCTGCCGACGTGGTGGCGGCGCTTTCGAAGGAAGGAGCCACCGGCGCCTCGTCGCTCTCGGAGTTCGTCTCGAAGCTCGACCAGCCCCGCGCCTTCTGCATCATGGTCCCCGCGGCGTTTGTCGACGCGACGATCGCCGACCTGACGCCGCTGCTCGCCTCGGGCGACATCCTGATCGATGGCGGCAACTCCCACTATCACGATGACATCGCGCGCTCGAAGGCCCTTTCGCCCAAGGGCATCCACTACGTCGACATGGGCACGTCCGGCGGCGTCTGGGGCCTGGAGCGCGGCTACTGCCTGATGATCGGCGGCGAGAACGACGTGGTCAAGCATCTCGACCCGATCTTCAAGGCCCTCGCCCCCGGGGTCGGCACGATTCCGCGCACTCCCGGCCGTCCGGCCGGCCAGGGCACCGCGGAAGAGGGTTATCTCCACTGCGGGCCCGCGGGCGCCGGCCACTTCGTGAAGATGATCCACAACGGCATCGAGTACGGCATGATGGCGGCCTACGGCGAGGGCCTCAACATCCTCAAGAGCGCGAACATCGGCAAGGCTTCGCATGAGAAGGACGCGGAGACGACGCCGCTGCGGAATCCCGAGCACTATCAGTACGACTTCAACATCGGAGAAGTCACCGAGCTGTGGCGGCGGGGCAGTGTGGTGGCCTCGTGGCTCCTCGATCTCACCGCCCAGTCCTTCGTGACCAGTCCCGACCTCGGGAATTTCTCCGGGACGGTCTCCGACTCGGGCGAAGGGCGCTGGACGGTCGCGGCGGCCAACGATGTCGGGGTTCCCGCCCACGTCCTCACCGCCTCGCTCTTCGAGCGTTTCGCCTCCCGGGGGCAAGACGACTTCCAGAACCGCGTTCTCTCCGCCATGCGCTTCGGCTTCGGCGGTCACGTCGAAAAGAAATGACGGCGAAGGCCGCCCCTTCGGACGCCCTCGTCTTCTTCGGAGCGACGGGCGATCTTGCCTACAAGAAGATCTTCCCGGCTCTCCAGGCCATGGCGCGCCGGGGACAGTTGACCTTTCCGGTCATCGGCGTGGCCAAGTCCGGCTGGACCATCGAGCAGCTGGTCGAGCGGGCGAGGAACAGCGTCACCAACTACGGCGGCCTCAAGGAGGAGGCCTTCAAGGTTCTGGTGTCGAAGTTGCGATACGTGGATGGCGACTACGCGGACCCCGCCACGTTCAATCAACTCAAGTCGGTGCTCGATCAGGAAAAGACCTCGCGCCCCACCCATTACCTCGCGATTCCCCCGAGCCTCTTCCCGACCGTGATCGAGCGGCTGGCTGCGTCGGGCTGCCACACCCAGGGCCGGGTGGTGGTCGAGAAGCCCTTTGGCCGTGATCTCGCGTCGGCCCGGGCCCTCAACGAAGTGGTGCACTCGGCGTTCGACGAATCGTCGATCTTCCGGATCGATCATTACCTCGGCAAGGAGGCGGTGCAGAACATTCTGTATTTCCGTTTCGGAAACGCGTTCCTCGAACCGATCTGGAACCGGAACTACGTGGAGAACGTGCAGATCACGATGGCGGAGAGCTTCGGGGTCAGCGGCCGCGGCAAGTTCTACGACGAGACCGGGGTCATCCGCGACGTGATCCAGAATCATCTGCTCCAGGTTGTGGGCTTCCTCGCGATGGAGCCGCCCTCCTCGGCCAGCCCCGACGCCATCCGCGACGAGCAGGCCAAGGTGCTGCGCACCGTGCGCTCGCTCGATACCGAGCACATGGTCCGCGGCCAATTCCGGGGCTACCGGGACGAGCCCGGTGTCGCCAAGGACTCCTACATCGGCACTTACGCTGCGCTCAAGCTCTGGATCGATTCGTGGCGCTGGGCCGGCGTGCCTTTCTTCGTCCGCGGGGGCAAGGCGCTCCACAAGACGGTGACGGAGGTGGTGGTCGAGCTCAAGACCCCGCCCCAGGTCGTCTTTCACGAGGCCGCCTTCTCCAAAGGCAACTACGTGCGCTTCCGCCTCGGGCCCGAGGTCCAGATCGCGATCGGCGCGCGGGCCAAGCGCGCGGGGGATGGCATGGCCGGTCGCCCGGTTGAACTCGCGGTGGTGCAGCAGACCACCGGGGATGAGATGGACGCCTACGAGCGGCTGCTCGGCGACGCGATGCAGGGCGATCCGACGCTCTTCGCGCGCTACGACACGGTCGAAGCCGCGTGGCGCATTGTGGATCCCGTGATCCATGGTCCGAGCGATCTCTGGGAGTACGAGCCCGGTTCGTGGGGACCGCCCCAGGCGGAGCGGCTGGTCGCTGAAGTTGGAGGTTGGCACACACCGGAATGAGCAAGAAGGTTCTCGTACTGGACGTGGGGGGGACGAATCTCAAGGTTCTCTTTCCCGGAGAGAAGGAGCCGGTGAAGGTGCCCTCGGGCACCCACTTCACGCCCCGGGCCCTCGTGGCGGCGGTGAAGAAACTCGCCGGCGACAAGCCCTTCGATGCCGTCTCGATAGGATTTCCCGCGGCCATCGTCAACGGCAAGATCTCGCATGAGCCGCACAACCTCGGCACCGGCTGGGAGAAGTTCGACTTTCACAAGGCGCTCGGCAAGCCCGTGAAGCTGGTCAATGATGCGGCCATGCAGGCGCTCGGCAGCTACGAGGGCGGCACCATGCTCTTCCTCGGGCTTGGCACCGGCCTGGGCTCGGCGCTCGTGACGGACGGCCACGTGGCCCCGCTCGAACTGGCCCACCTTCCGTACAAGAAGGGGGAGTACGAGGACTACGTCGGACTGCGCGGCCTCGAGCAGTTCGGCAAGAAGAAGTGGCGGGACCACGTGGCCGAAGTCGCGGAACATCTGAGGAAGGCCATGGTCGCGGACTACGTGGTGCTGGGCGGCGGCCAGGCGAAGCTGCTCAAGGAACTCCCTGACGGCTGCCGTCGAGGCGACAACTTCAACGCCTTCAAGGGCGGGCAGCGGGTCTGGGACTAGCAGGCGGCCATCTGTGGGACGGCGTTGTCCCACAACCGCCCGGGCTTGCGGCCTAAAGGGCGTTCGGGAAGCTGAATCGCCCTGGCATGCGCGTTGCTCTTTGGCCGGTCATGAACGATCTGCGAACCCTGTTTCGACAGCTCCGGCGTAACCCGGGATTCACCGGGGTCGCGGTTCTTGCAATTGGCTCTCGGCATCGGCGTGAACAGCGTGATGTTCAGCCTGGTGGACGCCGAGCCGAGTAGTTCGGCAGGCCGCAAAAAGGGCCTGGCGTCGGCCCCGACGTTTGCGGGGACGCGATCAAGCCAGGCCCGGGTGGGACCTTTTGGGTGGATCCCTGGCCGTCTCATAATGGACGGCTCTGGTTACGTGGAGCACCCCTCGGTGTGCCGTTTGGCGCCCGAGGGGCCGGATCTTTCAGGTGGAGTGTCGCCTGTCATGCGGTGTATCGCTGTATCGCGCCTCCTTTCGCTTCCGAGGTCTCTGGCCCGAAGTCCAGGGCCCGAGGTTTCTTGCGTCCTTTGTTCTGCGGTCGCGGCGTAGATAATCGCGGTGCAACCGACGCCCCTAATCTGCTCCTGTGCGCCGATCGGTGTCAAGGGTTTTTCGTGTCAATTTCCTGGGCACGCGCAGCGTGCCCCTACGGGCGCGGCCGAGGTGGTGTCGCGTCTCAACGACGTAGGGGCACGCCGCGCGCGCGCCCGCGCAGGCAAGACCCGGACGTTGTGTCGGGACCTGGGCGTAGGGGCACGCTGCGCGTGCCCGCGCGGGCAAGACCCGGACGTTGTGTCGGGACCGGGGCGTAGGGGCACGCTGCGCGTGCCCGCGCGGGCAAGACCGGACGTTGTGTCGGGACCTGGGCGTAGGGGCACGCTGCGCGTGCCCGCGCGGGCAAGACCGGACGTTGTGTCGGGACCTGGGCGTAGGGGCACGCTGCGCGTGCCCGTGAAATCAATCACCGATACGGGTGGGTGAGGGCCAGGTTCCCGGCTTCGAGGATCCGCTTCGATGCGGCGGCGACGCCGTCCTTGGCTCCAAACACCGCCGAACCCGCGACGAAGACGCGCGCGCCCGCGGACACCACACGGCCGATCGTGTTCGCGTCGATCCCGCCGTCGACTTCAAGTTCGCACTTCGGGTTCACGGAATCGATCAGCTCGCGGAGACGCCGGATCTTCGGCAGCGTGCCCTCGATGAACTTCTGCCCGCCGAAACCCGGATTCACGGTCATGACGAGAACCAGGTCCAGGTCTGCCAGAACCTCCTCGATCGCCGACGCCGGTGTCGCGGGGTTGAGTGCTACGCCGACGCGCTTTCCGAGTTCCTTGATCCGGTGGATCGTCCGATGCAGGTGCCGCGCTCCTTCTGGATGCACGGTAATCGTGTCGGCCCCGGCCGCCGCGAACTCCGGCGCATAGCGATCGGGGTCTTCAATCATCAGGTGACATTCGAGGGGCAGCGTGGTCGCTCGGCGGAGCGATTGCACCACCACCGGACCGATGGTGATGTTCGGGACGAAATGCCCGTCCATCACGTCGACGTGGATCCGGTCGGCGCCGGCCGCGGCGGCTTCGGCTACCGCTTCGCCGAGACGCGCGAAGTCAGCCGAGAGAATCGAAGGAGCCAGTTTGATCTGCGCGGTCATGATCCTGCCTCTTCCAGGCGCGGCGTTTCAGGCGGGTGCTTCAAGTAGGCGCCCGCCGCTTCGTCAACCAGCCACAGGACCTCGCCGTCCAGGGGCGCCACGAGCTGGGCGGGGAACTCGAGGACATTCGCCGGGCCCTCGAGGACCCGTTCGAGCGCTTCGGCCTTGTCGTTCCCCTCGACCAGGAACATCACGTTCCGGGCCGCATTGATCAAGGGCGCGGTCAGGGTCAGCCGCTCCGTGCTCAATTGCGGGACTTCGTTTCGAACCACCCACACGTCGTGCTCTTGCAGGGCGGCGGTGAAGGGGAACAGGGACGCGGTGTGGCCGTCCTTACCCAGGCCCAGCATCACGAGGTCGAAGCGCGGCAGGGCTTCCCCGCGTTTCACTCCGAAGAAGCGCACGAGTTCCGCTTCGTACTCGCGGGCCGCGGCGTTTAGGTCTCCGCGTTCGCCGGCCATCCGGTGAATCTGGGAAGAATGGAGCTGGAGGCCGGTCAGGAGGGCCTCGTTGGCGGAGTTGAAGTTGGAATCCGGGTGGTCCGGTTCGACCGCGCGCTCGTCGCCGAAGTAGATCTGAGCCGAACTCCACTCGACCTTGCGCGAAAACTCGGGAGTGGCGAGCAGTTCGTAGGTCCGCCGCGGCGTTTTGCCTCCGGCGAGGGCCACGTGGAAGACCCCCCGCTCCCAGATTGCCTGCCTGGCGAGTCGGACGAACACCTGTGCGGCGTGTCGAGCGGCCGCGTCGGCGTCTGAGAAGCCCAGGATCGTTCGAGCCATTTCAAGGAATGATAGCCGCGCCGATCGGTTCAAGGGCGACTGTAGAGGAGGCTAAAGTCGGGGCATGGTTGAAGCGATCGCCTTCATCGTGGTGGGCCTGCTCCTGCTTGGCGGCGGAGGCGAAGCGCTCCTTCGAGGCGCCGTTGGTCTTGCCACTCTTTCTAGGCTCAGTCCCGCGGTCATCGGCCTGACCGTGGTGGCGGCCGGAACGTCGGTGCCCGAGCTTTCGGTCAGTCTCATGGCGGGATTGAACGGGCAGGCGGACATCGCCGTCGCGAACGTGGTCGGCTCGAACATCTTCAACATCGCCTTCATCCTCGGGCTTTGCGCGATGATTCGGCCGCTCGCGATCACCGGCAACACCATAAGGCTCGAGTATCCCGTGCTGGCGATCGTCACCCTGATGGGCCTCGCGGTGACCCAGGACGGGATTGTCAACTGGCTCGACGGGTCGCTTTTCCTGCTGGTGTATGTGTGTTTCACCGCCTACATGGTCACTCTGGTGAGGGCTCAGGTGAACGCCACGGAGGGTGCGGAGCTAAAGGCGGAAGTCGCGGAGATCTCGGGCGGGGGAGCGCCCCGGCTCGGGCCCATGCTGACGCTGCTGGCCGTGGGCGTGGTTCTGCTCGGCTTCGGAGCCCAGGCGACCGTGAACGGCGCGGTCAGTCTGGCGCGGCTCATCGGCATGTCCGAGCGCGTCATCGGCCTGACCATCGTGGCGGTGGGAACCTCGCTTCCGGAGATCGTGGCCTCCTTGATGTCCAGCCTGCGGGGCCGGGACGATATTGCGATCGGAAACGTGATCGGCTCGAACCTCTTCAACATCCTCGGCATCCTGGGCCTCTCGTCGATGGTCATGCCCATACAGGTTCATCCTGCGATCATCAGCAGCGACAACTGGTGGATGCTCGGCCTCACTCTTCTCCTGTTCCCGCTGATGTACACCGGAAGGAGCGTGAGGCGGTGGGAGGGCGCGGTGTTGATGGCGGCGTACGCGTTGTATGTCGGACGGCTGCTCCAGCGGCCGGCCTGAACGCGCTCGCCCGGACTATTCATGAGGGAATCTGCTGCGACGTCCGATACCGCGCCGCTGGCGGGCGTCCCCCGAGGGGAGGCTGCGCGCTGTTCGCTTCTCGTCTCCTCACAGTATGTTCAATACTGTTGCGTCGCTCGTCGCTGCGCTTGCCCGCCATTGACACGGTCTCGAAGCGCGCAGCCTGCCCTTGGGGCAAGCGATCCTCGGCTCGAACCACCATCCTCCGTCCCGAGGATTGCTTCAGGCCAAGTCGGAAAGAAGTGGCCTTCGCAATGACGATGGGTGGGGACCGGGTGGCCCGGCTCCCACGCCGTCATCGCGAGCGTCCCGTCGTTTCTGCGCCCACGCCGTCATCGCGAGCGTCCCGTTGTTTCTGCGCCCACGTCGTCATCGCGAGCGTCCCGTCGTTTCGGCGTTGAGCGAGCGCGCAGCCTGCCCTCGGGGCACGTCTCGCGACGATTCCTCATGAATAATCCAGGCTAGAAACTCAGCCTCCACGAGAGCGTGCCGAGGATCTCAATCGCGCGAGGGCCGAGCCCGAGGTCGCGACGGTTCGTCCGGGTGCTATCGACTCGCACCACTTCCGCGGTGATGCGATGGCGCGGCGACGGGCTCACGACGTAGGCGAGGGTCCAGGCGTGGCCGGATTCGTCATTTGCGTCCTCGCGCACGAATTCGTCCCGGTCCCGCACGCGGAACGCGTCGTAGCGGGCGGTAAGCCGGTGCTTCGCGTCCGGGGCGGCCCACGTGGCGAGAAGATAGGCGGCCTGGAATCCCGCAATGACCGCGTTGCCGCCCTCGGGCGTCACGCCCATTCGCGTTTCGCCGTCAAGGCCTTGCGCGAGGATCTCGAACTGGCCCAGCGAACGCGCCACTCCGGCGGCCCAGTATCCCGTTCGCCACGCGTACTGCTCTCCGTCGAAGGAGCCTGGATCCGCGGTCTGCGGTTGATACAGCACCTTCGCGCGGTAGCGGTCGTGGGTGAGCGATGCGCCGGTCGACCACGTCCATTTTCGATCGACCTCCCGGAGCGGCTGTACGTGAAGGGGTTGATCGGGAAAGAGGCCGGGGCGCGCGAACGCGCGCAGTGCCGGAAGGGGAAGGCGGTCGCCCGAACCGCTGACCCGGTCGTGCAGGGCGAATCCGCGCCAGGCCAGGAGCGTTCCGGTGGGATCGTTGCCCCGCGTGAGCGCGCCGAAGAGACGGAGTTGCGCTTCATTGAGGCGGAAGGACGGGCCGGCCTCGACCCCCAGGCTCCGCACTTCTTCGCCGATCCAGGCATTGATGGCCGAGAACGTCGTGGTGTAGGGCGAGAGCCACGCCATTTCGGTGTTCTCGAGCGAGGCCGTGGGGAAGAAGAGACCGGCCCGGATATCGAGGGAGGCGGTGTCGCCGATCGCCGGGTGGTAGCGCACGAGCGCCTCGACGATATCGACGCGCCTCTTGAAATTGTGCTCTGTGTCGACGTTCGCGTGAACCCGAAGAGTGAGGTCGGGGCGCGCATCGAATCTCCCCAGAAGCGCGGCCTGGGCGAGCGTCGCCTCGACGGCGCGGGGCTCGCGTCCGTAGCGGGTCTTCCCGAGGCCGCCCTCGAAGAAGCCGACCGAGGGGGGAGTGGTGACGAGACGCCCCTCGAGGACGAGGTTAAAGGTGAAGCGCTCGTCGGCCGTCGAAAGCGGGGGAGCAAGGGTGAGGACCGCGATGGCGGTCCGAAGGAGACAGCTTTGGTTGCCCATTTGCCTAGCCGCCCGAGTCGGCACTCTCGGCCTCGGGACCGGGAGGCGTCGCGTCGTCCAGGTGATCGAGGTAGCCCTCGGGAAGGGCCACTCTCTGCGTGCCCGCACTCTTCCCGCGGGCGACGCGCACGGCCGCGGGCGGAAATGGCGTCTGCGGATCGACCACGGCAATAGTCTCCTCGAGCTGTTCGAGCGACTCGACCCGCATCAAGGCGTCGCGAAGTGGCGCCGAACCCGGGAAGCACTTCGTGTACCAGGCGGAGTGTTTGCGAAACGCGCGCATCCCGGGGCGCTCGCCCATGAAGGCCGCGAGGCCCCGCGCGTGTTTCATCATCGTGACGGAAATCTCGCCGAAGATCGGCGGGTCCTGCGGTTCGCGCCCGGCGAAGACGTCGGCCAGGTCGCGGAAGAGCCACGGGCGTCCAAGGCACCCACGCCCCACCACCACGCCGTCGCAGCCGGTCTGTCGCATCATCCGAAGCGCGTCGTGCGCTTCCCAGATATCGCCGTTGCCGAGCACGGGAATCGTTCTCACTGTCTCCTTGAGCTGGCTGATGGCCGCCCAGTCGGCTTCGCCGTCGTAGAGCTGGGCCGCGGTGCGGGCGTGAAGGGCGATGGCCGCACAGCCTTCGCCCTCGGCGATGCGGCCGGTCTCACGGAAGGTCAGCAGATCGTCGCTGATCCCCTTGCGAAATTTGATGGTGATGGGGGTGGTTCCGGCGTTCTTCACGGCTGCGCTTACGATGCCGCGGAGGAGATTCGGTTTCAGAGGCAGGGCGGCTCCACCGCCCTTGGAGGTGACCTTGCGCACCGGGCATCCGAAGTTCATGTCGATGTGATCCACCCGGCCTTCGCTGACCAGGATGCGGACCGCTTCACCGACGTAGTGAGGATCGACGCCATAGAGCTGGAGGGAGCGCACCGTTTCGTCGGGCGCGAAACTCGCGAGCAGCTCGGTTTTGGGATTCCCGTCGACGAGGGGCCGGGCGGTGATCATCTCGCTGACGTAGAGTCCCGCGCCGAACTCCCGGCAGATGGAGCGGAAGGGAGGATTGGTGACCCCCGCCATCGGAGCGAGGACGACCGGCGGCTCGACCGTGATCGGCCCGATCGAAAGCGGCGCGAATTCCCCGGCGCGAGCGAGGGGAACCTCGCGGTTTTGGGGCGAGACGTAGGCGGGATTCAATGGGCGGGGGGTGGCGTCAGGGCGCCCGACTCGATCCAGCCGCCGCCCAGGCAGACCTCCCCGTCGTAGAAGACCGCAGCCTGGCCCGGCGTGATCGCTCGCTGGGCCGCGTCGAAGTCGAGGGTGACGCCCCGCCCGCTCGCATCGGGGGTGATCGTGACCGCCGCATCTTTGGCGCGATATCGGATTTTCGCGGTGGCGCGAACCGGGCCAGCGGGGGGAGCGATCGACAGCCAGTTGACGTCGCGGACCCGAGCGCGAGAGGACAACAAAGCTTCTTCCGGCCCGACCGTCACTTCGCGTGAGGAGGCATCGATGCCGATCACGTAGAGCGGCACGGGCGATCCGACGCCGAGGCCCTTGCGCTGGCCGACCGTGAACTTGTGGACGCCGGCGTGCTCACCCACCTGGTTTCCCGCCCGATCGACGATCGCCCCAGACGAAAGCGTCGCATTCTGGCGGTTCTTCTCGACGAAGCCCGCGTAGTTGTCGTCCGGCACGAAGCAGATCTCCTGGCTTTCGGGCTTGTCGGCGGTCGTCATGTTCAGGCCCTTCGCGATTTGACGGACCTCGGCTTTGTGAAGGTGGCCAATCGGAAAAACCGCCGCCGTGAGCTGCTCCTGAGTCAGACCGAACAGGAAATACGACTGATCCTTGTCGGGATCAGCGCCGCGGAGCAAACGAAAGCGGCCCGTCGCCGGCTCCTGGTCCTGTCGGGCGTAGTGGCCGGTAGCGACGTGATCGATTCCAAGGGAGCGGGTGCGCGCGAGCAGAGAGTCGAACTTCACCTCGGTATTGCAGTTCGCACAGGGGAGGGGGGTTCGGCCCTCGGCGTAGTCCTTCACGAAGGGTTCGATGACGCCCTTGCGGAATGCGTCCTCGAGATTGAGGACGTAGTGGGGCAGGCCGAGTTGCGACGCGACGCGCCTGGCGTCATGAAGGTCGTTGAGGGCGCAGCACCGCCCGAAAGAGGATCCGTGGCCCTCCGTCTGGTCATGGAGCTGCATGGAAATCCCCACAACGTCATGGCCCTCCTGCTTGAGCAGGGCGGCCGCGACGCAGGAATCGACGCCTCCGGACATGGCTACAACAACGCGCATCGGGGGAGTTTATCGGTCCGGCGCGATTCGGCTCAATTCCCCGGTTCGAACTTTTGGACGGGGATGTACGTTTCTTCTCATAACGGTAAGGAGAACCCCATGACCTCAATGATTCCTGGCTATAAGACTTTTCAGGCCATCAAGTTCCTGATCACAGGCCCCATGATCGTGGCCATGCTTTTTGTCATCAACCTGATGACGTCCCCGGGAAACTGGTGGTTCCAGTGGGCCGCCTTCGGTATCGGCATCGCCTGGTTCATCAGCCTGATGCGGGTGATCCGCGCCGCCATCGTGGTCGGCGGTCTGGCGGCGCTTGGATACCTCGCCTATCGCCACTTCGCGAAGGAGCAGGTCGCGGTCCCGGGCCACCTGGTCTAAGGACCGCGGCCTCCGCCGCGCGCGGCGGTCAATCCGGATATCATCTCGTCGTTTTGGGCGCACCGTGAAGAACGTGCCCTTTCTGCTTTTTAGAAGAATCAACGAACGACGAGGGAATTCAACAATGTCCATCCAGGTCGGCGACCGCCTGCCCGAAGCCACTTTCACCACCATGACCGCCGAAGGGCCAAAGCCGCTCACCACCGCGGAGGTCTTCACGGGGAAGAAAGTCGTCCTTTTCTCGGTACCGGGAGCGTTCACGCCCACCTGTTCCAAGCAGCACCTGCCCGGCTACGTGAAGCAGGCCGATGACCTCAAGGCGAAGGGTGTGGCCGCGATCGCCTGCCTCGCGGTCAACGATGTGTTCGTCATGGACGCCTGGGCGAAATCCCAGGGCGCCGACGGCAAGGTCCTCATGCTCGCCGACGGGAACGCCGCCTTCACGAGGCAGATCGGCCTCGAACTCGACGCTTCGAAGCACGGCATGGGCACCAGGTCCCAGCGCTTCTCCATGATCGTGGACGACGGAGTGGTGAGCACGCTGAACATTGAGGCCCCGGGCAAGTTCGAGGTTTCAAGCTGCGAAGCCACCGCGCGCCAGCTCTAGCAGTCTTTGGTGAAAGTCGACCGCGAGCGAAAGTGAGAGATTTTTCGTCAGATCAAGGCGCCGAACCGCAGGAATACTGGGATTTCAAGGTTTGGCAACGCGGAGCTCTGCGGAAGATCCGCTTTCGACGCGGAGGGACTTTCACCACGGGCTGCTGTAGGCCCCCCGAGCTTTTTCCCTGAAGAACCGCGCAACCGGAGACACATGAAAGCACCATCGACTCGACGCCTGTTCGCCGCGGGCGTCGCCTGCGCATTTGCCATCGCCGCCCTGTCTCTCCCGTCGGCGCGGGCCGCATCGGGAGGCGCAGGTTCGATCAGCGCGGCCGACCTCAAGACCTGGCTCACTCAGATCTCGTCGGATGAATTCGAGGGCCGCGCGACCTTCACCGAAGGGCTCGGCCTCGCCGCCGCCTACATTGCCGGTGAACTGAAGGCGATGGGGGTCAGGCCCGGAGGCGACAACGGCTCTTACTTCCAGCGGGTTGAGGTGCGCGGAGTGAAAACCACGAGCCGCAACACGGTGAGTGTCACGGTGAATGGCGAGACCCGGACGTTCAAGGACGGGGCGGGGATCTCCTTCCCGAGGAACGTGGGCGGGAAGAGGACGCTCACCGCGGATGACCTCGAGTTCGTGGGCTACGGCGCGTCGCTGCCCGCCCTCAACTACGACGACTACAAAGGCCGGAGCGTCGCGGGCAAAGTCGTGGTGTTCATCGGCGCCCGAGGGCCCAAGGGCGCTGAAGCTCCCACTATTCGTCGCCTGCTGGGCGGTCGCCCGCGTTACGCGATTGACGTTTTGAAGGCCGTGGCGACCATCGGCCCTCAGATGCCCTCGCCATTTGGTCCTCCTGCTTCAGCTTCACCCTCGCCCTCGCCCGCGCCCCCTGCGAGCCCCTCGCCCGCACCCCCGGGTCGCGCCGGCGTTGGCGCGCCGCTTCCCACCCCGGATTTCACGACCGCCGAGCGGCTTGACAAGCCCGTGCCCCCTTCGGTCAGCGCGCAGGATGAGTTCTTCGAGTTCCTGTTCAGCGGGGCAGACGTCAAGTACGCTGATCTAAAGGCCAAGGCCGCGAATCAGGAGCCGCTTCCCGCGTTCTCACTCAAGGGCGTGTCGGTCAGCATCGGCATCGACACCGACTACGAGATCGTTAGGACACAATTCACCCGCAATGTCGTGGGCATTGTTGAGGGATCGGACGCGAAGCTCAAGGACACCTACGTGGCTTTTGGTGCTCACTACGATCACGTGGGATACGCCGATGGAGAGCTGGTCGACGCGCCCGTGACCGAGACCACCCCCGAAGGGAAACGCCGCCTCGGCACAGTTCCAGGCCGCGTGAAGCCGGGAACCGTCGCCACCGATCGAATCTGGAACGGCGCCGACGACGATGGCTCGGGTACGGTCACGCTCATGTCGCTGGCCAAGGCCTTCGCGACGGGTCCGAAGACGAAGCGTTCCACCGTCTTCATCTGGCACACCGGGGAGGAGCGGGGCCTTTGGGGCTCCCGCTATTTCGCGGATTACTCGAACGTCCCGATGGAAAAGGTCGTGGCCGTCCTGAACATGGACATGGTGGGACGAAACAACCTGGACGACCCGAAGGAGGCGAATACGGTCTACCTCGTCGGCTCCGACCGCATCAGCACGGAACTGCACAATGTCTCCGAGGACGCCAACGCGAGCCTGAAAGCGCCGATGAAGCTCGACTACGTAATGAACGATCCCTCCGATTCCGAACAGGTGTACTACCGCAGCGATCACTACAGCTATGCCATCAAGGGCATTCCGGTGATCTTCTATTCCACCGGGCTCCACTCGGACTATCACTTCAACACCGACACCGTCGAGAAAATCTCGTTCGACAAGATGGCCCGCATCAGCCACCTGATGTTCGAGACGGGAAGGCGGGTGGCGAACCTTGACCGGGCGCCCGCGCGCGACAACAAGGGCCCGCGAGTGGGCAAGGGCAGCGCCGGGAAACTCCCGGAAGAATAGGTTAGAAGGCCTCGCTGAACGATCTCTGCGCGCCCTCGTAGAGGTCGCTCAGGTCGAGTCCGTCGACATACATGTGGTTCACCTGAAGGCCGACCGGGACGAACAGCCGGTCGCCCTCCTCGCGGAACTTGCCGAAGGCGGTCATCGGCTGCCCGGCCGTGCGGTCGCGATGAGGCGCATGAGTGATGCCCAGAAAGGGAACGCCGGGAACGGCGGTGTAGTACGCGAAGTCGGGATCAGCCCCTCGATCGAGATTGACCCCTTCGGAGGACCGTGCGATCTCCTGGCCTGCTGCCTTGAGGAAATCGATCCCTGAATCGTTCCATTCATGGGTCGCGAACGTGAAGGTGCGGCCGGGGCCGGGAACGGTCATGCCGATCCGCAGGGTGTCGTGGAGCACGACGTCTTCGCCGTGGAGTCGGGTTCGGAACGCCTCGACCCGCAGCATGGCGCGATGGAATCCCCAGCACAGAGCGGCGTAGGTCGAACCCCCGGCCTCCCGCGCCCGCGCCCGGATTCGCGACGCCTCGAGATCGAACGTCACCGAGTAGAAAGGCGATGGATTGGCGCGGTAAAACTCGAGGTGCGCCCTGCGCGGATAGTCGCTCAGAACCCCGAAGGTCATCAGACGTTGAACTTAAAGAGCATGACATCCCCGTCGGCCACCACGTACGTCTTGCCCTCCATGCGGTAGAGACCCTTCTCGCGGGCCGCCGCGACCGATCCGCACCCGACGAGGTCCTTGTAGGCCACGGTCTCGGCTTTGATGAAGCCCTTCTCGAAGTCGGAGTGAATGACGCCCGCCGCCTTGGGTGCGGTGTCCCCGATGTGGATCGTCCACGCGCGGACCTCTTTTTCGCCCGCGGTGAAGTAGGTCTGTAGTCCGAGCAGGTGGTAGGTCGCGCGGATGAGCGGGCCCATGCCGCTCTCGCTCACGCCCAGGTCCTTCAGGAATTCGGCGGCATCCTCGGGCGAGAGGTCGATCAGGTCGCTTTCGATCTGCGCGCTCACCACGACGGCCTCGCAGGAGAGATGAGTGCCGACATACTCGCGGACCTTCATGACGTAGGGGTTGGCGTCCGCGGTCGCCAGATCCGAGTCTTTCACGTTGCAGGCAAAGATCGTGGGTTTGTCGGAGAGCAGGAAGAAGGAGTTGGAGATCGCCTTCTCCTCCTTGCTGAGCTCCACGGTGAGGGCGGGCCTGCCGGCATCGAGCGCGGTTTCGATCTTTGCCAGCACCGCGTCCTCGGCGGCCGCGACCTTGTCGCCCCGCTTCACCTCGCGCGCGATCTTCTCCCGCTTTTTCCTGACCGTCTCGAGGTCCGCGAGCATCAATTCAGTGTTGATGACCTCGATGTCGCGCACCGGGTCCACCGAACCCGCGACGTGCAGCACATCCGCGTCCTCGAAACATCGGACCACCTGGAGAATCGCGTCGACCTCGCGGATATGCGTGAGGAACTTGTTGCCGAGGCCTTCACCCTGACTGGCGCCCTTGACCAGGCCCGCGATGTCCACGAACTCGATGGCGGCGGGGATTACGACATTCGTGCCCGCGATTTTCTGGAGCACCTCAAGGCGCGCGTCGGGCACCGTGACCATGCCCACGTTGGGGTCGATGGTGCAGAAGGGGTAGTTGGCCGCCTCGGCCTTGCGATTGCGGGTGACGGCGTTGAAGAGGGTTGACTTGCCGACGTTGGGCAAACCGACGATTCCGGCTCTGAGCATCCCCACAGGATATCGCGTCCGCCTGCTTCTCCTGATCCCCGAGATCCCCTTCGCGCCCGGGGCGAGGCCGTATGCTCTCCGCCCATGTCGACAAAGCTGCGGATGGGCGTCATCAGCACCGCCAACATCGGCCGCAATCAGGTGAATCCCGCGATCCAGGCGTCGCGGAATGCCGAACTCGTGGCGGTGGCGAGCCGTGATATCGGCCGGGCCCGGGAGTTTGCCGCGGCCGCCTCGATTCCGCGCTCCTTCGGTTCATACGAGGCGCTGCTGGACGATCCGGATATCGACGCGGTCTACCTCCCGCTCCCGAACTCGATGCACAGGGAGTGGGCGATCCGCGCCGCAGAGAAGGGGAAACACATCCTCTGCGAGAAGCCTCTCGCCACGAGTGCGGCGCACTGCCGCGACATGCAGGCGTCGGCCGACGCAAATCGCGTGACCCTCATGGAGGCGTTCATGTACCGGTTCCATCCAAGGACCCTTAGGTTGCTGGACCTCGTCACGGCCGGAGCAGCGGGGGAGATCCGAGTCATCCGCAGCGCCTTCACCTTCAAGCTCCTGCGCGCCGACAACATCCGTTTCTTCCCCGAACTCGGCGGCGGCGCGCTATTCGACCTCGGCTGCTACTGCGTGGACGCGAGTCGAAGGATCGCCGGGTCCGAGGTGGTCGAAGCTCAGGCCTTCGCGGAGTGGAACGAGCGGGGGGTCGATACGCAACTCACCGGCGTGCTGCGCTTCGCGAACGGCGTCATCGCCCACTTCGACTGTTCCTTCCTGATGGAGCGCCGCGAGTTCGTGGAGGCCGCAGGCCGGGATGGCGGGGTCGCCTCGCCCGCGGGTACGTTCGTGAACAGCACCGACGAAGTCGAGATCATTCAGTACCGGGGACGCGAGCCCCAGGTCGTTCATGCCGTCAAGGGTGACAACCACTACCGGCTCATGGTCGAGCATTTCGCGGACGTGGCGCAGGGAAAGGTCGCCCTTCGCTACGGGATCGACCATTCGATCGGCAACCTGCGGGCGATCGAGGCTCTTTATGAATCCGCGAAATCGGATGGCCGACCGGTGTCGGTGCGGGCCGACCGATGAGCGGCCTCAGCAGGCTCAACCTCCTCATCGCCAGTTATCTCGAGCCGGAGCACGTGGCGAGGATCCAGGCCGTGGATCCGCGCGTCAATGTGATCTACGACCCGGGCCTGCTGAGAAGACCGCGCTACGCCGCCGATCACACCGGCGTGGCCGTTGATCGCCCGCCCGCGGATGAAGAGCGCTGGAGAGGGCTTCTGGCCCAGGCCGACGTGCTGTTCGACTTCGACTACACGAACGACGCCGAGCTTCCGGAGCTGGCTTCCCGGGTTCGCTGGGTCCATGCCTCGAGTGCCGGCATCGGGCAGTTCGTGGCGCGTCGGCGGTATCACGAACGCTGGAAGGGCGTCGTCTTCACCACGGCGCGCGGCATCCATGCGGTACCCCTCGCCGAGTTCTGCGCCATGTCCATGCTGGCGGTGAGCCGGGGTCTCTTCCTGATGCGCGACCAGCAGGAGCGCAGGCACTGGGAACGTTTCGCCGGGACGGATCTCATTGGCCGAACCCTCGTGATCTTCGGCCTCGGTTCGATCGGCCGGGAAGTGGCGCGTCTTGCGCGGGCCTTCGGCATGACGATCATCGGCGTGAAACGCAACGTTGACCACGAGGATCCCGCGGCTCACGGTGTGGACGAGTTGTTCAGGGCGGCGGAGTTCAAGTCCGTCCTGCCGAGGGCGGAGTTCCTGGTTCTCGCCGCACCCCACACGAAAGAGACCGAGAACGTCCTGGGGGTTGCGGAGTTCAACCTCCTGCCCCGCGGGGCCTTCCTGATCAACATCGGCAGGGGCGCCCTGGTGGATGAAGAAGCGATGATCGATGCGCTGCGCGAGGGGCGTCTTTTAGGAGCGGCCCTCGACGTGTTCGCGACGGAGCCGCTGCCACCGGACAGCCCTTTGTGGTCGATGCCGAACGTGCTGGTGAGCCCGCACTCGGCGAGCACCAGCGATCGTGAAAACGGGAGGCTCACCGATCTTTTCTGCGACAACCTGCGCCGGTTCCTTTCCGGAGAGCCGCTCAGAAACGTTCTGGACGTGGAACGGCTCTACTAGCAGTCCGTGGTGAAAGTCCCTCCGCGCCGAAAGCGGATCTTTTCCGCAGAGCTCTGCGTTGCCAAACCTTGAAATACTCCCGGTATTCCTGCGGTCTGATGCCTTGATCTGACGAAAAATCTCTCGCTTTCGCTCGCGGTCAGCCGACATTCGAGCGTGAAGCCCGCCCTTGGGGCTCGAACGCTGCGTCCCGTCTGGGCTTCTTCGCTCAAAAGCCCGAATATTCCCGATATTCGGGCTCTTCGGCTCATCGCCAGACGGACGCATCGCTCGTGGCCCAGGCCAGGCTGCGCGCTCTCGGTGCTGCGGCCGACTTTCGCCACGGACTGCCAGGCCGCGGGACCGGGGATCTAGCTAGCCGATCAGACCCACTGCTTCGCCAAGTCGCCGATCACCGGGAGCTTGAACTCCTCGTTGCCGTTGGCCTTGACCATGAGGAAGATCTGAGCGCCCAGAAAGGCGAGCCCAATCGGCATGCCGATGAGTCCGATCAGGCCGCCGAGCGCCCCCATGGCCATGCTCACCACGATGCTCAGCACCTGGATGCCGAAAAGTATGACGAAAGCGGCGCCGTGCAGGAGCAGGCTCTGAAACGCATGGAACCTTAAGAACCTGTTCTCTTTCTCGACCACCGCGGCCACGATCGAGAAAATGAACCCGATGCAGCAGGGGACGTTGCAGAGAAGGCCGCCGACGTTTGGGGCCACGCCGAGTTTGGTTTGGTTTTCGCTCATGGCGCGGATGCTAGCAAGAAAGCTCCGGACTGAACGACGAGAGCCGGGGCAGGCGCTTCGAGCCCCCTTGACCATCGGTGTTTCGGCGAAGAACGCGCTCAGCGCGGGGGGCGTCGCCCTAATATCCTCTGGCCCGTGAGCGACAAGACACCGCCCGCGCTGAAGGTTAGGCAGAAGACGATGATCGGGAGCGCGCTGATTCAGGATCTTCGCCACGCCTTGCGAGGGTTCCTCAAGAGTCCCTACGCTCACGCGGAACGGCTCGGGATCCTCTGGAACCGGTCCCCGGGTTTGAACATCCTCGAGGACTGGTTCTCGACCGCGCAGTACTTCGACATCAAGTCGGGACACCGCGGGTTCGAACAGGTCGCGATCGCGATCGGCGCGAATCAGAACCACACCGGTCTCTTCGAGCCGGAGCGCATCGGCGTCTTGCGGGTGGTGGGCGTGGTGGGTCGAGTGAGACAGTACGGTCTCGACACCGACGGCCGAATCGCGCTCTACGTGCCTCAGACCCAACCGGGAGCGCGGGCGCCCTACCTGACGGTGAGGACGGCGGCCGATCCCGCGGCCCTCGCGGCCCCGGTCAAGGCGCAGATTGTCCTCGCCGGCGCCACGATCGGGGTCGTGGCCGCCCTCGCGTTATCGCGGGTCATCGGAAGCCTTCTGTTTGGTGTCGCCGGCGCGGATCCGGCGACGTTCATGGCGTCCTTCATGCTCCTCGGCGCCATAGCCCTCATCGCAACCTTCGTCCCCGCGCGTCGCGCCGCGCGCACGGATCCCGTCGCGTCGCTTCGTAGCGAATGACGGCGAGACGTTCTCAGGTCATTCTCGGCGCCACCGGCGTCGCGATGGCGGCTCTGGCCTGGGCCACTTCGGATTGGGCGGTCCTTGTCGAATGGCATCGCGCGGCCGTTCTGCCCCGGGTCACCGCGACCCTCCAACCGCTGTCCGGGGCATCGACGTCCACACTGGGCGAGGTCCTCGCGGTCGTTCTGGTCGCCACCGCGCTCCTGGCCCTGATCGTGAGGCGAACCGCGGTTCTGGGCTCGCTCGGGCTGGCCATGGGCCTCGCCGTCGTGTCGTTCTACCTCTCGTGGGGGCTGGCCTACCGGTACGGGCCCCTTTCGTCGAGACTCGCCCCCCTGGCCGCGACCAGCGACACGGCATCGATCCATCACCTCGTCGAAGCGGCCGAGTCCGCCGCGGGCCTTCTCGGGCGCGCCGCTTCTGCGGCCCCCGTCGTGGACGGCGATCCCGTTTCCGTCATGGCCCGGATCAACGCCGGGCTCACCGAGGGGATGGGCCGACTGCCCGCGGCCCTCGACGCCTCTCCCGTAGGCGGCATCGCGTTCGGGCCGGTGAAGATCTCGCGGGTGTCTTTCGCCCTGAGCCGGCTGCAGCTCTCCGGCTACTACCTTCCCTGGACGGGTGAGGCTCAGATCAACGGCGAGATGCCGCAGACGCTGTGGCCGCGGGTGGCCGCGCACGAGAAAGCCCATCAACGCGGTTTCGCGCGCGAGAACGAGGCGACGGTCATCGGACTGCTCGCATGCTTGAAGTCCGATGATCCGATGGTTCTCTACGGAGGCGCCCTGGGCTTGTATGCAGGGTTCGACCGGGAGCTTGCACGAGTCGATCGGGAAGCGAGGGCGCGGATCTGGAACACGCTGCCCTCGCGAGCGGTCGCGGACTTCAAGGCCGAAGTGGCGTTCTGGAAGGCGCATGAAGGTGCGGCGGGCGCGGTCAGCGAGAAGGTGAACGACACCTATCTCAAGGCCCAGGGGGTCAGAAGCGGCGTCTTGTCGTACGGTGAAACCACGAGGCTCATTCTCCAGGCGATCGAAACCGAATCGCTCCATCTTGCCGGCTTGCTGAGAAAAGCTTCACCCGAGCGCGGCCGTCCCGAAGTAACGGGTATCGCGCCACCGCCGATAAGGTAAGAAGCTCATGCCTCACGACACCCCATTGCTCGCGACGCTCGCGGCCGCGTTGCTCGTGGCCTGGGTGCTTGGGCTGCTCGCGCACAGATTCCGGTTCTCGCCCATCGCCGGGTACCTCCTCGCGGGGGTCGTTATCGGGCCCCACTCCCCGGGGTTCATCGGCGATGTCGAGCTCGCCGCGCAACTCGCCGAGATCGGGGTGATCCTCCTCATGTTCGGCGTCGGCCTGCACTTCCATCTCGAGGATCTGATGGACGTCAAGCGGATCGCCATTCCCGGCGCCTTGATCCAGTGCACGGTGGCGACCCTTCTCGGCGTGTCGATCGGCGTGGCATTCGGGTGGCCGATGGTCGAGGGCCTGGTTCTCGGCATGGCCCTGTCGGTCGCGAGCACGGTGGTTCTTCTGCGCGGCCTCGAGTCCCAGAACCTGGTCAGCACTCCGGCGGGGCATGTGGCCATCGGCTGGCTGATCGTGGAGGACATCCTGACCGTCATCGTCCTCGTGGTGCTGCCGGCCCTCGCAACCAAAGGAGGCGCGGCCCTGACCGCCATCGACCTCGCGACCGCCATGGCGATTGCGCTTGGAAAACTCACGGTTCTTGTCGCCCTGGTCTTCTTCGTCGGGTCGAGGGCGGTTCCGCGGCTCCTTGTCGAAGTGGCGCGCCTCCAGTCCCGCGAACTCTTCACACTCTCCATCCTCGGGATTACGGTGGCCATCGCCGCGGGGGCCGCGGCCTTCTTCGGCGCTTCGGTGGCCCTCGGGGCCTTTCTCGCCGGGATGGTCGTCGGCCAGACCAAGGCCTCTCAGCAGGCCGCCGCCGATGCGCTGCCCCTGCGCGACGCCTTCGCCGTCCTTTTCTTCGTCTCCGTGGGCATGTTGTTCCAACCCGCCTTCATCACGCGGGAGCCATGGTTGTTCCTGGCCGCTCTAGGCGTGGTCCTCGTGGGGAAGCCGCTCGCGGCCCTTGGCGTCGTCGCCCTGCTCGGGTACTCGATGCGAACGGCCCTCGTCGTTGCCGTGGGGCTCGCGCAGGTCGGCGAGTTCTCGTTCATCCTCGGAACCCTCGCCCGCCACCACGAGCTTCTTTCGGAGACCGGATACAACCTCCTCGTGGCCTGCGCTCTTGCCTCGATCGCGATCAACCCGTTCCTGTTCCGGGCCATCGGACCCATGGAAGCCGCGCTGCGCCGGGTTCCCTGGATGTGGAGGCTCCTGAACGCCGCCGCGGCAGGGCGGGCGGAGCGATTCAATGCCGCCGCGTCCGACGCGATCGCCGGGCCGAAGGCGCCGCTCGCGATCATCATTGGGTTCGGGCCGGTCGGGCAGGCGGTCGATCGCGGCCTGCGGCACGCGGGCCTTGAAACCGTCATCGTCGACCTCAACATGGACACGGTGTCCGAGGTCGCCTCGAAAGGCCGACTCGCCATCTACGGCGACGCGACCCACGAGGTGATCCTGAAGGCGGCGGGAATCGCTCGGGCCACCCAACTGATCGTTACCCTGCCTCACTCCGTCAATCGGGCGCCCCTGGTCACCGCGGCCCGGCAGCTCAATCCCAACTGCCGCATCTTCGTGCGCGCCCGGTACCTCAAGGAACGCGAGGAACTCGTCCAGGTGGGCGCTTATGCCGCGTGTTTCGAGGAAGCCGAGGCGGCGGTGGCCCTTACGGCGGGAGTTCTGACCGACATGGGCATCGATCCCGCCACTATCGTGAAGGAAGTGGACCGGGTTCGCGCTGAAACCACGGGCGCCTCGCTCGCCACGCTGTCGCCGGGCCCCCCGCCCTGATCGGCGTAATCAGAGCCGGTCAGGTAAACTCTCCGGCTTCCATGCTGCAAGTCTCCATTTCGAAGATCCCGAACGAGGGACTTGCGATCGACGAGGTCGTCAACGGGGAGGTCCTCGCGATCGACCCCGCAGAGCTTTCGACGGAGAAAGAGGGTCGGTTCAAGGCTCACGTCGAGCGATCCGACGCGGGCAGCCTCCACGTCCGAGGGCATCTGAATCTCAAGACCTCGGGCCCCTGTGCCCGTTGTCTTGCCGACACCCCGCTTGCCGTCGACCAGGAACTGGATCTCTTCTTTCTCCCCGAGTCCGAGGCCCTTTCCGAGTACGACGACGAGGAGGGCGCAGAACTCCAGGATCGCGATCTGGTCGTCACTTTCTACAAGGGCGACATCCTGGACCTGACCGGAATGGTCCGCGAGCACATCCTCCTGGCTCAACCCATGAAACGGCTCTGCCGGGAAGACTGCAAGGGCGTCTGCCCGGCTTGCGGCGCCGATCGAAATCTCACCAACTGCGGTTGCCCGAAAGAGGCGATCAGCGAAACCCCCTTCTCCTCGCTCTCCCTGCCCGGGAGCGCAGAACGTGCACCTTTGAAGAACGCACGGTAGAATCACGGTCCCTAAAGACAATGCCCAATCCAAAACGCCGCCACTCCAAGAGCCGTCGCAACATGCGGCGGGCTCACGATTTTCTCGAAACTCCGAGCCTCAGCAAGTGCACCCACTGCGGGGCCGCCACCATGCCTCACCGCGTCTGCGCGGGTTGCGGGTACTACAAGGGCAAGCAGGTCATCGCCGCGAAGAACGCCGCGTAAGCTTCTCAAAAGCTCCCTTGCGGCCAGATTCCTGGCTGTAACCTACCCAGAATGACCGGATCTTTGAAGGGCGTCCGCGTCGCCGTGGACGCCATGGGCGGTGACTTCGGGCCAGGCGTCGCGGTCGAAGGATCGATTCTCGCGGCCAAGAGGTACGGGCTTTCCCTGCGCCTGGTCGGCCGGGAGTCTGTGGTCAAGGCTGAACTCGCCCGCACCGACCTCTCGGGTCTGGACATCCAGGTGGTGGACGCTCCCGAGGAAGTCGGCATGGCCGAAAAGGTCGGTCGGTCCACCCTCAAGAAACGTTCCTCGATCCTCATCGCGGTCGAAATGGTCGAAAAGGGCGAAGCGGACGCATTCTTCTCGGCTGGAAACACCGCGGCCTGCTGGACCATCGCCAAGATGACCCTTGGAACCCTTCCCGAGATCGATCGTCCGGCCCTCACCGCGGTCGTCCCGAACATCAAGGGAAAGACGGTGCTTCTCGACGTTGGGGCCAACGCCACGTGCAAGCCCCGGCACCTCGAAGAGTTCGCGATCATGGGAAGCCTGTACGCCGAGGAGGTCCTCAAGATCAAGGCGCCGCGCGTGGGCCTCATGTCGATGGGGGAGGAGGAATCGAAGGGCACCGACCTCACCCGCGAAGTCCATGCGGCACTGAAGGAATCCCACCTTAATTTCGTCGGCAACGTCGAAGGCCACGAGATCTTCAACGGTGAAGCCGACGTGGTGGTGATGGACGGTTTCACCGGCAACGTAATCCTCAAGTCCAGTGAGACGCTCGCAAGCTCCATCGTGCACATGCTCAAGGAAGAGATTCGCAAGCGGCCCATTGCCATGGCGGGGGCGGTGCTGGCCCAGGGCGCCTTCAAGGCGCTCAAGAAGAGGATCGATCCGCGCGAGGTGGGGGGAGCCCCCCTCCTCGGGGTGAAGGGCTGCTGCGTGATCGGCCACGGCAAGTCGGACGCCTTCGCCATCTCCGAAGGCATCCGCACCGCGGGCGAATTCTCGAAGAGCGGGATCAACGCGAAGATCACCGCGGAAGTCGCTCGAATCGCGCGCGTCGAAGCGGGCGCCTGAAGCCAAACGGAGAACAACCTCTTGAACCTCAGATCAGACGGAAAGATCGCGATCGTGACCGGCGCCTCGCGCGGCATCGGCCGGGGGATTGCCGTGGCTCTCGCCGAGGCGGGGGCCACCGTGATGTGCGCCGCGCGCGATCTCGCGAAACTCGATGCCGTGGTGGCCGAGATCGTGGCCGCGGGGGGGAAGGCCCACGCGCATGGCGTCGATGTCTCATCGCGCGAATCCATCGAGGGGTTGATCTCAGCCACCGTGGGTGCGCATGGACGGGTCGACGTTCTGGTCAACAACGCCGGCATCACCCGGGACAACCTCCTCCTGCGCATGAAACCCTCGGAGTGGGACGAAGTGATCGCAACCAATCTCACGAGCGTCTTCATCTCCACGCAGGCGGTGATGAAGTCGATGCTCAAGCAGCGGGCGGGCTCGATCATCAACATCGGTTCAGTGGTCGGTCTCACCGGTAACGCCGGCCAGGCGAACTACGCCGCGGCCAAGGCGGGCCTCGTGGGCTTCTCGAAGTCGATCGCGCGCGAGGTGGCGTCGCGGGGGATCCGCGTCAACGTGATCGCCCCGGGTTTCATCGACACCGACATGACGAACGCCATGCCGGAAAGTACCCGGCAATCCCTGCTCGCGAACATCCCGCTCGGACGCACCGGAGCGCCCCAGGACATCGCCGCCCTCGTGGTCTATCTCGCTTCGGATGCCTCCGCTTACGTCACCGGACAGACCATCTCGGTGGATGGCGGCTTCCATATGTAGAATTCGCAGGAACCACGTTCCTGTGCGATCGTTAGGCCGAAGCGGTTGGGGTCAGGCACTCCGTAGCTTCTGGATATAGTAGAAAAGCTGAAGAGGAAAAAAATGGAATCGCTTGAAGCCCGCGTCAAAAAGATCATTGTCGAGCAGCTCTCGGTCGAAGAGGATGCCGTGAAGTCCGAGGCCAAGTTCGTCGACGACCTCGGCGCGGACAGCCTCGACATCGTTGAGCTGGTCATGGCCCTCGAGGAGGAGTTCAAGATCGAAATCCCCGACGAGGACGCCGAGAAGATCAGCAACGTTCAAAGCGCGGTCGACTACATCACCAAGCACGCCAAAAAGTAGCAAAGGCCGCCCGGCGTCCCGGGCGAGCGGCGTTCCTCAATCATGAGAAGAGTTGTTGTCACGGGCCTCGGCGTCGTTTCTCCCCTCGGGATAGGGGCGGAGCCCACCTGGGAAGGCCTGCTCGCCGGCAAGTCCGGGGCAGGCCCGATCACCCTGTTCGACTGTTCGCGGCACACCACCAAGTTCGCCTGCGAGGTAAAGAACTTTGATCCGCTCACCTTCTCGGACCGGAAGGAGGCGCGCAAGATGGACCGTTTCATCCAGCTCGGCGTCGCGGCCAGCGAGCACGCGATCAAGGACTCGGGCCTTGCCTTCACGCGCGAGGAATCGGAGCGCGTGGGCGTCTTCATCGGCAGCGGCATCGGCGGCTTCGCGACCATCGAGCGCGAGCACTCGGAAATGTTGTCGGGCGGACCGAGGCGCATCTCTCCATTCTTCATTCCCTCGGCCATCATCAATCTCGCCGCCGGATGGGTGACCATCCGGACGGGCGCCCGTGGCCCTTCTTCCGCCACCGCCACCGCGTGCACTTCGGGCGCTCACGCGATCGGCGATGCCTTTCGCGTCATCCAGCGCGGTGAAGCCGATGTGATGATCGCGGGAGGCAGCGAGGCCGCGATCACCGGCCTGGGCGTCGGCGGTTTCAATGCCATGCGCGCGCTATCGACCCGGAACGACGAGCCCGAGCGCGCGTCGCGTCCTTTCGACAAAGACCGCGACGGCTTCGTCATCGGCGAAGGCTCCGGGATTCTGATTCTCGAGGAGTTGAGCCGGGCGCAGGCGCGCGGAGCGAAGATCTACTGCGAACTCGTCGGTTACGCGATGACCTCGGACGCGCATCACATCACCGCACCCTGCGAGGACGGAGACGGCGCGGCGCGCGTGATGGCGAAGGCCATCAAGGACGCGGGAATCCGGCCGGATCAGGTTGCCTACGTGAATGCGCATGGAACCTCGACCCCGGTGGGCGATCAGATCGAGGTGCTGGCGCTCAAGACGGTATTCGGCGAGCACACGAAGAAACTTGTGGTGGGTTCGACGAAGTCGATGACCGGGCACCTGCTGGGCGCGGCCGGCGGGCTCGAGGCATCGATCACTGCTCTGGCGATCCGCGACCAGAAAATTCCTCCCACGATCAACATCGATTCTCAGGACCCGGAGTGCGACATCGACGCCGCGCGCGAGGGGGCGAGGTCGCTCTCGATCGAATACGCGCTGTCGAACTCGTTCGGTTTCGGCGGAACCAACGGGGCCCTGGTCTTCAAGCGCTTCGCCGCCTGAAGACTCCCTCTTTCAAAGCTCTATCCTGCTCATCAGGCTGCCGCGGCCGCATGAGGTCGCTCTTGTCCTCGAAGAACAGCACACAAGGAAGCCCTAATGAAGATCATTGTCTGCGTCAAGGTGGTGCCGGACACCGCCTCGCGCCTCAAGGTTGCGGACGACGGCCGTCAGATCGCCCAGAACGACCTCACCTGGATCATCTCGCCGTATGACGAGTTCGCGATCGAGGAAGGCCTGAAGCTGCGCGAGAAGCTCACCGGGGAGGTCATCCTCGTGTCGGTCGGGCCCGAGCGTGTGGCGGCCGGCCTGCGGAACGGCCTCGCGATGGGCGCCGACTCCGCGCATCAGATCTGGGACCCGATGTTCGGGGACCTTGACGCCGCGGGTCGCGCCACGGTTCTTGCCGCCGTGATCAAACACCTGGGCGGGGCCGACCTCGTCCTGTGTGGCCACCAGGGTGTGGGTGACGACGATTCGCAGACCGCCGGGCTCCTTGCCGGCGCCCTGGATCTGCCGATGGTCTCCATGGCGATCAAGCTCGATGTCGACGGCGCCGCCGCGGTCGTCGAGCGCGAGGTGGAGGGCGGGATTGAAGTCTGGGACACCTCGCTTCCCGCGGTCATCACCACCCAGAAGGGCCTCAATACGCCGCGCTACGCCGGCCTCAAGGGCATCATGGCCGCGAAGAAGAAGCCGATGGGCGTGATCGACGCCGCGATGCTCGGTCTTGCCGCCGAGGCGCTTTCCCCGAAGACCGAGAGGCGAGCGATGACGCCTCCTCCCGACCGACCGCCGGTGAAACTGATTCAGGGCGACGCGGCTACTCAGGCGAAGGAACTCATCCGCCTCCTCCACGAAGAAGCGAAGGTCATCTAGCCATGTCCAATACCATTGTCACGTTCGCCGAAGTCCGGGGCGGGACGCTGCGCCGTCCATCGCTCGAGGCGGTGTCCGAGGCGCGCCGCATCGCGGATGCCTCCGCCGGCCGCGTGGTGTCCGTTCTCGTCGGCGCAGCCAACGAGGCCGCGACGAAGTCCCTCGGAGCGCATGGCGCCGACAAGGTCATCTGCTTCGCGGCGGGGGCCCTCTCGTCCTACTCCTCTGAGTCCTATGCCCGCGCGCTCTCGAAGGCGGTGGAGTCGGAGGGGGCGGGAGCGGTGCTGATTCCCTATACGGCCATGGGCAAGGACCTCGCTCCGCGCGTCGCCTTTCTCACCGGGGGCGGCCTGGTGTCCGACTGTTCATCCCTCGAACTTGCGGAGGGCCGCCTGGTGGCGAAGCGCGCCCAGTACTCGGGCAAATTCATATCGACCTTCGGGTGGAAGACGAAACTGCAGATCGCCACGCTTCGCCCGAACGTCTTCGCCTTGACGACCCCCGCACCGGATCGCGCGTGCGAGGTGGCTCAGGCGGAAGTCGATGCCGCGGCGCGGGCCCGCGTTCGTGAATTCCGCGCCAAGGAGGGCGGCAAGAAGGAACTCGCAGAGGCGCAAATCATCGTCTCGGGCGGCCGCGGTCTCAAGGCGGCCGAGCACTACAAGCTCATCGAGGACCTTGGCAACGCGATGGGCGGCGCTCTCGGTGCTTCGCGCGCGATCGTCGACGATGGATGGGTCGGTCACTCGTTCCAGGTGGGCCAAACCGGAAAGACCGTCTCGCCGACTCTGTACGTCGCCTGCGGCATATCCGGCGCGATCCAGCATCTGGCGGGCATGTCGTCCTCCCGGGTGATCGTGGCCATCAACAAGGATCCCGAGGCCCCGATCTTCAAGATCGCCAACTACGGGATCGTGGGGGACCTTTTCGAGATCGTTCCCGCCCTCACCGCCGAAGCCAAGGCGCACTTCGCGTCGCGCGCCTGACCCGCCGCATGGAAAGACGTATCTAACTTTCGTTCTCGAACGCGAAAGTGGTCCGGCCGACCCGGATCTGATCGCCGTCACGGAGGACCACGCTCTTGATCCTCTGTCCGTTGACCCAGGTGTGGTTGGTCGATTCGAGGTCGATCAGGTGAAACTCCTCCCGACCCTGTCGATCGATCCGGCAGTGTTCGGCCGAGACCGGGTCGTCGGGGAGGACGACATCGTTCGTGAGGGCCCGGCCGATCGTCAGGGAAGGTTTCTGCAAGCTGACCACCCGGCTGGCCCAGGCGGCGACCGAAGTGTCCCGCAGGCGCGGGCCTGTCGGGACCTCGCCCTGGCCCTTAAGGGTGGGCAGCATTCCCGGCTCGGAGATCGCGCAAATCTGCACCGTGGTCCCCTCCTCGCCAAACCGCCCCAGACCTCGAACCACCAGAGCCACGACGATGGCCAGGATGCTGAAGCCCACGATGGCGGCGGCGATCACCAGAATCGTGGACAACATGCCGGGCAATTCTGGCACGGGCCGGATGTGATTGAATGTGAACTGGTATGACTCAGGAACGCGACACCCTCGAAACCGACGTCCTCATTGTGGGGGGAGGCCCCGCGGGCCTCGCCGCGGCCATAAGGCTCAAGGATCTTCTGAGCGAACGGGCGAAGCGCCCGGGGGTGAAGGCCCTCGAACCCTCGATCATGGTCATCGAGAAGGCGGCGGAGTTTGGGGCTCATTCGATTTCGGGCGCGGTGCTCGACCCTTCCTCCCTGCGCGAGCTGATTCCCGACTTCGAAGCCTCGGCCCCGCTCGGCGCGAAGGTGAGCAGGGACAGCGTTGAATATCTCTTCGCTGAATCGAAGTTCACGCTGCCCATAACCCCGCCGCCCCTTCGGAACCACGGCAACTACGTCATCAGCCTGAGCCACCTCGTGAAGTGGCTCGCCGGCGAGGCGGAGAAGCGGGGAGTCGACTGCATGAGCGGTTTCCCCGCGGCATCGCTTCTCTATGACGGTGACCGGGTGGTGGGCGTGCGGACGGGAGACAAGGGCATCGACAAGCACGGCAACCAGAAGGGCAACTACGAGGCCGGCGTCGACATCCGCGCGAAGGTGACGATTCTGGCCGAAGGGGCCCGTGGCAGCCTGACGAAAACCGCCGTCGCGAAACTGAAGCTCGACGCGGGGAAATTTCCGATGGTCTACACCCTCGGCATCAAGGAGCTCTGGGAGGTCCCGAAGGGCCGGTTGGGGAAGGGCGAAGTCATCCACACCATGGGTGAGCCTCTGGGATGGGAGACGTTTGGCGGCGGCTTCATCTACGGGCTTTCCGAGACCCAGATCTCGATCGGCCTCGTCGTCGGTCTTGACTATCGCGATCCGTTCCTCGACCCGCACGGCCTCTTCCAGAAGATGAAGACCCACCCGAGGGTGGCGGAACTCCTGAGTGGCGGGAAGATGGCGAAATACGGCGCCCGCGCCATCAGCGAAGGCGGCTGGTACTGCATCCCCAGGACCTACGCGGACGGCCTGCTTCTGATCGGCGAGGCCGCGGGCTTCCTGAACGCCATGCGGCTCAAGGGCATTCACCTCGGGATAAAGACGGGGATGCTGGCGGCGGAGACGGTGATCGAGGCCCTTGAGAAGGATGACTCATCTGCCGCGGTTCTGAAGGGATTCGAGGAGCGCGTCAACCACTCCTCGGTGAAGGAAGAGCTCTACGCGGTCCGCAACTTCCACCAGGGCTTCAAGCACGGCTTTCTCGGCGGCATTATCAACACCGGACTCCTGATGGCGACAGGCGGCCGCGGTCTCATCGACCCGCTCACTCCCTCAGGCGGTTATGCCGACATGGAGAAGCTGATCGATCGGTATGGCGCGGGGACGACCCGCGACTTCTTTGAGCGGAGCCGAGCCGACGGCAAGCTGACCTTCGACCGGCTGACCGATGTTTTTCATGCCGGGGCGATCCACGAGGAAGATCAGCCGGCGCACCTTCACGTCGCCGACCCCAACATCTGCGAGACCACGTGCCGCACCGAGTACGGCAATCCGTGCGAGAAGTTCTGCCCGGCCGCGGTCTACGAGATGGTGCCGAAGAACGACGGAAATCCGAAGTCGCTCAAGCTGCAGATCAACTTCTCGAACTGCGTCCACTGCAAAAGCTGCGACATCATGGACCCCTACCAGATCATCACCTGGGTGACCCCCGAGGGCGGCGGCGGCCCGAAGTACGACGGGCTCTGATCCGTCAGGCGCGCCGGAAGCGGTAGTGGGAGACGATCCACTCCCAGCCCCCGCCGAAGGCCCAAAGCTCTTCACACGACATGAAGAAAGCGCGCCAGTAGTGCCAGAAGCGGGGGGCCAGGGGGCCGTAAGTTGTGGCGAAGAGCGCCTCGATTTCCGCGCGGTTCCTGTCCATGTTCAAGAGCCAGGAAGCACAGGTGCGCGCGTAGTGGGTGCCCTCGACGCGGCGGTGTTCCTCGATGACCAGCGGCTCGGAGAGGGCCAGGGCCAGGCCGTCCGATGGCATCATGCCCCCGGTGAAGAAGTGGCGCGCCATGAAGTCGGAGTCGCCCTCATCCGCGAACGCATAAGAGTGCTCCCGATGTGTGAAGACGTGCATGAAGAACCGCCCGTCCGGATTCAGCCAGGACGCCACCCGGCGGAACATCTCCGGCCAGTTGCGCAGGTGCTCGAACATCTCCACGGAAACCACGCGGTCGAAGGTTCGCCCGGGCGTCCAGGAAGCGATGTCGGCGGTCTGGACTTCGAGGTTCCCGAGGCCAAGGCGTCGCGCCCGCGCGAGGATGAACTCGCGCTGCGTCCTTGAATTGGAAACGGCCAGGATGCGCGACGCAGGGAAGCGCTCCGCCATGAACAGGGTGAGTGAGCCCCAGCCGCATCCGAGTTCCAGAACGTCCTGGCCCGCGTGGAGTTGCGCGCGCTCGCAGGTCAGAGCGAGCATCCGCTCTTCGGCCTCATCCAGGGTGGCGACGCCCTCGTCCCAGAGGCCGCTGCTGTACTTGAGTCTTTGGCCGAGGACCAGTTCGAAGAAACGTGGCGGAACTTCGTAGTGCTGGGCGTTTGCCGAATCCTGATGGACCGCGATCGGTGAAGAGCGGAGCGATGCGATGAAGTCGGCCTCGCCCTTCATTCGCTCACCGATCTCTCCGCGACGCAACCCGGCGAGTCGCTGCCGCAAGAGGCGGCGGATTCCGAACCGAACCACGGAATCGGGAAGCAGGCCCGAGCCGATCAGGGCATCGGTGGTCATGCCGCACGCTCCTGTCGCGCCGGAATCCCGGCGAGCTCCAGGTTGCACGGCCGGGTCAGGACCAGTTGAACCGTGGAGAGGGTCCGCGTCCCGAAGGCCGCGGCGCAGACCGCGAGGTAGTAGTCCCACATCCGGATGAAGCGATCGTCGAAGCCGAGGCCGCGAACCGACGCGAGGTTCTTGAAGAAGCGGTCGCGCCACATGAGGAGCGTCCTCTCGTAGTGGACGCCGATGTCCTCGAGGTGGTGGACGAGAAGCGGCGTTCGCTCGATCATGGCGCCCGTCATGTGGTGGATCGAGCCGAGCAGGCTGCCGGGGAAGATGTATCGCTGCAGCCAGTCGCAGTGTTTTCGGTAGTGAGCGAAGCGGTGGTCCGGGATGGTGATCACCTGGAGGCCGATGGTCCCGTTCGGGGCCAGGAGGTCATGGCATTTAGAGAAGAAGACGCCCCAGTTCTCATAGCCGAGAGCCTCGAACATTTCGACCGAGACGATGCGGTCGAACTGCCCGGTCGTGTCGCGAAAGTCCTCGAGGGCGATGTCGATGCGATTCCCGAGCCCGGCCTCCGCCACTCTTTCCCGCGCCAGGTCGTGTTGCCGCCGGGACAACGTGACGCCCTTCACCTGGCAGCCGTATTCGCGGGCCAGGAGGAGAGCGAAGCTGCCCCAACCGCAGCCGATTTCCAGAATGTTCATTCCCGGACGGATCTGAAGCTTGTCGGCGAGCCTCTTGAGCTTGGCCTCCTGGGCGGACTCGAGCGAGGCGTTCTCGTGGGCGAAGTAGCCGCAGGAATAGGTCATCGACCGGTCGAGGAAGGTCGCGAAGAACGGGTTCGAGAGATCGTAGTGGGCCTCGATGTTTCGCTTCGCGCCGACCCGCGTGTTCTTTCGTGTCCAGTGCCAGGCGTCCCTGGTGGCGTTGATGAGCATGGAGAGGCTGGTGTCGAGGGGCAGGGTGTCTCGCGCCTTGAGCGCGCTCGCGAGCAGACGCGGCAGGTCGTCGGCCGACCAGTCGCCGTCCATGTACGATTCGCCGAGGCCCATGTCGCCGCCCATGGCGAACTTCCGGTAGAAAGCGTCGTTGTGAATCGTCACGGTAACGGGCCGAAGACCCCTGCCGAAGGTTCGGTTTGTTCCGTCGGCGAGACGAAGTTCGATGGGCTCGCCTCCATAGCCGCCGAGGGTCTTGAGGAGGTGCGGTTTGAGTAGCCTGGTGATCATGGGTGAAATTGGGGGCGGCCTCAGGCCGTCTCATGTGCGGCGAGGTCCGGGTCGTACTTCGGGGCCCGGTGGAAAGGCGCTCCCTTGAGCCAAAGTTTCAGGGCCTGCCAGTGAATTCCGAACATCACCCGCAGGGTCATGAATGGGAGACCCATGAGGGCAAGGCTAAGGGTGCGATCGGTGAGCGGCGCGCGGGTCATCGAGAGGTGGGAGGCGAGAAAGAGCGCCCCGCCGTGATGGAGGTCGCAGCGGGCCTCGAGAGCCTCTGCGGGAGGGGGCAGACGCCATTCATACCTGCCGGCCATGTCGAAGAACGGCGAGACATGAAGTACCTTCCTGGTCCTTGAGCGGCCCGTGCCGTCGCCCTCGAGGAGATAAGGATGGGTGTCGCCGAAGGTGTTGTTCACTTCCGCCACCACGTAGCGGAGCGCGCCACCTTCGTCGAAGCAGTAGAAGAAGCTGACCGGATTGAACGTGTACCCAAGGATGCGGGCGTGGGTGAGCAGGAGAACCCGCCCCCTCGGGAGTACCTCGCCGCGGGACGCGAAGAAGGCCATCAGCCTCTGTCGGGTATCGCCCGTGAAGCCCTTCAGGTGGTCGTCGTCGTGATACGAAACCAGCGCGGCCCGGTTCCAGGCGAAGAGCCGCAACCGCCGGTCGAGGTCGGGTAGCTCGGCAAGATCGATCAGGGGCATGAAGATCGGGTACCTGAAACCGTGCCTCGGTCCGGCCACCCGCTGGTGCGTGACGTGGCCGCGGTAGAGCGCGGAGTTCAGAACACCACCCCCAGCGCGCGCGCCACGTCCACCGCCGAACGAATGCCATCCTCGTGGAAGCCGTTATAGAGATGAGCGCCCGCGAAATGGATGCGGTCGCGGCCGGAAAGGTCGCGCAACCGACGCTGCGCCCCAATGGCCGCGCGATCGAGGACCGGATGCGTGTACACCACCTCCGCGAACCTCGGGCTTCCGGGGGCCAGGACGGGATTGAGGGTGACGCAATACTGGTTGGGGCTTGCGATCGCCTGAAGCCGGTTCAGGTGGTAGGTGAGCGAAACCGGCGCGGCATCGTCGCGGCAGTCCGCGATGTCGCAGTTCCACGACGCCCACGAGGCCCGCCTCGCGGGCAGCGCCGCTCGGTCCGCGTGGAGGAAAGTCCGGTTCTCCGAATACGTGAAGGCGGCGAGGGCCCCAGCCTCGGCCGCGGTTGCCGAAGCGAGCAGTCGACCCGCCTGATCGGCATGGCAGGCCAGGACGACGTGGTCGAACGTCGCGACGCGGGTCTCCTGGGCCAGCCGAACCAGGACCCCTTGCGCGGTGCGGGTGACGGTGGCGACCGGGGCGCTCTTGCGGGACCGCCCGCCGAGGGCCCGGACGAGGCGGGACACATATTCCCTCGACCCGCCCTCGACGGTGAGCCACTGCGGGGCGCCGCTCAAGGTCAGCCAGCCGTGGTTGTCGAAGAATCGAAGGAATGAGGCGGCATCGAAATCGAGAACACGGCCGAAAGGCGCAGACCAGACCGCACCCGCCATGGGAAGGATGAAGTGACGTTTAAAGGTGCTGGAGAACCGGCCGCGAGCCAGGAACTCGCGCAGCGGGAGATCCTCCACCGGATTGGCAAGGAAGGCCCGGCCAAGGCGGCCGAAGCGGGCGATATCGACCAGCATGCGGTAGTGAGCGGGGTCGACGAGCAGGGTGGGCGTCGCGAAGAGTCCACGGAGCCCCCGGCTTGAGTATTCGATGCGGCATTTGCGACAGCGGACTCCGAAAGACATGTCGCTCGGCCGGGACCGCACCCCGATCTCGCGGAAGAGCTTCACGAGGTGTGGGTACGTGCGCTCGTTGAAGACGATGAACCCCGAGTCGAGGACGAGCCGATCGTCTCCGTGGGAAACCTCGTGCGAATGTGCGTGTCCGCCGAACCGGTCCACCGCTTCGATCAGCGTGACGTCGTGACGGTCGCGGAGCATCCAGGCGCAGGACAGGCCTGCGATCCCAGACCCCACGACCGCGACCTTCAGTCGGGAGCTCGCGTCGAGGGTCACGCGGGAAGTTCCTCCGCGGTGGTGCGGCCGGTGTCGGTTCGGGGCTCGGCGCGAAGCCGTCGAGCCTCGGCATAGACCCGGGCCGGCACGGGAACCAGGTCGCTGGCGAGGCCGAGCCAGGCCAGGGCTTTCACCATCCAGTAGGTGGGATCGAGTTCCCACCAGTAGAAGCCGTTCCGGGCCGCTCTCTGGAAGCGATGGTGGTTGTTGTGCCAACCCTCGCCCAGGGTGGCGATAGTGGTCCAGAAGTTGTTGCGGGAGTTGTCCCGGGTCTCGAAGCGTCGCGACCCGAAAAGATGATTGATGGAATTGATGGCGAAGGTCGAGTGGGCCAGGGTGAACGTCGGCACGCAGAAGCCGTAGACCAGGAAGGGCCAGCCTCCCGCGAGGAACAGACCCATGGCCAGGAGAATGGGCGGGATCGCGTAGTACCGGTCGAGCCAGCGCATCTCTCGATACGTGGAGAACTCGCGAACCACGGGATTGGCAGGGTCGACGCGGTCCCAGCGAATGTCGTTGGTGAACCAGCCCATGTGGGCGTGGAAAAAGCCCGAGATCAGGGGAGAGTGGGGGTCTCCGTTGCGGTCGGCGTACCGGTGGTGATACACATGATTGCCCGCCCACCAGATCGGTCCTTTCTGAAGCGCCGAGGTTCCAAGCCACGCGAAGAGGAATCGAACCGGGCGGGAGAGGGCGAAGGCGCGGTGGGCCATATGGCGGTGGAAGCAGAGGGTGATCCCGAGCATCCGCGCGAAGTGGGAGACCACGGCGAGGCCCACGAGCGCGGCATCGGGCGGATAGACGAAGGCCAGAAGAGCCGAGGCCTGGATCGACCAGAACACAACGAGATTGGCTTTGCCCATGGGTTTTTGAGGGAGAGAGCCACGCCTGCCGCGGGACTCGTCCATATTCTACTCAAATCCTCTTCTTAACATAACGGCATCACTCAGGCTCTCTTCCCCGCGGGTATGCTGCCCTCTCCCCAAGCGCAGGCCGGATTCACTCCGTGGGATTGCCCCGAAAAAGTGGACGGTGTCTTAGTTATGCCGCGATAGCCGCGGCGGCTTGCTTTTCGAATTGTACGGGACTGAGATACCCAAGCGACGAATGTCGCCGCGAGGGGTTGTAGAAGGCTTCGATGTACTCGAAGATCCGCCGACGCGCGTCGGCGCGCGTCTCGGGTACGGACTGTTCCAACTCGG
>Ga0163147_10000482_pt1 | contig 63064 bp, 43 predicted proteins | sample OliLakLV19MP6G1_FD_148597 | JGI IMG/M metagenome (GOLD analysis project Ga0163147, IMG submission 148597) | Freshwater microbial mat bacterial communities from Lake Vanda, McMurdo Dry Valleys, Antarctica- Oligotrophic Lake LV.19.MP6.G1 | ecosystem: Environmental > Aquatic > Freshwater > Lake >... | reverse complement strand
GCGGTAAGACGAAGGCTTGCAGCTTCTTGCAATCCCGGGCGATCCGGGTTGAGTTAAAGGATGCGAAAAGGGATCGGACTCGCGCTGCTATTAAGCTCGGCCTGCGTGCCTGCACTGCCTCTGTCGCCCGAGGCCGACGCTGCGCCCACCGCCGTGGACCGTAGCACTGGCGGTTCGTTCGCGAGCCCGACGCAATCGGGAGGTAAGGCAAGCGGTGGTACCCCGGGAGCCGCGGGCCAGGCTGGTGGCGTGGGAGCGGTCGGATCACCAGGCGGAATGCCTGCTGCAGCCGGCAGCGCAGGGGGGCCGGTCTGCGGGGTCGGGTCCGACTGGTGTGTCGGTACCGTCGGCACCGTCGGCTCCTGCTCCGACGCCATACCGATCGGTGGCTGCGATCAGCCGACGGTGCTCGCAGTGGACGGCCTGGCGATCGCCTGGGGCACGCACAGTGGAGCCGTGCTGGCGAGGGCTCTCGCGGGGAGTCCGATCGTGCAACTGGCGCAGGGCATGCCGATCGCAAGCATCGCCCTCAGGAATGGGTTCGCCTACTGGTCTGTTGGGGAGATGGGCGGTTCGGTCGTGCGAGCACCCATTGCGGGGGGTGGCGTCCAGGTGCTGGCAAACCGGCAGGACTATCCGCAGGGGGTGACCGTCGATGCGACCGCCGTGTACTGGACGGAGCGGCAAGACGGGTCGATTCACCGGGCCCCGCTCGGGGGTGGCACCGTTGAGACGCTGGCGCTGGGCGAGACGGAGCCCGGCGGTCTCTCGGTCGATGGCACCCACCTTTACTGGGGGAATTACAACGATGGACGGATCCGCCGGCTCCCGCTGGCCGGGGGCGCAGCGACCACGCTCTACTCTGGTCAGCGATCACCCTGGCGCCTTCTAGTGACCGGCGGCTTCGTCTATTGGTCGGAGGACTCCCCGGATGGAAATATTCGGAGAGGCCCGGTGGCCGGCGGGGCCATCGAGACGTTGGCGACAGACCAGGATGTACCGCGCGAGCTGGTCACCGACGGCGTCTGGATCTACTGGTTCGCGCAAGGCCAGAACTTCGGACAACCGACACCCCGCATCTTTAGGGTGCTCGTCGCCGGCGGCAAACCCGAGCTCGTGCTCACCCCGCGCACGAGCGGGCCGCTTGGGATATCACCCACAGCCTTCTTTTTCGGCACCAATCAACTCTGGACGCTTCCACATTGACCCGCCTCTAGTTCGCGCGGGCAATCGGCTGGCAAGAACCCTCGACGATTGGTTCCAACGCGTGGGCCTATTGCGCAGAGCTTGGCCACTATGACATGAGCGTGCCAACGGCGCGGCCATGGCCCCAGCCCCGTGCGCAGACGCAAGCAAGGTCCAGCAATCTTTACGCAGGAATCGTTCTTGAAAGAGGCCCAGTCGGATGGTCGCGACGCACGGGCCTGCGCCAATTGTTGAAGGAAACTGCGTTTCATGCTCTTGTCGTTTCACATGAAACGGGTTCAATCAGTTTGTTTGTCGGGCTTAATGGCCTTTGCGTTCACCAATGCAAATAAGGTTAGCGCACAAGAGTCGACACCCGCGCAAAGCCAAACTCCCGCCGAAGCGCGTCGAGCAGGGGATGCAGCCGTTGATCGGAACATTCTTGTGCCCACCGCCGAGACCTTGAACGAAGGGGACCTGACCTTCAACAGCTACGAGTTGTTACTTGCGGGTCTGACCTACGGGATCACCGATGATTTGCAGATAAGCGGCACAACACTATTGCCCGTCACCGAGGATTTTCCGTTTGTCCTCGTCGCCGCAGCGAAGTACAGACTGCACAAGGGACCGTTGTCGATCTTCAGCGTGCAGCCTACCGTGGCGATCTTCGCGAACGACGGTGAAAACGCGACTTTGCTAGGCATTCAAGCACTTTACGATCGAATTCTCGATCCCGAGGGCAAATGGGTTTTGACCTTGGCGGGCGGCGGGTACGGCGTATTGGGTTCGACCTCGGGTGATATTGATCTTAACGATGGAACCGTTCTGACAATGTCTGCGGGCATTTCGGGAAGATTGGGCAGGATAGTCAAGTTCATCGGCGAACTCTATTTGCCAGCAGTCTATTCGAACGGCGATTTCGAATTCGGTGAAGAAGCGTTGTTGTTCAACTACGGCGTGCGTTTTTTCAGCCACAGCATCGCAGTCGATCTCGCGTTCCTTCGCCCGATTCACCCGGACGCGGACACTGGCCTTGTGATGGGTATTCCCTTCGTCACGTTTTCCGCGCGGTTCTAAAGCCCGCTGCCGGAAATGCTCACGCCTTCGGATTCGCGAGACGTTGCGGGCGATGGGCTGCTCCTCAAACGCGGCGGGTAGTACCGCAGTTTGAACAGGGCGGGCACACTTGGCATCAACGAGGTCTGTGCCATTCACCGTGCTACGGTCGGCGTGGTGGAGAGAGCGCTGTCAGAAGATTTTCAGATAGTCGTGGGCGATTTGGGCGAGCAGCTTTCGGTTCAGCTCCGGGATCCGCTGGGCGCACGAAACCGAATGCCACCTTGGAAAACCGAGGCCCGTCGGCCGTGACGCTACATGCGAGGTGTAGAGTTATCCCCATGTTGCGCTGTTGGAGCCAGCGGCGGCAAACTGATGATGACTCGGGTGACATGGTTGTAAACGCCGTTGGTGTCGATCACCAGCGTTCCGCCCAAACGGCCAACGGCACGACGCAACTGCGCTGCGAACCAGTGAGATGCTGCCGTGGCGTCTTGCGCGACCGATAGATCCCGGTCGCACGACTCGATCTCGATCGCATAGTGCAGGGGATTGATGCGGGATTGCAGCCTGGTGCGTAGGACGATTCCGCCGTTCGCCGCAACGGGCTTGCCGAGCAAGATGCACCCGGTGAGCAGCAGGTGTTCAACCCCACGGAGGCCCACCGAAACCTGGCACGGATCGGCGGTGTATTCGAATTGAACGTTGGACTTGAAAAGTTCTCCAAGCACGGATTGCATCCCACGGACCACATCATTCAGGTTGCAGCATCCGCTTTTCGTAAAGGCGTCGGCAAGGAATCCGAGCCGATCCAGCGTTGTCTGTGCTGCTCTTGCCGATGCGATGATTCCGTTGATGTCGGCCGTGCGCTCTTCTTCATCTCCCTGGTCTTCGAGCGCCAATTCCGCCGGCAAGAGCACACCGCTCAGCGAACCGCGGAATTCGTGAATGAAAATCCCGACCAGCTCCTGCATGGCGCGCAAGGCCGGATCCTGTCCCTGACTTTGAGTCGATACCGCGATGGCCTGATCGGCCGATGCCTCGGCAGCTTTGTCTTCGACCAGCCCATCAAGGGATCCGAGACGGGGCGGCGCGAATGATTGCCCCGGCTTTGCATACAGATACCCCTGCTGCAGATCGCAGCCCTGAAATGCAAGGAGGTCCCGCGTTGCGGCGGTTTCAACGCCGGCGCCGATAACCGTCAAGCCCAGATCACGTGCAAACAACTTGATCAACGCCGCCGAGACTCTGTGTTTTCGAATCAACGTCTGCAGATCCTGAACAACGGACCGATCGAGCTTCACGTAGTCGGGATCGAGATGTTTCAAGAACCCGCAACCCATTGTCCGGCCGATGTTGTCGATCGAAAAACGGAAACCCATGGCACGCAGTGATTGCAGATGGCGGGTCAGCGTTTCGAATGCTTCGTCGGAGGTATCGTCGGGAACCTCGACGACGATCCGGCGCGCCACATCGAACAAAGGGTTGTCGGAATTGAAAAAGGTGCCTTTGGAGAATTCGTCGGGGTGAACGTTGACAAAGAGCAACGCGTTTTCCGGCAGATCGCCCACCGACTGCGCCGCAACCTCGCGAATTCTGCGGCCCAGCTCGTCCACGCGCCCCAGCTTGCCAGCCGTGGCAAGAATTTTTGCGCCATCGCAAAGATCGGGTTCCGCGCAACGGACGAAGGCCTCGAACCCGAGAACCGATTTCTCCGAGCAGCGCACGATCGGTTGGAATGACAGCGAGATCGATTCCAGGACCCCATCGAAACGTGTTTGCTGTTTCGAGACGTTCGTTTTTCTGCCCATCCCGCAAGATCCCCTAATACATTTTAGTGTAGGATTCGCCCGAAACCTTACAGACTTACTTTTCTCGAACGATTCCAGGCGGTTGGCCTGTATCTCTGAGGCTTTGTCGGCACCAGCCGCGTAACGCGATGCTCCAGGTCGAACAGTCCGAGTATCGCGAAAAACGCGCCGTCGCTACCATGGCAGCACACCCTCAGTTCAGTGGCTCGACAAAAAACTCCTCGGCACCACCCAGGAAATCAGCCAACAGGGGCGCAGCAGCCAGCGCGACAATCTCCCGGAAATACCCGCGGGTGCGAGGCGCGCTCAATTGACCCACAATACCCGCGTAACCAATCAGCCCAGACAAGGCCAACAAAAATCCATCCCGATCATGGTTGTTCGAGAAACCAATCGACTCGGTGAGCGCCTCGATCTCAATCGTATCCCAGCGACCCGGTCTGCCCTTTTCGGCAAGCCAACTCCCGACCATCAGCGCCGTATCCAGAATCTCTTCGCGATACGCAGCGTCGGATTCGCCACTCGCGAGAAACTCCTCGGCAAGAGACAGGGCGACGATTCGCGACGACGGAGCGGAACGGGGATTGTTTCTCGATGCACGCATCCCCCGTTGTCGACGGGGTCGCCACAAAGGTTGCGGTGAAAAGTTCACCGAGATTCGATGAAATCAATCAGGGGATCCCAATCTCCTGGCACAGGAAATTACCCGTATATGCGGAGCGGCAACATTGTCGCCACACCTTGGCCGCAAGGCGCCCTGTCGCTGGCCTTTTAACGCCCCAAGGGGCGCCCTGCCAACTCCGCCCTATGCCCGCAACGGTTCGGGCATCAGTCGAGACGGCGAGCCGGAGTAGGTGATCCACAACTGGTGTGCGCCACGGGTCATCGCCACGTGCAAAAGGCGGCGCGACAGATCGTTGTCTGGGTACGATTCCTCGGTGCACTCAAGCAAGATCACGATGTCGAATTCAAGACCCTTGGTTTGACGGACATCGGTGATATCGATGCCGGGGGTGAACGAGAAATCCTGTTCCGACACCAATCGCAACCGTGGCACATCGGCGGCCGACAGGACCTCGTAGTACATGCGGGCTTGCTCCGGATGTCTTGCGATCACCGCAACCGAGGCCGTTGGCTCTTCCCGAATGAGCTCCTTCAGTGCCTGAGCCAGAAATTCGCAAGCCTCACCCGACGCGGAAAAACCAAAGGCCTCGACCGGAGCCCCCGAACGCGGCGCAACCGGACGAACGTCACCGCCCAGATGTCCAAGGACGTGTTCCGCACAATCCACGATCTCACGGGTCGAACGGTACGACACTCGAAGCGGTTCAACCCGATCGTGCGGAATGCCCAGATCATCCAGCATGTCGGACCAGCGCGAAAATCCATGCTCCGGCGCGATCGCCTGGGCCGTATCCCCGGCCAGGGTGATTGATCGAGCGCTCGTCGTGCTGTCGAGCAATACGGCGAGTTCAACTGGCGCAAAATCTTGCACCTCATCGATCATCAGATGTTCGTACTGGATGGGACCGTTCTTGTTGGCGAGTGGCCCCCGCTGCTGCTGATGAATCCTCAACAACAGCGCATCGTCCTCGGGATCAAGCGCGTAACGGTCCTCGTCCCCTGCCTCTTCCCCCTCTTCATACATCGAGCGCATACCGCCACCGTCGTTGGCGTTGATGCGGATGCGTTCGCGTTCGACACACCACTTGTGCACGCTGTCGATCTGGCCTTCGGTGAAAACGCTCGAGGCATATTTCGCAAGGCCTGCGGCAAGGGCGGCACGATCCGTCAGCAGGCGAGCCCATTCGGCCACCACGTCGCGGGTACGCACGCGCAGTCGCTTGCCAACCGATTCGATCGTGGAACGGTCCACCGCATCAACGTTCGGTTGTGCCGACCAGCGCGCCAACTGTGTCACGCGGGCATCCACGGGGCCCTTCGTGCTATCCCACAGGGCGAGGACATTTCGACAAAGCGAAGCGCGATCGCGCAAAAACGTTTCGAGCTCTTGTCGACACCAGGTCGCGATTTCCTGCTGTGCGTCGTCGATCATGTGCAACATCGCACCGTGAGATTTCGCTCGAACAACCGACGAGGGCGTGTTTTCACACAACGGTCCGCTGATGGCCGGCAAGACTTCGGCGCGCATCTTCTCGGCCCACGACGCAAAGGTCATCACCGGTACGCCGGGAACATCCAGCGATGGCAACACGCGTGATACGTATGTCGCCAGCGCGCGCTGGTAGACCACGATCAACATCCGATTGGCGCTGAACCGCCTGGGATCCGTGAAGGAAAGGTAAGCGATGCGATGCAAGCCAATCGTCGTCTTGCCGCTGCCTGCCGAACCTTGAACCACGATGAGCCCGGACGTCGGACGGCTGATGAGCTCGAACTGCCGCGGATCGATGAGCGCCGCGATCGAGGGCAGAAACTTGTCCGAGCGCCGTTCGCCGGAGGAATCCACTCCGAGGCGGCCTCTTGTGAGCGTCTCGGATTTTTGTTTGTCGGTTGCAGTCTTCGCCGGCCACCCACCTGTGAGCTCTGCCCGCCCATCGCGCTCGACCCGCAGGCGTGCGCTTTTTGTGTTGATCTCGCGCCAGTTACCGGTCAGCTGATCGCGCGCATACGTGAGTTCCGAGTTCGTGACCCTGCGCAGCCTGGAATCCAGAATCGTAACGGTCCGGCGGGCGAGAATTTCACCCTCGACATCGCGGTTGCCCAGCTTCTCCTCGTAGGCGTCGCCTTCGTCGTAGCGGTAGAAAAGCCGCGACACGGGCGCGTTGCGCCAGTCGACGATTTGCACGCCACCGCCCGGTTCAACGAAACCGCGCTGACCGATGAGTACGTCGCGCCGCTTTCCGTTTTCCTCGAGGCGAAGGTGACCGAAGTAGGGCGATTTGCGATCGATGGGACCGCTCTTTCCCTTGCCTCGCTGTTTCGAGAGCGCCTCGATGCGATGCATTTGTTCGAGCAGCGACGCTTGATCTTCTAGCTTCGCTTCGGCCATCGCGTCGCGAAGTTCGATCATCGATGCGAAATCGTCGGTCCGTGCCTTTGGGCGCTCGGGCTTGTCGGCTTGATCGATCTTTTGCAGCACGATGGCCAGAAGCGCTTCTTCTTCTTGAACGACAAGAGGAGGCCCGTTTGGGACCTCCTGTTGCTTCTGTGCCCGCCCCTCGCTGTCGAGGTTCTGCGCAGGAGCGTGTGTGGGCTCGAGCGTTTCCACTGTGAAGGGGCACCACTGTAGCACGATGGATCCGCAAGAAAAGGGGAATACTACAGCGCGAAATCTTCCGCGTTTCGGATGGTGGAAGGGGCCAACAATAGAAGTCCAGGACCGAGAGCGTCGCGTCAACACCGGCTCGAATTGGGCGTAAATATTACGGCATAATTTACGGCTACGCTAGCGACCCCCCAATAGCCTTCCGTCAGCACACCCGGTCCGCGCAGGTCCGCGCCACTTCTTCCCCGAAGAGCGCCCCCTGCTTCGACAGTTGGCGCGCAGTGTTTTGGTTCCCTCTCAGGGAAGTTTGCACAGTGCAGACGGCGACCCGGCCCCCGCGCGAACCGCAACCATGCCGTTGCCCTGTGGGGCAATCGCCTTGGTCCAAGTCATTCCATCGTCGCTATAGAAGAAGCTTTTGCCGTCGAGGTTAATGCCGACATAGGTGCCCATGCCGTCGCGGGCGACCAAATCGATTCGCACGGCCATGGGGAGCGTGCGCGTTGTCCAGTTGACGCCGTTGCTGCTTGAGAAAATCTTATCGCCCGTGGCGATCATGAATCCATCGCCAACGAACGCGGGTTTTCCTCGCACCGTTGCATTGATTTTGCTCGCAGCAATCGCAGTACCATTGGCCACATTGACGCCGCAAACGTCTCCCTCATTTCCAACCGACAACATGATACCAAGGCCTGCCATAAATCCGCCATCGGCTCCAATCCCGCCGTGCCGACTTCCGGTGCAGCCTGCGATGCTCGCCCACGAAGATGTTCCTTTTCGCAACACACGGGCCGTGCCGTCCGATCCTGCAGCCCAAATGCCATCAAACGCGGCTCCTTCGCGACCCAGATCGGTTGTTGCCGCGCTCAACTTGGTCCACGTGCTACCATTGTCTTTGGAGCCTTCGTGGTAGTTGGTGCCGACCAGTACGAACTGACCGGCATCCACGCCGAGGCCCGCAAAACCGGTTTGATGCTTCTGTTCAAGCCAATCAACACCGTTTCGCGAGATCCAAGTCGTGCTCGGGTTTCCCCACCCCGACAGGAAAACGAAGGTTCCGTTGGCGTACGTCAGACCCTTCGGGGTGAACGTCGAATGTTCGCCATCCTGGGTCGACACGAATTGATTGGCGACCCAAGTTCTACCTTTGTCGCAAGACATGATGCGTCGCCCTCCGCGGCCGACCGCCACGAACATGGGAACCGCCCCTGCGGGAACCGTACTACCGGCACTTCCCCCCATCGAAAGGGTACCACCGGTGGCTCCCGTTCCACCCGTCGACCCGATGCCCCCCGTGGCTTGGTTGCCCGCTGCGCCACCGGAGCCGCCAGTCATTCCGCCACCACCTGTTCCCGAGGTTCCGCCCAGCGTCGACTCCACCGAGCCCCCCGATGCGCTGTTGCCACCATCGCCACCGGGATTCCCTCCTTCACCCGATGTACCTCCGTTGCCGTTGTCGAAGGCGGATCCACCGGACGAGCCAGATTGGCATGCGGTGACACAACAAAACAGCATCAACCTCGATACAGCACGGTATTGCGACACGTTGAACTTCCTTTCGTGATCTTCGCAGAAAACAGCCAAGTCCATATTGAACCACCAAAATCAACGATCGGACATAGGCATAAAGCCCCATTCTCGTAAAAATCACGGCCAGTTGTTGGCCCGTGCGAAAGGCGCTGCGAACATGAGCGCGCGCTTTCGGACTCCGGAAAGCATTTTCACAGCGACGTGTTGGTAGGCGGCGCAATCGGCACGACCATCGGATGGGGTATGCCACGCTTGCATGGCAGTTGTCTTCGCCTCGGCACCAGTGAATGGATCGCGATCGTCGCGGCACCGATTATGGGGATTGTTGTGGCGACACTCTTGGCACAAGAGCCACCGTAGGTTTCGCGCGCCTGGGCGTAACTTCCGCGTCGGCTCAGGTGAACAATCGATGCACGGGCACGCCCACAGGGAATTGCACGACAATGACCTGCGTATCGCGTCATCGGGAAACCTGAGAGCTTCGACTTGGCCTGGTTTGCGTTAGGCTTGCCTCGCAACCCTTCCGTTCGGCTTGGCATCCAATCAGCTCAATGTTGAAAATCGCCGTCGTCACAGGAAGCACACGCCCCGGTCGCAAAGCGCTCGCGGTGTCACAATGGGTACTGCAAAATGCGACGTCGCGCACCGATGCCCAGTTTGAACTCTTGGACATCCAGGACTTCAACCTGCCGTTGCTCGACGAGCCCCTGCCGCCCATGATGGGCAAATATTCGAAACCCCATACGTTGGCCTGGGCAGCCAAGGTCGCCACTTACGATGGGTTCGTATTTGTGACGCCCGAGTACAACCACGGACCTTCCGCGGCCCTCAAGAATGCCATTGATTTCCTCTATGCCGAGTGGACCAACAAAGCGGCGGGGTTCGTTGGGTACGGTGCTGCGGGTGGCACCCGAGCCGTCGAACAACTGCGCTTGATTCTGGCTGAGGTCAAGGTGGCCACCGTACGCTCTCAGGTGGCTTTGTCATTGCACAGTGACTTTGAGAACGGCAGCACCTTCAAGCCCAGCCCTCATCACCTGGGCAGGTTGAACACGCTGCTGGATGAAGTTTCGAGTTGGTCAGCGGCGCTCAAGGCCACGCGCAAAGACTGATCCCGTAAGCCGCCGAATGCGTCCTCAACTCTTGGCGGTATGAACGTTGGACTTTGCCTGCGACGTCAGGAACACCAGCAACATCAACGGCAAGACATCAAGCCCCGCGGCCACAACAAACAACGTTGAAACCGACCACTGTTTGGCCAACCATCCACCGACGGGAATGGTCCAGGCGCTGCGCAAGTTGTAAAGCGCCACGAACACCTGGAACTGGGTCGCCGCGACACCAGGCTGACAGTACGACATGAAGAGCGGAATGATGGCGGCGAACACCGTGCCCGCTGCCATCGCATTGATGATCGTGTAGGCAAGCACAAACCCCGGCGTCGTCCAGTACACCCGGCCGAGACCGAACATGAACTCGGACAGCGCATAGATGACCGTTGCCACCACAATCACACGCGTTCGTCCCAGTCGATCGGAAGCCCATCCACCAAGCAACGCACAAGCCGCACCAAGCACAGTTGCCGTCGCGGTGAGGAAGCTTATCCGGTCGTCGCTCAGGTGCAGCTCATTCTTGTAGAGCGGAAAGGTGATCGAGGTAAGCAGGCCCTCGCCCGCCAGAAAACAGAGCGCCAACCCCGCGGCGATGCGAGTCGAGCGTGGGGAAAACGCCTTCAAGAGCGAGCGCAATATCCCGTCCTTCTCCGAATCCCTACCGGGATCGTCCATCCGCAACACAAGTGCCAACGGCAACAGTGCACACGCGGCAGCCACCCAGACAAGCGGTGTCAAACCCCAGCGTGGCGAAAGTGCCATGAACGCAGGGCCACCGAGCAGCACCCCGGCAATCTTGGTGGCGCTGACCACGCCGTAGCTCGTACCGCGTTCAGGTTCGGGGACTTGCTGAAGTAGCACCACCGACAGCGACACATCCTGGACCGCAGCGAATACATTCTGTAATACGAAAAGCGCGATCAAAGTGGGCAACGACGCTGCGGGTGAAACGCCGGCGATCCCCAGCACCGACAGTACAAGACCGATCCCGGTCACGACCATCACCGGCCTCTGCCGTCCGAATCGCGTGATCGGCATCCGCTCGATCCAGGGCGCGATGAAGGGTTTGCAGACCCAGGGGATCCAGATGGCGGACTGAATCTTTGATAGCTGAAATGGACTCAGACCGGCATTCGTCAACACCAGGACAAACGTGCTGACAAGCCCCCAGGCAACACCATGCCCAAAGGAAATACTGCCAAGAAGAGAGAGACGACGCAGCATGCGCGAACGCATCCTACCAGGGATCAGTCCGGGTTCTGGATACGCTCGGCGAGTTTCAGGAAGTGCTGGGACTGTCCCACATCCGCTCCGAGCGCGTAATGGTACGCGAGCACAAGCGGCTCGGCATCGGGCGCTGCCTTCAGGTTCTCGGCTGCGCGCAGATGTGCCGCACTCCGGTCGTCATGGCTCAACAATTCGTACGACACCTGACGAAGCAGTTCATGGCCAAACGAAAGATCTTCAACGGTGCCCGCGCGCCGGGGAAAGATGATTTCGTGGTCGAACAGCACGCCCAAACATCGTTCAAGCCCAGATGGGTCGTCACCGTGAAGAAAACTCAGCGCCCGTCGCGTAAACCGTTCACCCAGTACGCTGGCCAGCCCCAGGCAACGCCGCGTCGGCTCATCAAGGCTCGCGACGCGCGCGCGCACGAGATCGGGGAGTCCGGCCGGTGATTCGAGCACACTGTGTCCGCCCATCCCAAGTGCCGAACGCAACAATTCCTCGAGATGCAACGGATTGCCGTCCGCACGCGACACGAGCGCTGCCACGCCGTCTTCTTGCCAGTCGGTCAGCAAGTCCCGCGCGAGGCGCTGTCCTGCCTTGTGGGTCAACGGCGGCAAGGGAATTCGATTCAGTGCGTTCTTGCTCCAGAGCCCGGGAAAACATTCGTCGAGCTCGTCGGTGGCGGCGCCGAGCACAAAGAACGGTTTGTTTTCCAGTTGTTCGAGCAACGCCGTGACCACCCCGAGTGTTTCGGCATCAGCCCACTGCAGTTCCTCCATCACCAACACGACCGGCCTCTCCTGCAATTCCTCGGTGATCCAGCGAATGAACGAATCCCTCTGCTTTTGCAGAGCGACACCGGTTGGAACGTGCGACGATATCCGCCTTCGACGGGCCTCGGGCCGCAGGCTTGCGGCCATGCTCCGATCGTCGGCGACAGCCGCATTCAACATCCCAAATGAGATCTCCATCCGAACCACATCGCCATAGATCGCAAGCAACGACATCCGCTCACCGCGATTCTGAATGCGTTCAAGAAATTCATGTCGCAATCGCGACTTTCCGCTGCCGGGCTTGCCGATGACGAGTGCAATCTGCGCCTTCTGCCGATCCACCACGTCGTCGTAGAGCGCCTCGAGCGCTGCCAGCTCGCGATCGCGGCCCACGAAGGCCAGCGGTCGCCCGAACATCGATCGAACCGGCTCACAGAGGCCCTTCTCAAACTGTAGCACGCCTGTCACGACCCCACCGTCGACGTTCCGGATGACTGAAAACCGCATATCCAACAGCTCGATCGAAGCTTCATCGAGATCCACCTGCCCAGGCGAAGCCCGCATGACGAGACGTCCGGCTCGTTCCAACACCTGGCCAATCGGCAATGTTTCGCGCTCATCGGTTCGAGCCGTGCAAAGTGCGATGGAGGCCTCCGGAACGAGCGCCCGCAGCGTCAAGGCAGCACGCGCGGCCCGCACGGCCTGTTCCACGGGATTGCCATCGCCCGCCTGGGTCACCACGAACGAACCGTTGTACAGCCGGTCGGCTTTGACTCCGAATTGCGCCAGCGAGCGTCGCAAGCGCAACAGCAACCCGTCGTCGGTTTCGTTGTTCTTGGCCGTCACACCACCCGTGGCTGCTCGATTCCGTGGCAACGTCGCCATCACCACCGAGAACAGCCGCTGTTCCGGCGCGGTCAATGACGAGGGCGTTCGCAAACGGGCGCGCGCTTTCTCCTCGTCGGCGAGGCGCGCCCCCGCGGCACGCAGCCGTTCCTCGTAAGCCGAAAATTCCCGCGCCAAGATCGCCGTGTCCGATGAACGATCGCGTGGATCTTTTTCCAGCATGGCCATGACCATGGATTCAAAAACCGGCGACAGATTGCTCACAAGCTTGCCGGGTCGACGTGGCGATTCCAGGCAGATCTTGGCAAGCACCGCCATTGCGGTATCACCGACAAAGGGCGGACGTCCGGTCAGGCATTCGTACAACACGCAGCCGAGCGAAAAAATGTCGGCCCTGTGGTCGATGTCGCCCTGACCCCGAGCCTGTTCGGGCGACATGTACATCGGCGTGCCCAGCGTTGCCCCCGCCCGGGTGAGGCGTCGTTGGTCTCGCATTCGTCTTGCGATTCCGAAATCGAGGACCTTCGCCTGCGCGAGATGTCCGTCGGGCAAGAAAAGATTCTCCGGTTTGAGATCGCGGTGGACCACACCATGTCGGTGGGCGACGGCCAGCGCATCGAGAAGCCTCGCCGCGAGTGCCGCCGTCTCAACCACCGAAAGCGCGCCCCGCGCCAGGCGCTCTTCAAGCGAATGCCCGTCGAGCCACTCCATCGCAAGATACGGCTCCCCTTCCGGGCCGGTGCCGTGGTGGACGTAGCGAACGATGGCGGGATGGGAAAGCTCCGCAAGCAAACTTGATTCCTGCGCGAACCGCGCGGCGTTGGGTCCTTCCCGCGAAAACAGAACCTTCAACGCCACGGTTTCGCCCGTCAGGTGGTCGCGGGCCATGTAGACGGCACCCATGCCCCCCGATCCTATCTCCTCCAGAGGCTCGAAACGATCGCTGTAGCGGGTCATAGGCAAAACGCAGGAACACCCCGCTCCCCTTCGTATTCGGTGAATTCGCCCGTGGTCTTGAGCCCTTAACACACCGCGTTCTCACGCGAGGTCTTTGAATTCACGCTCGGCTACGTGTAATAAGCCCCACCATGAGCGGCAACGATTCGAGGCCTCTGCATCCGCTACAGCACCTGCTCCAAAAGCGCATCGCGATCATCGATGGCGCCATGGGCACAACCATCCGTACCTATGGCATGCAGGAATCCGACATCCGCGGCGAGCGCTTCAAGGGCTCTTCCAAGGATTTGCTGAACAACGGCGACCTGTTCTCGCTGACCCAGCCCAAGATGATCTGTGACATTCACCGGCGATTTCTGGAGGCCGGGGCAGACATCATCGAGACCAACACCTTCGGTGCGACCAGCATCACGCAGAGCGAGTTCTTCGTGGACGATCCGCGCGAGCGCGGCGGTCGCAAGGATCCAGAGTTTTACCAGAAGATCATCGAGACCAGGCACCTGAGCGATCTCGCCTGGGAGATTAATCTACAGTCAGCCCGACAGTGTCGCGAGTGGGCGGATCGTGTTGCGAATCAAGACGGCAAACCGCGCTTCGTGGCGGGCGCGATCGGGCCGCTGACCGTATCGCTCTCGAACTCTCCCGACGCGGACGATTCGGGCTTTCGCGTCTGTACATTCGATCAGGTAAAGCAAGCGTACGTCGAGCAAGTCCGCGCGCTCATCGCCGGTGGGTCGGACCTGCTGTTGGTCGAGACCATCTTCGATTCACTCAACGCCAAGGCGGCGCTGGTCGCGATTCAAGAAGTGTTCGAGCAAGACGGCAAGTTGCTGCCGATCATGATTTCGGCCGCCGTGGGTCGCGGTGGCGAGACGATGATCTCGGCGCAAACGGTCGAGGCACTGTGGAACGCAGTGAAGCACGTGAGCCCGCTGTCAATTGGACTCAACTGTTCGCTCGGCCCGGACTTGATGTATCCGTTCCTGAGCGAGCTTGCGCAAAAGTCGGATGTCGCTATCTCTTGCTACCCAAACGCAGGGTTGCCAAACCCGTTGTCGGCAACCGGCTTTGATCTGGAACCGCCCGATATGGCGCGTTTTCTCGGGCAATTCGCCGAGTCTGGCCTCGTAAACATCGCCGGCGGTTGCTGCGGCAACACACCCGAACACATCGAGGCGATCGCCAGGGCGCTCGACGGCCGTCACCCGCGGCAATACGGTGGAGCGAAATCGACAAACACCATATCGATTCCGGTGCCGGACACCGACTGGCGTCCGCTGCGGCTATCGGGCTCGCAGCCTTTCACGCAGCTAAAGGGCGTGTACATGATGATAGGCGAGCGCACGAACGTCGCTGGCTCACCCAAGTTCGCCAAGCTCATCAAGGAAGACAACTACGAAGAAGCCGTGAGCGTTGCGCGCCAGCAAGTGGAAAACGGCGCCAACGTCATCGACATCTGCATGGACGAGGGCATGATCGACGGGATCGCCGCCATGCATCGCTTCCTTTCCCTGTTGGCGAGCGAGCCGGAGGTGGCCAAGGTGCCGTTCATGGTCGACTCCTCGAAGTGGGAAGTGATCGAGACCGGGTTGCGGGTTTTGCAGGGCAAAGGCATCGTGAACTCCATCTCGCTCAAGGAGGGCGAAGAGAAGTTCCGTCAGAACGCGCGCACCGTGCACAAGTACGGCATGTCCGTCGTGGTCATGGCCTTCGATGAACAGGGCCAGGCGGCCACCTACGAGGACAAGATCCGCATTTGCGAGCGGGCGTATCGCATTTTGCTCGAAGAAGGAATGGCACCCGAAGACATCATCTTCGATCCAAACATCCTGACGGTTGCCACCGGCATGGAGGAGCACAACAACTATGCGGTCGACTTCATCAATGCCACGCGCTGGATCAAGCAAAACCTTCCTCACGCCAAAGTGAGCGGCGGCGTGTCCAACATTTCGTTCAGCTTCCGTGGCAACAATCGCGTACGCGAGGCCATGCACTCGGCGTTTTTGTATCACGCCATTGCGGCCGGTATGGACATGGGCATCGTGAACGCCGGCATGCTCGAAGTCTACGAAGAGATCGAGCCCGAGCTAAAGGTGCTGGTCGAAGATGTGCTACTGAACCGCCGGTCCGACGCAACCGAGCGACTCGTCGACCACGGCGAGAAGCTGAAGGCGCAAGGGGCAGGTGGCAACGCCGCCGAGGCAAAGCAGCAAGAGGAATGGCGCAAGGGCACGGTCGAGGCGCGTCTGTCACACGCGCTCGTCAAGGGCATCGACACGCACATCGACGCCGACACGGAGGAGGCACGCGCCAAGCTAGGCAGGCCGTTGTTGGTAATCGAAGGGCCGTTGATGGACGGCATGGGTGTGGTCGGCGATCTCTTCGGCGCGGGCAAGATGTTCTTGCCCCAGGTCGTGAAGTCAGCACGCGTGATGAAGAAAGCCGTCGCTTACCTGTTTCCCTTTATGGAGGCCGAAAAGGCTGAAATGGCTGCGCGCGGAGAAGCGGTGAAAACACAGGGCAAGATCGTGCTCGCCACCGTGAAGGGCGACGTGCACGACATCGGCAAAAACATCGTGGGCGTGGTGTTGGCCTGCAACAACTACGAGGTCATCGACATGGGCGTGATGGTGCCGTGTGAAAAGATCCTCGAACGCGCCAAGCTGGAAAAGGCAGATCTCATCGGCTTGAGTGGCCTTATCACGCCCTCGCTCGACGAGATGGCGCACGTGGCACGCGAAATGGAGCGTCAGGGTTTCAAGTTGCCGCTACTCATCGGCGGCGCCACGACCAGCAAGGCACATACCGCCATCAAGATTTCCCCGCACTACAGCCAACCCGTCGTGCATATCCTGGACGCAAGCCGCGCGGTGCCGGTCACGACCAGCCTGCTGAGCGACGACGGCAAGGCGGCGTTCGTCGAGCAGCATCTCGCCGAGTACCAGCGCCTGCGCGAGACTCACAGCGGGACAAAGCAAAAGCTCGTCAGCCTGGCCGCCGCGCGCAAGAACCGCAGTACGATTGACTGGCGCGAACAAGACGTACCGACGCCGGAATTTTTGGGCAGCCGGGTACTTGACGATTTTCCGCTCGGCACGCTGCGCGAGTTCATCGACTGGACCCCGTTTTTTCACACCTGGGAACTCAAGGGTGTGTACCCGCGCATCCTCGAGCACGAGAAATATGGCGAACAAGCGCGGCAGATCTTCAAGGATGGCAATGCGTTGCTCGACCAGATCGTCGACCAGAAGCTAATCCAGGCCCGCGGGGTGTACGGCTTCTTCGCCGCAAATGCGGTGGGCGACGATGTCGAACTCTATGCCGACGCCTCGCGTACGGCGGTTCAGGCGCAGTTGCACTTCTTGCGTCAGCAACATGCAAAAGAATCCGAACCGAACCGCTCTCTGTCCGACTTCATCGCCCCACGCGAAACGGGCCTAGCGGATCACATCGGAGGCTTTGCCGTCACAACCGGCATCGGCTTGACAGAACTGGTCGAGCAGTACAAGGCCGATAACGACGACTACAACGCCATCATGGCCGAGGCGTTGGCGGATCGCCTGGCCGAAGCGTTTGCAGAGTACCTGCACAAACGGGCGCGAGACGAGTGGGGCTACGGCAAGACCGAAGGGTTGAGCAACACCGAACTAGTCTCGGAAAAATACCGGGGTATTCGGCCTGCCGCGGGCTATCCGGCCTGCCCCGATCACACCGAGAAGGGCACGCTGTGGACGCTGCTCGACGCTGAACGCAGCACCGGCATGTTGCTTACCGAATCGTACGCGATGTGGCCGGGCTCTAGTGTGAGCGGGCTCTATTTCGCGCACCCGGAGGCGCGATACTTCAGCCTGGGCAAGATCGACCGCGACCAAGTTACTGAATATGCCGATCGCAAGCGCATGTCGCTGACCTGTGTCGAGCGCTGGCTCGGGCCAAACCTCGGCTACAATCCCTGAGCAAGCTTCGCCGCCGACGGCGCGTAGTGGTAGTTGAGCTGTGCGTCGCCGTAGCGGGAGTCTCGCCCGACCGGGCACGCGTCGCGCAGGGCGATCCAATCGGTGGCATGCTCGGCTATCGATGCGGACGTGAGCGTCGAGCCGCACGCGGCGATGGCACGCGCGAGCGCTGGCACGCAAGGCGCACTACACCCGAGGCAGGGTCGTTCGAGTTCGGGCATCGCCGACACCGGCCCGTCGACGTCGATCACGATCGCGGCGCGCAACGCAAACCAGGGGCCGTGCTTTGGATGAATCGCCAGATGGCTCGGAGAAATCGCTGCCAAACCGACCCGCTCGGCCAGTCGCTGAATAGGGAAGGGATGGGGATTGGCCGTGTGCGCGAACACGAGATGTGCGGCGCGTGGGGTAGCGGCCGCGACGATGGTCCTCAACCGCTGGGTCACGTAAGTGTCAAGCGGGTGTTCGGTTGTGGCGAGCGATCGATCGGCGGCAATGGCCTCAATAAAGATAGGCCAAAGCTTGCGCGTGTTGCCGACGAGCATGCCGAGCGCGTTCGGGCGGCCGAAGTCGAACCGGACGTCGGTGTCGGCCGATCGGTGCGCCGCCACGTTGAAGGCATGAAGGATATCGAGCCCGGCTGCCGCAGACGCGGCACGGATCTGCCCTACGATTTCCGGCCATTCGGATTCGCTCACCGGGGCAGCCTAGCGCCTCGGTTAAACGCCTCGACGACTCAATATCCTGGTTGCGGCAGGCGCCGTTAGATTCCGAAGCGGCACCAATTGTTACAACCGAACGAAAGAAATCTCGCCGAAGTGGTTGGCGGGTTTTTGATTGGGTCATTTCGGATAAGTCTAATAATTACAGTCTCTTGCGTAATCTGTCCCAAAATTCTCCAACACACTGAACATGTGGACAAGTACGTAAAAAATATGGACAAGCTCGCCGGGGGCGGGTATTTTGCCTTCGGAATTTTTCCCTTTTCTTGCTCAATTGTAGAAAAGCGTCAGCACAAGGAGACTCTTGAACATGCGTATCGTTAATATCATTCGAGTAATTGGTATCTCGGCAGCCCTGATTGCCCCTGCTGTCCTCGTCGGTTGCGATGATGACGACGGTGGATCGGATCCTGACGCTGCAGTCCTCGGTGGCGGCGGCGGGACTGGCACCGGCACCGGCACCGGCACTGGCGGCACAGGCGCAGGTGGCACCACCACCGGCGGCACCGATGGCGGCACCAGCACCGGCGGCACCGATGGCGGCATCAAGACCGACACGGGCGCTGGCGGCACCAAGTTTGACGGTGGCGGCGACGCAACCGTTGGCTAGTCCGACGAATACTTAAGCCTCCGTTGAGCTGCAGAAGCCCATGACTCGCAAGGGTTGTGGGCTTTTCTGCGTTCGGGGTTTTGCACTCCGTGATACCTTTTGCAAAGGTCACTCGGGCCGGATTTTTGAATGAGCATGTTGCTGCCGCCCGGCGAGGTAATCCCGGGAACGCGTTATCGAATTCTGCGACACGTCGCCGATGGTGCGATGGGTACGGTCTATGCGGCCGAGCATGTCGATCTCGAAAAGCAGGTCGCACTCAAGACGCTCCTTGCCGACGGCGTGCGGACACCCGATGCGATCGAGCGCTTTCGCCAAGAAGCCCGCGCTGCCTCGAAAATTGGTAGCCCCTTCATCTGCGATGTGACCGACTTCGGCGAGCTGCCAAACGGCCAGGTCTTTTTCGTGATGGAGTACCTCGCGGGGCATTCTCTCGCACACGTACTTCACGAAGAAGAAGCACTGGATGCCGGACGCACGGTCGCGATCTTGCGCCAAGTTTGCAAAGCCCTCGGTGCAGGCCACGAAAAAGGGATCGTGCACCTCGACGTGAAACCCGACAACGTGATGTTGATTGCCGACAAGAAACGCGGCGACGGCGTCAAGGTGGTCGACTTCGGTGTGGCCGGACTCGTCGACACGGCAGAGGATGCCGACCGCATTGCAGGCACGCCCGAATACATCGCGCCCGAACGTGCGCTCGGCAAGGGCTACGATCACCGCAGCGACGTCTACTCACTTGGCGTGATGGCATACGAAATGCTGACGGGCGTTGTTCCGTTTGCTGACGACGAACTGGTCGCAGTTCTCAAGATGCACGTGACCGACAAGCCCGAGCCACCCAGCAAACGGGCGCCGGAACGCAACATCCCGACGGCGCTTGAGAATCTTGTGCTACAGATGATGTCCAAGGATCCAGCGCAACGGCCTCAGCGCATGGAAGTGGTCGAGGCGATGTTGTGTGAAGCCCAGATCGCGGCGGGGCTGCGCACCGAGTGGGATCATCTGGATCTGCCACCGGTGGACGAGGTCTGGCAAAAGAAACTTGCCGATCGGATGCCCTCGCCACGGGGACGGCAGCGCAAGGGCCTGGTCATCGGTGCACTCGGACTCGCCACGGTTGCCGCTGCCCTTGCCGTCTATTTCGGCGCCATTCGTGGCCCCGAGATCAAAATTGTCCGCGTTGCCGTCACCGAAACCGAGGAATCAGAAGCGGTGGGCGCCTGGCTTGAAAAAGCCGATGCAGCAGCACGAAACGGAAACTACACACGACCCGACGGGGGCTCATCGCTGCATTTCTTGGTCACGGCGGAAACCGAGGCCCGCAAGGAAGGCCGTCGTTCAAAGGGTGCCGAACGGCTGCGCCGAACCTACGCCTCGGCATTGACCGTCACCGGAAACGAACTATCAAAGGCGGGCTTGCGCGAGCTCGCCCAGACAAAGTATCGCGAAGCACTGAGCTTCCTGCCAGCAGACAAAGAATTGCAAAAGGCAGCAGCCGTGTCGGCCGACGAAGCCCAGGCGATCATGGAGGCCAAGGGCACAAGAGTCGTGGGTGGCAAACGCTCGGCCGGTGAAGACGATGCCAGCGACGAGGGCGCCCGTCTCTTTCTCGCTGCGCGCAAGGGACGCTATTCAGAAGCTCGAGTGGCCGCCAAGGCACTCACCGCCAACAAGGACGCCGGGAGTGTCAAAGCCCGTGTTGCGGATGCGCTGCGCGGACTCGCAAACGGAGAATGGGATAGCGGGGATCGCAAAAATGGGCGCTCGCTATACCAGTTGGTTTTGGAGCTGGATCCTGAAGATCTCGAAGCGCAGTCGCGTACACGACTTGAACTGGAAGTCCCACCGGTGCCGGCCGTTGCAGTAGCGCCTCCCGAGCCAACGCCTCCTCTTCCGTCCGACGAAGACAAGAACAAACGCAGCAAACGCAGCACAACGAAGCCGGAAACCGAATTGGATGTGGTTCCAGAAACGCCCAGGGATGAGGCCGCTGCCTCCAAGGCGGTTGCGGGTGGGCGTCGATCGCTGGCACAAGGTCGACTTCCCGATGCAGAAAAATCATTCAACGAAGCCGTTCGAGCCGATCCGCTGAGTGCCGCAGCAATCGGCGGTCTAGCCGAAGTTGCCTTCGAGCGTGCGCAATATCCCGAGGCGATGGACTACGCACGACGGGCCTCGCGAATTGCGCCCAGGGCGGCGGAATATCAAATCATTTACGGCGACGCACTTTTCAAGTTGCTGCGCTACACCGAAGCCAAGGTCGCCTATCAAAAAGCCGAAACCCTTGCGGGTCGGCGAAACGAGCAGATCGCGGCGCGACTGGATCGTGTGAACACCAAGCTGGGACAATAAATGGGTTTGCAAAAATTCGATCTCGTCGTGATTGGCTCGGGACCCGCAGGTGAAAAGGGTGCAGTTCAAGCTGCCTATTTCGGCAAGAAAGTGGCGCTCATCGAAAAAGGCCCCGCGGTGGGCGGTGCGTGTGTCCATACCGGAACGCTACCCTCGAAGACCCTGCGCGAGGCCGCACTTTATGTGACGGGTTTTCAAAAACGAGAGCTTTACGGCATGAGCCTCGAGATCGATCGCGATGCCAGTCTGCGCCAGCTCATGGGACGATTGAAAGCCGTCACCGAGCTGCAAGTGGCCCAGATCGGGGGAAACCTCGATAGACATGGCGTGACCACATTGAAAGGGCATGCGCGGTTTGTGAATGCCAACGAGGTGGTGGTGGAACAAAACGGCCTTGAGATCGCGCGTCTTTCGTCGCAGGCCTTCCTCATCGCCGTGGGCTCCTCACCACACCGACCACCGGGCGTACCGTTCTCCGACAGCGACGTCGAGGACTCGGACACGATTCTCGATCTTGATCGCATCCCGTCTTCGCTTGCGGTGGTTGGCGGCGGTGTCATCGGCTGCGAATACGCGTGCATGTTTGGGGCACTCGGCACGAAGATCACGATCATCGAGGGGCGCGACGCCTTGATGGGATTTTTGGACCGGGAGATCTCGGCGGCGTTGCGTACGTCGATTGAACGGGGCCATCACGAAATTCTGTTCGGCGATGCCGTGTCGTCTATCCAGCGGATTCCGGGTGGACCACTTGAGATCACGCTCGGCAGCGGTCGCATCTTGAATGTCGACAAGGTTCTCTATTCAGCGGGGCGAGCCGGCAATACATCGGGACTTGGACTCGACGCTGCAGGGGTCGCCTGCGATCCACGCGGACGCATTCCCGTGAACGAACACTTTCAGACCTCGCAGCCCCATATCTACGCGGCAGGTGACGTGGTGGGTGCACCGGCACTCGCATCGGTCAGCATGGAACAGGGGCGCGTGGGCGTGTGTCACGCTTTCGGGTTCGACTACAAAACAAAGGTCTCGTCGATCGTTCCGTACGGGGTCTATACGATTCCCGAGATTTCAATGGTGGGCGCGACCGAGGAAGAGCTCAATAAGGCCGGCATCCGGTTCGTTGCCGGTCGAGCGCGCTACGAGGGCAATGCCCGCGGCCAGATCATCGGGGATCGCGATGGGCTGTTGAAGCTCTTGTTTGAAGTACCGTCGAAGAAACTACTCGGGGTGCATATCATCGGCGAACGGGCAACCGAGATGGTTCACACCGCACAGATGGTCATGGAATTCGGTGGCACCATCGATGTGTTCATCAACAGTGTGTTTAACTTTCCGACGCTGTCCGAGGCCTTCAAATACGCGGCTTACGACGGGCTCGGGCGCATGTCGAAGTGACGACCGGGCGCGGCTTCAAAATCGACCGCTCCAGCTCACGCCCATCGCCTGTTCTTTTGCAGCGGGCGCCTGTTCGCTGACGACCCACAGTGTGACGCCGCCCAGCGTGAGCACGACCGCGCCGACACCGGTCAAGGCGACCGCAGTGGCGTCCGTGTCGCGAATGCGAGGACATCGGCCATTTACGTCTTTGTTGTCGTCGCTGCAGGCAATCGTCTTGCCATCGATGCGTGCCAAGTAAACACCCGCGGCAACGAGGGCCGTGCCGGCAAGAAGGCCGGACCATCCCAGGGCCTTGAGCGGCAAGGTGCTCGGGATGCGCAACAGATCCACATTCAGCGTTTCATCGACGCCGCTGACCACGGTGAAGGTGCGATCGTGTTGCTCGTAACCGTCGCGGGTGAGGGCAAGTGCGTGTTGGCCACCGGGAAGTTGCAAATCGAGCGGCGTCTTGCCCACAGGTTTTCCATCCACCGCAGCCAGCGCGCCCGACGGACTTGAACGAATCACCACGTGCGCCGGCGTCATGGCAACGGCCTCAAGACGATTGCGCAGCGATGCGGTTGCGAGCGACACTTTCTCGGCTGCCTCGGTGATGCCACATGTCTCGCAGCGCTCACTCGCTTGACCGATGACGGCGCCGGTCCGACCGTTGATGATCGTGAGGACGATGTCGTAGCTCTTGTTCGATTCCTCGATGCGACCCGAAACAAGATATCCGACCTCAAGCGCCTCGGCCACCGCCGGATAACAATCGGTATCCGTACATTCGCGCAAGGCCGGTGTACTGAGTTTTTGTCGAACGGCGCCGCCCGAAAGGACCTGAAAACGTGCCACGGCAAGTCCCTCGACGAGTCGTGATACGAATAAGTCACGTGAGACCTCGGGCACGTCTCCGGAAAAGTCGAGCCGCACAAGACCGACACGCTGAATACCGGCATTCGTATCGGCCTCGGCCTGCGCCACCGCACGGATCGCATCCGGTATCTGTGCGTTTGCGGGTTTTGACGCGCTCAACACCAACAGGACACTGAACATCAGCATCGCCAAATGCACCACATTGCAGGTGTGCGAACTACCTTTACCCGACGTGTAGGCAAACCGAACCAGCGACATTGTCCGAATCGTACACCGAAAAGATCGCGCTCGGATCTCCGACGCTGATAAAATCAAGGGGCTCGACGTTTTTTCGAGCCTTAACGCCCGGAGGTTGATATGCGCATCGATTCGCTTTTTCACAACAGCGTGGTGACGGCCCTTTTGATGGTTTCGGGATTGATGGGTTGTGCCGAACCCAATCCCGCTTATCTCGGCGCACGTCCAGGGGATAACGAAGGTGGCAGCGCGGGCTCCGGCACCGCAGGTTCACAGGGGACGGGCAATTCGACGGACGCTGGGACTACCGGCGGATCGGGCGGGGGCGTCGTGGTCGACGCCATGGAATCCGTGGACCTTGTGGTTCCCAACTGCACCCCCAAGAAGTGCGAAGATCTCAACGGCAAAGCCCCATGTGGGCAGTGGCAGTGCAACAACAGCGTCTGCGCCGTGGTCTGTCAAGGATGTAACCTGGATCAGGATCAGGACGGATACGGACAGGGCGCCGGCTGCGCAGGTCCCGACTGCGACGACAAGAGCAAGTCGATCGGTGCCAATGTCGCCCCCAAAGCGTGTTACAGCGGTGGGGGAGCGACGCAAGGCAAAGGCGTTTGCCGCAACGGCGTGCAAAGCTGCACCGCGGGAACCTGGACCCGATGCGAAGGTGAAGTCCGCCCCGGCGGCGAGGCTTGCAACGCACAGGACGACGATTGCGACGGCGCAACCGACGAGGAACTTGGCACGGTGACCTGTGGCCTTGGCGTGTGTTCACGGACGATCGGCGCGTGCGGCGGTGGAAGTTCTGCGATGTGTGTGGCCGCTTTGGTTCAGACCCAGAAGGACGGCTGCGGCAATGGTGACGAGGACTGCGACGGCGCCGTCGACGAGGACTGTGGGTGCGTGTTTGCAACCACGGCTGCCGCCAACGGATCCGGTGGCCACGGCTCGCTCACCCAGCCTTTCCGATCCTTGCAAATGGCCATCGACACCGCCGAGGCCAGCAACGAAGACGTCAACGTGTGTGTGATCGGTGGCGCAGATTGCGCCAGCCCTTCCGTGATGATTCTCCTGGATTCCACCGTCATAAAGATGAAAAACGGCGTTTCGGTTTACGGCAACTATCGCAGCGATGGTCAGCGCTGCCCCAACGGAAACAACCTGGGCGTCAGCACCATCACCGAAATCAAACTACACAGCGATTCCGGAATCGAGTTTGACTCCGCAATCAAGGAGACCACCGTCCTCGATGGATTCAAACTGTCCCGCGGCTCGGGTCGCAGCTCGAACGCCATCACGGTGAAAGGCGCCAAGAAGGTGGTGCTATCGAATCTCCATATCGGCGACATTGCCGCAGGAAACGCGGAAGAGATGCGCGGCGTCCTGATCGACAACGGGGCGGAGGTTCTTGTAACCCGCTCGTCCATCTGGGCGGGGCAATCCGCCAAACTGTCGGTGGGCATTCACGTGAAGTCGAGCGTCCTGACACTCCTTGATGCCTGCAAGAGCTTCGACAATCGCGGACGTTGCAACGCCGTGTGTGACGGCAGCGTGGGCTACGGCGTGCGCGGTCAACTCGGCAGTGGAACTGCGGCGGCCGAGTCGTTTGCCGTGTTGCTGGAGAACGCAGAGGGGTCCCATATCGAACGTTCCTCGGTTTGCGGTGGCAACGGTCAGGCCAGCAGTGCCGTCAGGATCATTGGCAAGTCCGACGCTGTCATCTTGCGCGGTAACACGATTGGATCGAACGGTGGCGCCACAGACTCCCATGGAATTTGGGCGGGACCCTGCGAAGGAACGGCACCCCGAATCGTGGACAACGCATCCATCGAAGCGATGGGGCGAACGGCCAATTCGCGGGTTTCAGCGATACGCGTGCAGGGCGATTGCCCCGCGGTGATCGAAAACAATGCGCTCATCGCGGGCTCGCAAGAGGGCGGGATTGTGGCCACACTCGGAATTCATTGTACCGGTGCCGACAACAAACCGAACCTCTGCTCAATCCTGTCAAATGCGGATATCCGGGGCTCACGTGCGGGCTTCCCGCCAAGCGCCACGGGCATTCGATGTGACGATGGCAGCTGCAACCGCATCGATCGCAACACGATTACCGGCGGCAGCGGAAGAGTAGCACAGGGCCTTGTACTCGGTGCGACGGGACCGGTCGTGTCGAACAATCAGATCACGGCCGGATGCGCCGAGGGGGTGACCCACGGGGTACTTGCCCTCGACAGCTTCGCACGCCTCGAAAACAACATCATCGCAGGCAACACCTGCGCAGCAGACGGGATTCCGGGGATAAGCTTCGGCTTGCAGGTTGTTCCAGGACCGGATTCTCGCAACGAGATTGATGTCCATTCCAATTTGATCGAAGGTCTGTCGCGACCGGCGGCCTGTATCAGTGTGGGCATCGCGATCGGCGATGCAGCAAGCAAACCCCGGGGACCAAGTGGTACATATCGAAACAACCTGGTCCACGGCGGCAACTGTAAAAATCAAACTGCCATCCGGGAATCGAGCATCGACATGGATCCGCGCATCGTCGAGAACAACAATCTGATTCCCGCGGCAAACGGAGCCCTGTACTTCAACGAGAATCTGACTGCCATCGACCTTGCGGCCGTGAACCAGTTGACGGGCAGCAAGAACAACCTGTCGGTGGTGCCACAGTTTGTACAATACCGGGCCAACCTGCGACTCGCCGCAGGCTCGATGTGCATCGATGCAGGGACGTCGTTGGGTGCCCCATCAGGAGATCTCGCCGGCACGGCCCGCGATACCAAGCCCGACATCGGGCCTTACGAATTCCACTAGTAGCCCTAGTAGATCGACACGCCGGCACCGACGGCGAACCCATCGTTGTCCCAACCACCGGCCTCTGGATTGGTAAATGTCCATCCCGCGCGCGCCGTGAAGGCCATGCGGGTCGTAATTTCGAGCTCGATGAGCGCACCTGCCCCGACCGCGGGACGACTTTGTTCGACGCCGCCAAACTGAACAAATCGGTTGCCGGCGTTCAGGTAGGTACCGAAATGAATGAAAGAAACGCCCGGCAAAAAAGCCTGCGCTTCCACGCCGAAAAAGTTCCGGAAGAAGTCACTGTTCTCAAAATCGCTCGAACCGAAGCCGAGAGACATTGTGCCGAGAAGGCCGAGGTTCTGAAAAGGGAAATAACCAACCTGGATATTCGATGCAAAGCCCGACATGAGGTACTTCTCGAACGCGACCTCACTTGAACCAAAGTCGAGCTTGAAGGCAAAGCCATTTCGATCTAGCGGCGCGCGACCCAGCAAATAGAGTCCGGACCCTTCGTCGTCCATCACCCGCGCTTCCTTCACTGAACCAAGGTACTCTGGACGCAGATCTCGCAACGACAACACGCGTTCTTGACCATTGAGCAAGTGTAAATACACCGGCTGCTCGGGCGACATCGCCACCGCACCGTCATACCTTTGCCCTTCGGTGACCATGAGACCAATCGCTGCGAAAGCGGCAATGGCAATGGCGACGATTGCAAAAACCACCAAGGCATCACCCGCATCACCACCGCCGCTACCAAACGATGATCCACCGCCGCCACCCGATGACGGTGCCCGCACGGCCGCCTTGCCTGGCACCGCGCCGCCCGCTGCGCTGCGACCGGGTGCAGGCGTGCCCTGAACCGTTCGAACGGGCGCTGCACCACCGCCACCGCCCCCCACAAAACCGGATCCAACCCCGCCACTTGAGGGCGGCCGACTGCCAACCGGGATATCCACGGAGACAACGCCGTGAATCATCACATTCGGTCCATCGACGTAGCCGGGGCCGTATTGCGGAGCCGATTGAGGCATCACCTGCGCGGCCACGGCGGGACCCCGACGGTCGCCGATGGATTGCACGACCACAACGCGCTGACCGCGTGCCTCTGGTGGCAAGTTCGCAAGACGCGTCAGCTCGGCGTCGGGAATACGATGTTCATTCGACAGACATCCGGTGCCCACAACCAAGGCCGCCCAAAAGCCCATCGCCCACGCGAGTCTGAATACACAGTTCGTCACACGGATTAGACCTTGATCGGATGGGTATCATTCACCGACGCGGTAACCAACCCGGAAGTTCCGGGTCGAGCCAGGAACTTCCAGGCCGAGTTCTTCGAAGGACACGTCCGGAAATTTCGATAGTTGCTGGCGCGCGGCGTCGGTCAGGAGGATCTCGTCCGATTTCGCCGTGTCCTCGCCGAGCTTGCTGGCGGCATTGACCTCGCGACCAAAAATCTCATCGTCTCCGATGCGCAAAATTCGCCCATGACCAATGCCCAGGCAAAGCAGTATTTTGTCTTCCGGATTTCTGTCCTGGTTGTATTCCAAACACTTGGCCTGCATCGCGATGCCGGCGCGCAACGCACTTTCGGTGCGCCGGAAAATAATCAGCAGACTATCCGCATCGGACTTGATGAGGATGCCGTCGTGCGCACCAACGATGGGCAGCAACAGCCGATTTTGCTCGTGGATGATCTGCAAGAAGTGAATGATTCCAAAGGCTGCCACCTGGCGCGAGAAACCCGACAAATCGGTGAACATCACCGCCCACTCCTCGCCAAACAAATCCCAGATGCGCCGATCGATGGATTCCTTGTTGGCATCGGGCAGCGCGCGCGCCGCGACGAGTTCCCACAAACGTGTTTGTCCACCCCTGGGACCCGAAGGTGTTCCCGTGGAATCGTATCGTGCCATGTGCGCGATTGTAACTCAGGCTTGCAGAGCCATGCGGCCGAATTCGAGGTAAAACCCTCGACATGGCAACCATTTCAGATTTTCAAAAACAATACGAAAAGCAGCTCGACGCCTTTGTCGCCCCGACCGCCGGTCAAGGCCGCGACTCCGACTGGGCGATGGTTCGCGCCCTCATCCACAAGGCGGTGCACCTTGCGGCGGATCGCAAGGCCGGCGAATTCTGTGCGGTCGCCACCGTGCTAGCCGAAATGATCGGACATGCCCACGGCATCATGCACGCATCCGAAGCACAAGATGGCGCCCGCGGCTGGCACTAGCGCCGGGCAGATCTTTTAACCTGCGCGTGGACTCACATTCCACATCAGGTTTCAAAATCGGTTTCCTGTTTGCGAGACGCCTCGAATTGGTTTCGGACTTTCCGTAGTATCTTTGCCCAAACAGAACACACGGTTGATTCGACGAACGGCGTCAACCGGGGTAGATTCCGAATTGCTGCTCATCTAAAGTAGGCAGCTCCGGCAGATGAGACCTTGCAGGTTAACGGTTATAACGTTAACCTTGTTAACAACATGAACGTTAACCCGCTAAACCAAGCGCTGGCACTGGGGGAGATCGACCGGCCCGGACTTTGGCCACGACTAGAAGCGCTCGAGCAGAGGCCGTTTGCTTTCGACATCGACTTTGGGTTGGGAGAACTGCCGGTGGCGCCGGGAATCATCGTGATTCGCGGTGCCCGACAATTCGGCAAAAGCACCTGGTTGGACACGGAACTCAAGGGAACCATCGAGGCGTTCGGAAAGGGCTCAGCTTTTTACCTCAATGGAGATGACTGTGCAGATGTGAATGATCTGTGGAATGGCCTGCGCGATCTGGACAACAGTTTCGCGGCCGATGCCAAGATACGTCGCATCTTTGTCGACGAGATTACCGCCGTAAAGGGATGGGAAAAGGCTGTCAAGCGGCTGTGGGACGCAGGCGGGATAAGAAAAGTGCTCCTTGTGACGACAGGCTCCAATGCCAGGGATCTGCGCCGTGGCTCCGAGCGCCTGCCAGGTCGAAAAGGGCAGTTGTTGCGCACAGACTTTGTTTTCTTGCCATTGTCCTACGCTTCATTCGCTTCGCACGCACGCAAGCGATTCAAAGAAAAAACGTGGCTTGCATACATGCTGAGTGGCGGCTCTCCCGCGCTTGCGCTGGATTTGGTTCAATTCGGAAGCATCGCCCCCGCCTCGCTGCAAGTGATTCGCGATTGGATCATGGGCGACGTCGTTGGCACGGGTCGATCGCGCATCTTTCTAACGCATCTCATGCGGGCATTTTTTCGATTCGGCGGCACGTCTGTCGGCTACAACAAGCTGGCACGTGAGTCTGGATTTGCGAACAACACCGTGGCCGCGGGCTATGTTGAACAGTTGTCGGACCTGTTGGCTGTTCTGCCGGCATGGGCATACGAAGCTGAAAAGAAGGCTTTTAACTTGAAGAAGCCCGCGCGCTTTCATTTCGTAAATCTTGCGGTTGCGCTCGCGTTTTCGCCGTTGGCCATTCGTTCTGTTGGCGAATTTGAAGCGCTCCCCAACTCAGACCAATCGATTTGGCTTGAGTGGTTTGTCGCGTTTCATCTGTGGCGAGAAGCCAACCTTCAAAACGTCGAGAATCCAGAAAAACTGGGGTTTTGGCAATCGCGTGACAACGAGATCGACTTCGTTGACGCTGAAGGAAACTTTGTGGAAGTAAAACGCGGACGTGCCGGGCCACTCGACTTTGGCTGGTTCCCCCGCGTGTTCCCGGGTGGGACGCTTACTGTGATTTCCAACAGTCGATTCACCACGAACTCGGTAACCGGTTTGACGTTTGAGGACTTCATTTCGGCGGGCAAGGTGAGTGGCTCGTCCGGCCGATACCCAACGTAGGTCTCCAGTGCCTGGTCACCCGGGCACCCCATCTCCCTGTGAATTCCGATTTGGGAAGTGCAATACGAATGTGCCTCCAGGCGCTTAGCCGGGATTTCCTCCACGACACTGCGTGCATGATGCCGTGAGCATGCCCGATCATTTCGGGCCCTCATCCACAAAGCGGTGCACCTTGCGGCGGATCGCAAGACTGGCGAGTTCTGGTGCCACATCACGTTTCCACCATGCATACCACCTGTTTCTGCTTCGTTCTGTATCACGAGACAAACGCGATGTTCCCGCCGCCACGATCGGTGGTCCAAGTCTGTCAGGACGTGGGATGGCCATTGGCGACGGACTCAACGCCGATCACAATCGGAGGAGGCATCAATACCGACAGTGTCGCGGATCAAATCGACGGCCTTGTTGATGAGGTTCAACTGTATGACGTTCAATTGACCCCAGAGGAGGTTGCGAAGCTGGCTGCTCCGTGACCCCGAGTCTGTGGCCTCTCCACGAGGTGCCGTGGGCGCCCGCAGCACGCACTAGGCTAGCGTTGCACTGGCGTCCGGCCTACTTCAACAGACGTCCCAAAATTTCACTGACGGCCTTGGGATTGGCCTTGCCACCGGTCTGCTTCATGATCTGACCGACAAAAAATCCCTGCAGCTTTTTGTCACCGGCGCGGAAGCGGGCAACCTCGTCCGGATTGGCCGCCACAACCTGCACGCAGATGCCTTCAAGCTCTCCCGAATCGGAGACCTGCGCGAGGCCATCGCGCTCCACAATGGCAGAGGCCGTCAGGCGCTCGTCCCACATCTTGGCAAAGACTTCTTTGCCGAGCTTTCCTGACACGGTGCCCTTTTCGACCAACGTCACGAGCTCGGCGAGGTTCGCGGGTGGGATGGGTAAGTTCGCATCGACCAGTTCACGTGGATCCGTCACACGGGCGAGCAGTTCGTTCATCACCCAGTTCGCAAGCCGCTTGCCGAGGTCTTTCATCCCCGGGTGTGCAAGGGCGGCGTCAAAGTAACCGCCGATCTCGCGTTCTGCTGACAGGACGACGGCATCTTGCTCGGGAAGACCCAGCGTTTGTTGATAGCGTGCCATGCGCGCCATCGGAAGTTCAGGCAACCGCGAACGTGCATCGGCAAGCCAGGCCTCGTCGACATGAATCGGCGGCAGATCCGGCTCCGGGAAATATCGGTAGTCGTGTGCGTCCTCTTTCGATCGCATGGACTGCGACACACCTCGGTTCGCATCCCAAAGGCGTGTCTCCTGCACAATCTTTTCACCGCGCTCTAGCAACGCGGCCTGGCGGAAAATTTCGTGGGTGACAGCGTCCTTGACGTTCTTGAACGAGTTGATGTTTTTCAGCTCGGCACGCGTGCCGTAGGGGACCGTACCCCGGGGACGAATGGACACGTTGGCATCACAACGCAACGATCCTTCTTCCATGTTGCCATCGCAAATGCCCAGCGTTCGCACGAGAACGCGCAACGCCCGCACGTATTCTGCTGCCTCTTCCGCCGATCGCAGATCCGGCTCGCTCACCACTTCGCAAAGCGGCACCCCGGCACGGTTGTAGTCGACAAGGCTCCGCCCATCGGAGGCGTGGATGTTCTTGCCCGCGTCCTCTTCCATGTGAATCCGGGTTAACGCGACCCGGTGCGGCTTGCCCTCGAATAAAAACTCGATCCCGCCCCCTTCTACGATCGGTTCGTCAAACTGCGAGATCTGGTAGCCCTTCGGCAAGTCCGGATAGAAATAGTGTTTGCGCGAAAATCGACATTCGGGTCGAACGCGCCCACCAACCGCAAGGCCAAGTCGTATGGCCATGTCAACCGCAGCACGATTGAGCCGTGGCAACGTACCTGGTAACGCCAGCACCAGCGGATCGGTTGCACCATTGGGCGCGATCCCAAACGCAGCACTCGATGGTGAAAAAATCTTGGTTTTCGTTGCCAGTTGAACGTGAACCTCAAGGCCTATCACCGGCTCCCAGCGGGACAAAACATCTGCGATGCTCATGCCACCACCTCCGTCCCAAAGAGGGCCCGGGGTCGACGTTGGTGCCACGACGTGGCCGCCTCGTACGCGCCACCCACCCGGAACAGGGTTTCTTCGCCAAGCGGAGGCGCGATCAATTGCCAACCGATGGGCAACCCCGCCGATGAGAAACCGCAGGGCTGCGACAGGGCAGGCAGGCCTGCCAGCGATGGGCCCACGGTGTAGACATCGGCTAGATAAAGGGCCAGTGGATCTGAAATTTTTTCACCGATCTTAAACGCGCTGATGGGCGAGGTCGGGGTTGCGATGACATCGCAATCTGCAAATGCAGCCTGGAAATCGTTGGTAATCAGACGCCGCACCCGCTGCGCCTTTCCGTAATACGCATCGTAGTAACCCGAACGCAGGACATAGGTTCCCAGCATGATGCGGCGCTTGGGCTCACTGCCGAATCCTTCGCCACGGGTGCGGGCATACAGCTCTTCCAGGCTGCCAACGTTGGTGGCGCGGTGGCCATAGCGAATGCCGTCGTAGCGGGCCAGGTTGGAGGCTGCCTCGGCGGTGGAAATCAAATAGTATGCCGCAACCGCATACCGGGTATGCGGCAAGGAAACCGGAACCACCGTGGCGCCCGCTTGCCGGATCGTTTCAACCGCAGCACGAACTGCCGATTCGATCTCCGGTTCGAGTCCTACTGAAAAATATTCTTCGGGCACGCCCACCCGCAACCCGCTCACGCCACCTGCACAGGCCTGCACATAATTGCCCACCGGGGCTGCAATGCTCGTCGAATCGTTGGGATCGTACCCCGCGATGGCGGAAAGCATCCACGCGGCATCGCGAATGGTTCTACCGAAAGGGCCGGGGTGATCGAGCGACGACGCGAACGCAATGACACCCCAGCGCGACACGCGACCATAGGTTGCTTTGACACCCGTCACACCACACAAGGCTGCAGGTTGACGAATCGAACCACCGGTATCGGTACCAAGGCTTGCCGCGCACAACCCTGCGGCCACCGCTGCGGCCGAGCCTCCGGACGATCCACCGGGCACGCGCGCGGGATCCCAGGGGTTGCGCACAGGACCGAAGGCGCTGTTCTCGTTGGAAGAACCCATCGCAAACTCATCCATGTTGAGCTTGCCAAGGCCTATCGCACCGGCCGCGGAAAGACGCGCGGTGACGGTGCTTTCGTAGGGCGGAATGAAGCCCTTCAGGATTTTGGAGGCGCAGGTTGTCTCGATGCCTTCGGTGCAAAAAATATCCTTGATCCCGATCGGCACACCGGCGAGCGGACCAACCGTAGCACCAGATGCCAGCGCGGCGTCCACGCCATCGCCCCGACGGCGCGCACCGTCGGCATCGACGCGCAAGTAGCACCCGAGTGTGCCGTCGTGCTTCGCAATTCGGTCGAGATAACACTCGACCACCTCCCGCGCCCGCACCTGCCCGCCGCGAACCGCCGTCGCAATTTCGGCAACGTGACCCGAGGCGACCAGGCTTTCCACCCGTGAAGACATCAGCGCGTGCCTCCCGTTTTTTCGGTCCGACCATCGCTCTTTGGAACAATGCGAGGCACCTCGAAGAATCGGTCGTCCTTGCGAGGCGCGTTGGCCAGCACCGCCTCGATCGGCAGCGAGGGCTCGAGCTCGTCCTCGCGCAAGGGGCAGGGAAACCCAACCGCATGGGTCAAAGGTTCAACGCCCGTGGTATCGAGGGCCTGAATCGCGTCGATGTACGACAGCACGGCCTCGAGCTCGCCGCGCATGCGCTCGGCCTCGTCTCCTTCAAGTTGCAAGCGGCTCAAGGTCGCGAGCTCTTCGACTTCTTTTATGGTGATGCGTGACATGGCTGTTCCCGGAGACTCGTAAAATGCCCCTGGTGCGCACTTTTTACCAATCTTTCTGCGGCAATGGCGGCGCAACTGGCTGGCTTTCGAAAGCCGCCGTATAATAAGGTTCTTGAATCGTCCGCGCTTGCGGTCGTATCCACGAGTGGTAAAAACCTTTCCCCCATGCGAACCCTGATGAACCTCGGCAAGACGACCTTCGCGGCCGTATTTTGTCTGTTGTTCACAGCCTGCGATGGTGCAGAGCGACCCGCCGATGCGTCGTCGCCGGCCACCGCAGAGTCCGTATCCGTGGCAGTTCGCATCGATGGTCGGGCTGGCGCCACCCCCTCGGCTTCTTTCCTGGCCTTTCGCGGCGCCACCGCGACCATGACCGAGGCCGAAGTTCTGGCTTCGGTCGATCCGCTATTCGCTGCCCCTCCAACTGCGGGTTGCGTGGTTCGGGCCCTCGACGCCAACTCGGCCACCCTGCTCGCACGTTCGGCCAGCGTGGAACTGTCGGCTTTGACCCAACTCACGCTCACGATCGATGGGGGCGCCCCGATTCGACCGGTCCCCTCGGTTTATCCCGATCTGGCTGGCATCGCCTCGGGCATCGTGGCCGAAGCGGGACCCTTCATCCTGCAAAACGCGCCGAAGACACTCGCGATGCGCTTCGATACCGATTCCTCCGCGACCTCAACCGAGCTGCCGGCCTTGCCAACGGCAACCGGCGCAGACGGTGAAACGCTGACCGAGGGCAGCCGGCTCGACGTATCAAAGGACCACCTTTTGCAGATCGTGGGTCCGTCCGGTGCGTTTGTCGAAATCCGACCCTTTGGCACCACCGAATGGCTGGCCTGTACGGCCAACGCCGACGGGAAAGTGCTGTTGCCAGGCGCAGCCCTCCAACGACTTGCCCGCTTTGCAGGCGCTATCCCGGTTTCACTTGATGTCGTTTGGCGCGATCAGCGCGTGACCACCGTCGAGGGCATTGCCAACCGCATCAACGTCTCCGTCGAATTGCGTTCGTCGGCCCTGGTCGGGCTTTCGCTGTGACCAATGGCAGCGACATGCGGCGACACGATCGCCGCCGCGCCGGATTTGAGGTGATGGTCGGAACCCCGAACGGTCCCCGAGTCGCCGGGGACATTCAGCTCGATGCAGCCGACCTTTCCGAGGGCGGTGCGTTCCTGCGGTCGGACCTCTTGTTCGAAGAGGGCGAAACGTTGATGCTCGACATCCCTTTGCCCTCGGGCAAGAACATTTCCGCCGAAGGTCGGGTCGTTCGAGTGGACCGCACCGAAGCTGGAAAAGCTGGCATGGGCATCGCTTTTACCCGCCTCGATGAAACCGATCGGCGGATCCTGTCGGCCAATCTCAAAATGCTTATGGCCTCGACAGCCAAAGCTCGCCCTGGCAAAAAGCCCTGAGCGAACCGTTCCCTTCCCCCTTTAACCACGAAGAGCCATGGCTGAAACACTCGACGAACTCACCTACGACTATGAAGATCAGGGCGTCCTCGTCCGCAAGCAGCTTGCCAAAGAGGTCCTCACCAAGGGCACCTGGGCAACGATGATGTTTCTCTATCAAGAGCTCGACAAGACCAAGAACGTCATGCGATCGCCGAAGATGGCCATCGTCCGGTTCAAGAAGTTCAAGGGCGCTTACCGCAAGCAATCCTCGTTCAACGTTTCAAGCGAGAAGCAGGCTCGCCAGATTACCGAGATCTTTGAGAAGTGGTACCCGATGATGACCGAGTCCGCGGACGCGCCGGCTGATAGCGGCGACGAAGCCGAGTAGGCGGTTGAGGGCTGTCTCACAGCCCCGCCACGTTTCTATCGGCCACTTTCCGGCACGCTATCGGCCATGTCGCGGAGAGTGGCCAATAGAAATCCACAGTATTTTCAGTGACTTGGACCATATGCTGAAGGCATTCTATTGGCCACCGCTGTCCCCGTGGCCGATAGAACCCTTGATGCGGACAGCTCGGATATCAGCTTTAATGCGATGTCGATTCGAGCCCTCGGGGCATTCAGCTCTAGGACTTGACGAACAGGACGAGGCGATTGATCCTACGCGCGTCAGCCTCCCGGAGCGCCGCGATGTATTCATCACGTGCAACGCTTGCTGTCTCGTGGGGTACGTGCGCGGCAAGGGTGGCTCCCCAGGTGAACGAATTTTGCCCGTGGCCCTTCCGTAGGACGTCCGTCATGAGCCGGGCGTGTCGGCCATTGCCGTTCGAAAAGGCGTGGATCGAGACCAGACGATGGTGGAAGCGAGCGCCCAGCTCGTCCCACTCGTAGGTTCCGTTGTTGATCCAGAAGTTCGTGTCAGCCAAGAGCTTGTTCAGCTCGGTTGGAACTTGCTGCCAAGGTACTCCGATCGACTTATCCGAAAGACGGGTTTTTCCCGCCCATTTCCATACGTTTTTAAACATGCGCTTGTGGAGGTCGCGGGCGAACGTGTCGGTCAGTAAATTTTTGTGGTCTTTGCCGGATGCCCACGCCGTTGCGTCCAAAATGTTCGCCTGCTCAAGCTGGTTCAACTCGCCCTGCGTGCAGATGTAGTCCGCGATCAGACCCTGTATCTCGTTGGGATCGAGCGGCGTGGCGCCCGGTGCGTACGAAAAGGGGAATGACTTCTTCGTCATCGGTTATTTCGCCCAGAGTCTGGGATCGAGTTTGGATTTGAGTTCTTGGGCCAGACATTCGATCTGCGCTTCCGTGTCTGCAATATCAACACCTTGACTCTCAAGCTTCATACTGTGAGCTACGTCCTTTGCTAGATCGCGAGCAAGAACACGCGCACGATGGTCTACGATGGCTTCGAGGCTTCCGTACTGAGATTCGGGTATGATGGCGTAGACGAGCCGGCAGCCCATGGCGCGGGCCGTTCGCTCAAGGGTCTCGAGGGTCATGGTTCCCCTGGTTTCACGCTCCTCCTGGCGCACGATCACCTGGTGGGTGGTACCGACACGGGTCCCCAGTTGGCGGCTGGTCATGCCCAAGGCACCCCGGATCGCCTTCAGCCAGCCGGAGCGTGGCCGGGACAGATCTGCAAATGATTTTAAGCTGTTAAGCCTTGAATCCAGAATCTTCCGCTGGGTGAGGGCGGCATGTTTGGCGACTTTCATGACCTTTATGATGCTCCCAATAACGCCATAATTCAAATTATTGGCGTCTTATAAAGCGACAAAGTGTACATTTATGGCGTCTTATACAACGCCATATACTTCGTCCCCGTTCGCACTGATCGTGGCTTGCCGAAGCCCAGACAGTCGCCCCAACGCTACTTGGGAAAGCACCTTTTTGCGCCGAAGATCCCGAAACGTCGTCACCCAACAATTACACGATTATAAAAACGTATAATCAACAGCTCGGAGTTCGGCTTTCGCCGTTCAGCGCTTCAACAGTTTGCTGAGAAAGCCGCCGCTCTTCTCTTCTTTCTTTGCTTCTGGCGGGTGCGCCGTCTTGCGACGCATCTCAATGAGGCGAAGCTCGCGCTCGGCTTCGATGAACCGCGGATCCTTTTGCAAGCAGCTCCGATACGACTTTTCGGCCGCATCGAGGTTGCCCACGTGTTTGTGGATCTCGCCTTGCCAGAATACGCCGCGAACAAAATGGGGGCGATCTTTGCAGGCCTCGGTGATCAAACGCTGTGTTTCACCCGACAGTGCCGATCGGCGCGCAGGCGTCTCCAGGTAACGAGCCCAGGCCAGATACGCTCGATACTCTGTCTCCGAGTGATTTAGCTGCACGGCCTGATTGAAAAGCACAAGCGCACTTTTCACATCGCCCCGTGACAACGCCGATTCACCCTCCTTGAATACCCGTTCTGCGTCGAGAATATCGCGCGCGTTTTCGGAATCACTTTTTTCGCCACGCAACTTGCGGACATAGTCCCTGCGGCGCTGCGGATCGGTCAGGACGTGTTTGCCCTCGCCGAATCTGGCCATGATCGCCTCGGCCTTGTGAACCAGGTCAAGGAGCCCCATGCCGCCCAGTCGGTCGGGATGGAAGGTCTTCACCGAACGCATGTACGCGGCTTCGACCTGATCCGGCGTTGCCGACTCGGATAACTCCAGCAGCTGAAAATGTGTCGCGATACCAAGCGAGGCATGCATCTCCTCGATCCGCTTTCGCAACACAACGCCCCCCGATGCAATCGCAGTAGAAGGTATCGATTCCACGACGCGCAGAGGCGCTCCGTCGTCGTGGGCCTGAGGCAAAGGTGACATCCGTGGCGCGCGATCATTGCGATCAGACGACAGCGTCGCAAGCCCCTGCGTCGAGTGTAACGGATGCTTGGTTCCGTCCGGCAGCTCACGTTCGGTCTGCAGCAAGTCGGCGTACAAGAGGGCCAACACGGCGGCCCTTGCCTCGGCAGGTCGAGACGCAGCGTCCGCGATATCGGCAACGTGCAGGGGACCCGCGGCCAGTCGGCGCAGGATCGGATCGGTGGACGACATGCCCATGGATTCGATGAATCCGGGGGGCAGTTTGATGAGCTTGAAGGTGTAACCATCGAGTGGCGCAAGTTCGGCCACCAGGCGCGCGTCATCGTAGGCAGTACGAATGCCCTGGTAGAGCAGGCTGCGCGGATCGACCCGGGTGCGCTCAAAATCGTCGCCACGGCCAAAATCGTGTTCCGTGACCGTGACCGTAAACGTGCCCTTGCGCATGAAAAACATACGCTTCAGCTTGCGTCGCAATTGCGCCCGGACCGATTCGTGTAGCACCCGGGGATCGACGGCACCAAGTTCGATGAGTACCTCGCCAAGCCGCTTTCCGGTTTGCTCCATCGCTTGTTCGGCGCGCGCGATGACCGCCTTCGATACGAGTCCCGTATCGACGAGGATCCGGTCGAGACGGTCGAGATCATTCGACCCGTCAATATGTACTGCGCAACCCTCACGAAGGTAAAGCAGGCTCGTATCGTGGGATTCGTCGGTGAGAGAGGCCGTTCCCGTAACGCGCTTGCGATACAGCTGTAGTATCAGCCGCGGGAACGGCCTTCGTTCAATATCGCCGTGGGCGGAAGGCCCTGGAGTCGGAGGGAGCATCGTTTGCGTGGAGTATAATGGCTAGCCCAGACGCGCCGTTCGCGCAAGAACAGGCGTGCGGGGCTCTGGGATCCCATCGGCGGGATAACATTGGAAATTAACTGCGGAATCCGTTTCGAGGGTATCTTCGGCGCCGTGGGCATCGCGCTCTTTTGTAACCCGCGTTCTTTGCGCAACCGGAAGAACCCGGAAGGGATCGAGGCGCTGCGTCGCGCGCTTGGCGATACCGGCGAGGTTCTGACCCCCACGGCAGACGAACTGCCGTCCTCGGCGCGCCGACTGGCCGAAAATCCGCCCTCGGTGCTCGCCATCCACGGGGGCGATGGGACGGTTCACGCCACCCTTTCCCAGCTTTTGCCCGCATTCGGGGACAAGCCCCTGCCCCCCCTCGCGTTGCTCACCGGGGGCACCATGAACGTGGTGCCCCACTCGCTTGGTTTGGTGGATGATCCCGCGCGGTTCGCCAGCAAGCTGGCCGATGGGTTCAGACAGGGACGGGCGCCCGTCACGATTCCGCGCCGCTGCCTTCAGATCGGGCCTCATTTTGGCTTCGTCTTTGCGAACGGCGTCTTTGCGACCTTCCTGGAGGAGTACTACAGACCCGGATCCTATGGCCACGCCCGGGCCACTTGGCTGGTGGCGAGGATCGCGCTTTCAACCCTGGTTGGCGGCCACTACCGCAAGCAGATTCTTCGCCCGTTCCGAGGTCGGGCGACCATCGACGGGGAGCTTCTAGACCCCGAAACTTTCACGGCCATCAGCGCGGCAACCGTCGCCCAGGTCGGAATGGGGTTCAAGCTCAACCACCGGGCCGACGAGGATCTGGACCGTATGAGTGTCGTTGCCGCCCGAGCCCTACCCAATCTCTGGGACATTGTTTCCGTTGCCCGGGGCAAGGGCCTGTCGCCGAGGCGCGCCAGCACCCACGTGGCGGCACACCTGCGACTTTTGCCAGAGAACGAAACCATGATCTACACAATCGACGGCGATATGTACCGAACCGAGAATGAGCTCGTCGTTTCGACGGGGCCGCTGCTGCAGCTGATTTGCCCGAATCCTCCGCCGGCATTAGCATCGAAGTCCACACCATGAGTACGTCGTTCCCGCTGGATGGTATGAGGGTCCGCTTTGCCGGTGAGACCCATGTCGGCATGAAGCGCGCCCACAACGAGGACGCCTATTTCCTGCCGAGTGACGAGCGGCTGTGCCTGGTGGCCGATGGCATGGGCGGACACGCCTCGGGTGAGGTGGCAAGCAAAATGGCCATCGACGCCATCTCGGGATTTTACCGCGATACCTTCGACGAGCAGGAGCTGACCTGGCCTTATAAGATGGACCGGGGATTTCGTCACCACGTGAACCGGCTGACCACCTCGGTGAAGCTGGCCAACCTCGGCATCCACGAGGAAGCGCAGTCCAATCCCAACTGCAAGGGCATGGGCACGACGCTTGTGGCCTGTTACTTCCTCGACGACGCGCTCATCATGGCGCACGTCGGTGACAGCCGCATTTACCGACTCCGCGAGGGCCTCTTCGATCAGCTCACCGAAGATCACTCGCTGCTCAACGATTACATCAAGATGAAACACCTCTCGCCGGAGGAGATCGCGGCGTTTCCCCACAAAAACGTTATCGTTCGCGCGCTGGGCATGAAGGCGACCGTCCAGGTCGATACGCTCACCGAGCATCCGCGCCTCGGCGACATCTACCTGCTTTGTTCGGATGGTCTTTCGGGCATGTTACCGGATACCGAAATCGCCGAAATCGTCGCCAGCGAAGAGGACATGGACCAACTTTGTGAGCGGCTGATTTCGGGCGCGAATGCACGCGGTGGCGTGGACAACACGACCTGCGTCGTCGCCCGCATCGAGCGCGAATAACGCGGTGGGCTCCCGGGTCGGGGGATCACCCCGGCGGGGCATTTTGAGGTAATATCCGCGGCCATGCACGCACTGCGAAATGCTTTTGTCCTGTCCGCCACGGTATCCCTCCTTGGAAGCCTGGGATGCGCCACCTCGGGGCCGAGTCCCGAAGAGCTTGCCGCCATGGAGGAGCAAAGCCCCGCGCGCCGAACCGAGGAGAAGATCACCAATGCCCTCATGTCGCGCATTCGCACGAAAAAGGAAAAGGCGCGGGGTCGCGATCGCCATCCCCTCATCACGATGACTTTCTTTGGACTCGAAGACACGATGAAGGTCATCGAGCTTCAGCCGGGCTGGGGTTGGTACACGAAGGTGTTGGCACCGGTTCTCGCCGACACCGGCAAGTTGACCGTGGCGATGGGCGATGCGGCTGGTCCCGCCGACGATTATTCGGCCCGTCAGGCTCGTTACATCCTGAAACAAAAAGAAAACCATTCGGCCGAGCTCGGCAAGACGGAGACCGTCGTATTGTCGACCGATGGTGACATCAACCTCGGCCCTGCGGGCTCGGCGGACATGGTGCTCAGCATCCGCTGTCTGCATACCTGGATGGCCAACGGCTACGCAGACAAGATGCTGGCGGCAGTCAAGAATGTCTTGCGCGCCGGTGGTACGTTTGGTGTGGTAGGACACCGCGCCGCACCTGGCAAGACGGATCCGGTCAAGGGCTATGTCGCCGAAGCGGATGCGATCAAGTTGATTGAAAGTGCAGGTTTCAAACTTGATGCCAAGACCGAGTTCAACGCCAACGCAAAAGACACCAAGGATCACCCGAAGGGCGTGTATTCGTTGCCCCCGACGTTGACGCCGGCGGATGCACCCGAAGGTGCGGTGGCCGATGTCGATGCCGCCGAGGACAGCGGCGACGATGCTCGGCGGGTGTGAGCGGTACGGGTGGTGCCGCCTCTGACCGCGCAAAGTTCATCGCGATAGGCGAGAGCGATCGCTTTACCCTCCGATTCAAGAAGCCGGAGTAGCGCCCACGCTCCTTGCCGAACGCATCGCCGCGGGTCCCGATCCGGAACACGCGGCGATCCGGTTGCAACGCTTCGCCGAAGAGGGAGGCACGCTGCCGCAAGACGAAGGAGACGTGCGCCTTCTGTCTGCACTGTTGTCGAGCGGCAGCTATCTGCCACGCCTGCTCGAGGCGGAGCCGAGTCGATTCGACCGGTTGCGCACAGATCCCTTCTTGCGGAATCAGAAACCCCGCGCACGGTTCCTGGAAGAAGCCGCCCGGGCAGTTGGTGACGTTGCCGAATTCGCTGGCCTACAAAAAGCGCTGCGGCTTTTCGCGCAAACCGAGATGCTGCGCCTCGGGGCGCGTCAGCTTGGATGGGGCACGACCGAAGAAGTGGCCGCAGAACTATCCTGGCTTGCGGATGCGTGTTTGATCGAAGCCATTCGTTTTTGCGACGCCACCCTTGGCCGAACCCACGGGCGACCCGAAAGCCCCGAAGGACCGCCGAGTTTTGTGGTTATCGCGATGGGCAAGATGGGCGGAGAAGAGCTGAATTTCAGCTCGGACATCGATCTTATCTATTTTTATTCGACCGACGAGGGCCATGCCGGGGGGCTTTCCCTGCATGAGTATTACGCCAAGCTGTCGCAGCTTGTGACGCGCGCGATCGATGAATCCACGGAAGAAGGCTTTATATTTCGAGTGGATCTGCGCCTGCGACCCGAAGGCCGCAGCGGGCCGATGTGCAACTCGGTGAGAGCCGCGGAACAGTACTACGAAACCTTCGGTCGAACCTGGGAACGTCAGGCCCTTTTGCGCGCCCGCCCGTGCGCCGGTGACGAGGCGCTTGGCCACAGGGTATTGACCACCCTCTTACCGTTCGTCCATCGACGCTCGCTCGATCCCGAGATCATCGCCGAGGTGCTGTCCCTCCGGGATATGTTTCGCGAGGGCATCCCACCCGAAATTTTCGATGTGAAGTTGTCGCCCGGTGGCATTCGCGATTGTGAGCTGGTGGCGCAGCTGTTGCAGCTCCTGCACGGAGGTCAACGCCCGGATCTGCGCACGCGCGAAACGCCGGGAGGATTGCAGCGGCTTTTTGTCTCCGGATTGCTGACCGATCGAGAACGCACCAGCTTGCTGAGTGCGTATCGTTTTTTACGAACGCTTGAGCACCACATCCAGCTTGAAAACGGGGCGCAGACGCAAAAACTGCCAACCGACGAAGCCACACAGTTCCGCCTGGCGCTGCAAATGGGGTTTCCGGATCGCACAGCCCTTCTGTCTGAAATCGAAAAGCATCGCAGCGCCGTGCGCAACATTGCGGACACGATGGGCACCCCCTCCGAAGGCCCTTCGGGAGAAGTGCTGCGTTTACTTGATCCGGCGCGCGAACCGGAGCAAATCGAGGCCGAACTGGCAAAACTTGGATTCGTATCACTCGTTGAAAGTCGCCGTGCGATCGAGTCGGCGCGCGCGCGGTTGCCCGTGCAGTGGCTTGCGGAGGCGATAGCGAGCCCCAATCCGGATCGGGCGTTACTTGGCTTTCGCGATCTGGTTTTGCGCGGCTCACAGGGATTGATGTCGCTTGTCTCCAACTATCCGCAGCTCACCCGCATGCTTGCGGGCCTTTTCGGAACGAGTGCGCGCCTCTCTCGCCTGCTCATCGCAAACCCCGATCTCTGGGAGCCCTTGCTGGTAGGCATCGGCAGACCACACCCACCCGAATCATTTTGGCAAACCGGCTTGCAAGGACGGCTGTCAACTTTGCCAACCGGTGACGAGGAAGGCCGTTTGCGCGAGATCCGTCGCTATCAGACCGAGGAGATCTTGCGCATTGCTTTGCACGATGTGGCCGGAACGCTTTTGCCCGCGGAAATATCGTTGCAGCTGACGCGGGTTGCAGAGAGTTGTCTGCGCGCGTCCATCCATGAAGCCGCCCAGGCGATCTCACTGCGGTACGGCGTTCCGGACACCGAATTGACGGTACTTGGCATGGGCAGCGTTGGCGCCCACGAAACGCGTTACGGTTCCGATCTGGATCTGGTTTTTCTTTTTGCCCACAAGGGTACAACCGAAAAAGGCATGGACTATCAGGAGTGGTTCGTGCGCCTCACGCAGCGCTTGATAGCGCAGATGGCGGCGTGGATGCCCGAAGGTCGATTGTACGAAATCGACACGCGCCTTCGTCCTTCGGGTCAACAAGGGTTGCTGGTCACAACCTATGCGGCATTTGCGCGCTATCACGATCACGATGCAGCCCCGTGGGAACGCGGCGCGCTTTTGCGAGCCCGTCCGGTCTATTGCGGGAATCTTTCTCAGAAACAGGAGGCGGATCGGTTTTCGGAAACGCTTGCGACGATTGCGTACAGCCCCATCGCCAATCCCGAAGACCTGCGAATTGAACTGCGCCGCATTCGCACGAAGGTGGAAGAAGAGCGGGGCAACCAACGCAAACATGCGCGACACCTGCGGTTGTCACCGGGAGGTCTGACCGACGCCGAGTTTATCGCTGCATTCGGTCAGCTGTCTTTCGGACGGCAACACCCGAGCTTGCAAACCACGTCGCCCTTTGCTGCGCTAACGTCGTTGCACGAGTTGCAACTCTTGCCGATCGCACCGCCGCTTTTTGCCGAGGTGTTGCAAGATTACGCCTGGCTTCGGCGCGTGGGATTGCGCATTCGACTCTTGCATGACGACGATGCCTGCGAGGAATGGCTGAACGACGAGGGCGATCCGGTGCTCGCACGCACGCTGGACATCGATCCGATGGAGCTTTTGCCCAAAACCCACGCAGCGATGGCCCGCATCCGGCTGGCCTACGACCAGGTTTTCGGCACGAAGGACTGACCATGGCCGACGAAAAGAATTACATGACGGTGGCAGGCCATCGCAAGATGACCACCGAGTTCGATTTTTTGCGTGCCAAGAAACGGCCGGAGGTGGTGTCGGCTCTCGCAGATGCTGCGGCCGAGGGTGATCGTTCAGAGAACGCGGAGTACATCTATCGCAAGAAACAACTGCGTGAGATCGATCGGCGTTTGCGCTTTCTCGCGAAGCGGCTCGACATCGCGATCGTGGTGGATCCGCGCGAGCAGAAAAGCCGCGATCGGGTTTTCTTTGGTGCAAAGGTATCCGTCGAGGACGAAGAGGGCGTCATACACAACTGGCGCATCGTTGGCGCAGACGAGATCGGAGAAGATCGCAACGACATCTCCTGGCAGTCTCCCGTGGGACGCGCCTTGATCGGAAAGTCGGTGGGACAAACCGTCGTCGCCCGGCTTCTCGAAAGCACCCGCGAGCTGACGATTACCAGTGTTGACTATGTTTAGCGTCGGCGCGACATGGCGCGTGCGATTTCGCGATCGGCCTCGCGCTTCTTTTCGGTATCGCGCTTGTCCCAGTCTTGCTTGCCATGGACGAGTGCCAGTTCGACCTTGATCTTTCCACCCTTGTCATACACTTGCAGGGGAACGATGGTGTACCCCTTGGCCTGTAGCTTCTCGGCAAGCCTGTCGATCTCACGACGGTGCAGGAGCAGTTTGCGACGGCGACGGGCCTCGTGGTTGCGCGCGTGGGCGAATCCGTAACCGGTGATGTCCATCTGGTGCAACCAGCACTCGTGGTTGTTCACGTCCGCAAATGCGTCGACGAGGGTCGCCTTGCCAGCGCGGATCGACTTGACCTCGGAGCCCCCGAGGGACAGGCCCGCTTCGATGGTTTCATCGATATGGTATTCGTGTCGGGCCTTCCGGTTGCGCGCCAAAACGATGATGGCGGCAGCTTTCTTGCCACCGCCTGCCGGCTTTTCCCTCTGGCTTTTGAGCCCTGACACGGCCGCTAGGGTGGGCTCGACTGGGAGCCCCGTCAAGGTCCAGTCTTGTATCTATATGATATTTAACATATTTTTGGATTTCTTGCGCGTTGTTCCAGGGCACGGCAAGATCGAGGGTCACATCCGTCTTGTCAGGCAGTCCGAATACCGCTCCCTGGGGGTGCAAAAACCACCCGCTCGACCCCCTCAGGTCGGGTTCATGCCTGCCGATATTAGCTGCCTGCGCCATGGCTTATTTCAACGCGCCTGAACCACTTTTTTAAAGAGCCCGTGATCGGACGAAACAACAATGGCCAGTGATATCGGTGGTCGAAAACGAAACAAGAGCCGCATTCCGTCGGACACCCCGGCACTCGATCCACGTTTGGCCGAGGCCCTGCGTCGGACCGAAGCCGATCCGGGCGACACGAGCCGCTGGAACGACCTCGAAGAGATTTCAGGTGAATTGCAGCTGCCCGAGAGCGTTGCCGCGTTATTTCTGACGGTGCTCGAAGGACCACGTGGCGCCGAGCTTGCGGACGATCTCGGTCAACGGGCCGTCCGCTTCCACGAAGAGTGGTTTGGTGACGATCCCGCGTCTCTCATCGAGCTTTTGCACGTCTTGCTCAAGCTCGACCCGTCGCTTGACTGGGCGTTTGAGCGGCTGACGCTTTTGCTTTCGGTTGGCCAGCGTTGGCCCGAACTGCTCGAACTGTACGACGAAACGCTCGCCCGGCTGAAAGATGGTCAGCAGCGTCGCAAGATCCTGCAAGAGGCAGCGGGCGTCGCCAAAGATTTCCTCGGCGAGATGGATCGGGCGATCGGATACCTGGACGAGTTGTTCCGGTCTCGCCCCTCGGATCCCCACATCGCTTCGGCACTCGAACGGCTACTCGAAAAAGAAGAAAAGTGGGGCGACCTCGCCCGCGTTTGGCAAACCCGGCTCGACTATCTGAGTGGCAACGACGCCCACGAGTTGCGCGGCCGTCTGGCAACGTTGCGCCTCGATCGCCTCGCGGACCCCACCGGCTCGCTTGCCGACGCGCGCACGCTGCTGGGTGAAAAGGGCGATGATGGTCCTGCCTGCCAGGTTCTTGAACGCATCCTGGCCATGTCGACTGCGCCCGCAAACGTACGACGCGACGCCCTCGAACTTGTGCGCGCGCAGCACGAGAAGCAAGGACGCAAAGATCGCATCGTGGCGATTTTGCAAACAGCCCACGCCTTTGCCTCGGATGAGGAGAAGGTCGACCTCCTGCGCGAGTCGGCCGAACGACTGCAAGGTCAGGGCGAAGGCTCGGCAGCAATGGAGAAGCTCGTCGAGCTGCTCGCCATCAATCCGGATGACACGGAGATGCGCACGCGTTTGCGCCATCTGGCTGAACTTTCTGGTGCCCACGACATGTACGTCAAAGGGCTTGCGGTTGCAGCAGAAAAAACCCCCAGCGCGAAGCTTCGGGGTGCCTTGCTCATGGAGGCCGGCCGCGTTCTGGAGGATGTCCTCGCCAACCACACCGAGGCCATTGTCCTCTTCTCACGGGCCGCCGACGACAGCGAAGCCGACACCACCCGGCAATTGACGGCGTTGCGCCGTTTGATTTCGTTGCTTGACCGAGACGATCAGGCTGCCGCACGCTTGAATGCGCTTCTGCGCGTGGCATCGCTTGCAACCGAAAATGCCGAACGCCGAACCGCGCTCGGACAGGCAGGACGGTTGGCCGGACGCCTCGGCGAAATCGATCGCGCCGTTGTTGCTTGGCAGGCGCGACTCGCACTCGATGCAACCGATCGAGAGGCGCTTACCGCACTTGTGGATTTGCTGGCGGAAGCCGGTCGACACGAACCCCTTTGCACCGTCCTGCGACAGCGCGCCGACAATGCCCTGTCCGAACAGGACAGGCGCGCCGATCTCGCTCGCGTGGCACGGTTGCAGGCAAGCGCACTTTCAAATCGTTCCGCCGCAATTGAAACCTGGCTTGAGGTGCAACATGGATTTGGCGAAGACGCTGAATCAACGCAGGCACTCCGCGATCTCTTCGGGGGCGAATCGCGCTGGCAGGAACTCTCCGATCTGCTCGCACGAACGGGCAAACGCGATCGGACTCAGCTGGCCGAGCTTTATTGTCGCCTCGGCGAGCTTTACCGTGAACACCTCGATCGACCCATCGATGCCGTGCGTGCTTATGGTCACGCGCTTGAAACCGATCCGGCACAGGCTCAGGCTCGCGCAGGCCTCATGGCCTTGCTGGACGTGGCGGACTGTCAATCACCCGCCATCGCAGCACTGGTTCGTTCGTACTCGGTGACACGCGAGATCAGCCCGCTCGTGGCTCTTGTTGAGCGGCGTTTGTTGTTGTGCGTGGACGATGCCGCACGCGCAAGGCTGCTGGTTGAGACCGCCGAGCTGGTTGAACGCGACGGTGGCGATCGCGAGGGTGCCCTCAAGTATCTGGCCATGGCACTTGGGTTCTCGCCGGAGAACGCTCGAACCGAGGGCGAGTTGTTGCGTCTCGCACCGCTCACTGACGGATGGGTCATTGCGGTCGAGGCGATTCGTTCTGCCATCGCGAAGTTGTCCGCAAACGCACCACGGGTGATCCACCTGCGACTGCAGGAGGCAACCATCCTGGAAGAGCATTGCAACGATCGGCCGGCTGCCCTCGCTGCGTTCGAGATCGCATGCCAACTTGCTCCCGATCGCGTGATCGCCCGTTCGGGTCGCATTCGCGTCGCGACCGCACTCGGCAACTGGGCGATTGCAGCCGAGGCCATGCTCGCCGCGCCGGTTTCAGCCGAAGTCGTTGTCGGTGAACACCTTCCCATCATTGAAAAAGCCGCCACGGCCCTTCTGCCCGAGGCCTGGAAATTGGCAGGCGCCGCAATCGAAGCCGAAATCGATCGACGGAAGACCCTGCCCCGCGCGCTTTGCCGTGATCTGGAGGGGACTGTGGCTTCGTGGTACGAAACCTATCTTGGCGACACGGGAAAGCCCGATGCCGCAAAGGCACTGGCACGCGCCGTCAAATTCGACCGCCATCACACGGCGACGTTGACCCGTCTGTGTGATCTACAGCGGGCGAAGCCCGATCGCGCACTTTTCGACACCCTCAACCGACTGGTCGAACTGCAACCGACCAACCTTGATCTCTCACTTGAAGCGCTTGACATCGCCCACCAGTCGCTGGGCGACAGGGCACTGACGCTCAAGACGGGGTTGGCCCTCATCGAGCACGCAGCACACATGCTCCGTGCCGAGCTTGCGGCAAGCGGCAAGACCACACCGGCCGCAGCCGCCGAACGAGCCGTCGAAATCGTCGTACAGTTGCTACTCGCCTCGGGTGACAAAGCCGACGGCGCGCGCGCGGTTTCCATCCTTCAAAGTGCGGCAACGCTTTCGTTGCCCCTCGAATCTGCGCGCGCGATGCGACGTCGAGCCGCCAAGCTTGCGCTCGACACGCTGGCAGACCGCGCCCGCGCGCGCGATCTGTACCGCCTCGTCGCCGATGACGAGCCTTCCGACCGCGCCGTCATTGGCATCCTGGCGCGGCTCTACGAAGAGGCCGATCTCCTTTCCGAAGTGCTATCGCTTCGCAAACGTGAACTCGGCCTTGATTTGCAGTTAACTGAACGGCTGCACCTTCGCCTTGAGATGGCCCGCATCGCTGGCCTGATTGAAGGCCGGAGTCCACGGGTGACCACGCTGCTCGCCAACCTCACCGATCTGCCGGGCGATCGCGCAACCATCGAAGCGCTCTCGATCATTCTCACAGGTCGCGGCGCAGAACGAGATCTCGTTGAGGTCTTGACCGAGCAATCCAATCTGCTTGAGCGCTCTGCGCAAACCGAACGCGCGGCGGAGCTATGGTCTGATGTGGCACGTTTGTGCGAACGGTCGCTCTCCGACATGGGGCGCGCCCTCGCGGCCTACGAGCACGTCGTGAACCTGCAACCCACCGACGATGCGCTGGACGCACTCGCACGCATATCCAAGGAGCGCGGCGATGCGCTCGCTGCCGCCGGCTGGCTTGAGCAACGCTTGCAAACCGCAGCGGGTTCGGACCGCGTCGCGATTTCGTTGCGACTTGGCCAAGCCTATCTCGAAAGTGGGCAACGCCACCGTGCGATTTCCTGCCTTGAACGTGCGCTGGCCGAAGACGCGATGGCAAGCGAGATCCGCACGATGCTGATCGAAATCTATCGCAAGGCCGACGCGTGGGAACCACTCGCTCGAACGCTTGCAGGGGGTTGCCAACCGGGCGTACCGGCCGAAGCGGTGACTGCGTTCGCGCGCGAAGCCGCCACAATCTATCAGGATCGTTTGGCCACGCCCGAGTTCGCCGTTCCCGTTCTTGAAACGGCGGTTGCGCTCGTACCGAAAGATCGGTGGCTGCGGACGCACCTTGCCGAAGGCTTGCGGGTGGCGGGCCGTCTCCATGAGGCACGCGCTCAACTGGAAAGCCTGCTTGAGGAAATGGGCCGACGTCGTTCGAAGGAACGCGCAGCGATTCACCACCAACTGGCACTCGTGGCCCGCGCCGAAAAGAATCACACCAACGCGCTTGAGCATCTCGATCAAGCTGCGGCCATCGACATGTCGAGCATGGCGATTTTGCTCACCCTCGGTGAGACCGCAGAAGAAGCCGAGGAACTTGAACGTGCTGAACGCGCTTACCAGGCCTTGCTGGTGCTGGCCCGTCGCGTGGAGCCGACAGAGGCCGAGAGCTGCGTCAGCGAAACCCTGTTGCGCCTTGAAAAAGTGGCACGCGCCGCGGGCAACCAAGATTCTGCGACCGAATTTTACGACTCGGCCACCGCGACGGCGATGCAAAACGCAGACGAAGCGCGGCGCATGCAGAATGCCCTGCACCAGCGCGGCGACAGTGAACTCGCGTTGCAACTGCTCGATAAACGCAGAGCCGTCGCTTCTGCTGGCATCGATCAGGCGAGAATCCTCTGCGAACGCGCAGAGATGCTTGAAAAGCTGGACCGATTGACCGACGCCCTCGCTGCCGTCGCACAGGCGATTGAAAGAGCACCCGAACTTGCGGGGGCACACGAAGCCGGCCGACGCATTGCCCACGCATTGCAAAAGCCTGCCGAGTACCTCGCGATCGTTGAAGCAGCGCTCGATCAAATGCGCCGCCGCGATGACGGAACGCGGGTATGCGATCTCCTGTTGCGTGCAGGCAACTCGGCCGAATCTGATCTTGCCGATCCAAAACGCGCAGCCGGATTCTATGCCCGGGCAGAACAAACCGGTACGCGAGCACTCGACGTGATGGTTGCCATAGGACGCATCAGCGGTCAGCTAAACGACACACAAGAACTTGCGCGCGTGCTCAAGCAACTCGGGCGCATGTCTGAAAAAGCGGAAACCCCCGACGAGCAGGTCGAAATCGCGTTCCGTCAGGCCGAGTTACAACTGTCGGGCGATGAGACCCGAACCCAGGGTCTGGAGACACTCGCCGCGGCCCTGGAGAAAAAGGGCGACTTCGCGCGTGCCTTGCAGATCGTTCGCGCTGCCAAGGTTCCCGAGGCGGATCTTCCACGGGTGATGCCGCTTTACGAACGTGTGGCGCGTTCATCGGGCGACGATCGCATGTTGCTCGATTTCCTGGAACGGCGTGCGGCCGCACCCGATGCCACGCAAGAAGCGGTCAGCGAAGGGGTCGAAGTTGCCCTCGCAACCGGAGAATCTGCGCGCGCAGAAAAGCTACTGGAGCGGGCCGTCGAATTGTCTCGCGCCAAGGGTAGCTTGCGGGACGCCGCATGGGCGTTGCTGGATCTGGCCCAGCGTTGCAAGACCGCCGGCGATCTCGAAGGCGCTTTCCGCTGGCTTGAAGAAGCGGGCACCGCATCGGACAGCCCCCGTATTTCGGCATTGCTGCGTGAACTGGCGCGACAGGCCGCTCGCGAACCAGATGGCTCGGAGCTCGCCGCCAAGGCGCTTGAACGCCTCCGCGAACGCAACCCCGGCGAACGCGAACTTTGGCAGCCGTTGATGGAACTTTATGCTGCCATGGGAGATGGTACCCGACTCGGCGCACTCGTCGACGAGACCGTCCAAAAACTGGTGGCCCGAAACGATCGCATTTTCGTCCGCATGACGTGGGCTCACTTCCTGCTGAAACAACCTGATCAGCTGGACGACGGCGTCAGTGTGCTACGGGATATCTTGCTCGAAGAGCCCGGCCATGCCGAGGCGCTCTCGCTTTTGGCCGAGCTTCACGAGGCAAGAGGCGAGATCTCAGAGGCGCTGGCTCTCCTTTCCGATTCTCTGCGCGAAGCCGAGAGCAAAGGCGACGAAGCGCGGCGTGCTGCCTGCATCCGTCGGCTCGGCGATCTGCTGGGCAAGGCTGATCCCGATCAGGCCAAACAAGTTTATCGCCAGACGCTTGCGAGCTCGGTGTCGGATGCTTCCCTGCGTCGGGATCTACAGGAGCGCCTGTTCGCATTGCTCGGCCCTGATGAAGGTGAGGAAAAAGCGACCCTCGGCGAACGCATGCTCGCCGACGAAACCGGTACACCCGCCGAATCGCGCGCGCTGACGCTGGCCGATGTTCGGCACGAAATGGGCGACGAGGACGGCGAATTGCGCGTCGTCAAGATGGGTCTCGAGCGCGCACCGAAGAGCCGCGCACTCTTCGAACGGCTGGCCACGTTCTTCAGCGAACGCCAACAATGGAATGACTGGGTTGGCCTGATGGGAAGCGAGGTCGAACGGCTTTCCGTATCACAACCTTCGGCTGCGGCTGAATTGTTGGATCGGGTTGCGACCATTCGCCGCGAGAAACTCAAAGATCCTTCGGGCGCAGTGGACGCACTCCGGAGTGCCTTGACGATCGATCCCGCAAACCAGGCACGTCTGAACGATCTCGTCACCTGTCTACAAGAGATGGGCGATCTGTCGGGCGCCATCGAAGTGGTTTCGGGTGCGCTTGGATCGGACACCGTGGACGACGATCAACGCCTCCGTCTGTTGCGCCTGCGTGCGGCTCTCAATGCCAAGCGCGGCGAAACCTGGCAAGTCGTCGGCGATCTCGAGATGGCGATGCTCGCGGGTGGGATGACCGTGGCGGAAGAACTTACCGACGCACTGTTTGCCGCGGCGCAAACCTCCGCACGCTCGGATGATCTGGAGGGACAGCGGCGAGCCATGCTTCGCCTCGTCGAGCTTTTCAGCCTGCGTGGTGATAGCGAGCGCGCCCAGCGCATTCTCTTCGATTGGGTCGACGATCACCCCGAGGACACGAGTGCCTTGCGTGCCCTGCGCGAGCGTTTCGAGAAAGATGGTCAATGGGAGGATGTTGCTCGTGTTTGCCAGCGCATCGCGAACACCGAAACGGGCGAAGGCAAAATCGAAGCCCTGCTGGGACTCTCCCATGCGCTACAGCAGGTCGGCCGTGCGCTCGATGCCGTCGCACCGCTTGAAGAATTGCTGGCCAACAACCCCGGCCATCCTGCGGTCGTCAACGTGCTTGGCGACCTCTATCAACAGGCCGGTGACACGTTGAAGATCGCCCATCTCAAGATCGATCAAGCCGCTCTCATGCACAGCGAAGATGACCAGTTCCACGCGCTCGTCGAGGGCGCTGACATGCTCTTGCAAGGCGGCGAGCCGCAGCAGGCGGTCGAGGCGATCAACCGCGCCTTTGCACTTCGACCGGAAGACCGGACCGTTCAGCGATTGTTGTCAGATGCGTTGCTCGCCAATGGTCAATTCGATCAAGCGGCCGTCGTGCTCGAACAACTCATCGGCGATGGACGTGGCATCGAGCCCGAAGAACTCTGCGCACTTTACCACCGACTGTCGCGCGCTTCAGGCGGCATGGGCGATGGGCAAGAGCAACTCAACGCGCTCAAAAAGGCGATGGAGACCGATCGCAAGAACGGCTATGTGGCAGCGGAGTTGGCTGATTTGGCCGAGGCCCTCGGTGACGACGATCTGGCTCTCAAAGCCTTGCGTGCCATCACCTTAAACGCGCCCGACGGTCCGATGACCAAGGCGGTTGCATTCTATCGACAGGCTCGCATTGCGCACAAAGGCGGCGACCGTCAGCGTGCGCTCATCTTCGCCAAACGTGCGCTGCAAGAAGATCCAAACCTGGCACAGGCGAATGAGTTGCTCGAGTCCGTCCGGTAGCGACCCCTATTTGCAGTACGATACGTCGTATTGACTGGTCTTGGCCGAACAGGTCTGCCCACCAATCAGGCAAACCGGGTTGGTATTGTTCGGTCCGCAGACCTGTTGACAGCGGGAGACGCCGCTAACCGAGACACAAATGGTACCGGCCACACACTGGGTATCCGCACTACAGGCAGCGCCAATCTGAAACTGACCCGCCCGGGAACAGCCCGTGTAACGCTCGGCGGTTTCGGGATTCCGCGCCAGGCCACACTTCTGGCCGACACCACAGCTGGATACGTCGTAGATGTTGCACGGCGCAGCGAGTGCGACACACAGGTTGAGACAGGGTTGGCCGGTTATCTCAACGCTGCAGGCCGCGGTCGGTCCGCAAAAACCCTTGCTGCCTGCGGGGCACAACTTTGTACAGCTCGCGCCATTGCCGAGGTTGATGCAAACGAGACCATGGGCGCATTGCTCGGAGAACTGACAGCTCTGACCCGCGACAATCGGAGCGCCCACGACATTCTCACACGCAATCGTCGATTGAATCACGCGACATGCCTTGCCCGGACCGCAGGTGTTGGTTCCAATGGGATTGCACGAGACACCGGTCAGACACTGCGCCGCATCGACTAAACTTGAACTGCCACCATCTGTCGTCTCCGCAGCATCACCTGCCGATGCCGAACCATCGGGTGCCGGGGCATCCGACGCGGGATTCGCGTCACCGCGATTGCCGACACTTGAATCGAAGGACACGGATCCATCTGGACTGCCGGTCCCAGACGAGCCACCGCTCGACGCCGCATCGCGGATGAATCCGTAGGAGGGATTGGCCCCCTCGTCGCTTTCACAAGCCAGGAAGGCACATCCGGTCACAGTCAAAAGCGCCAGGATTCTTCGATATCGATCAAACGTAAACTGCATACGGTCGGTAATTTACCCTATTTCTGACCGGCGCATGCATCCTGTTACGCTCGCACCTGCCAGGTGATCTCATCAATCATTCGATGATGCTCTGCGGGATCGGCCCAGCGAAGGCGACCCGCCTCGGGCAGCGAGGCGATCGGATCGAAGTAATAATACAGATGCCCGGGGTGGACAGCCGGACTGCTGTAGACCGAGATGCCGGTAGTGCGATCGTAGGCCTCGAAGGAATGGGCGTCGCGCTTGCCCCCGCCGCCGGGCGCATCCACCACAAAGGTGGGGGTATTGAATCCCGCGGTTGAACCACGCAATCGCTTCTCGACATCGAGCGCGACGTGCAAAGGGGTACGCAGCTCCTCGACCCCCTTGACCATATCGTGTTGATACACGTAGTACGGATGCACATTCACGTAGGCAAGTCGCCGACACAAAAGCTGCATCGTCCCCGCGTCATCGTTCACACCACGCTGAAGAACGCACTGATTGCGCACAAAGATGCCACGTTGAAACAACACATCCATTGCCTGCTGCGTTAGCGCCGTGATTTCGTTTGGATGGTTGAAGTGGGTGTGAAGGGCCACGTCTTTGCCCTGCTTGCGCGCGCCATCGGTAACGCCGGTCAATGCATCCACCCAGGCCGAGTCGGTGAGGAGTTTTTGCGGCATCACCGCGGGTCCCTTGGTTGCAAAACGCATGCGCCGCACATGGGGTATCGCCACCAGCGCGTCCCCAATCGCCTTGATTTGATCGGCGCGCAGTTGATAGGCGTCGCCACCTGAAATCACGACGTCTTCAATCGCATCGTGCGTCGAGATATAGTCAAAGGCCTCTTGCCAGCGCTGCGGATTCACCCGCAAGTGAAATTTGCTGACACCCTCGGTGTCCACGCCTACCGCATAACTTCGGGTACAGAACCGGCAATAGACCGGACACATATCTAGCGCAAGGAACAAAACTTTATCGGGATATCGGTGGGTCAATCCCGGCACCGGCATATCAGCGCGTTCGTGTAACGAATCCATGTCGAGGCGCGGATGGTCGGGCAAGGCCGTCGAGGCAAGCGGAATGAACTGACGCCGAATCGGATCGGCAACAGGGTCGGACCAGTCAATGAGCGACAGCAGGTAAGGCGAAACCCGTACCGACATGGGCGCCGAACGGAAACCCTCACGGGCATCTTCGAGGAAGGCCTCGGATACGAGTGCCTTGCAAGTCGATAGAAGCCGATCGACGCTCGTGATGGAGTTTTTGGCTTGCCACTGGTGATCGAGGAATTCGGCGACGGTCACGTCGCGATAGGCGGGCACGCCCTGCCAGAAAGGGCCATCCCGCAGTTCCCGATGTTCGGTTCCCATCCCCATTGGATTATTGCAGCCGAAATCGGTCGCAATTTCAATGTATGTTATACTGAGTGTGTAACGTTCATCGTTTGAGGTAGCGTACGCACACCGGCGCGGGGACTGCTATCGCGTGACCTGTCGGCGTCAAACCACCGCTTTCAGAATCGATGCGGAACGATACCACCGAGTTGCTTCGCTGATTGGCGGCCAGCAAGAACGTCCCCGTCGGATCGATGGCGAAGTTGCGAGGCGTCTTGCCACCGGTCGACTGATGACCTCGGGCGACGAGGGTTCCATCGGCATTGACGGCAAAGACAGCGAGGCTGTCGTGCCCGCGATTCGAAACGTAAACGAATTTTCCATTCGGACTCACCACGACCTCTGCGGTCGAATTGTCTACCTCACCACCCTCGGGCAAGGTTGAAAGCGTGTTCAACGCCGAAAGGGTGCCCGCCTCTTTGTCATACGCATAGGCATTCACCTCCGAGCTCATTTCACCGTTGACGTACGCGAACTGACCCGAGGGTGAAAAGGAGAAGTGTCGCGGACCCGAACCCGCCGCAAGGCGGATGGTCCCGGCGTCATGCGCGACGAGGGTTCCCGCGTTGGCATCGTATCGGTACGCCTTCACCTCATCGAGGCCGAGATCGGCGACAAAGGCGAAGTGGTTATCAGACGACAGGTTGATCGAATGTGCATGCGGTGAGCTTTGACGCGGATTCGAGTTTGGGCCGCCTTCGTGCTGTACGAAAGCCGATGCAGGTTGCAGGGTACCGTCCCTGGCGATCGGAAAGACGCTGACATTGCCTCCAACGTAGTTGGCAACCAACAAATGCTTGCCCTCGCCATCGACCGACAGATGACAGGGGGCACCACCGCCCGAGGGCTGTTGGTTGAGCTCGGTGAGGCTGCCATCGCCCGCAATGGCATAGGCCTTCACACCCCCGGTTTTTACACCGCCCGTCTCTTCCACTTCGGCTGCCGCGTAGAGGAACTTTTTGTTTGGGTGGATCGCCAAAAACGACGGGTTGTCGACCCCCGACGTGCTTCCGGTCTCGACCATTGCACCCGTAACAAGATCAAGCGACAGACGATAGATGCCCCTTGAACCGCTGTCTTTCGTATAGGTTCCAACGTAGACGGTGGTGAGATCGGCCGTCGCCGGAGTGGGCGCGCTAGGCCGGGAGGCACAACCCACGAACATGCCAAAGGTCAATCCGGATGTGAAAGTGCGGCGGTTCATCATGGCGGCAGCGTATCATGCAGAAGCATTCCGTTCCGCCACCAATGTTGTATGGTTGCGACGGAGCAAGTGATCTTGGAATCAACGCGAACGCGGCGACAGGAACCAATAAGCACCGCTACTCGGCATACGGTTGGCTGGGCTGCGATTTTGGCCCTGGTGGTGACAGGCGTCACGCTCAACCCTGCTTCCGCCACAGAGCGAACGCCGGATCCTACCCTTCCGCATTTGCAGTACCGACTTGCCAATGGTCTCGAGATCATTTTGCACCGGGACAACAGCATTCCACTCGTTGCCGTCGATCTCTGGTACCACGTGGGTGCTCGCAATGAAACGCCAGGACACAGTGGCTTTGCCCATTTGTTCGAGCACATGCTTTTTCAGGGTGCAGAACATATTGGCGAAGACGTCCACTTTGAGATCTTGCGCAAGATTGGCGGAACATCGGTCAACGGCAGCACCAACTTTGATCGCACGAACTACTACGAAGTCGTCCCATCACACCAGCTGGAAACCGCGCTGTGGCTGGAAAGCGATCGCATGGGCTACTTCTTGCCCATGTTGACCGACAAAAGTTTTCGCAATCAGGTAGACGTGGTACGAAACGAACGTCGGCAGAACTACGACAACCAACCCTACCGCAGCGCGCTTTTCCCGCTCTTCGAGGCCCTTTATCCGCCGGATCACCCGCAGCGACACCTCGTGATTGGGTTGCACGAACACCTGACCTCGGCGAACGTCGACGACGTCCGAAACTTCTACAAGACGTGGTACGTTCCCGCGAACGCCACCCTGGTACTGGCGGGCGACTTCGATCTCGACCAGGCGCGCGCCCTCATTGACAAGTGGTTTGGCGGATTCCCCAAAAGTGTTCGTCCCGCCGGGCCGGTAGCCAAGCCCGCGGTTCTGACCCGGTCCATCAAGCTTGAGCACCCTGACAAGTTCGCAAAACTTAGGCAGCTGCAAATGGTGTGGCACGCTCCGGCCGCCTATCAAGAAGGTGAGGTTGAGCTGGAAGTGGCCGCGCATACGCTCGGCGCAGAGGGCACGGGACGGCTATTCAAGAAGCTCGTGATAACCGAGAAACTGGCTCAAAACGTCAGCTCGAAGGTTTGGTCCATGCAGGATGGCAGTTTGTTTTTCGTGACCGTGACGCTGAAGTCCAATGCGGATGCCGCCAAGGTCAAGCAATTCGTACAGGACGAACTGGCACTCATCGTGAAGGAACCCATCTCTGAACGTGAACTCGATCGGGCACGCGTCGATCACGAATCGGGCTTTATCTGGGGACTTGAAAGCTTGCTGGCGCGCGCCGAGGCCCTCTCGCGTTATAATCATTACGTCGGAAAGCCCGACTACATTTCAGATGATCTAGAGCGGTTTCGTCGCAGCAACCCCATCCGGGTTCGAGAAGTCACCGCGCGGGTTCTGGGTCAACCGAATGTTGAACTGTGGATCATGCCGGTTGGCAATAAAAAGGCGGAGCCATAGCCATGATGCGACAGAGTGCCAGGTTCGCTTTCGGGATGTGGCTTTTGACGGCCTGTGCGACTGCACCTGCCACAACCGTTTCGCCCGTTTCCGAAGACGCATCAGATGAGTCGGAATCCAGCGTTGGAGAAGGCGGTCCGCGCGGGCTACCACCCGGGATGCAAGTGGCACCGCCGCCGCGCATTGAACCCAGTGTCGCCGTCGCCAAACGCAGCACACCAGTTCAGCCTGTCGCAGCACCGATTGCCAAGGTCGAATCTGCCGTCCCTCATGAGGCACCCTCGACATCCGGAGCGCAGCCGCAAAGCTTGACTTTCCCGGTCGAGCCGTTTCGCAACACACAACCCGCCGCCTCGGAGCACCGGGCCTTTCAGCTACCAGGAATCCATCGCTTCAAACTCGATGCCTTCGACGCCGAGGTGTTTCTGGTTGAACGCCACGAACTGCCCACGGTTTCGATGACCATGACCTTTGCGGGCGGCTCCGCCAACGATCCCAAAGGCAAGGAAGGGCAGGCTGAAATCTGCATGTCTTTGCTCGAAGAAGGCACCCGGCGCCTCGAAAAGATCGCGTTTGATGAGGCGCTTGCAGACACCGCCTCCACGTTGTCGGCATGGGCGGCCCTCGATCAACTTGGCGTTGGATTCTCAACGCTATCCCGGAACCTCGACAGCACCCTTGATCTCTGGATCGAAATGGTGTTCGAGCCCGGTCTTCGGGAAAGCGATCGCGTGCGCCTGGTCGAACGTCGCATTGAGGCACTGAAACAACAAAAAGGTGCCGTGGCGTCGGTGGCATCGCGGCTGTCGGGTCACATGGTGTACGGGCCCAAACACGCACTCGGACGACTGGAAACCGAATCGTCATACGGTTCAATTACCGTTGCAGATTGCCGCAAGCATTACAGGGATTGGTTGAAACCCGGTGGGACCCGCCTTTTTGTCGTCGGTGACATTGACGAAAAAGGCATCCGGCAGCAGGTCCAGGACCGACTCGTCGCACGCAAGTGGAAAGGCAAAGCTGCTCGCACTGCATCGTTTGGCAAGATCAAGCCACTTTCGGGACGCATCTTTTTTGTCGGCATCCCAGGCTCGCAACAGTCGGCCCTTTACCTCTCCTACCCCGGACCGAGCCGCAATGCGCCTGACTACTTTGCGACCGATCTGATGGCGAGCGTTTTCGGGGGAGGCTTTGCCGGTCGTCTCAACATGAATCTGCGCGAGGACAAGGGCTGGGCCTACGGCGCTCGGGGCGGATTTTCTTACCATCGACACGGCAGCACCTTCGTTGCGAGCGCATCGGTTCAAACCGACCACTCACAAGAGGCACTGATGGAAATGGTACGAGAGTTGACCGTGCTTTCCGATGGCTCGAGCCCGGTGAAACCCGCAGAACTTGAACGCGAAAAGAACGGCTCAACCCTTGCCCTGCCCGCCGGCTTTGCAACTCGAAGCGCCGTACTCCAACGCTACCGGGACCTGCTCTATTACGGATTGCCGCTCGACTACTACAACACCTACGTGGCGTCGATTCAGGCGGTCACCACCGAGGAAGTCGCCCGCGCGGCCCGCACCCATTTGCGACCGGACGCCTTGCAAGTGCTGGTCGTGGGAGATCCGGACAAGGTACTGCCAACGCTCAAGCTGCTGCGGGAGAATCAAACCTTCGGCCCAGGTGATCTCGTGGTGCTCGATGCCGACGGCAAGGAATTGTCTCGGACAAAGGCCTCGAAGCCGAATCCCACCAAGAAATAGCCCCGCGTGCGACTGATCACCGCGTGTGTTTCGGAAGCCCATTGAGTGCATCGCCGTCCGTGATACCGTCTGCACATGTTCTCTTCTCGTCGTCGAACTGTATTACAATCGGCTCTGGCAGGCGCAGCGGGCCTCTCGGCTTTCGGAGTCCTACCCACCACCTCTCGCTTCCGCCGGGCGCAGGCGGCCCTGAAGTCGATGAAGATCACGCGGGTGCGATTCTACGAGAATCCACTTTCACGACCGCTTTTTAATCAGAGCAAACACATTGTAACGGTGGAGACCGACGCCGGTATCACGGGCATCGGTGAAGGTGGGACCGCGGACAACGTCTTGCGCCTCGCTGCCTTTCTCATCGGACAGGACGCAAACCGCATCGAAGAAGCGTGGCAGTACATGTATCGCGGTGATTTTTATCCGCCCGGTCGCGAGAAGGTGCACGCGCTGGGCGCTCTCGACATGGCGCTTTGGGATATTAAAGGCAAGGCGCTTGATGTGCCGGTCTACGAACTACTCGGCGGACTCACGCGTGACTCCGTTGAATGTTATGCGACGGGATACCCTCAGAAGGGCACGCTGAAGGCCGCAGCGGCAGCCTGCATGAAAGATGGCTACCGGGCGTTTCGAACAGCCGTGGTTGGGCCGAAAGACAACATGGCCGTCTTCAACGCGCGGCAAGCCGTCGATGAAACTGTCACCCATTGCACGGAACTGCGCGCGGGCGTTGGCAGCAAGGGCGATTTCTGCATCGACTACCACACGCGACTCGACTTCCCCGAAGCAGTCCGCCTCTCGCGCTTGCTCTTGCCCCTCAATCCCCTGTTCTGCGAGGATCTCGTGCGCTCCGAGAACCCGGGCGTTTACCGCGAACTGCGTTCACAGGTACAGGTCCCCATCGCCGTCGGCGAACAGTTCGGCGATCGATGGGACATCAACGAATTGATCGAGGGCAGACTCATCGACTATTCTCGTGTCACGATTCCCAACGTGGGCGGCATTACTGAGATGTGCAAACTCGCGGCCCTTTGCGAAACGCACTACGTCGGATTGATTCCGCATTTCACCGGACCGGTCTCGGTCGCGGCCCTCGTCCACGTGGTGGCCTCGTTCTCGGGCACGGCTTACATGGAGATGGCGGGGATAAACCAGCAAACCTTTGCCCATCTGCCCAAACACTACGACTTCAAGAGCGGTCGTCTCTTCCCCAATGCCCGCCCGGGCCTCGGCGTTGAACTCGACACGACGACCCTGAAACTTGCCGGTGAGGTGACCAAGCCCCCCGCAGACGTTCACATCTACCGTCGGCCCGATGGCTCGCTGACCAACTGGTAGTGCCCTGTTGGGCGCAAACGTTACGCAGCGCGCGTTCTAAATCGGCGCCTTTCCGCGGGGTTAGCCCGTCAAAATGTCTCACCGCGGCGAGTTGCGTAACTCGTAACCCTATGCTTTTGTTGGTTTTTTAGTTCTATTCGGTGCAAACAGCGTATGATTCGAACGCAATGTTGTTCGTCCGATTGCCGTCGCAGAGTTGTGTTGTGGTTCTGTCCGGCCTGCTGCTTGGAGCCTGTTCGGGTGAGATCACAACGGGTTCCCCTTCCACCGGAAACGGCGGTGCCGGCAACGGCGGCACGCTCGTCACGGGTGGCACGGGGGGATCGATCGAGGTGCTTGAGCCCGGCGCCTTTAGTACGGGTCCAGGTCTGCGCCGGCTGACCCGGACCGAATACGCTTACACCGTCGAGGATCTGCTGGGGTTCAAGGCCGAGCGGTCAACCTTGCCCGCGGAGCTCATCGTTCAAAGCCACGGCTTCATCGCCGGCGCCCAAAAGATTGGCTACGAGGACAACGAAAAGTATTACACCGTGGCCGACAAGGCCGCGACATTCGCCGCGCCCAAACTTCTGAGCACGCTGAACTGCCAGACCCCCGCCTGCTATTCCGACTTTGCCCGCGCCTTTTTGTTAAAGGCATTTCGTGCGCCACCCGACGACGCATCGGTCGCAATCTATGCCGGCATCCTGCAAGACACCAAGGCGGGTGATACGGTTTCAGAGCGTCTCGAAACCTTTCTGACGGTTGTCCTTACCTCGCCCCATTTCCTGTATCGCAAGGAACTGG
>Ga0163147_10000475_pt1 | contig 63619 bp, 63 predicted proteins | sample OliLakLV19MP6G1_FD_148597 | JGI IMG/M metagenome (GOLD analysis project Ga0163147, IMG submission 148597) | Freshwater microbial mat bacterial communities from Lake Vanda, McMurdo Dry Valleys, Antarctica- Oligotrophic Lake LV.19.MP6.G1 | ecosystem: Environmental > Aquatic > Freshwater > Lake >... | reverse complement strand
TGGCGCGACGTACCCCAACCGAAGGACGGGCAATTGACCGTTCCACAGCGCCCTGGACTCGGCCTGGAGTTCGATCCGAAAATGGTGAAGTTCAGCTGATCGCTGTGCATTGCTGACAAAAAAAGGGGCGGTTCACTCCGCCCCTTTTTCTTGTGGCCTTTGAATCAATACCGCGGAAATCCGCTGATATGGATTCTGCCGCGTCATCTCACCGCGTTTTGATGCCTGCGCGCTTGACCACGTCGGCCCATTTCTTCATGTCGTCCAGCATGAACTTGCGGAACTCTTCAGGTGTACTGCTGACGGCTTCGGAGCCGAGATTCCCCATGATCTTGATGAATTCAGGTGACTTCACGAGATTTACGACTTCAGCGTGTATCTTGTTCAGCAATGGTTTGGGCAGCTTGGCCGGCGCCATTACGCCATACCATCCCATCACCTCGAATCCAGGCACTACTTCGCTCAGCGACGGGATGTCAGGTGCGCTTTCCAGCCGTTTCGGCGCGGATACCGCGATGGCGCGCAGCTTGCCTGCGCGCACCTGCCCGAACGCTCCGGTCAATCCCATGAAGTTGAAATGATACTCACCCGCCAGCAGACCAACGATCGCCGGCCCCGTCCCCCTATACGGAATATGCGTGGCCTGGATCCCGAGCTTCAGTTTGAGGAGTTCCCCCGCCAGATGGCCGCCACTGCCGATACCGGCCGAACCGAAGTTGATCGGGTCCTGGGTGGCCTTGGCCCACTGCACGAATTCCTTGGCATTTTTCGCCGGATGCGACGGGTTGACGACCAGCAACACGCCGCCTGCCGTCATCTGGCTAATCGGCGTGAAATCGTTTACCGGGTGATACGGCAACTTCTTGATCAGCGCAGCATTCACCGTGTGCTGATGGTATGGGATGAACAGCGTGTAGCCGTCGGGCGCGGATTCCTTGGTGATCTCGGCACCATTGACGCCCGACGCACTGCCGCGGTTGTCCACGATCGCCTGCTGACCCCAGGCCTTGGTGAGATGCGCCGCCAGCATCCGGGCAAGAAAATCCGTGGTGCCACCGGGATTTGCCGGTGTGATGATGCGCACTGGTCGGTTCGGATAAGCGTCTGCAGCCTGTGCGTGTGCCATCGGCAGAGCCAATCCGAGCGCGACCAGCAGAAGCGGCAGTTTTTTACGGTAATCAGTGATAAATTGCATTTTTTCCTCCTATCTATTTTAATATATGTGCATTGCGGTTTCGGTTTCAAGAATACCGCATAGTGGATATCATTGCACCCATAACAAACTACCACTCCAGGAGAGAAATCATGAAGTCGCGCATTCTTGCAGCAGCAGTACTGTGTACGTTCAGCAGTATTGCGCTGGCACAAACCTACCCGACCAAAACCGTGCGCGTCATCGTGCCCTTCGCCCCCGGCGGCGGATCTGACTTCATCGCCCGCGCCATTGCTCCGCCGCTGAGCAAGGCCACGGGCCAGCAGTTCGTGGTCGACAACCGGCCCGGTGCCGGCAGTACGCTGGGCAGTGAAATCGCGCTGAAATCCCCCGCCGACGGCTACACGCTGCTGCTGATTTCGGGCAGCTACACCACCTCGCCCAGCCTGTACAAGAACATGAAATACGACGCACTGAATGACATGACACCTGTGATCCAGACCGAGAACGGGCCCTACGTGATCAGCGTCCATCCCTCGCTGCCGGTGAAGGATGTCAAACAACTGGTGGCCCTGGCCAAATCCAAACCTGGCCAGCTCAACTACGCCAGCACCGGCAACGGCGGCATCACCCATCTGTCATCCGAACTGTTTGCACTGCGTACCGGCATCAAAATCACCCACATCCCGTACAAGGGCACGGGTCCCGGCGTGATTGACACCATTGCCGGTAACACGCAGATGATGGTCGCCGCGGTATCCGCCGTCATCGGCCACATGCAAAACGGACGTTTGCGCGGCCTCGCCGTGTCATCACCCAAACGCCTGCCGGCACTGCCTGACATACCGACGGTAATGGAAGCCGGTTACAAGTACCAGGTCAACAACTGGCACGGCGTGATCGCGCCCAAGGGCACGCCGAAAGCGGTCATCGACAAGCTGAACAGCGAAATCAACAAGGCCATCAAGGATCCGGATTTCGCCAAACGCATTGCACAGGACGGTCTTGAGCCCGCGGGCGGCACGCCGGAAGCCTTCGGCGAACTGCTCAAACGCGAAGTGGCGGAGTGGGCGGAAGTCGTCAAGGCAGCCAACGTCAAGTCCGACTGACACGCACTTAAAAATCGCAGCATCCACGGCCCCGCAGCTTAATCTGCGGGGCCGTGTTGTTTGGATGCGCCGGTTTTCCGCAGCACACGTGAACAGATCATCCGCGCGGCGTAAAATCGGCAAGGCCTGATCCGGGCGAAAACCTGCAAATGTCAACCATGCCCCTGTTTCATCGCTCACTGCTCCGCTGCCTGTATGCCGCAGCCCTGTTGCTGCCGCTGCCGGCACTGTCTTCAACCGATGCCCTGCTCGCCGCCGCTGAACGCGGTGATACCGCCGCAATACGCCGGTTGCTCGACGCCAACACCCCTGTCAACGGCCGCGATGAACGCGGCCGCAATGCCGTGCTCGCCGCAACCCAGGAAGGCCGGATTGAGGCGGCGCGACTGCTCATTGAACGCGGCGCAGACGTCAACGCCAAGGACATGATCCATGACAACGCGTTCCTGCTCGCCGGCGCCCGCGGCCACACCGAAATCGTGCGCCTGGCAATCGCAGCCGGCGCCAACCTGTCGAGCACCAACCGCTACGGCGGCACTGCGCTGATTCCCGCCTGCCATTACGGCCACGTCGACACCGTGCGACTGCTGGTGAAATCCGGCATCAACCTGAATCATGTCAACAACCTCGGCTGGACCGCACTGCTCGAAGCCATCATTCTCGGCAACGGCGGACCCGCACATGTCGAAATCGTCCGGTTGCTGATTGAGCACGGCGCCAACGTCAATCTCGGTGACCGTGAAAGGGTAAGTCCGCTGGCACATGCCACGCAGCGCGGTCAGGACGCCATCGCCCGGTTACTGATCAGGGCCGGGGCGCGCTGATCGACTGCCATTTGGCCGGCTGCGCGCACGCACCCGCAACATCACTTATCAGCGCCTGATCACCACTTTCTGGTAAAGCCCGCCGAAGTAGGTGAGCTTGTCGATGTGCGCGGGCTTTAAAGATGATGGCACCCAATCGGCAATATCCCTTCGCCACAGATCCATCGCAAACGGCTCCAGCCACCTGAGGATCGGCATCATCACGTAACGGAACGGGTTGAACCAGCCCGGGCAATGATAATCGACAAAGACGACTTTGCCGCCGGGCTTCACCACCCGCAGCGCCTCGGCCACGGTTCGCAAGCGCACCGCCTCCGGCATTTCGTGCAGCAGGAAGAACAGCACCACGTAATCGTAGCTGGCGTCGGTGAAGGCGAGGTCGCCGGAATCCTGGTGATGTAATGCCACCCGCGGATGACCATCAATCTTGCGCCTCAGGTTGTCGAGCTGCACCGGAGCGACATCGGCTACATCGAGCGTGCCGCGGGGCCCCAGCTGGCGCGCGAGCATGTTCGTGAAATCGCCATACACGCAGGCCACCTGCAGCACCTTGCCGGTGACCGGCACCTGCAGCTCGCGAAAGACTGCATCACGCAGCTTGTTGTAGTTGCCCCAGAGGATCAGGTTGACCAGCCATTGCCGTTCGAACACGCGCACCGCATTCGGATGCACATAGGCCCACCAGTAGATCTGCTCCAGGTATTGCGGAATCTGCACCGGTGCTTTCAAGGCCTGCACAGGCGCAGCGACGCCCTCGGCAACCGCTTTCGTCATTTCAGATCCTCAGCAAGAAGTAGCCTGCGGCCAGCGTACCTGCGGCGGCAGCCAGATAAACCGCAACCGCCACTGCGCCATCGGCACGAACGCCAAAGTCGTGGAGCGTGACACGAAGACGGTGCGCGGCATGCCACAGCATCAGGAACAGCATACCGAACAAGATCAGCTTGCCAATCCAGAGGCCGGCGAACGCACGAAGATTATCGTAAGCAAGCAGTTCGGGCATCACACCGAAGGCGGGCAACAAAGTCAGCAGCACCAGTGCCGGTGTCAGGAACGCCGTCACCGTGCCCCCGGCAGCAAACAGTCCCCAGACAATCGGCTTGTTGGATTTGGCCATGTCAAAACGCCCCCGCGAGGAACAGCACGGCGATGGATGCAACGAACCATCCGGCGTAATGTGCGCCAATGATCACAGCCCCCGGCAGGAACTTCTCGCCGATCTGCACCGGCATGGCCTTGGGCGTTACATTGAACCATGACGTCGAGTGATAGACCGCGAAGGCCAGGATCACCAGTTGCAGCACCACCCCGGCCGGTCCGGTCAGGTTGTGCAGGAAGGACTCCCAGGCTTCACGACCCTCGGACAGTCGCCGCAATGCCACCAGCAGGATCAGCGCATGCAGCGCGATGAATACACAGGTTACCTCACGCACCATGTAACGCAGGTAACGCGGGCTGCGAAAAAACCACGCGTAGCGGGACACTTCGCGCACGTAGGGTTTGCCGTGAGCGCTCATTTTTTGTTCCAGGGCATCAGGTGTTCCTGATACCAGTCGACGGTGCTCTTGATCTTGACCTGCTGCAATGCCCCGGCCGGATCGACATGCTCCGGACAGACCTCGGAACAGGCACCGACGAATGAACACTCCCATACCCCTTCATTCGAGGCGATTTCCTGCTGCCGCTCCTCGCGACCGCCATCACGCGAATCCTCGTTGTAACGGTGGGCCAGTGAAATCGCCGCCGGGCCGATGAACTTGGGCACCAGACCGTATTCCGGACAGGCCGCATAACAGAGCATGCAGTTGATGCACAGCGTGTACTGCTTGTAGCGCTTGAGCTCGGCGGGCGACTGCCGGAATTCGCCGGCCTCGACCGGCTGAACTGCTTTCGGAATCAGGTACGGCTTGACGCGTTTGAGTTTGGTGACAAAATCGTCAATCACCGTGACCAGATCGCGCTGGATCGGGAAATGCGCCAGCGGCTCGACACGGATCACTCCCTCGTACTCGCGCAGGAAGGCCTTGCAGGCCAGCTTCGGTTCGCCATTGATCATCATGCCGCAACTGCCGCAGACGGCCATGTGACAGGACCAGCGGTAACTCAGCGTCGGGTCCATGATTTCCTTGACGTGGTTCAGCGCGTCCAGCACCACCCACTCGTTCATGCAGGGCACGCTGTAACGCTGGAAGCGCGGCTCGCTGTCCGTTTCCGGATTGAAGCGCAGCACCTCCAGTTCGACGGTGCGTTCGCTCATTTCTGTTCCCCTGAATAATCGCGCACACCGGGCGGCGAACGGGTGATCACCACGTCGGAATAACCGATTTCAGGCGGCTGTGCGCCACGGTAGCGGGCAAGACTGTGCCGCAGGTATTTGTCATCGTCACGCGCCGTGAAATCCAGCCGCTGGTGGGCGCCACGCGATTCGCGCCGCTCCAGCGCACTGACCGTCACCGCCTCCGCACAATCCAGCATCGCGCCCAGTTCCATGGCCTGCAGCAGGTCGGTGTTATAGACGTTGGTCTTGTCATGCAACTCGATGCGCGCATAACGCTCGCGCAATGCGGCCAGCGTGGCACAGGCCTGCTGCAACCCTTCGCCGCTGCGGTAAATGCCGGCGTTTTCCTCCATCGTCGCCATCATTTCCCTGCGCAGGCCGGCTAAGGTCTCGGTACCGCCGGTGCGACTGAACAATTCACGCAAGCGTCCCTGTGCGTCGTTCGCGCCGGCCGTAATGGCCGATTCGTTTGCCGCACCCGCGCCGTTGTCCAGATACTCCAGCGCGCTCAGCGCAGCACGCCGGCCGAAGACCAGCAACTCGGTCAGCGAGTTCGAGCCGAGGCGATTCGCGCCGTTGATGCTGACGCACGCGCACTCACCCGCCGCATAAAGGCCTTTCACTGAAGTCGCCGCGCGGATATCGGTATCGATGCCGCCCATCATGTAATGCACCACCGGCCGCACCGGCACCGGATCGGTCACCGGATCGACGCTGAGATAACTGGTCGCCATGTCGCGCACCAGCGGCAGCCGTTCATTGATTTTCTGTTCGCCGAGATGGCGCAGGTCGAGCATCATGCAGTCGCCCCACCGCGTCTGCACCATGTTGCCCTTTTTCTGTTCGTGCCAGAACGCCTGGCTGACGCGGTCACGCGGCCCCAGTTCCATGGTTTTCAGCACCGGCTGGCCGACGGGTGTCTCCGGCCCCATGCCGTAGTCCTGCAGGAAGCGGCGGCCGTTCTTGTTGACCAGGATGCCGCCTTCACCGCGACAGGCTTCAGTCAGCAGCGTTCCGGTATTCGGCAGACCAGTCGGGTGATACTGCACAAACTCCATATCCTTCAGCGGCACACCCGCACGATAGGCCAGCGCCATGCCGTCGCCAGTCTTGATCGCGCCATTGGTCGTGAACGGAAACATGCGCCCTGCACCGCCGCTGGCGATGATGACTGCATTGGCGCGGATGAATTTCATCTGCCCGCTGCGCATTTCGATCGCGGTGAAACCCCGGCATTGACCGTCTTCAACCACCAGATCGGTCACGTAATATTCATCAAAACGCTGGATCGCCGGAAACTTCAGCGACGTCTGGAACAGTGTATGCAGAATGTGAAAGCCGGACTTGTCGGCGGCAAACCAGGTGCGCTGCTTTTTCATGCCGCCGAACGGGCGCACTGCCACGGAACCGTTCGCTTCACGGCTCCACGGACAGCCCCAGTGTTCCAGCTGCAGCAACTCCTTGGGCGCTTCGCGGATGAAGTAGTCCACCGCATCCTGATCGGACAACCAGTCGCCGCCACCGACCGTATCGTGGAAATGAAAGTCCAGACTGTCGTCGGGCTTGATCACACCCGCTGCCCCGCCTTCGGCAGCGCAGGTATGACTGCGCATCGGGTAAACCTTGGAGACCAGGGCAATTTTCAGCGCAGGCCGCGTTTCCGCCAGTGCAATCGCCGCACGCAACCCGGCGCCGCCGGCGCCCAGAACGGCAACGTCTGTTTTGATGATTTCCACTGCGCCAGTTCCCGAGTATTCCGGATTCAGCTGCCCGGCCTTTTGTTCCAGATGTCCGTAGATTAAGCGGGGCCATGTCCGGCGTGTTTGATATAGATTAAGTATTGGCCATGCGCGCCTCATCCGCCCCGGCACCGCTATACTTCGGGGCTGCCGCCCGGCTGCAGCTCAGGCGCCAGACCATGACCAATAACGGAAAGACCATCAGACATGAGTTCAGCACCAATTCGACTGGGATTGCTGGGTTTCGGCGAAGCCGCCGTACGCCTGGCCAGAGATTTCTCGCAGGCCGGTTTCAGGGACATGGTGGCCTACAGCCGCAGCGGCGCCAAGGCACAGCCGGGCGACCCGGTTTACCAGCGCGCGGAAGCGGTCGGCGTCAAACTGGTCAAAAGCGCAGGCACGCTGGCCAATAAATCCGACATCATTCTGGTCCTCACCCCCGGCAAGGCTGCGCTGCCTGCCCTGAAAAAAATCCGCAAATACCTGCGCCCTGACCATCTCTATGTCGATGCCAGCAGCAACTCCGCGCACAACATGGAACAGGCCGCCGAAATCATCGGCAACACCGCGAAATTCGTCGATTCGTCCATCATGGGCCCGGTAGACATCATGGGACTGAAGGTTCCGTTTGTCGCCAGCGGCCCGCATGCCGCCGAGTTCCGAGACCGCATGACGCCGCACGGCATGGTCATCAATGTCGTCGGCGTCAACCCGGGCGATGCCAGCGCGATGAAACTGATCCGCAGCGTGCTGATGAAAGGCCTGGCCGGCCTGCTGCTTGAAACCATGGAAGCCGCGCGCCGCCGCAACATTCTTGACGAAGTGATCGAGGACAGTTCCGTCACTTTCAACGACATCCCGTTCCAGAAAATCATCCGGCGCTACGTCGGCGGCACTGCAGTGCATTGCGAACGACGCATTCACGAGATGAAGGAATGCCTGGAACTGCTGCATGAAATGAAATCCGGCGACCGCAACACCAAAAACACCATCGCCATGCTGCGCGAGATGGTGAAAATCGGCATGCCGGTGCAATTCCCCTCTGAACCCGAAACCATCCACCCGGTGATCGACGCCCTGATCGCTGCGCGCGACAAGCCTGCCTGACTTCCCGTGGTTGCATGAGCGCCCCGCGTAACCACAGCCACGACCCCCATGGGCATGCCCACGCCATGCCCGGCCAGGGCCGCGCCTTCGGCATCGGCATTGCGCTGAACGTCGGCTTTGTCATCATCGAAGCCTATTACGGCTGGGTCACCGGTTCACTGGCCCTGCTTGCCGATGCCGCACACAACCTCGGCGACGTCGGTGGCCTGCTGCTGGCCTGGGCCGCATTCGCCGCAGCACGGCTGCGCCCCGACGACCGCCACACTTACGGCTGGCGCCGCGGTTCCATCCTCGCCAGTTTCATCAACGCGGTGATCCTGCTGGTGGCCATGGGTTCGCTGGGCTGGGAGGCGATCCAGCGTTTCCAGGAACCCTCGCCGGTGGCCGCGGGCACAGTGATGATCGTGGCCAGCATCGGTGTGCTGATCAATGCCGCGACTGCCGCGCTGTTCATGGCCGGACGCAAGTCGGACCTGAACATTCGCGGTGCTTTCCTGCACATGGCCGCCGATGCACTGGTGTCCGTCGGCGTGGTTGCCGCCGGAGCGCTGTACCTTTGGCAGGGCTGGACCTGGATCGATCCGGCGACCAGCCTGGTGATTGCGTTAATCGTCATCGTCGGCACCTGGTCGCTGTTCAAACAATCGTTGCATCTGCTGTTCGACGGCGTACCCGAACACATCAAGCTGCCGGAAGTACGCGACTGTCTGCAGGCCATCGCCGGTGTCGCCTCGGTGCATGACCTGCATGTATGGGCAATGAGCACCGCAGAACCAGCACTCACCGCACATCTGGTGACCCGCGGCGAACGCAGCACCGAAGACATCCTGCGTGAAGCACAACACACGCTGCACGAACGTTTCGACATCGAGCACGTCACATTGCAGATCGAAGCCGAAGCCTGCGCTGCCGCCTGCGCCCCGGGAACCGGTCACGGCTGATCCATGGTTGATCGCCAGCGACTGGTTTCCGGTTTTATTGCGCTGGGTTACCTGCAGGCGATGTGGGCGCACGAAGGCTCGGCCGGCGCAGCAGCACTGCTGATTCCGCTGGCCATACCGCTGGGCTTGATCTGGTACGCCGGAACCATCAGTCGCAGCGAGGGCTGGGGACATGCATTTCATCGCATCGACCGCCCGACACCGCCGCTGGCCATTCGCACGCTGGGCTGGGTCTTCCTGCTCACGCCACTGCTGATCATCGCCGTGCGCTGGTTGCGCAGCGACTAAAACTGCAGACGCAGAGACACCATGGCCATCGACGTCATGCTGGCAGTGCTGCTCGGCGCGTTGTTGCACGCGATCTGGAACGCGATGATCCGCGGCTCGGCCAACCGCACACTGGATACCGTGCTGGTGGTTGCCGGTGCCGGTGCACTGATGATCTGCACCTTGCCCTTTGCCCCGCTGCCCGCGCCCGCCAGCTGGCCCTATCTGTTGGCTTCGGGAGTCATCCACGTCGCTTATTTCCTGCTGGTGGCGATGTCATACCGCCACGGCGAGCTGAGTTTTGCCTATCCGATCATGCGCGGCTCGGCGCCTGCGGTATCGGCGATAGCCGCAGCGCTATTGCTCTCTGAAGTACCGACTGCCGGCGGCTGGCTCGGCGTGGCGCTGATCTGTGGCGGCGTGATGCTGCTGGCCGGTGACGCCTGGCGCAAACAGATTTTTCACGTGAATGCAGCGCTGTTCGCCATAGGCACTGCGGGCGTGATTGTCGTGTACACGCTGGTCGACGGCGTCGGCGTGCGGCTTTCCGGGCATGCCGCGAGTTACACCGGCTGGGTGTTTCTGCTGACGGCAATTCCGCTGTTGACAATTTTTCTGCTGCGCGATCGCACGGCCACCACAACTTACCTGCTACAACACTGGCAGCGCGGACTGTTCGGTGGCACCTGCGCGCTGGCCTCCTATGCACTGGCCCTGTGGGCGATGACCCAGGCACCGATTGCGCTGGTTGCTGCATTGCGCGAAACCTCGGTGGTGTTTGCGGTATTGATCGCCGCCATCGTGCTGCGCGAACGCATCACCCATACCCGTTATCTGTCGATACTGATCGTCACCGCCGGCGCCGTTGCCCTCAAACTGGCCTGAAAAGTCCGCCAGAGGGGAACCATGGCACGCAAGCGGGCTCCAATCTGCACGCGCCGGGGCATCCCCTGCCGGCATTGCTCACGCTGGAGGCAACACCATGACCCGCGAACTCCCCTTGATGAAGTGGCTGCAGATTCTGTTTCTCGGCGTTGCACTGGCCGCCGGCGCGCAGCAGGCCCGCGCGCAAATGACCGGTGAGTTCGCCGGTGACCTCGCCATCGTCACCAGCGCCCTCAACGCGACCATTGCCGCCACTGCCAAGAATGACCCGCAAAGCTCACGCGTCGCGATGGAAGAACTTTATCGACAATGGCGGATGCTGCGTGCGAAGAATTTTAAAGCCCAGGCCGCAAACCCCCTGTTCCTGCCGGAGATGGAACAAGTCGAGGACCGACTGTTTGCGGCAAGCAAACTGGTCGACAAAGGCGAGTGGGCATCAGCGCATAACGAATTGCAGATGGCGGAGAAACTGCTGCAGTCCCTGCGTCTGCGCCAGCCGGAAATCGGCAAGCCCATTGCAGGCTATTCCGGAGACGCCCCGGGAAATGTATATAACTAATTGTTTTTATTGATTTTTTAATCAATCACTGAGGCGCATGCCCAGCGTCGCAGCCTGCCGCTGCTCATAACTCTTGCGCACGGCGTCGTGCTGCTGGCCGATGATGCCCCCACGCACCGTGCCCTTGCCAATTGCTTTGTAGAGAACCTTCCAGCTCTCCGGCAATTCATCGCCATCGGGCGGTGCCAGCCACAGGCGAAACAACAAACGTTTCTGCGCCGGATCATCATGATCGGTGAAATCAGTACGCGAATGCAGCGTGACATGGCTGTTGATGATCTGCAGATCACCCGGCTGCAGCCACATCGAATGCGCGAGATCGGGCCGGCGTACCAGCGCATCAAACGCCTCCAGCGCTTGCCACTGCCGCTTCGACAACTGCGGCACACCTTCAATCATCTGCGCCGAGGTCACGCGGTTGCGGTTCCATTTGCTGAAGAGTTTGCCGTCACGGACATCGAACAAGGGATGCGGATAGGACGGCGCCTCGTCCAACGCCTGCTCACCCTGCCGGCTGAAATGAATCGGATCATGCAGATGATTGGCGAGGTCCGGATGTTCACGTCGCATCGCGCACCAGGCCGCGACCGAACTGGTGGTGATGCTCATGCCGCCGGACACCGCCTTGTTGTAGCAGCTCAGCGCAACGACATCGGTGGAGTCGGTATGGAAATCCAGCTCGGCATTCGAGTTGTAACCGCGACCGGAACCCGTGCGGTAGACGTTGCCGGCATCGCGCACCGCCGACACGTAATGGCTGGCCTTGCCTTGCGGCCGACCGACACCGTGATGCAGGCCGATGCCCCAGGTCAGGACTTCGAAATCTTTTTCATCAAGGCCCTCGCGCGGCAGACCACGAATCAGCGCCACACCGCGGCCGTGCTGCATTTCGCGAAACGCCGCAGCAATCACCGGCGCCGCTGAACCGAGATCAAAATCCTCGCGGCGGTAATCAAACAGTGTTTTGTCAGGATCAAGCGCCTGAGTCAGCGCGGCAACCAGATCACAGCGCGCGCGGTCATCCAGTGTGAACAACCAGCGCGGCCGATCGGCTTCGAATTCTGCCGCAGTCCATGCGGCAGAGGTTTCCTGCAATTGGAAGGCCATGACCATCCGGAGAGAACGCCGGAGTGGTGTTACTCGACCAGCGCCATCTCGAAATCACTCTTGCTCGCCGAGCAATCCGGACAGAACCAGGTCTCCGGCACATCTTCCCAGGGCGTGCCTGGCGCAACACCTTCGTGGGGCATGCCCTGCGCTTCGTCATAAACAAAAGCGCACAACATGCACTGCCATTTGCGGGTGCCGGGTGCGCGCTGGGCGACTTGCGGTGCGGCCACAGCCTGGGTCACGACCTCGCGCGGGAAATGCAGTACCAGCACATCGAGGCCTTCAGCGCCGGCGACCAGTTCGAACCGCCCTTCCAGCGGTTTCACGAACGCCACCGACAGCGCTTTGTATTCCTTGCCCTCGTAATGCAGGCTGCCGCGGACGATGATCAGATACTGACCGTTGCTGTGCGCGGGATCTGGCGCCAGTGCCTTGGCATTCGGCGCCACGCTCAGCGAAAAACTGGCGAGGCCGTCATCAGACCTGATGTCGCTGAACGTATGCAATGCCGCATCAGGCGTCGTTGGCTCGAATTCAGGCAACTCCGTGGCTTGCCAGGGTTTGCGGTTTTCCAGCGCCATCAGCTTGCTGCGGGATTCGGGATTGTCCATGTACTGCGCACCGGGATCCTTGTGCGCGCGCAGCGTGAGGAAACCCAATTGCTGATCGCCGAACACGATGGGACCGTACGGCGTTGACTTGCGCGAAAAATGCACTGCGTTGATGGCCAACTGGTGTTTGCCCATCAGACCGCCACCACTGACGGCAACCTGATATTGGTCGTAATCGTGAAAATGCGGCTTGATCACACGGCCCGGCGTGCCCTCAACCAGAAAAGCCTGTGCCGCCTCCGGATCGGCCTCGTCAGGCAGAAGGAAATTGGTTCGCCATGCGGTCCCGGTGGGTACCTGGCGTTCCTTGCGCTGGGCTTTGACGTCGTCGAACGAGGCGATTTGCGGCATGGCGGTCTCCTGCTGCTAGCGGGTGGTTACGATGGGCCTCATTATAGTCACCGCCGTCATCCGTGGTATCGGCGGAAATCAATATATGGACTGATTCCGCAATGCAACCGTAGGGCGGATGAGCCGCAAAGCGGCGCGCCCGGAGTAAGTCCCCTTGGGGGATTATCCGCCGGTCCTCTGTTTTGATCCGCGACGCAGTCGCGTCTTGCTCATTGATGATCAGGTGGATGCAAAGATACACACCAAGCGCAATGCGCTGCACCTATTGCGCCCGCGCTATGACAAGGTTTGCATGCGGCGGATAATCCCCCAAGGGGACTTACTCCGGGCGCGCCGCTTTGCTGCTCATCCGCCTTACGGCCCTGTCAAGGTATGACGATCCGCGAATCATCCCGGTTGCCCCACTCGCCCCAGGCCGAAACATAGTTACGGACGCGGGGATAACCGAGAGACTTCAACGCAATGAAAGTGCTCGCCGAGCGGTAACCGCCGTGGCACAGCGGGATGACAATCTTGTCCGGCGTCACACCTTTGGATTCATACAAGGCACGGATTTCATCGGGTTTGCGGAATGCACCATTCGCATCCAGATGCTCGCGCCAGAACAGATGCACCGCACCGGGAATGGTGCCGACCCGCCGGGCGCGTTTTTCCGTACCGCGATATTCGGACTCGCGACGGACATCGACGATCACGTATTCCGGATCGTCGATGGCACGCTCGACATCAAAACGCGTCGCCAGCAGATCAAGATTCTGTGTACCGCGGAACGGCGGCGGTGTCGGCGGCGCTTTGGTCGGATCAACCGGCGGCGGCGCGTCGCTCAGGCGAACCAACTTTTGTCCCGATGCGATCCAGGCCTGCGCGCCTCCGTCGAGTATGCGCACATCCGGATGCCCGAGCACCGCCAGCAGCCACACTGCCCGTGCCGCGCGTTCGCCGGACTCGTGGTCGTAAATCACCACCGGCCGGTCGCTGCGCACGCCGCGCGAACCGAACAACACGCGGAAAATCGCGAGAAAGGAATTCAGCGGAGCCTCGGAGGAGTCGTTGAGGCTGACGCCGTAGATATCGACGTGGGTGCTGCCGGCGATGTGGCCGACAGCGAAGTCTTCGGCGGGACGGAGGTCGACGAGGGTGACGTCGTTGAGACGCGTCGCCAGTTCGGGAGCGGTGATCAGGTAGCGGCGGTCGGAGAAATCAGCAGGTGACATGGCAGCTTTGTATCATGCTGCAAACAATTACAGAAGAACTCGCAAAACATTCAGCAAATCCATGCTGGAAGAATTCCACATCCTGATTCACCACATGCAGGCTAAGCCTGCAGCCTCGACGGTTTGTGCACCAGCACCACGACCAGCGTGACCACCGTGAGCGGCACCACAAAACCCGTCATCACCCCCGAGTACGCCTCCAGTGCGTCATGGTCCTGCGCGGCCAGGATCAGGTAGCAAACATAGGCTGCATAGTAGGCGATGAATACCCCACCCTCCCAGCGCGCGATCTCGCGCCCGGTCAGGAATATCGGCAGGCAGGCGATGGCCACCGCGATCATCACCCAGATGTCAAAGGCCAGCAGCGAAGGCGCAACGACAAGCCCGGAATCTCCGGCTACAAGGCTCGACAATCCAAGGCAGCCGAGGATATTGAAAACGTTGCTGCCGACGACATTGCCCACGGCGATGTCGCGCTCGCCCTTGAACGCCGCCGTGACCGATGTCGCGACCTCTGGCATTGAAGTGCCGGCGGCGACGATAGTAAGCCCGATCACGACATCGCTGACCCCCAGCGCGCGTGCGAATGTGACCGATGCTTCAACCAGCCAGTCGGCGCCAGCGACCAGGCATGCCAGCCCCGCCGCGATCAGCGCCAATTGCACCGGCCACGTCGCGTCCCAGGAGCCGGGAGTTGCCGCCCTGAACTCAACGCCGTATTCAGCCTGCGCGAGTTGCGTCTCCTGCAGCGACTGCCGCACCACGAACACCGTGTAGGCGATGAGCAGCGCAAACAGTAAAGCGCCGTCGCGGAAAGACACCATACCATCGATGCCGAGCACAAGTAGCAGCACGCTGGCGCCGATCATGATCGGGACCTCCTGCCGGATGACCTGCAGGTTTACCGCCAGCGGCGCGATCAGCGCGCTCAGCCCGAGGATGAACAGCACATTGAGCACGTTGCTGCCGACGACATTGCCGATCGCTATATCCGTCCGGCCATCAAGCGCAGCCCCCACCGAAACCGCCACCTCGGGCGCGCTGGTGCCCATGGCCACCACCGTGAGCCCCACTACCAGCGGCGAAATTCCGAAAGACAGCGCGAACCTCGACGCACCGCGCACCAGCAGGTTCGCACCGAGCACCAGGATTGCGAGGCCACCGAGAAAAAGCAGGGCATTCATATATTCAATCCGCAGGAGAAAGTTTTAAGATACCGTAAACCACATGCATTTCATAACGCCTGATCAGTCACTGTCGGCAGATTCACAGGCATTAGGCGTTCTGCAGAACGTGAATGATAGCGGCGACTAATTTACCGCCTCCAGCCGCGCAACCACCCCATCCCGCTCATCCGTCAGCAAATAAACAAATCCATCAGGCCCCACCCGCACATCACGAATACGTCCGATCACCCCCTTGATCAAACGCTCTTCCTTCATTACCTTCTCGCCATCCAGTTGCAAGCGCACCAGCATGTCATCCTTCAGCGCACCAACCAGCAGATTGCCTTTCCAGTTGGGAAATTTGTCACCAGTGTAAAACGCCATGCCTGAAGGCGCTATCGACGGCACCCAGACATGCAGCGGCTGCTCCATACCGGCCTTGGCATTGCCTTCGCCAATCTTGGTGCCGATGCCGTAGTTGACGCCATAGCTGATCACCGGCCAGCCGTAGTTTCGTCCCGAGCGCATCACATTCACTTCATCACCGCCCTGTGGGCCGTGTTCGTGGGTCCACAACTCGCCGGTCTGCGGATGCAATGCGGCACCCTGCATGTTGCGGTTGCCCAGCGTGAATTTTTCCGGCTTGGCGCCGGCGCGTTTGGTGAACGGGTTGTCGGCGGGTACGCGACCGTCGTCATGCAGGCGGATCACAGAGCCGGCGTGGTCGTCGAGTTTCTGCGCGCGCGGCATGTCGCCGCGATCACCCAGCGTCAGGTAGACAAAGTTCTTGCGGTCAAACACGATGCGCCCGCCAAAGTGATGGCCGGCGCGGGTCTTGGGTTCCATGCTGAACAACACCTGCACATCCGTCAGGCGATAACCGTTCAGCTTGGCTCGCGCCATCGCTGTGCCCCAGCCACCTGATTTTGCGTCCTTATCTGGTGCGTTGTAGGAGAAATAAATCCAGCCGTTGTCGGCGTACTGCGGATGCAGCACCACGTCGAAAAAACCACCCTGGCCGGTTGCGACGATTTCCGGCAGACCCTCGACGGGTTTGGGATCGAGCTTGAAGTCGCGGCTGACGATTCGGAGCCGCCCTTCGCGTTCGGTCACCAGCATGCGACCGTCGGGCAGGAAGGCGATGGACCAGGGATTCTGCAGACCGCGCACGAGGGTGACAATGCGGAATTCGTGTTTTTCGGATTTGACGGTTTGGGCGGTTGCGGGGGATGCCAGCGCCATCATCAGGGCCGTCATTCCGGCGAAAGCCGGAATCCAGAGATTTTTGAAGATACCCGGGAGATACTTTTGTGGTCGCCCCTCTGCTTCGCTCCAAGTGTTCCCTTGACCCCAATCCTGCTTTGCCTCAAGTGTGCCCTTGTCTCCCCGCTCGCGGGAAGAGGGAGTTTCAACTCGCTGCAGCACGCTGTCCATGACACGCCGCAGGAACAGGAACGCGCTTGCTGGATTCCGGCGTGCGCCGGAATGACGACTGAAAATGATCATGTGAGTCTTCGCCGTATGAGTAACTTGCCGCGTTTATAATAGCGCCCTTTCGCCAGACGCCTTTGATGTTACCCCTCCAGCTGCCCGCACCGGGGCAGCGCGCAAGCACTGCACTGCTGCAGGGTTCGAGTGATGCCCCGGCGCTCGCCGCGCTGGCGGCACGCGCACGTCCGCTGCTGGTGATTACCGAGTCGGCCTGGCAGGCACAGCGCCTGTTGCAGGAGATTCCGTTCTTCGCGCCGCAGTTGCGCGTGCATCTGCTGCCCGACTGGGAAACCCTGCCCTACGACCAGTTCTCGCCGCACCATGATCTGGTGTCGGAACGGCTGGCGACCTTGTGCGAAATGGTGCGCGGCGATTTCGACATCGCGCTGGTGCCGGTGACCACTGCCCTGTACCGCATGGCGCCGGTGGATTACATCACAGCCAATACCTTTTATTTCCGCCAGGGTGCGCGGCTCGGTGCCGATGCGCTGCGCCACCAGCTGGTGCTGGCCGGCTACAACCATGTCACGCAGGTGGTCGCGCCCGGCGAATACAGTTTCCGCGGCGGGCTGATCGATCTTTATCCGATGGGCAGTCCGCTGCCCTACCGCATTGACCTGTTCGACGAGGTCATCGACACCATCCGCAGTTTCGACATCGACAGCCAGCGCTCGATCATGAAAGTGCCGGAAGTGCGCCTGCTGCCGGCGCGTGAATTCCCGCTCGATGAAGAAGCGCAGAAACGTTTCCGCCAGCGTTTCCGCGAATGTTTTGAAGGTGATCCGTCGCGCAGCAAGGTTTACAAGGACATCTCGAAAGGCATCCCCACCGCTGGCATCGAATATTTTCTGCCGCTGTTTTTTGACAGCACGGCACTGGTCACTGACTATCTGCCGAAAAATACAACGCTCTGCCTGCGCCCCGGCGTGGCTGAAGCCATCGATGAATTCTGGGCCGACACCCGCGGCCGGCATGCGATGGTGCGCGGCGATCTCGCCAATCCGGTGTTGCCGCCGCAGGAATTGTTCCTGACCGAAGACGCATTCTTCGGCGCAATCAAACCCTTTTCCCGCATCGATCTCGCTGCAGTGACACCGGCGATGGCCGGCTCACCTGCGGAGTCAGATGAAAATACCAATAAAAACAATAACTTATATGATATCTCCGCCACCACGTCACTGCCGCTGCTGAATGTTGAACGCCGCGCCGATGATCCACTGCACCGGCTGCGCGCATTCATCAAGGGCTTCGACGGCCGCGTGCTGGTGCTCGCCGAAAGCCTGGGCCGCCGCGAAACCATGCTCGAGTATTTCGCGGAATACGACTTGAAGCCGGCGCAAGCCGCGGACTACGCGCAGTTCAATGGCAGTGATGCGCCTTTCGTACTAAGCGTTGCCCCGCTGCAGACCGGTTACATCGACACCGCAGCACGCGTAGCGGTCATCACCGAAAACGAACTCTATGCGGCGCAGGTACGCCAGCGCGCGGCGCGTGATGCCAAACGCACGGTCCCGGAAAACATGCTGCGCGACCTGTCAGAGGTCAAGATCGGCGATCCGGTGGTGCATGAAACCCACGGCATCGGCCGTTATGTCGGCCTGCAGACACTGGACCTCGGCGAAGGCACGACCGAATTCCTGACGCTGGAATACGCCAACGCCGACAAGCTTTATGTGCCGGTCTCCAGCCTGCACCTGATCAGCCGTTACAGCGGCGCGTCACCGGAACAGGCTCCCCTGCATCAACTCGGCAGCGGGCAATGGGACAAGGCGAAGAAAAAAGCCGCAGCACAGGTGCGCGACACCGCCGCCGAACTGCTGGCGCTGTATGCGCAGCGTGCGGCGCGCGAGGGTTATGCCTTCAACCTGAAGCCGCATGATTACGAGGCCTTTGCCGAAGGTTTCCCCTTTGAGGAAACACCGGACCAGGCCGCGGCGATCACCGCCACCCTCGACGATCTCAAAAGCAGCAAGCCGATGGACCGCCTGATCTGCGGCGATGTCGGTTTCGGCAAAACCGAAGTCGCCCTGCGCGCCGCCTTTGTCGCCGTCGCTGACGGCAAACAGGTTGCCGTGCTGGTGCCGACGACACTGCTCGCTGAACAGCATTTCAATACCTTCTCCGACCGCTTCGCCGACTGGCCGGTCAAAATCGCCGAGCTGTCGCGATTCCGCTCGACCAGTGAAACCAATGACGCACTCGCCGGCCTCGCCGCAGGCCGCGTCGACATCGCCATCGGCACCCACAAGCTGATCGGGCGTGACATCAAGTTCAAGAACCTGGGCCTGGTGATCATCGATGAGGAACACCGCTTCGGCGTGCACCAGAAGGAACGGCTGAAGGCGCTGCGTGCCGAGGTCGACGTGCTGACGCTGACCGCAACTCCGATCCCGCGCACGCTGGCGATGTCGCTGGAAGGGCTGCGTGATTTTTCGGTGATCGCCACCGCGCCGCAGCGGCGTCTTGCGATCAAGACCTTTGTTGCCCGCTACGCCAAGTCGCTGATCCGTGAAGCCGTACTGCGCGAATTGAAACGCGGCGGCCAGATATATTTCCTGCACAACGACATCGACACCATCCGCAACATCGAGGAAGAACTGGTGCGCTTGCTGCCCGAAGCACGGGTGCGCATTGCCCATGGCCAGATGCGCGAGCGCGACCTCGAACTGGCGATGCGGGACTTTTATCAGGGGCGCTTCAACGTGCTGCTGTGCACGACCATCATCGAAACCGGCATCGACATCCCCACCGCCAACACCATCATCATCAACCGCGCCGACCGTTTTGGGCTGGCACAACTGCACCAGTTGCGTGGGCGTGTCGGCCGCTCCCACCACCAGGCCTATGCCTATCTGCTGCTGCCCGACGAAGGCAACATCACCATCGGTGCAAAAAAACGCCTGGAAGCAATCCAGGCGATGGAAGAACTGGGTTCCGGATTTTTCCTCGCCATGCACGACCTCGAAATCCGCGGCGCCGGCGAAGTGCTGGGCGATTCGCAGTCAGGTGAAATGCAGGAAATCGGCTTCAACCTGTATTGCGCAATGCTCGATACGGCAGTGAAGGCACTGAAGGCCGGCAAGGAGCCGGATCTCAATGCGCCGCTGGGCGTCACCACCGAAATCAACCTGCACACACCGGCCCTGCTGCCCGATGCCTATTGCAGCGACGTGCACGAACGGCTGGTGATCTACAAACGGCTGGCCAACTGCGGCACCGACGATCAGCTGCAACTGCTGCAGGAAGAACTGATCGACCGCTTCGGCGACCTGCCGGACCCGACGCGCGTACTGATCGACAGCCACCGCCTGCGCATCCATGGCAAACCGCTGGGTATCGCGCGCCTCGACGCCAGCGATAACGCGATTCAGCTGCAGTTCGTGCCCAATCCGCCGATCGACCCGTTGAAAATCATCAAGCTGATCCAGACCCGGCGCAATTACAAACTTGCCGGCCCGGATCGCTTGCGTATTGAGATCAAGCTGCCGGAACTGAAGGCGCGCGTCGCCGAGATCCGCAAAGTATTTGCTGAACTCTCCTGAGCAAGGCTCCTGCTAAGATAGCCGCAAAATTCCTCCGCAAACTGGACGAACAACACGGGACAAGCAGGTCATGACCGGTAATCACCCGCCCTGCCGGTTCCCGACGAACTGGTTCAACCAAAGCGCAGCCCACTGGCCGGCACTGTTCAAGGCCATCGCCTGGGAAGTCAACAAACCCTCCGTCATCGTCGAAATCGGCTCCTATGAAGGTGCTTCCGCCTGCTGGATGCTGGATCACCTGCTGTTGCACCGGGACAGCCGGCTCTATTGCCTGGACACCTTCAAGGGCAGCATCGAACACGCTGCCGAACTGCGGCAAAACCTCGAACAACAGTTCCGCCACAACATCGCGCTGACCGGCAAGATGAACCAGGTCGAAACGCTGATCGGCCGCTCGGAAGACGGACTGATCACGCTGCTGGCAAGGTATGTGGCGGCCGACTTTGTCTACGTCGACGGTTCGCATCAGGTGGCAGATGTACTGACCGACGCCGTACTGGCCTGGAAGCTGCTGAAGCCGGGTGGCCTGCTGATATTCGACGACTATCTGTGGCCGAAGTACAAGAATCAGCCGCTACTCAACCCAAAATGGCAATTGATGCCTTCATCAATTGCCATATGGATCAGATTCGCTATATCGCCGGACCGCAGCAATCACAATTCTGCGTCCTCAAAGTTGTTGATTCGGTTGATCCGCCGACGCGCTGAACCGAGGACTTTTGACAAACCGACCAGGAGCACCCATGCCCAGCATCATGCAGCAATGCCTTCGTCTCGCCGTCGCCTTGATCACCATGACGCAGCCGTCAATCGCACTGGCGCAGGCCGCCACTTCACCCGTGGTGGGCATCGTCATCATGCACGGCAAGGGTGGCATGCCGCAGGGGCTGGTATGGCCGCTGGCCGAAAGTCTCGAACAGAAAGGCTGGCTGGTCGCCAACCTGCAGATGCCATGGTCGCGGGACCGCAAGTACGATGTTGATGTTGCCGCCACTGTCACGGAGGTAACGGCAGCCCTCAGGGATCTGCGCAGCAAAGGCGCAAAAAAGATTTTTGTTGCGGGGCACAGCCAGGGCGCCGTGTTTGCGCTGCATTACGCCTCGAGTAACCCGCTCGATGGCCTGATCATCATCGCACCGGGTGGCGACGTCTCCACCAGCTTCTACCGGCAGCAGGTCGGCGCTTCGGCCAGTCGTGCGCGCGGGCTGGTCTCCGCAGGCAAGGGCAAAGAAGCGGGCGACTACGATGAATCCGAGGGCGGAAAAAACTGGACGGTGCGCACCACCGCCGCCACCTATTTCTCATGGTTCGATCCCGATGGCGCGATGAACCAGATCAAATCATCGGAAGCCCTGCCGAAATCGCTGCCGGTGCTGCATGTGGCACCGACCGCCGATTACCCCGCCCTGCTGCGCGCGAAACGGGAGATGTACAACGCGCTGCCGGATCATCCGCAGAAGCGCCTCTACGAACCCAATTCCGACCACCGCAACGCGCCGCGGGATTCTGTCGGTGAAATCGCGCGCTGGGCCGCGGAAGTCGCGGCGCGTTAAAAAACACCGCTTCACTCATCGCACCGGAATGGGACATCAGTTCCCGTAGCCCGGATGAGCGGAGCGTCCCCAAGGGGACTTCCTGCGGGGCGCAATCCGGGGGATGGATGTTGAGGTGTTCAGTCAAGCAAACCACCATCCCCCGGATAACGGCCTACGGCCTCATCCGGGCTGCATATTGATCGGCGTTAATCCGCGTTCAGCGGCGGTTCATGCCTTTTTGATTTTGATATCGCTTTAACTCACTGCGCTGTTGGAATGAAAGATCAGTCCTGCGTGCTCGCGCAGTGCGTGGAATTTGATTTTCGGCCACTGCTCGGTGGCGACATCAATTTCGATTGAATTGGTCGCAAGGAAGGCAGGCGCGCCCACCGCGTCATGTGCCACGCGGTGCGAGTTGGCATCGATAAAACGCTGCAGTTCGCGTTCGTCATCACAGGTCACCCAACGCGCTGCGACATAACGTGCCGGCGCCAGCCGCGCTTCGCAGCCGTATTCGTGTTTCAAGCGGTGCGCGACCACTTCGAACTGCAACTGGCCGACAGCACCGAGCAGCAGCAGGGTACCAGCCACCGGTTTGAACACCTGGATCGCGCCCTCTTCGCCCAACTGCATCAGACCGGTGCGCAACTGCTTGCTGCGCAGTGGATCGGCGACCTCGACGGTCTGGAACAGTTCCGGCGCGAAAAACGGCAGTCCGGTGAACTGCAGATCTTCACCTTCGGTCAGCGTGTCACCCAACTGCAGCACACCGTGATTGGGAATGCCGATGATGTCGCCGGCGTAGGCATCCTCGACCTGCTCGCGGCGTTGCGACAGGAAGGACACCACGCTGCTCGGGCGAAAAAACTTGTCGGTGCGGCAGTTTTTCAGGCGCATGCTGCGCTCGAACCGCCCGGAGCAGACACGAATGAAGGCCACACGGTCACGATGGCCCGGATCCATATTGGCCTGGATCTTGAACACCACGCCGGAGAATTTCGGCTCCACCGGATCGACGATGCGCTGCAGCGCCTTATGCGGCCGCGGCGGCGACGCGAAGTCAATAACCGCATCGAGCACTTCCTGCACGCCGAAGTTGTTGATCGCCGAACCGAAAAACAGCGGCGTCTGTTTACCGGCAAGGAAGGTCTCGCGGTCATAGGTCGGCGATACGCCCTGCACCAGTTCGATTTCCTGACGGGCGTGGGTGAAGATGTCGCCGTAACGGGCGGTGATCTCCGGGTTGTCGATACCCGAAATGATTTCATCTTCATTGGCGCCAACGCGGTCTTCGCCGGCAGTAAACACGCGCATGCGGTCGTTGCGCAGATCGAAAACGCCCTTGAACTGTTTACCCATGCCAATAGGCCAGGTGCAGGGCACCACCGGCATGCCCAGCGTGCGTTCGATCTCATCGACCAGATCGGTCGGCTCGCGCACTTCACGGTCCATCTTGTTGATGAAGGTGATCACCGGCGTGTTCTGCGCGCGGCAGACCTGCAGCAGACGCAGCGTCTGCGGCTCGATACCGTTGGCGGCGTCGATTACCATCAGCGCCGCATCCACGGCAGTCAGCACGCGATAGGTGTCTTCGGAAAAATCACGGTGACCGGGCGTGTCGAGCAGGTTGATCACGCAGTCGCGGTACTCCATCTGCATCACCGAACTCGCCACCGAAATGCCGCGCTGCTTTTCGATCTCCATCCAGTCGGACGTCGCGTAACGCGAGGCCTTGCGCGACTTGACGCTGCCGGCAATGTGAATCGCGCCGGCGAACAGCAGCAATTTTTCAGTCAGCGTGGTTTTACCCGCGTCCGGATGCGAAATGATGGCGAAGGTGCGTCGCCGCGAGACTTCTTTGCTTATGCTCATCTGAAACCTTGTGCGCAGCCCAGGCGGAATGCACTGAACGCGTTGCGGCGCGCATTATAAGCGATATTTTTTATCAATTAAATCAATTAGATATGATGCCGCCTCAGGACGTGACGGCCGCGGCTACAATATTGCCATGACAACTCCCGCACCCCGCTCCGTCGCTGACATCGAAGGCTTTGTCGGCCTGCTCAAAGCCGCGTGCGACGACCCGCAGATCAACGCAACCCTTGAGCGTCTGCTTGCGATGCCCGATGCGCAGCGCCAGGGCGTGGTTCATGCCTGGATCACCGACCTGCTGATCGCGGAGGCGCCGCGCGAATTCATCGAAGCCGTCGGCTGCCTGATGGACGACGCCGTGGCCGAAAAAGCTTACGCGGTCATCTATCAATGCCAGAGCGAGCAGGCCCGCCATGTTTGAACTCAAGACACTGGCCCTGTTCATCGTCACCGCCCTGGCCGAAATTGTCGGCTGTTACCTGCCTTACCTGTGGCTGAACAAGGGGGCACCGCTGTGGGTGTTGGCTCCCGCTGCGGTGGCGCTGGCGCTGTTTGTCTGGCTGCTGACGCTGCATCCCGCCGCTGCCGGCCGCGTCTATGCCGCATACGGCGGCGTGTATGTCGCCGTGGCCATCCTGTGGTTATGGACCGTGGACGGCATCCGCCCGACGGTTTGGGATCTGACCGGTGCCACAGTTGCCATCGCCGGCATGGCCATCATTCTGTTTGCGCCACGTCCGGCATGATGAAAATCGGCTGCTTACTGCTATTGCTGGTCACTGCATCAGCGACCCGGGCGCAAGCACCACAGGTGGTGGATCTGCCCTCGCGCCCCGGCGTCACCCAGCGCATCCTTGTCATCACCCCGGACAAACCAAGAGCAGCCGTCATCCTGTTCGCCGGCGGGGACGGCGGCATCCAGACCCAGCCTGACGGCAGCATCAGGCGCAGCGGCAATTTCCTGGTGCGCTCGCGCCAGCTGGTCGCCGATCAGGGCCTGACCACGGTGGTCATCGACGCGCCGTCCGACAAACAGTCTCACCCATTTTTATCCGGCTATCGCCAGACCGAGGAGCATGTCGCCGACGTCAAAGCCGTCATCGCCTGGCTGCGGCAGCAGGCGAAAATCCCGGTGTGGCTGATCGGCACCAGCCGCGGCACCCAATCCGTGGGCCATATCGCCACCCGCCTGCCGCGGGATGAAGGCGGGCCTGACGGCATCGTGCTCACCGCCACCGTGCTCAACGATCCGCGCAGCCGCGCCGTGCCGGAGATGGCACTGGACCGCATCCGCATCCCCGTGCTGGTCGCGCATCACCGCGAGGACAGTTGCCGCGTCTGCCTGTACAGCGACGTGCCGCGGTTGATGGAAAAACTGACAACGCCACCGCGCAAGGAACTGATCACTTTCGACGGCGGCATCAGCACCGGCGATCCCTGTGAGGCGCGCGCCCATCACGGCTTCAACGGCATTGAGCTCGAGGTCGTCAATCGCATCGCCGCGTGGATCACCACGCCCTGACACGCCGGGCCACGGCGGCGCCTCCGCTATAATCGCCGCTCTTTTTCCGGAAGCTGACATGCATCTCGTCATCCAGGGCGCGGACATCGAAACCGCCGATCTCAAGCAGCTCGCCAAGCTCTCCGGCGCTGGTGCCATCGACCGCTTGTCCGGCAACGCGTTCCGCCTGTGCATTGCGCAGCCCGCGGACGGCATCGCCGAGCTGTGTGCCGCAGCAAAACTGGATCACGGCTTCGTGCCCGAAGGCCGCAAGCTCACTGACTTCAAACTGCTGGTAATGGACATGGATTCGACGCTGATCACCATGGAAACCATTGACGAGTTGGCCGACATGGTCGGCATCAAGGCCGGGGTTGCAAAGATCACCGAAAGTGCGATGCGCGGCGAAATCGAATACGACGAGAGCCTGCGGCGGCGGCTGGCATTGCTGAAGGGGCTGGATGAATCCGCACTGCAGCGCGTCTACGACGAACGGCTGCGGTTTTCGCCAGGCGCGGAAACCATGCTGGAAAAAATCCGTGCGGCAGGCATCAAGACACTGCTGGTGTCCGGCGGCTTCACCTACATGACCGACCGGCTGAAGACACGCGCCAGACTCGACTACACACACTCGAACGTGCTCGAGATCAGCAACGGGAAATTGACAGGCAACGTCATCGGCGACATCGTCAACGCTGACGCCAAGCTTGCAGCGCTGCGGCGCGTGGCAACGGAGCTCGGCATTTCACGCGCGCAGATTGCCGGTGTCGGCGACGGCGCGAACGACCTGAAATTCATGGCGGAGTGTGAAGTCAGCGTCGCTTATCGCGCCAAACCGGTGGTACGCGAGAAGACAACCTATGCGTTGAATCACTCGGGGCTGGATGCGATGCTCCGGCTGCTGTCGGCAGAGCAAAATTAATTTAATTAAATCAATTGCTTGTGTAAACCCGCCGCATGTCCTGATGGACCAGATTAAGGCGGAAATTTGTAGAAATCACGGTTCAGGTACGCCAGAAGATCATCGATCTCCTGCGCGTTGAATTTGGGATTCATGCGATCGTTCCAGCGCACGATTTCCTTTTTCAACGCTGCCAGGGTTTTGACCTTGGCCTGCGGCGGCACATACAGCGCAGTGCCGTGGCATCCCAGGCAGGAGGCATGCAGTTTTTCGCCACGCACCGGGTCACCGGCGGCGTATACAGCAACCGGGGCGCACAGCATGACCATCACCAGCAGCAGGCGCATTACGGTGCGGTTTTCAGGCGTGAATAATCGATCACTTGCAGGCCGCGCAGTTGCGCGCGTTTCTCCATCGCCCTGACATGCTCGGCGCGCAGTCGCTCGCGCTCTTCGGGGGTGCCGGCACCGCCCAGGCGCAAGCGGTAGCGTTCGCGCTCCTGCGCAGTCATCAGTTCGGAACCCGGAATGATTTCGCGCTGAAACTGCGCGGGGTCCGCGGCGGTCGCTGGCGGCAACGCGCCACAGAGCAGTGCAAACGCCGTTACGGCGCAGAACGGCAGCAGGTAGCGGTTTTCCATGGCGCCAGTCTGCCAGTACTGGCGCCGCCGCGGATTGACTTGCGTCAAACTGTGCCGCGTCAGCGTCCGGCGCTGCCCAGCGGCAACTCCCGCTCTGCCGCCGCCTTTTGCTCCGCAGAGGCTGTCTGCTCTTGGTGCTTGCTGATCAGGCAGGCTGCAATCATCAGTGGGATAAACAGCAACAGCGCGGGGCCGATGTAGCCAGTCAACAGGAAGTCGACAAATCCGGCATTGATCATGGCCTGTCTCTCCATATAAGGGCACCTCTATAAATGAACGTTCGCACTGAGCTTGTCGAAGGGAATTCTCACTAAGCTGTTGTTTTATTGGTAAAATTCTTCGACGGGCTCAGCCCGAACGGTGTTTGGTGAATTTATAGAGGTGCCCATAAATGATTCAGACCTTCACGCCCCTCCCCATGAAGGCTGCTTCAGGAACTACGATCAAAATCATTGGCAATTTAAGCGCCAATCCGGGAAAGCCGCCTTGCCGGGCCAGGTAGCAATTGCTGCGGCATACAGGCGCATCGCCCGGTGCACATGCCAGCGGGATGCACTGCAAGCGGGCAGCGCGTGAAAATCAGTAGACGGGGAAACGCCGCTCGCCGTCGAGGCGGTAGGGCCGCATCGGCCCCGCGCCCTTGCCGCACATGCCGTAGATGAAGGGAAACTCGTCACGCCCGGGTGTGAGGAAACGCAGATCCTTGAACCAGATGCACAGCGATGAAGCTTCGCTGTCGATGCGGTGCAGCGCCGGATACGCCGCGAACCAGCGGAAGAACGTAAACTCCGGATGCTCCAACACCGCGCGAACCACGGCGCCCTGCGAACCGCGGCCGTAACGCACATCAGCTTCCCAGATCGCCTGATCGAGCGGACGGTACGCGGCATCAAGCATCGCAATGAAGCCGGCATCATCCCCCGCCTGCAGCACCTGCTTGCGGATCAGGTTGATGTGGCTGTAGTGGTAACCCCGCTGATCCTCGATCACGACCATCCAGTTGAACGGCGACACCGGCCGCGGCATGGCGGTGACCCGCACCTGCTCCATGTGTTCCGCCGCAGCATATTGCTCGCCGAAATCGACGGCGCGCTGCAGCAGCACTGATTGCATCAGCACATAGCCGACCAGCACGATCACCCCCGCCATCGCCGGCAGGCGCGACCGGCGCCATACCAACGACAGCAGCAGGCCGGTGGTGATGATGCCGGAGAACCAGAGGTCGATGATGAAGGTAGTGCCGATGCCTTGACGGTAATCAGACAGCGGCGCAAAAATCATGGTGCCAAAGGTGGTGATCCAGTCGCCGGCGATATGCGCCGCCAGGGACATCGCCACCACCGGTACATAAGCCTTCCAGCCAGGACCACTGCGCCAGATCAGCGTGAAAATCCACGCCAGCAGGATAGTCCACAGTGGCAGCATCAGCAGCGAATGAGTGACTCCGCGGTGATGGTAGAGATAGGCCAGCGGCGAAATCCACGATGCAACAAAGTCGATGTCGGGAAAGGCTGCCACCAGTGCGCCGATGGCCACACGGCGGCCCGTCGGCAGTGCCGGTTTTTCAATGCCGGCGGTGGCACGCGCCAGCAGCGCACCGGACAGCGCGTGGGTCAGGGTATCCATGCTTAACCCGTGAAGCTGTGAATGAGTGAAGGCGTGAAGGGGGAAAAACCTTCATTCACCCGGACGACGCAATTGCAACACTTTTGCAGTGCCACCTTCACCCCTTCACCCCTTCACCCATTCACAATTTCACAATTTCACTGCAGCACGATATTCAGCGCCTTGCCCAGCTTGTAGTAAGTCTCGTACTGCTCTTTGACATACGCCGCGGTGGCCTCCGGCGACTTGATGTGCGGCACCGAGCCGACTCTTTCAGTCGCGTTGATCCACTGCGCATCTTTACCGACTTTCTGCAGGGTTTCGCCCCAGACAGCGATGAGCTTGCGGTCCATTTTCGGCGGTCCGTAGAGCGCGCTCCAGCCGATGATGCGTTCCAACGCCGGATAACCGGCCTCTTTCGCCGTCGGAACATCAGGAATTTCCTTGAAACGCTCTGGTGTCGTTGTCACCAGTGCGCGCATCTGCTTGTTCTTGATAAAGCCAAGCACGGTGCCGAGGTTGGAACAGCTGAAATCGACATGGCGACCGAGCAGGGCGGTTGCCGCTTCACTGCCGCTCTTGTACGGAATCTGGTTCCCGGCATCCTTGCCCAGCTTTTGCGCGTCGAACAGCAGTTGCGGTCCCATTTCGTGGATGGTGCCGACGCCGGCCGTGCTGTATTTCAGCTTGCCTGGATTCCTGCGGATACCTTCGACCAGCTCGCCAAAAGTTTTGTACTGGGAATCCGCAACCACCGCGCAGACATAAGGGTTGAGCTCAAGAATGCCGAGGAAAGAAAAGTCATTCCACTTGTAGCTGAGGTCGGGTTTCAGCGCCGGCAGCGTAGCCTGTGAACCAACGCGCGCCAGTAAAAAGGTGTAACCATCCGGGGCAGCGTTCTTGACGTACTCGGAACCGATCGCGCCGCTGGCCCCCACCTTGTTGAGCACCACGGTGTTCTGTTTGAGGTATTTCGGCAATACCGCAGCCAGATTGCGGGCAGCGATATCCGAATCACCGCCGGCACCAAAAGGGGCGACGATCAGCAACGGTCGCGATGGATACTGCTGCGCACCCGCAAAAATTGGCGCAACAGTGGCGACGACAGCGCAAAGGTGCGCGATGACACGACTAACAGCACTGGATTTCATACTGGTCTCCCCCGGTTGAAATGTCCGACTTACCTGCAGGGGATTGTGACCGCCATCCGCGATTTTGGCAATGTTGCGCCACTGGCTGGAAGCGACAGATCCAGCAGTCTCCTGCTCCTCATTCCGCGCCCCGAAGAAAGTCCCCTTGGGGGGGCGTTCAACACTGCCCTGCTAGTCCCAGCGGTCGTCCTGGATTTCGATAAAACCGTTTTCGATGCGCAACGGAAATTTTGCCGTCGGCTCATAGGCTGGCGCCGACAGCGCCTCGCCGCTGCGTATGCAGAAGCGTGCGCCATGGCGCGGACATACGACCTGCTCACCTTCGATGGTGCCGCTGGCGAGTTCGCCGCCGTCGTGGGTGCAGACGTCCTCGATCGCGAAATATTCGCCGCCAAGGTTGAATACGGCAACCGCTACGCCGTCGACATCAGCCACTTTGCAGGCACCCGGAACGATCTCGCCGACCGCCGCCACCTTGACCCAGTCCGCCACGATCAGACGGCCACAACTTCCATGTCAGGCTCAATCTGCCGCACCAGGTTTTCGATGCCGGCCAGCGTGCCCGACAGCGAACTGGGGCAGCTGCCGCAGGCGCCCTGATAATGAACGGAGAGTTTATTGCCTTCGAGACCGATCACGTAGAGGTCGCCGCCATCATTCTGCAGATAGGGGCGGATCTGTTCGTCGAGGATGGTGTTGATCTTGTCCAGCCGCTCGCGGTCTTCGGGGCTCAGCTTGGCCGGATCCATGGCCTCGCTGGATTGCGCCGCGAGTTTGTCTGAATTCGCATCGGCCGACGGCGCATCACGGATCGGCACCGCCAGATCACGCATCAGCTCCTGCCAGTCCGCCTTGCCGTCCTGGGTCACGGTGACCCAGTGGTCAACGTAAAACACGTTGGTCACATGCTCGATATCGAACAGCGCCAGCGCCAGCGGGTCACCCACCGCCTGCTCCGGTTTGTCATACGAACGCGTGATGCCCCAGGTCAGCGGCTCGCGCAGGATGAACTTCATCGCGTTCGGATTGGGGGTCGGTTCGATTTCGGCAATTTTCGGCATATTGGGTGCGCTTAATCGTGCCTGCGGTCATCTGGCCGCGGGCACGCAAATATCTATCCTCCCGGTCCCTCATTCCCAACTCTTCTCCCGGTGGGAGAAGGGAGGCAAATGCCTCCTCTCTCCCTCCGGAAGAGAGGCCGGGAGTGAGGGCTGGGGTCGGGGGTGAGGGTAAAGCTATCCAAGAAAAACCAATTCAAGATCCGTTCCTATTCGGTGGAAGCAGTATCGGTACCGGCAAATGCCGCGTGCAGCGTATGCCACGGCAGGATCGCGCATTTGACGCGGGTCGGCAGGTCTCGTACGCCGGCAAACACGGTAAGCCGGCCGAGGTGATGCGGTCCCGCCGGATCAAGCTTGCCGGTGGTCATGTCGCGGAACTCCTGCACCATCTGTTCGGCATCAGATTGGGTTTTGCCCTTGACCAGCGCGGTCATCATCGACGCCGAAGCCTTGCAGATCGCACAGGCCTCGCCTTCGAAACCCACGGCCTCAACGGTGTCACCCGCGAGGCGCAGCGACAGATGCAGATGATCGCCGCAGAGCGGATTCAGTCCTTCCGCCTTGTGCGTGGCATCGGCAAGCAGCCCCCAATTGCGGGGCTTCTTGTTGTGTTCGAGGATCATTTCCTGATAAAGCTCGCGGCTGGCCATGATCATGCAAAAAAGCGGGAATGGTGAACGGGTGAACGGGTGAACGGGGAAACCCGGAGTTGCCGTTCTCTGTGACCTTTGTGGCTGAAGGTTTTGACGTTATTCATGCAAACAACTTTTGCACCCGGGCGATCGACGCCGCCAGCGCATCGACTTCGGCCATGGTGTTGTAAAAGGCAAAAGATGCGCGGCAGGTCGCCGGCACCTTGAAGCGTTGCATCACCGGTTGCGCGCAATGGTGACCGGTGCGAATCGCCACTGCGTCATCGTTGAGCAGCGAACCGACGTCATGCGGGTGCACACCTTCCACCGCGAAGGACAGCACCGCGGCTTTTTTCTCGGCGGTGCCGATCAGGCGTATGCCCGGCATGCGGTTCAGCTGGTCGGTGGCGTAATCGAGCAAATCGGTTTCGTGGGCAGCAATGCGCTCGATGTCGATCGCCGACAGGTAATCAATCGCAGCGCCCAGCGTGATTGCTTCACCGATCGGCGGCGTGCCGGCCTCGAACTTGGCGGGGATCGGCGCGTAGGTGGTCTTTTCGAAGGTCACCGACAGGATCATGTCGCCGCCGCCCTTGAAGGGCTGCATTTTTTCGAGCAGCGCGGCCTTGCCGTACAACACGCCAATGCCGGTCGGACCGCAAAGCTTGTGGCCGGAGAACGCGTAAAAATCGCAATCGAGGTCCTGCACGTCGACCTTGAGGTGAGGCACCGCCTGCGCACCGTCCACCAGTACCGGCACGCCGTGTTCATGGGCGATGCGGATCATCTCCTTCACTGGCGCGATCGTGCCCAGCGCGTTCGAGACATGGGTCATCGCGACGAATTTCGTGTGCGCGTTAAAGAGTTTCCGGTATTCATCGACCAGCAGTTCGCCGCGATCGTTGACCGGCACCACGCGGATTTTTGCGCCCTTCTCATCAGCCACCATCTGCCAGGGCACGATGTTCGAGTGATGCTCCAGCGTGGTCAGGATGATTTCATCGCCAGCAGCGAAAAATTTTCGCCCGTAACCATGCGCCACCAGGTTGATGCCATCCGTGGTGCCGCTGGTGAATATGCACTCGCGCGGCTCGGCTGCATTGATGAAGGCCTGCACCTTGTGCCGCGCCTTTTCGTACTCGGCGGTCGCGGTCTCCGACAGGTAATGCACGGCACGGTGAATATTGGCGTGCTGCTCCGAGCGGTACTTCACCCAGCGTTCCATGACCTGACGCGGCATCTGGCTCGACGCGGCATTATCCAAAAAAATCAAAGGCTTACCATTGACCTTCAGATCGAGAATGGGGAAGTCACGGCGCAGACGCTCGATGTCCAGCGCAACTGCCGGCGTGGTCGCCAGTTTGCCGTGGCCGCTCATGCTGCCACCTCGGTGCGTGCCATGACGGATTTTTCCAGTTGCGCCACCAGCGACGGCACTGGAATGCGGTCGATGATCTCGGCACCAAAGGCATAAGTCAGCAGGTTACGCGCCTGTGCTTCCGGCAGACCACGGCTTTTCAGATAGAACAGGTGATCGGCATCAAGCTGGCCGACCGTGGCGCCGTGCGCGCATTTGACGTCATCGGCAAAAATTTCCAGTTGCGGCTTGGTGTCGACATGCGCCTTGTCCGACAGCAGCAGGTTGCGGCTCTGCTGCGATGAATCAGTCTGTTGTGCGCCTTCGCGCACAAACACCTTGCCGTTGAACACCGCATGCCCCGCACCACCGACGATGGTCTTGTGCGACTGCTCGCAGGTGCCGTTGGGTTTTGTGTGATCCATCAGCGTGTGCGTATCCGCCAGTTGGCGCCCGCCGATCAGCGCAATGCCATCGATCTGCGCATGCGCCCCCTCTCCCTGCTGGGTCACCTGCAAGTTGTTGCGTGACAGTCGCGCACCGAAGGTCACCGCATGCGCCAGGTAACGCGCGTCTTTCGCCAGCGTCACCGCGCAGCTGCCGATATGGAAGGCCTGATCACTTTCGCGCTGCAGCTTGATATGACGCACCGACGCGTTCGGCGCCACCACAACTTCAGTCACGGCATTGGTCAGATAGGCTTCCCCGCCCAGCGCCACGTAATCCTCAATGACGGTGACCTCGCTGCCGGTGTCGGCAACGATCAGGCAGCGTGGATACGCCGCAACGCCCTTGCGGGTGGCGACAAACAGCAGATGAATCGGCGCTTTCAGCGCAGCGTTTTTTGCGGCATGGATGAATACGCCATGCTGCAGGAACGCGGTGTTCAGCGCAGCGAACAGATCGTTTTTATTGTTCGCCAACTGCGCCAGATGCGGCTCGATCAGCACTGCTTGGGTTTTTAATGCATCGGCCAGCAATTCAACGCTAATGCCGGCAGGCAAGGCACCACGCTGCGACAGCGCCGGTGCATAAATGCCGTCAACGTACACCAGCCGCACTGCCGCTTCAGCAACGACGTAAGCCGCGATGTCCGCAGCGGAAACGCTTGCTGCCGTCGTCACCGGCTGGAACTGCAGTTTGGTCAGCGGCGTCAGGTCGGTAAAACGCCATTCCTCGTCACGCGGGGTTGGCACTGCCAGCAGATTGGCACGTTCCAGCGCCGCAGCACGACGCGCGTCCAGCCATGCTGCCGGACTTTTCGGTACGGCAGTGCTGCCGGTCAACAGCGAAGCCACGTACGGATACGGTACGGGATGAGATGCGGCGGGATGTGTTGCAGTAGCGGTCACGCTGCGGCCTTTTTCGCCGATGCTTTTCCGTCGAGCAGCCAGTCGTAACCGCGCTCTTCCAGTTCAAGCGCCAGCGCCTTGTCGCCGGATTTGATGATGCGGCCGGCCGACATCACGTGCACGTAATCCGGCGTGATGTAATTGAGCAGACGCTGATAATGCGTTACCAGCACGCAGGCGTTGTCAGCATTCAGCAGTTTGTTGACGCCGCCGGCAACCACGCGCAATGCATCGATGTCGAGGCCGGAGTCGGTCTCGTCGAGCAGCGCCAGCACCGGCTCAAGCAAAGCCATCTGCAGAATTTCATTGCGCTTCTTTTCGCCACCGGAAAAACCGTCATTGATGCTGCGGCTGAGGAATACCGGATCCATCTCCAGCAGTTTCATTTTTTCGCGCACCAGATCGTCAAACTCCAGCGGATCGAGCTCGTCCTTGCCGCGGCCACTCTGCACCGTGTTGTAAGCCAGACGCAGGAATGCACTGTTGGTGACGCCGGGGATTTCCACCGGATACTGGAAGCCGAGGAAAATGCCGGCGCGCGCACGCTCGTCCGAGGCCAGCGCAAACAGGTCCTTGCCTTGAAACAGCACCTCGCCACCTTTGACGGTGTACGCGGGATGGCCGGCCAACACCTTGGCAAACGTGCTTTTGCCGGAACCGTTGGGCCCCATGATGGCGTGCACTTCACCGGCACGCACCGTCAGGTTGATGCCTTTCAGAATTTCCACACCCGCCACGGTGGCAGTGAGGTTACTTACTTCGAGCAGGGTTTTGGCTTTGTGCTGAATCATCCGACACTACCTTCAAGTTTCAAGCCGAGGAGCTTGGTCGCCTCAACGGCGAACTCCATCGGCAGTTGCTGGAAAACATCCTTGCAGAAGCCGTTGATGATCATCGACACCGCTTCTTCTGTGGGGATGCCGCGGCTTTGAAAATAAAACAGTTGGTCTTCGCCGATTTTAGAGGTGGTCGCCTCATGCTCGACTTTCGCCGTCGGGTTCTGCACCTGAATATAGGGGAAGGTATTGGCGCCGCACTGGGATCCGATCAGCATCGAATCGCATTGCGAGAAATTACGCGCGCCCTCGGCCCGCGGCCCGATTTTCACCAGCCCGCGATAACTGTTGTTCGATTTTCCGGCGGAAATACCCTTGCTGATAATGGTGCTCCTGGTATTTTTGCCGATGTGGATCATCTTGGTACCGGTATCGGCCTGCTGCCTGTGGTTGGTCAGCGCCACCGAATAAAACTCACCGATGGAGTTGTCGCCAAGCAGCACGCAGGACGGATACTTCCAGGTAATTGCCGAGCCGGTTTCGACCTGGGTCCAGGAAATCTTCGAATTGCGACCCTTACAGAGGCCGCGCTTGGTGACAAAGTTGTAAATGCCGCCGATGCCGTTTTCATCACCGGCGTACCAGTTCTGCACCGTGGAATATTTGATGTCGGCATCGTCCAGCGCCACCAGCTCGACCACCGCAGCGTGTAATTGATTGGTATCGAATTTCGGCGCAGTGCAGCCTTCGAGGTACGACACCTGCGCGCCCTCCTCGGCGATGATCAGCGTGCGCTCGAACTGCCCCGAGTCCTGGGTGTTGATGCGGAAATAGGTCGACAGCTCCATCGGGCATTTGACGCCCTTGGGGATGAAACAGAACGAACCATCGGTAAACACTGCGGAATTCAGCGCTGCGTAATAGTTGTCGCCAACAGGCACCACCGAACCCATGTATTTGCGCACCAGATCCGGATGGTCGCGCACAGCATCGGAAATCGAACCGAAAATGATGCCAACTTCGGCGAGTTTTTCCTTGTAGGTGGTGGTCACCGATACCGAGTCAAAAATGACGTCCACTGCAACGCCGGCCAGTGCGGCGCGCTCATGCATCGGCACACCGAGTTTCTCGAAGGTGCGCAGCAGCTCGGGATCGACCTCGTCCATGCTTTTTTTCAGCTTCGGCTTGGGCGCGGCGTAATAACTGATCGCCTGAAAATCGATCTTCGGGTAATGCACATTCGGCCACTGCGGCTCGGTCATGGTCAGCCAGTGGCGATAGGCCTGCAGGCGGAATTCGAGCAGCCATTCCGGCTCGTTTTTCTTCGCCGAAATCATGCGGATGGTGTCTTCGCTCAAACCCTTGGGCGCCGACTCGGACTCGATGTCCGTGACGAAACCGTGTTTGTAGGGCTGGCTGACGAGGTTGTCTAAAACAGTGCTCATGGGCTCTCGGCTTTTGGCTGGATGTTCCTGCTTCAGCTTTCAGCTTTGACGCTGAAGCTCTCGCCGCAGCCGCAGGTGGCATCGACATTCGGGTTGCTGAACTTGAAGACCTGCTTCAGTCCGTCCTTGGCGAAATCCAGCGTCGAACCGTCGAGAACCGCAAGACTTTCACCGTCAACGACCAGCTTGGTGCCGTAGGCCTCGAATACCTGGTCTTCAGACTTCACCGCATCGGCGTAGTCATAGGTGTAGGCCCAGCCCGAGCAGCCGTTTTTCCTGACACCCACGCGAAGGCCGAGACCCTTGCCGCGTTTCGTCAACTGGCTCTTGATCTGCTGTGCCGCGTTTGCTGTCAGTAATATCGCCATGTCATTGCTCCTTCAGATTCAGACTGCAACAGCAGTCAGTCGCCGCAGACGCTGCGCGACCACCGCCAGCGCCGTCAAAAATCCGTCCACCTGCTCCGCCGTATTCGCGGCGCCCAGCGAGAAACGCACCGCGCCGCGCGCAACTGCCGGCGCCACACCCATCGCCAGTAAAGTCGCCGACGGCTCGGAACTGGTGCTGGAGCAGGCCGCACCCGCCGCCACCGCGTATCCGATCTTGTCGAGCTCGATCACCAGCGCTTCGCCGTCGATGCCCTGCAACGCGAAATAACTGGTGTTCGGCACACGTGTCGCAGCCGCGCCCGCACTAACAGCCCCGAATATCACTGCGCCCATGCCGGTCAGGCCGCTCTCCAGGCGCACGCGCAACACCTGCGCTTGTTTGCCCATCTCCTGCATGCGCCCGGCGGCCAGTTCACAGGCCGCACCGAAACCGACGATGGCCGGCACATTTTCGGTCCCGGAACGCGCACCCCGCTCATGTCCACCACCGGACAGCAAGGGTCGCAACTCCAGCCGTTTATCGACCACCAGCGCACCGGCACCCTTGGGTCCGTAAATCTTGTGTGCCGACAGCGTCATCGCACTGACATTCAGCGCATTGAAGTCCACCGCAATCTTGCCCAGTGCCTGCACCGCATCGGTATGCATGACGGCTTTCGCGCGCCGCGCACGTTCACCCACTGCGGCGACGTCCTGGATCACGCCGGTTTCGTTGTTAGCCAGCATCACCGACACAATGCCCGTCGGCGTCGCCAGCGCGGCATCAACGTCCGCGAGATCGATTGCACCGTTGCGCGTCACCGCCAGCTTGCGCAGCGTCCAGCCCTGGCGCACCAGTTCCTGCGCCGGCTTTGCTACACAGGGATGCTCAATCGCGCTGACCGCAATCTGCGACGGCCTCAGATAACCCGCGGCGCCTTTGATGAACAGGTTGTTGGCTTCGGTGCCGCCGCTGGTGAATATCACCTGTACCGGCTGCACCCCTACCAGCGCTGCGACCTGCTCGCGTGCGTCGTCCACCGCCTTGCGCGCGACCGTGCCGAACTCATGGCGGCTCGACGCATTGCCATGCTGATCCTTCATAAAAGGCAGCATTGCCGACAACACGCGCTCGTCAAGCGGCGTGGTGGCGTTATGGTCGAAGTAGACGTGCGTCACGACAGTGTCTCTGACAGGCGATCGATCAGACCGTCGCCGGATCGCGCTTGCGCGTCACGATGCGCATGTCATGCACCGGCGCAATACCGGCATCCTTGGCGCGCTGGTTTTCCACCAGGTGCCGCAGCGTGACCGAACCGAGGTAATCAAAAATGCGCTCGTTGAGATTGGCCCACAGGTCGTGGGTCAGGCACTTTTCTTCGTCCTTGCAGTTTTCCTTGCCGGCGCATTGCGTGGCATCGATCGGCTCATCCACCGCGAGGATGATTTCGGCCACCGTCAGTTGCGCCATGTCGCGGGCAAGACAATAACCGCCGCCCGGACCGCGCACCGAATCAACAATGCCTCGCCGGCGCAGCTTGCCGAACAACTGTTCCAGATAGGACAGCGAAATCTTCTGGCGGCCGCTGATTTCCGCCAGCGTGACCGGGCCGCTGCCATGCCGCATGCCCAGATCCACCATTGCAGTGGCCGCAAACCGGCCTTTGGTCGTTAATCGCATTTTGCGCCTCTAATCAATAATATCATTTAAAAACAATGACTTATAAAAAACATAAACCCTGTGAATTCACTCAAGTATAGTTTACCCGAGTGATTCAGTCAACAATTCGGTTCAGCTTCCCGGCGTCGAAGCTTTCGGTCTCCGCACACTCGATCTGCAGCCCCAGGCGCTTCAGCTCGGCGAGGATCTGGTCAATGCGTTTGTCGGTATCAACGCTATGGTCGATCAAGGCATGCATGGCCTTGGCCATCGGGTCGTTGGCATCACGCCCCACGGCATAGGCGGCGAAGCGGCCATCCGTTTCCTGGCTTTCCACCAGCCGCGCCGGTATGCCGATCGCCGTCGCGCCGTCCGGCACATCCTTTACCACCACGGCGTTGGAACCGATTTTGGCGTTTTTACCGATAGTGATCGGGCCGAGGATTTTGGCGCCGGCGCCGATGACCACGCCGTTTTTCAGCGTCGGATGGCGCTTGCCCTTGTTCCAGGTGGTGCCGCCCAACGTGACGCCGTGGTACAGCGTGCAGTCGTCACCGATCTCTGCGGTTTCACCGATGACCACGCCCATGCCGTGATCGATGAAAAAGCGCCGGCCGATGGTGGCGCCGGGATGGATTTCGATGCCGGTCAGCCAGCGCGCGCCGTGGGCGATCCAGCGCCCCAGCCATTTGAGGCCGCAGCCCCACAGCGCTCGCGACAGGCGGTGCGCCAGCAGCGCGTGAAATCCCGGGTAACAGGTCACCACTTCCCAAGTGCTGCGCGCCGCGGGATCGCGTTCAAAAACGACGGCTATTTCTTCCTGGATGCGTTCAAACATGAGCGTTGCCTGAGGGGTTACCGGCCAAGATGCCCCACTATTTTAATCAAGAATACGGAGAAGCAGAATAACCTAATTAAAACAATTAGTTAATCTGATTTATCGCCTTTGCGCGGGCCTTTGGGCGTAATCAGACTGCTGAGGATGCCGCGCAGGATATTGACCTCCTCCACCTGCAGGCGGCTGCGGGCAAACATCCGCCGCAGCCGGTACATCAGCTTGCGTGGATGCGCAGGATTGAGGAAACCGGTTGCGGTGATAGTACGCTCGAGGTGTTCGTAAAACGCTTCCACTTCTTCATGTGACGCCAGCTCCTGCGCTCTGTCCGGCAACAGCGCCGCACCGCAGGCCATGCGCAACTCATAACAAAACACCTGCACCGCAGCCGCAACGTTCAGCGATGAAAAATCTGCATTGACGGGAATGCTCGCCAGCAAGCCGCAGGCGCCGACTTCATCATTACTGAGACCGGAGGTTTCGTTGCCGAATACCAGTGCCACCGGACGCTGCTGTGCAATCGTCACCGCCTCAGTCGCGGCAGCGCGCGCATCAACCATCGGCACCGCCACATCGCGCCGCCGCGCCGAGCACGCCACCGCAAGCGCCACGCCGGACAATGCCTCACCAAGGCTGACGCACACCCGCGCCGCCTCCAGTACATCGGTCGCTCCCGCTGCCATCCACACCGCCTGCGGATCGGGATAACGCTGCGGATTCACCAGCGCAAGATCGGTGATGCCCATGGTGCGCATGGCGCGCGCTGCGGCGCCGATGTTGCCCGGATGCGCGGTGGCGCAGAGCACGATGCGAATATTTTTGAGCGGGTCAGTGGTGTTCACGTAAAATACGGGCCGGTCGAGCGGGCCCAAGAAAATTTTCTGGTATCTGCTTCAGACTGCAGTCTGCTCTTTACCCGCTCTTTACTCATCCCTGCCCACTTCGAATCGCTGACCATCATGCATCCCATGCTCACTATCGCGGTCAAGGCCGCGCGCCGCGCCGGCGCCATCATCAACCGCGCCGGGCGCAACCTGGATGTGATTGCCGTCAAGGAAAAAGCCGCAAATGATTTTGTCTCGGAAGTGGACCGTGAAGCGGAACGGGACATCATCCGCACGCTGCGCGATGCCTATCCGACCCATGCGATTTTAGCAGAGGAGTCCGGCGCCTCCGGCACTTCCGAATTCCAGTGGATCATCGACCCGCTCGACGGCACCACCAATTTCCTGCACGGCTTTCCGCAATACGCGGTGTCGATCGCACTGGAACACAAGGGCATCATCACCCAGGCCGTGGTTTACGATCCGGTCCGCAACGACCTGTTCACGGCAACCCGGGGCCGCGGCGCCTTCCTCAATGAATCCCGGCTACGCGTCAGCAAGCGCGACCATTTGAAACCCTGCCTGATCGGCACCGGTTTCCCGTACCGCCAGCTTGACCACCTCGAGGCCTACCTCGGCATGATGCGCGACGTCATCAAAAATACCGCCGGCATCCGTCGTCCGGGTGCCGCCTCACTGGACCTCGCCTATGTCGCCGCGGGGCGAATGGACGGCTTCTGGGAACTCGGCCTGAGCAAATGGGACATTGCCGCGGGTGCGCTGCTGATCACCGAAGCTGGCGGCCTGGTTGGCGATCTGCAGGGCAATGACAAGTATCTCGAATCCGGCAACATCGTCGCCGGCACGCCGAAAGTGTTTGCACAATTGCTGCCACTGCTGGCGCCGCACCTGACGTCAACACTAAAAACAGCACTCAACAAAACCTGAGCCACTAATCATCTACTGAATATATTTCTGCTGAATGTATTTCTGCTGAATACGTTCCCGGGGAGGGGGTCGTAATGCAGGATTTAAAAACCGAATCACGCGACTGCATGCGCATCGCCTGGGATGTGCCTGTCACCATGGACGACGGTCTGGTGCTGCGCGCCGATCTGTTCCTGCCGCTAACTCCGGGGCGTTATCCCGTCCTGCTCTCCTACGGCCCTTACGGTAAAGGTCTCGCCTTTCGGGACGGCTATAAAACCGCCTGGGAAATCATGTGTCGCGACAATCCCGATGCCGTCGCCAACACCAGCAATGCTTACGCCAACTGGGAAGTCGTCGATCCGGAAAAATGGGTACCCGACGGTTATGCGGTGATCCGCGTCGACTCGCGCGGCGCCGGCCGTTCGCCCGGCTTGCTGTGCCACAACAACAAACGTGAAACGCTGGACATTTACCACTGCGTCGAATGGGCGGCAGCGCAACCCTGGTGCAGCGGCAAGGTCGGCTTGAACGGCATTTCCTATTACGCCTCCAACCAGTGGCGCGCTGCGGCCGCTCAACCGCCACACCTCGCCGCGATCTGCGTCTGGGAAGGCTGGTCCGACGCCTACCGCGACGGCAACCGCCACGGCGGCATCGTCTGCGTGTTCCGCAAGAACTGGCAGGACATGCAGGTCAAAACCGTGCAGCACGGCGTCGGCGAACACGGCGCGCGCAATCACATCACCGGCGAACTGGTTTGCGGCCCGGAAACCCTGAGCGAGCAAGAACTCATCGCCAACCGCGAAAACATGTGGCAGCAATTGTCGACGCGCGAACTGGAAGACGGGTATTACCGCGAACGCACGCCGGATCTGGCCAAGGTCATGGTACCGCTGCTGTCCGCAGCGAACTGGGGTGGCCTCGGCCTGCACTCTCGCGGCAACTTCGAAGGTTATATGCGCGCCGCGTCGCGCGATAAATGGCTGGAAGTCCACGGCGGTTCGCACTGGGCGCCGTTTTATACCGACTACGGCGTCGGACTGCAGAAAAAATTCTTCGGCCATTTTCTCAAGGGTGAGAACACCGGCTGGGCGCAGCAGCCGCGCGTGCTGCTGCAGGTACGCCAGGTTCCGGAGAACGGCCGCGAACGTTTCGTCGAACGCCATGAGCAGGAATGGCCGCTGGCACGCACGCGCTGGACCCACATGCACCTCGATCCACGCGACATGACACTGTCACCGACACCGGTCATCACAGATCAAACCCTGACCTACGACGCGATGGGTGACGGCGTCACCTTCAGCACACTGCCGATGACCGAAGACACGGAGATCACCGGACCGTCGGCACTGCGCTTGTTTGTTTCTTCGTCGACCGTGGATGCCGATCTGTTCGTGGTGCTGCAGGTATTCGATGCGCAAGACAAGGAAGTCGTATTCCAGGGCGCACTCGACCCGCACACCCCCGTCAGCCAGGGCTGGCTGCGCGCCTCGCACCGCAAACTGGATGCAGCGCGTTCACTGCCGTACCGGCCCTGGCATACGCATGATGAAAAACAGCCGCTGACGCCGGGCGCTGCTTATGCGCTGGATATCGAAATCTGGCCGACCTGCATCGTCGCGCCCAAAGGTTATCGCGTCGCGCTGACCATCCGCGGCAAGGATTATGTCTGGGACGGCGCGGCGACGACACTGTCGAACATGAAGCATCCGATGCGCGGCTGCGGTCCATTCGAGCACGACGATGAAACCGATCGTCCGCCGGCGATATTCGGCGGCAAGATCACACTGCATATGGGGCCGGCGCAAGCGTCAGCCCTGCTGCTGCCGGTGATTCCACCTCAACAATAACTTTTCAAACCACAAAACACCGTTCGGGCTGAGCCTGTCGAAGCCCAGCCGCCCTTCGACAGGGCCTGTCCTGAGCTTGTTGAGGGGCTCAGGGCGAACGGGATGGGTGTGCACAGCCGCCGGGCGACTCGACTTGCTATTGCTTCGCCAGCAACGCACGCAACTCGGTAGCGCGTGGCGAACGCAAGCGCTCCAGCTCGGTCAGCGCATCGCGCGCATCGGCAGAACGCCCCAGGTGCAATGACGCACGCCCCATACCGAACCAGGCATCAACCATCACCGGATCCAGTGCCAGCGCGCGGTTATACGACTCAGCGGCAGGACGGAAACGTCCCAGATCGCTGTACGCCTCGCCCAGCAACTGATGGGTCAGCGGAGACTCGCGCACCACCAGCAGCGCGCGCTCCAGCGTAGCCACTGCCCGCTGCGGCTGCCCCGCAGCACGCTGCGCCTCAGCGAGGAAGTGATAACCGGTGGCATCGTCCGGTGCCAGCCGCACCATTTCGCTGAAATAAGCCATCGCCTTTGGATAATCGCGCAACTGCGACTGCGCGTAACCACCAATCATCCGCCACTCCGGGCTGAACGGGTCGGTAACAATGTTGGCATCGGCAAAACGGGTCAGTCCGGCCCAGTCACCTTTCTGCTCCATCTCGGCGATACGCCGGCGGTTGCCGTCTGCGACAGTCTGCAGGTGCGACAGCAGCATCGACGCCGTGCCATCCGGAATCAGCGCCTGCACCAGCATCTGCTGGGGTGTGCAGCCAACGCAGAGCGCCGCCAGAATGCATGCCAGCAGGCGCCGTGCCAAAGGCCAGGTACTACAGCACACCCGAATGACCGCCATCAACATTGACGCAGGTGCCGGTCACATAACTCGCCGCGTCTGAAGCGAGAAACACGATGACGGCCGCGACTTCGTCGGGCTCGCCGAGGCGTTGCAGCGGCACATTGGGACTGAGTTTTTTGTAATGCTCTTCGATGGGCAGCCCGGCCAGTTCGGCGCGGCGTTCCTGCTGCCGTGACTTGATCCAGCCCAGGCCGATGGCATTGACGCGGATACCGTCACCGGCCACTTCCTGCGACAGCGCCTTGGTGAACGCCAGACCGGCGGCGCGACTGACGCTGGTCGGAAACGAGGCGGCATGCGGCTGTTTGGCACCGGCCATGCTGATATTGATGATGCGACCGTCGCGCTGTTTTTTCATATGCGGAATCGCGGCGCGGGCGGAACGCACCTGGGCCAGCAGCTTGACGCTCAGGTCGTATTTCCAGATCGCATCGTCGGCTTTTTCGAACGGCCCCTGCGCGGTACTGCCGGCATTGTTGACCAAGATGTCGATGCGGCCGTAGTGGCCCACTGTTTCAGCGATGAAACGTTCCATCTCACCGGGCAGCGAAGCGTCCACCGTCAGCGCCAGCACTTCTCCACCCAGCGCCCGCAATTCGTCGGCAAAGGCATTGAGTACTTCAGTACGACGCGCGCAGAGTGCCAACTTGACACCCTCCTCGACAAAACGCAGCGCGGTGGCCCGGCCTATGCCTTCACTGCCGCCGGTAATCGCCGCGACCTTGCCGCGCAGGCCCAGTTCCATGCGCTCTAACGTTCCCGCCACATTTCCGGTGTCGCTGATCCGGGGAAACCGAAATCGCGCGGCGCCAGCCCGGAATGAAACCAGGTGACAAAGGTATAGACGGTATAAATCGGAATCCGCAGCCGCGCATTGAGAGCAGCGGCGTAAGGTGCCATGTTGTGATTTTCACAGACGATGGCACCGACTTCGGGGTGGCGTCGCAGCAGCTCATCACCGGCCTCCATGATGTCCTGCTCGGCCATTTCGTAATCCATGTCGATGGTGTCGCCGAGCATCACCCGCGTGAACTCGCGCCCGCCTTCGGTGCCCATCACCGGCGTGTCGTGCGGCGCACCAACGGCATCCCAGTGTTCAGTCGTCAGGCGATCACCGTGCACGGACAACACGCCCACCCGTTTGCCGGGCGGCAGCAGGCGTTGCACCAGCGGAATCTGGAACAGCGATGAACTGGCAACCGGCACGTTGACATGCGCCGCGAGTTCTTTCTGGAAAATTGCGAGAAAACCGCCTGTGGTGGTGATGCCGTCGGCGCCTTCCTTGACCAGTTCCTCGGCAGCTTTCAGAAACGCCGGGCCGAGGCCTTTGCCTTTTTCGTGAATGACCACGCGCGCACTCGCACCGGGAACCACTTTGTACAGCACCGGGAACGGCCAGGTATAGGCATTGCCGGTATCACCGGGCGGACGTGGCCACTTGGTATCCAGCATCAGAATGCCGACGCGCGCACCGTAAATCGTTTTACCGCCGTATCCTTTTCTTGCCATTGCCCACCGCTCCTGAATCGATATTTATGAAGTGCAGCGATTATACACACCGGTTTTCAGTGCTCTTTCAGTGAATAAAACCGCACTCAACCCGTGCGCCTGAAATTTTCTGGTGCATGCCGTTTTACCATTGAAGAACTGACTATAATCATTGCGCATCATTCATCATGCCGTTCGCATTCAAGGAGACTCTGATGTTACGTGCCGCCATCCTGCTCGCCACCGCAAGCGTGCTCGTAGCGCCCGCTGCGCTGTCTCAGACTTATCCGTCAAAACCCGTACGCATCATGGTGCCCTTTTCTCCCGGCGGCCCGGTCGACATCACGGCGCGGACACTCGCGCAAAAACTCGGCGAAGCGCTCGGTCAGTCGGTGATCGTGGAAAACCGCGCCGGCGCCAGTGGCATGATCGGCGCGGAACTGGTGGCGAAAAGCACGCCCGACGGCCACCTGCTGCTTGCCAACTCGTCGATACATGTCATCGTGCCGAGCCTGTTTGCCAAAATGACCTACGATCCGGTGCGCGATTTCATTCCGGTCAGCGTGGTGTCTTCGTCGCCGCTGATGCTGGTGGTGACGCCGGCGCTGCCGGTCAGAAACATCAAGGGCTTCATCTCGCTGGCAAAAGCGCGCCCCGGCGAGATAAGCTTTGGCTCCTCGGGTCCGGGTTCGTCGACGCACCTCACTGCGGAGCTTTTGAAGTCGGTCACCGGCACCAACATGGTCCACATCCCCTACAAAGGACAGGGTCAGGCCATCACCGACGTCATCACCGGCCAGATCCAGTTCATGTTCAACAGCCCATCAGCCGTCGGTGAATTCATCAAGGCCGGACGCCTGCGCACACTGGGCATCACCTCTGAAAAACGCCTGCCGCAGTGGCCGGATGTGCCGACCTTCGTCGAGACCGGTTACAAGGAAATGATCACCGGATCCTGGTACGGCATCTGGGTGCCGGCAAAAACGCCGCAGGCCATCGTGACGCGGCTGCACAGTGAAATTGTGAAGATCGTCAATCTGCCCGATGTGCGTCAGCGCATCATCGACATGGGTGGCGAGCCGGTGGCCAACAGCAGCGCCGAGTTTGATGCCTTCCAGAAAGCGGAAATGGCACGCTGGGCAAAAATCGTCAAGCAGGCCGGGATAGCAGTTCAGTAAGCCGGAATCGCTCCGGCCGGAACGGCGACAGATCGATGCGCGGCGTCCGGTCGGCCACAAGGTCAGCTACCAGCTGACCGGTGACCGGCGCCGCCATCAGCCCCCAGTGGCCGTGGCCGAAGGCAAACAGCAATTGCCGGTGCTGTGCTGAACGGCCGATAATGGGCGCAGAATCCGGCGTCGACGGCCGCACCCCCATCCACCGGCTGTAATTCGCAACCTGCATGCCGGGAAACATTTTTTCAGCCAGCGTCGCCAGCGTCTCCGCGCGTGCCCAGTTGGGCGGCGCACTGGCAGCCTGGAATTCAGAAGTTCCGGCAATCCTCAGCCTGCCCGCCATCGGCGTGGCTACAAAACGCGATTCACCGTCAGTAACCGGGCACTGCTGCGCCAGTTGAGCGCCGGGGATTTCGATGTGGTAACCACGCTCAGGCGCCAGCGGCACCCGGGTGCCGAGTCTGGCCGCGAGTTTGCCGGAGGCGTAGCCGGCAGCGATGACCACGCACTCCGCCGACAGCGACACCCCGTCGGTGTGCAGCTTCACCGCGCCACCGGCATCACAGCGGATATCGCGCACATCTGCACGAATGATCGTACCGCCGTTATTCTTGAAATGCTCGGCCAGCACCTGCACCACACGCAAGGGGCTGTGCACATGCGCGTTGTCCGGCAGATGAAAACCCCAGCGATACCCGGGTGAGATGCCGGGCGCGAGCGCGCGGATTTTATCGGCGTCGACCAGTTCCACCACACAGCCGTTATCCAGACGCAGCTGGCGACCGAAAGCGCTTCCCTTGAAGCCCGCCTCTGTCTTGTAGACATGCAGCATGCCCTCGCGCCGCAACAGCTCCGGTGCACCAGCCGCCGCCAGCAGATCGGCATAGGCGTCGATGGCCGGCGCATTAAGCGCACGCAATACCGCAGCGCCGCGGCGCACCTGAGCGGCATTACAGGCGTGCTGGAAATGCAGGAACCACGGCAACATGAACGGCAACTGGCGCCAGGGCAGCGACAGCGGTCCCAGCGGATCGCTGAGCCACTTCGGCACCTGCTTCAGTGTGCCGGGCAAGGCCACGGGGACGATGGAACCGGGTGCCACCGAACCGGCATTGCCGAAGGAAGTGCCTTCTCCCGGCGCCTGACGGTCAATCACCGTCACCCGATGCCCTTCACGCTGCAGATAGATCGCGGACACGATACCGACGATGCCTGCTCCAACGACAGTGACTTCTTTCAATTTGAAATTACCCTGTGATGTTCGGCATGCATGGCTGTCAATGCTACAACACTGTTGCCGCCGCCCTCAAACTGATCACTTTCCCCACAATGCGCCGATCCTGACTTGACCAGCATATCGGTTCGCGGAAGGCCGCCAGTCCTGGCTAAGCAGTCCGTTGTTCCTAGCCAGCTTTCAACCGGGACTGGTGGTCAATTCGAGGCTGGCGTCAACACTCGCGGGTAGAAACAACGGTATTCGGTTTGTTACCAACGTGTTGACGCTGCATTCGGTGAAGCGTCGCGCCTGAACGGGTAGAGGTCGTTGGAGCCTTCCCTTACCACTGTTGGCGCAGACTTTTCCGATCCACTGCGGATATCGCAGTAGCCAATCACCGAGGCGGGTAATAACTAACGACCTGCCCGTGCGGGGCAAGCCGCCTCAACCCAATTTGGTTTCCAGCGCCATGGCTTGACTCTCGAAATCCCCTGGCCGGCGCTTGCTGAAAGTCTGCAGGTTCGCGAGCTTCCAGCGAAGCGCGGGCAAATCGGCGGCGTGCGGACATTGCAGCAGGCTCCAGTCGGGCTGCGCGCGCGCAAGGCCGATCAGGAATTGACGCTGCCTGCCGGTCAACCGTTGCGGCAGTTCCGCGCGCACTCGCGCGCGCGTTTCCAGCAGCGTCTCAAGGCTGACCGGATCCGCGGTCATGCCGACGAAGGTGCTTCGGTATTCGTCAGCGATGTCTTTGTCGTTGCCGAACAGGACCTCATGCGTCGGCCGGTTGTGACCGGCCAGGTAGGTGACGAAGCACTCCACCGTCGCGTCGGACAATCCGTCTGAGGCGAACATCTGCCACGCGTCGAACAGATCGCGGGGATGTTGCCGGTCCATCGCGGCCACGAGTTTGCTGCCGTAGAGTTCGGCCATGGCAAGGACGGGCAGTTCGAGTTCGGCGCCGAACATTTCGGCCGTCCTCGGCGTCAGGCGGCGCCGCTCGACCGGCAGAACGGTTCCGCGGAAAACCGCATTGACTTCGACCTTCACCTGATTGTCGTCGCGCTCGATCAGCGGTTTGGTATCGCCGAGATCCTTGCTCGCCACCTTGCGTGTGCGCATGCCGCGTTTGGCGAGCCGCCCGGCGATGGCTTCGATTTCGTCCGCGATGGCCGCCAGCGCTTGCTCGCGCGGGACTTGCCATGGCATGTAGACGACGTCGATGTCGACTGACAGGCGCGGCATGTCGCGCACAAAAAGGTTGATGGCGGTGCCGCCCTTCATCGCGAAGATGTCGTTGGCGAAGACTTCAGGCGCGGCGGCCAGCAGCAGGCGCACGGCATCAGCATAGACTTTATCCATACGGCTTCAGGCTCAGCAAGGTGCCGTCTTTCAGGCGGGTCATCCAGCGCTTGTCGCTGCCGACCGGCAGGGTGTACTGCTGCTGGAGGGCGGCAACGTCCACCACCTTTGTCTCGCGTGCCCAGGTCAGGAAGAGCCGCACCGTCTTGACGCTGGTGCAACAGGCAAGCAGGCGGCCGAGCATCTCCTTACGCGGATGGCTCAGGCCCTCGAACAGGTTGCGCGCTTCTTCCAAGCCCTGACGGGTGCCCACGTCGTACAGCAACTCGAGCAGCGCGCGCTCGGGCACCGACACGCGCAATCCGTCGGTCACGCCGGGTGGCGTGGCCAGGGTCTTTGCGGGCAACGCCTCGTCCGGCCAATCGAACAGCCGGGCCGACACGTAACGCGCGGGAAAGCGCGTGGTGAACCATGCCGGCAGCGCGAAGCGCGCATCGCCCCAGAGCACCCACTGCTCGCGCGTGGCCAGATTGTGGCGCACGCCATGCAAGGCGAGCGCGCTCTTGCCTGCCACGTGCAGGCCGGCGACGCGGGTCTGAAGAAACTTTATCGTCCCGTGCGCGCTCAGTTCGTCGGCAGGAAAGGCGTACACGCCCTGCGCCAGCCGCACCAGCCAACCTGTCGCGGCGTAGTGGGCCGCAAGCTTCGAGGAGACGCCCAGGCGCGCGAGCGCACCCACGTTGAATGGCGCCCCGCGTGGAATGCTGGTCTGGAGCTGCTTGATTAGAGAATGCTTGGGATTTCCCATTATTTTAGAATATTACATCGTATTCTAATCACATGCAGGGGTAGTGATTAGATAAAGATTAATTATTCGTATTTTATTGTAATTTTATAACTATATCTAATCATCAGTGGCGGCTACCAGGCAATCGCTCCCGTTGTGTCGCAAAAACTGGCATTCGCGACAAAATGCTTTATTACGCGACATATAAACCATTATACTGTCGTAAAACTCAGAATCGCGACACAAAATGCCGAAACGCATTGATCAGCAAGAACTCGACAAGATCGCTGTTCTGCTGGCTCCCCACAAAACCGGGCTGGCCATCGCGGAACTTGAACAAGCCTGCAAGACCGAAGGCTTGGACTTCGACCGCCGGACGCTGCAGCGCCGTCTCCGCGAACTCGTCAAGGCCAACCGCGTACTCAGGCAGGGTGAAGGCCGTGCCAGCCGCTATCTGCTTGTCCCAATCACCGGCGACGTGCGCGTTGTCCTTGAACCACTCACGCTCATTGCGCACGGAGAAAGCTACGTCCCGTTGTCGCTGCAGGGAACGCAAGTCAGGGACCTCGTGCGCCGCCCGATTACCGATCGCAAGCCGATCGGCTACAACCGCAAATTCCTCGACGGCTACGAACCAAACCGTTCGGCATACCTGCCCGATTCGGTGCGCAGCCACTTGCATGCATCTGGCCGCTCGCCCGCAAGGGAACATCCCGCCGGCACGTATGCGCGCGATATTCTGAACCGTCTGATGATCGACCTTTCGTGGTCATCAAGCCGGCTTGAAGGCAACACCTACAGCCGCCTCGATACCCAGAATCTCATCGAATTCGGACACGCCGCGGATGGCAAGGATCAACGCGAGGCGCAGATGATCCTCAACCACAAGGCGGCCATCGAGATGCTCGTCGGCCACGCCGACGAGATCGGCTTCAACGCGTTCACCTTCTTCAATCTGCACGCCTTGTTGTCGGAAAACCTGCTGACGGACTCTGATGCTTCCGGGCGCCTGCGCACGACGGTCGTTGAAATCGGCGGCAGTGTCTTTTACCCATTGGCGGTTCCCCAGCAGATCGATGATTGCTTCCGGCTCATCCTCGACAAGGCGAACGCCATCCGCGATCCGTTCGAGCAGGCTTTCTTCGTGATGGCGCACATTCCCTATTTGCAGCCCTTTCTCGACGTCAATAAGCGCGTTTCGCGGCTGGGGGCCAACATCCCGCTCATCAAACACAACCTGTCGCCGCTCTCCTTCGTGGACGTGCCCGAGCAGGCTTACGTCGACGGGACCTTGGGCGTGTACGAATTCAATCGCATCGAACTACTGCGCGACGTTTTCGTCTGGGCTTACGAACGCTCATGTCAGCGCTACGTGGCGATCAAGGATTCGCTCCCCGAACCCGACCCGCTGCGCCTGAGAAACCGCGAAGCTCTTGTCGAGGTGGTAAGCCAGATCGTGCGCGGGGAAAGATCGATTGAGGCACCGCTTATCCGCGAACTCGCCGCGCCCCTCGTACCGCCTGCGGATCTGGACCAGTTTGTGGCGATGGCCTTCAACGATTTACATCACCTGCACGAAGGAAACGTTGCCCGCTATCGGCTGCGCCTGCTTGAATTCCAGGCATGGAAGAAATGCTTGCCTGGAGCATGACGACATTGTTGCCGCGCAGGGCATCCAGCTTATCGGCCCACTTCTGCAGCCAGTCTCGTGCCTCGGCGTCATAACGATGCCGGTCATAGATGGCGCTTACCGAGATATCGACGTGGTTTAGGATGCGGTCCTGCACGACGCGCGGGCAGCCGAGCCTCGCCAGGCCCGTGGCCGCCGTACGGCGCAAATCATGAACCGTCCACGCCACCTCAATTGGATCGGCCCGCTTTCCATCCTTGGTTTTCTTACGCGCCACGTATTGCGCGAGGCCAAGCGCTTTTTGCACGATATGCCGGCCGCCCATAGGTGAGGGAAAAACAAAGATGTCGTGCAACGCTTTGCGCGCCTTTAATAGCTCAACAGCCTGGCTTGGCAGCATTACGGCATGGGGTTCACCATTCTTGGTCTCGCGGATCGTCCAAACCGCGCGCTCAAGATCGATATCGCGCCAGAGCGCAGCGACCACTTCGCCCGAGCGGCAACCGGTGAACAGCACCAAGGTAAGCGCATCGCGCACGGTACGGCTGTAGGGGCTGTGTGGCAGCCACCGCATGAATGTCGCGAGCTCGGCATCGGTAAAAGCGCGCTTCCTGCGCACCTGGGGTGCGCCCTTGATACCCAGTGTCGGAAACACAAAATCATCGGGAATGCGCCCTTGTTCTGCAGCGTGGGCATAGGCGCAACGTATGCGGGAAAGAAGATACGTTCCTCCGCGGGGCGCTCGCTTCAACATCGGTCGGATGACTTCGTCCTGCAGTTCACGTCTTGTCAATGCGGTTGCGGCGCGATCGCCCAGCTTGGGAAGCAGATCACGGCGTAACAGCCGTGCACCCTCGGCACCTCTCTTCTGCGCATCCAGTTTCTCTGCAACGAAATCCTCTACGAGTTTCTCCACCGTATAACTCGCCAGTTTCTCGGCTTCACGCTGCCGCCGCGCTTCTGTGCGTGCCTGCTGTTTCTGCAGTTGCGGATCGACACCTCTTTCCCGTTCAAGTTTGAGCCTCCCTAATGCCTTACGGGCTTCCGCCAGGGTCATGGGACCAAACTCCCCAAGCTTGATCTCCCGTAGCGCGCCATCGCGCGCCCGATAGCGGTGGAAAAACACGCGGGCGGCATTTGTGCGGCGTATACGTAAACCCGGGTAATCGGGATCACCACACTCGTCACCCGACCGCATGTCGGCGATAATCCGAGGAGTCAGTATTGGTGGTGGTTTTCTCATGTCGATTTGATCGTAGACCTATACCGCCACCTACACCAAACAGCCTGGCAAGACTGGACGAGAATGGTCGAGTCTGGACACGAAGCGCCGCACAAAAATCAGATAAATCCTCATAAAAATAGATAGTTACAGTCAGTTTTTCTCAGGATGACAAGAACTTGAACGACCCCGCATTTAGCAAACATACCCCGATGATGCAGCAGTACCTCCGCATCAAATCAGAGCACCCGGATCAGCTGGTGTTCTACCGCATGGGTGATTTCTACGAGCTGTTTTTCGACGATGCCGAGCGCGCCGCACGACTGCTCGACATCACCCTGACGACCCGCGGCGAATCCGCGGGCACCCCAATCAAGATGGCCGGCGTGCCCTTCCATGCGCTGGATCCGTATCTGGCCAAACTGGTAAAGCTTGGCGAGTCCGTCGCGATCTGCGAACAGATCGGTGACCCCGCCACGTCCAAGGGCCCCGTCGAGCGCAAGGTGATGCGCATCGTCACGCCGGGCACGCTGACCGAATCGGCGCTGCTCGACGAAAAAAGCGAAAACCTGCTGCTCGCCGTGCACCGCAGCGGCAACCTGCTGGGGCTGGCCTGGCTGTCGCTGGCTTCCGGACGGTTCTGCGTAATGGAAACCGCGCCGACGAATTTTGCTGCCGAGATCGAACGCCTGCGCCCCGCCGAAATCCTGATCGCCGAGGGCGCAACGCCGGACATGGTGGATGACGGCACTGCAGTCCGTCGCCTGCCGCCGTGGCGTTTTGATACCGATACCGCACGCCGTACCTTGTGCGCGCAGTTTGAAACCCACGACCTGAGCGGCTTTGGGGCGCAAACGCTGGACGTTGCAGTGGCCGCCGCAGGCGCCTTGCTCGACTATGCCAAATCCACGCAGGGATCAGCCATTGCCCATGTCCGCGCGCTGACCGTGGAAACCGAGCGCGCGTACCTGCGCATGGATCCGGCGACACGGCGCAACCTCGAGTTGACCGAAACCATCCGTGGCGAACCGGCGCCGACGCTGCTGTCACTGCTCGATACCTGTGCCACCGGCATGGGCAGCCGCCGCCTGCGCCATGCGCTGCACCACCCGCTGACCGATCGTGCGCTGGTGCAGTCGCTGCATCAGGCTGTTGCCGAACTGATCAATAACGAACGCCATGCCACTCTGCGCGGCGCGTTAAAGCAATTTTCCGATGTGGAGCGCATCGCGGCCCGGGTTGCACTCGCCACTGCACGACCGCGCGATCTGTCCGGGCTGCGTGGTTCGCTGCAAAGACTGCCGGAGCTGGTGCAGGCATTAAACGATACGGGCACCACCCGCCTGCGCGCACTGGCCGCCGACCTCGCCCCGCAGCATGAACTGGCGGCCCTGCTGATAGCAGCCGTCAAATCCGAGCCGTCCTCGGTGATCCGCGAAGGCGGCGTCATCGCCGACGGCTACGACGCTGATCTCGATGAACTGCGCGGCATTCAGGACAACTGCGGCGCATTCCTCGCCGAACTCGAAATCCGCGAACGCACGCGCACCGGCATCAGTACGCTGAAAGTGGAATTCAACCGTGTGCACGGCTTTTACATCGAAGTCACGCGCGCGCAGTCGGAAAAAGTCCCGGACGATTACCGCCGCCGACAGACACTCAAGAATGCCGAGCGTTACATCACGCCGGAACTGAAGACCTTTGAAGACAAGGCGCTGTCGGCGCAGGACCGCGCGCTGGCGCGGGAAAAACTGCTCTACGACCAGTTGCTGGTAAAGCTGGCTCCCCACGTGCCGGCTCTGCAGCGCGTCGCGGCAGCGCTGGCCGAACTCGACATGCTGGCGACCTTCGCTGAACGCGCGGCGGCACTCAGCTGGTCCGCGCCGGAATTCACTGACGAGCCGGTGATCGACATTACTGCTGGCCGCCACCCGGTGGTCGAAGCGCAGGCCAGCCCCTTCATTGCCAACGATGCACGGCTGGCGGCCGCACGACGCATGCTGCTGATCACCGGCCCGAACATGGGTGGTAAATCAACTTACATGCGGCAGACCGCACTGATCGCCCTGCTCGCGCATTGCGGATCGTTCGTGCCGGCGACGCGCGCACGGCTGGGGCCGCTGGACCGCATCTTCACCCGCATTGGCGCTGCCGACGACCTGGCTGGCGGCCGTTCGACCTTCATGGTCGAGATGACCGAAGCCGCGTACATCCTGCATCACGCCACGCCGCAGAGTCTCGTGCTGATGGATGAAATCGGCCGCGGCACCTCAACCTACGACGGCCTCGCGCTGGCCTGGGCGATTGCGCGCCACTTGATTGAGCGTAATGCCTGTTACACGCTGTTTGCCACGCATTATTTCGAGCTGACGCAGCTCGCGGTGGAATTCAAACAGGTGGCCAACGTGCATCTCGATGCCGTCGAACACAAGGATCGCATCGTGTTCCTGCACAGCGTCGAGGAAGGACCGGCGAGTCGCAGCTACGGTTTACAGGTGGCGCAACTCGCGGGCGTGCCCGGCGCAGTGATCCGCAGTGCAAAAAAACGTCTCGCCGATCTGGAAGCCGCGGCTGCAGCACAGGTAGCGCAGGGTGATTTGTTTGCCGGCTCTTCTGCTGCCAGCCATGAACCGGCGGCACCGGAGCCACATCCCGCAGTGGATATGCTGCGCGATTGCGATCCGGATGCACTGACGCCGCGTGATGCGCTGGATCTGCTCTACCGGCTGCGCGAACTGGCGCAGGGCGAGAAAAAACAGTAACTATTTGTTTTTATTAATATTTTTAATATTACACCGCAGTGCGCCTCAGCCCGCCCCCCCCCTCATTCCTCACTCCTCACTCCTCTCTCAACATTCAGCACTGGCATCAATGGTGGTGTCCATGCGCGCCGTGCACATGTCCGTGTTCCATTTCTTCACCGGTCGCCACGCGCACTGCGGTCACGGTGCCATTGAAATTCAGCGTCTGCCCGGCCAGCGGATGGTTGCCGTCGACCACCACCTTGTCCGCGGCAACATCGGTCACCGTGTACACCACCGTATGGCCGGACTCTTCACCACGGCCTTCGAACTGCATGCCGACGGCAACATCCGGCGGAAACTTGTCGCGCGCCTCAACCTGCACCAGCTTGGCATCGTATTCGCCGAAGGCATCATTTGGCACCAGCCGGACCTTGCAACTGTCACCCGCCAGTTTGCCGTCGAGCGCCTGCTCGACCAGCGGAAAAATGCCGTGGAACCCGCCGTGCAGATAGACAATCGGCGCCTCCGCCTTTTCGATCATGTTGCCCTGTGCATCGAGCAGTTCAAAAGTCAGGGTTACCACCGTGTTTTTTGCAATTTGCATCAACGTTCCTTGATTGGTTGCGGCGCTGGATTACCGCGGGCCCGCGCCGCACGGCGCCCGATGCCGGATTTTGTAAACAAAGCGCCCTGCGGTCAAGCACGGCGGATGGCGGTCAATTTATAATCCGTGGTGATGCCCAAACCCCTGCTCAATAAACTGACCCCGGCGCAATTCCTGCGCCGGCACTGGCAGAAAAAGCCGCTGCTCACCCGCGCCAGCCTGCCGCAGTTCGCACCTCTGGTGACGCGTCGCGACCTGCAGGAAATGGCCGGATCCGCGGATACCGAATCGCGACTGATCGCGCGTACGGGAGGACGCTGGCAGGTCAGCCACGGTCCGTTTACCCAGCGCGATTTTGCGAAATTGCCCGCCCGTAACTGGACGCTGCTGGTGCAGGGTGTGAATCATGTGCTGCCGGAAGTCTCGGCATTGCTGGCGCAGTTTGATTTCATCCCCTACGCCCGCCTCGACGACCTGATGGTCAGTTACGCACCACCCGGTGGCGGCGTCGGGCCGCATTTCGACAGCTACGATGTATTCCTGCTGCAGGGCGAAGGCCGCCGCCGCTGGCAGATCAGCAGTCAGCGCGATCTGGCACTGGTGCCTGATGCCCCATTGAAAATACTCAGCCGTTTCCGCGCCGGTCGCGAATGGACGCTGAAGGCTGGCGACATGCTCTACCTGCCGCCGCACTGCGCGCATGATGGCGTCGCGCTCGACGAGTGCATCACCTATTCAATCGGTTTTCGCGCGCCGTCGGCGCAGGATCTGTGCGGGCGTTTTCTCGAATTCATGCAGGACCGGCTGGACGCACCACAGCTCTACAGCGATCCGCAACTCAAACCCACCCGCCATCCCGCAAAAATCAACAGCCAGCTGACGCAGGGGCTGCTGCGCCTGCTCGACAATGTGCGCTGGAAGCGGGAAGACATGCTGCGTTTTCTCGGCGAAGATCTCAGCACACCGAAATCCCATGTGGTCTACGCCGCGCCGCGACGCGCGTTGTCGCTGCCGGCGTTTATCAAGACTGTCAGCAAGCAGGGACTGCGCCTCGCACCGCAATCGATACTGCTCTACGATGAAACCGCGTTTTACATCAATGGCGAACGCTGGGCCGTGCCTGCGCGCGCGCGGGCGCGCATCAGCCAGCTTGCCGACCGCCGCATGCTGCCGCCAACGGCGGCATCCTCAGCCGGCATGAATACGCTGTACGCCTGGTACCGCGCGGGTTACGCGGCACCCTGAACCGGACTCAGGAGCCCCCCATGGAACTGGCTGGCAACCTGCCCAATGCCGAGTACCGGCGCTTTGAGAGTTTCCGTGAATACGCCGAAATCGTCGACCGGACCATTCCGCTGACCCAGAGCATCATCCGCGTTTTTGACAAAACAGCGGGCCGCGCCTGGAACAGCACGACGCGCATCGAACTGCTCAGGCAGTTCCTGCTGGCCAATCGCGCCAACCGGCTGCTGATCCTGCTCCACGATACCGGGCCGCTGGCGACCGAATGCCCGCGCCTGGTCGCCCTGGCACAGTATTTCAGCCATGCCTGCGTCATCCGCGAAACCCTGCGCGCAGCGAAGCATGCTGCTGATCCGTTTGTCATTTTTGACGGCAGCCACTATGTGCACCGTTTCCATCACGACCACATGCGGGCGGCACAGGGTACGCACGATGCCGCCGGCTCCCAGCAGCTGATCGAGCGATTCAGCGAAATCCAGGACTGCTCCGGCCCGCCGCTGGCGGCAAACGTCACCGGACTGTGACGATCAGTCGCGGCGGCCTCTCTTTTGCCCCCCAAACACTGGTAGAATCCGCGCCGGCATGATGGCTGCTGCAAACTGCTGACACGGGGTTTTCGGCTGCACGGTGCCACCCAAATTTGGATTGAACCTCATTTACCCTCGAAGGATAGTCACAATCATGAATCGCTCCCTCCTTGTTGTTGCTCTGTTGGCTCTTGGCCTGACCGCCTGCGGCGAAAAACCTGCCCCGGCTCCGGCGCCTGCTCCTGCCCCGGCACCTGCTCCGGCTCCCGCCCCGGCCCCGGCACCCGCGCCGGAAGCGCCGAAAGCTGACGCTGCTGCTCCGGCTGCTGACGCCGCCAAAGGCGCTGCCGACGCTGCCCAAGGTGCTGCTGATGCCGCCAAAGGCGCTGCTGACGCTGCCAAAGGTGCTGCCGACGCTGCCAAAGACGCCGTCAAGAAGTAAGGCTTTACTGCAGCATGAAAAAGCCGGCCTGCGGGCCGGCTTTTTCATGACTGCTGCAATCGCAGATCAGGCCAGCATGCGCCAGTCGAAACCGTCCGCCTGCGACGCCACGCCAATCCAGTCCGGCGCACAGTTGAGCGCGCCCGCCAGCGCCGCGCAGGCCAGGTCCGGACGATTGTTCTTCTGCGACAGATGCGCCGCCACCACATGCTGCAGCGACTGCCGGTCGATGGCGGCGATGATCTGCGCGGCCTGGTTGTTATCGAGATGTCCGTAACGGCCGGCGATGCGGTTCTTCAGATATTCCGGGTAGCTGCTGCCCAGCAGCAGGTCGCGGTCGTGGTTGCATTCGATCACCAGCCCATCGAGGCCGGAGAGCATGGCTTCAATATGCGGCGTGGAAGCTCCGGCATCGGTCAGCACACCCAGCCGCGAAGCACCATCACCGAACACAAACTGTGTCGGTTCGCGCGCATCATGCGGCACCGGATAGGGAAGAATTTCGACATCACCCACCGCAAAAGGGGTGTGGCTGTCGATGATCACCACTTCAGGAAATACGCCGCCCGCGGCAGCCGTTGCCGCGTGAGTCCCATAAGTGAGATAAACCGGGATACCGAATTTGCGGGACACCCGCGCCACGCCGCCGACGTGGTCGTCATGCTCGTGGGTCACCAGGATGGCATCCAGCGCATCCGGCTCCAGTCCGAGCCGGGCCAGCCGGCGCACCGTTTCGGCAGCGCTGAAACCGCAGTCGAGCAGCACACGCGAGCGGCCGGCTTCGACCACCAGCGCATTGCCTTCGCTGCCGCTGCCTAATGAGGCGAACCGCATGGAGGCGAAACGCATGGAAGCGAAACGCATGGCGGCGAAACGCCTGAAGGCGAGACACCTGAGGGCAAGACACCTGAAGGCAAGACAGATGTAGGCAAAGCGCTGACCATGTTATGCCCGCAGGAAAAACGCGGCACCCCGGCGGTTTTACCCGTCAGACCAGTGCCGCTCACTTTAACTGGTCGTAGAGCAAAGCGAGGATACGATTTGCAGTGTCGGACTGCTCGCGGGTGCCATCCTTGTCGAGCACACGGACTTCGGCGCCAGCGCCCTCGCCCTGCACGAGGATGCGGTACTGCTCCTTGCTTTGTATTTTCGGACTGCTGCCCCAGAATTTCAGCTTCGACAACCAGCCTTTTTCCTCGGTGGTTTTCAGGTCGGCATCAGGATCGATATAACGCACGAAATAAAGTCCCTTCGAGCGATCCCGGTCCTCGACCGTGAATCCCACGCGGTCCAGCGCCAGGCCGACACGCCGCCAGGCACGGTCAAACTGGTCATTCAGCGAGAGCATGCTGCCGTCTGCCGCGCGGCTGAGTTTTGCCTGCGGCTCGACTTTGCCCGCAGCCACCTGGGTCTTGGCGCGCTCACCCTCGACACCGAAACGCACCATCATCCGGCGCAGCATTTCTGCTTCAAGATCGGGATCGGGTTTGCGCGGTTGCCAGCGCAACTGGTCTTTTCCCTCGGAGATGTAAACCTCTTCCATGCCGCGGTGGCTGACATAAATCTCGGTCGTGCCGGGCTGCGTGCCGCGCTCAAGACGGGTGCGGTATTTGTCGCGTTCGGAAGTGGAATACAAGCTGTCAAGCGCACGGCCGACAAAGCCGCGAATTCCGGTTTCCGGAATTTTTGCGCGGTTCTCGCTCCAGTCGGTTTCCATAACCCCGGCTTCAGGCGTCTCGACATTGACGACAAAACCGGTTTGCTGCCAGAACTCCTTGATCGTGGGCCAGATCTGCTCGGGTGTACCGGGCACCACCAGCCAGCGTTGTGTACCGGCGCGATCAATCCGTACGTTTTCAATGTTCGGCAGCACGGCCTGTGCCGAAGCCGCCTGCGGACGACTCGCCCGGTCTTTGTTGTAGTCGGAGTACGTCGCCGTGCCTTTGCCGGCACCGCTGTCCGGCACCGAAAACCGCTCATCGCCGCCGGGGCGCGCCAAATCCGGGGGAATTTCCAGACTGGGCAGCTTGGTCGACGATTTGTAGTCGATTTTTTTGGTGGGTAACTCCACCGAACTGCAGGCAGCCAGCGCCAATCCGGCGACGACTGCCGCAACTGCAACTGCGGGCTTAAGCCACTGCATGACGTTTGCCTTCCGTAACTTTTACTGCGCCGGCCTGCTGCATGGCCTCGCTCACCTGCTCATGATATTGCGGCGCCAGCGGCGTCAGCGGCAGACGGATACCGCCCCCCATCAGGCCCAGCTGCTGCACCGCCCATTTGACCGGTATCGGATTCGCTTCGCAGAACAGATGGCGATGCAATCCCAACAGGCGGTTATTCAATGTCACCGCCTGCGCCGCATCGCCGCCGAGGGCGGCCACGCACATCTCGTGCATCAGGCGCGGCGCGACGTTGGCCGTCACCGAAATTACACCGTCGCCGCCGAGCAGCATCAGCGCGATACCGGTGGCATCGTCGCCGCTGTAAACGCGGAATGATTTCGGCTTGCGGCGCAGCAGGTCAGTGCCGCGCTCCAGATTCCCGGTGGCGTCCTTGATACCGATAATGCCCGGCACTTCAGCAAGTCGCAGCGTGGTGTCATTGCTGAGATCGGCCACAGTGCGTCCCGGCACGTTGTAGAGAATCTGCGGAATGTCCACCGCCTCGGCGATTGCGCGGAAATGGCGGTAGAGCCCTTCCTGGGTCGGCTTGTTGTAATACGGCACTACCGACAGGCTCATGTCGGCACCGGCAGCTTTGGCGTATTGCGAGAGTTCGATGGCCTCGCGCGTGGAGTTGGCACCGGTACCGGCAACGACCGGCACCCGGCCCGCGACGTGTTTGACCGCGGTCTCGATCAGCAGTCGATGCTCGTCAACATCGACGGTTGGCGATTCACCAGTGGTCCCCACCACCACGATGCCATCGGTGCCTTCGGCAATGTGCCAGTCCAGCAGCGTACGGAATGCCGCGACATCCAGCGCACCATCGTCGGCCATCGGTGTGACGATGGCCACCATGCTGCCGCGAACCTCTGTTAAATCATTGATTTTCATCAGAATATATCAGCCGCCTCGAATAATCGAAGTATTGTACCCGAAGCCCGTGGTACAGCGATACCGGCTTGGGTCAGGCGCTGCGTCTTGGTGTTGTCATATTTGGGTCATAGACTCGCACAAAGGTTCAATAATCATTGAAACATCAATATTTTGAAGGGGCAGGCATGAAAGTCGGCATCAATGGCATGGGACGGATCGGTCGTTTGGCCTTGCGCGCAGCTCTGGGCGCCGCAGAGCGTCCCGAAGATGATCCGCGCGCCGGCAACCGCCTCGAAGTGATGCATCTCAACGAACTCAAGGGCGGCGCCCCGGCCACTGCGCATCTGCTGGCATTCGACAGTGTCCAGGGAAAATGGCGCGCGGACATCGCTACGGAAAATGAGCAAACCATACGCATCAATGACCGGCGTCTGTCGTTCAGCGCGCACGGCACCGCCGCTGAAATTCCCTGGGGCGATCTGGGCGTCGATGTCGTGCTTGAATGCACGGGCAAATTCATTACGCCTGAAACACTGGAAGGCCATCTGCGGCGCGGCGCCAAAAGGGTCATTGTGGCCGCGCCGGTAAAGCTTGGCGGGATACTGAATATCGTCGTCGGCATCAACCATGAGCGCTACAACCCGGCCAGGGATCGCATCGTCACTGCCGCTTCCTGCACCACCAACTGCCTGGCACCGGTGGTGAAAGTGGTACACGAAAACCTGGGTATCCGGCACGGGCAGATCACCACCATACACGACCCCACCAATACCAATCTGGTGGTGGATGCCCCGCACAAGGACTTGCGCCGCGCACGCAGCGCCATGCTGAGCCTCGCGCCAACGACGACCGGCAGCGCCACCGCGATTGCATTGATCTACCCCGAACTCAAGGGCAAGCTCAATGGCCACGCGGTCCGCGCTCCGGTGCTGAATGCCTCGCTAACCGACTGTGTGTTCGAACTGCAGCGCACCACATCGGCGGAAGAAGTCAATGCACTGTTTGCCGCGGCGGCCAAGGGTCCGCTGGCAGGCATACTCGGTTATGAAATCCGGCCGCTGGTCAGCGCTGACTACGCGCGCGATACCCGCAGCAGCATCATCGATGCGCTGTCGACCATGGTGACCGATGGCACCATGCTCAAGGTTTATGCGTGGTACGACAACGAAATGGCTTACGCCTGCCGCATGGTGGATCTCGCCTGCCACATGAACGAGGCCGGTATCTGAGATGCAGCACGCCGCGCGCAATTACACCATTGTCACCGCCGCATATTGGGGATTTACCCTTACTGACGGCGCTTTGCGCATGCTGGTGTTGCTGCACTTCTACCAGCTGGGCTACTCGCCATTCGCGCTGGCCTTCCTGTTTCTGCTCTACGAGGCCGCCGGCGTGGTTGCCAATCTGATCGGCGGCTGGCTGGCCACCCGCTTCGGCATTACAAAAATGCTGATGACCGGACTGGTCACCCAGATCAGCGGATTCACCCTGCTCTCGCAACTCAATCCTGAATGGACCGCCGCCATGTCCGTGGCCTGGGTGCTGGTGGCGCAGGGCATCTGCGGGGTGGCCAAGGATCTGACCAAAACCGCGAGCAAATCGGCGATCAAGATCACTGCAGCGCAGGTCGGGGAACAGGATCCGGGACAGTTGTTCAAATGGGTGGCCTGGTTCACCGGCAGCAAGAACGCGATGAAAGGTGTTGGTTTTTTCCTCGGTGGATTGATGCTGGAGACGCTGGGTTTCCAGTGGTCGTTATGGAGCATGGCGGGACTGCTGGCGCTGGTGCTGCTGGGGGTGGTGTTTTCGCTGCCGCCCATGCTGGGCAAAAGCAAAGCCTCGAAAACCGCCCGGGAACTGTTCGCCAAAAATCCAGGGATCAATGCGCTGGCGGCTGCGCGCATCGTTTTGTTTGGTGCACGTGATGTCTGGTTCGTGGTGGGCGTACCTGTCTTCCTCTACTCGGCGGGCTGGACATTCTCCATGGTCGCCGGCTTTCTCGCGGTGTGGACCATCGGTTACGGCCTTGTTCAAGCCCTCGCTCCGCAACTGGTACGCCGCAGCAACGATGGATTGAGCCACGAAGTGCCAGCTGCACGCGCATGGTCCGCGGCATTGATGCTCATTCCCGCTGCTCTGGCGATTGCGGTGCATATGGATGCGCCGCAATTGCAGTGGATCATCGTCGGCGGATTGGGAGTCTTTGGCTTTGTTTTTGCCGTGAACTCATCCGTGCACAGCTATCTGATCCTGGCCTATGCCGGGTCGGAGAAAGCGGCTGAGGATGTGGGCTTTTATTATGCCGCCAATGCCCTGGGGCGCTTCCTCGGCACCCTGCTCTCGGGATTGCTCTACCAGTGGGGCGGCCTGATCTGCACGCTGCTCGGTTCCGCGCTGATGTTGTTCATCTGCTGGCTGATCACCCTGAAGTTGCCCGAATCATTGTCGAATGCGCGAAAGGTGATGGCATGAACCACGGCCCTGACCTTGCCGCGGAAACCCGTGCCGTCAGGGCGCTGGCCGCCCTCGCCCAGACTTCGCGCCTGCGGGTATTTCGCCTGCTGGTTGGCGCAGGCCCCGACGGTTTGTGTCCGGGCCAGATTGCCGACGCACTGGCGGTTTCTGCGAATCTGCTGTCCTTTCATCTGAAAGAACTGCATGCCTGCGGCCTGGTCACGCAGGAGCGCGCAGGACGTTTCCTGCGCTACCG
>Ga0163147_10000472_pt1 | contig 63897 bp, 47 predicted proteins | sample OliLakLV19MP6G1_FD_148597 | JGI IMG/M metagenome (GOLD analysis project Ga0163147, IMG submission 148597) | Freshwater microbial mat bacterial communities from Lake Vanda, McMurdo Dry Valleys, Antarctica- Oligotrophic Lake LV.19.MP6.G1 | ecosystem: Environmental > Aquatic > Freshwater > Lake >... | reverse complement strand
GCCGCGTGATCGCTGCGGGCAATGCGGCGACCGCAGATGTGGTGGGCCGCCACACGCTGCTGCTGTGGGATGGCAGCCGTTTGTGGCAGAGCGGCAACTATCCAGACGTCCATGCGTCACCAGTGAGTCCCGGCCTGCACGTGCTCTCGAACGCCGCACTCGATGCGCCTTGGCCCAAGAGCCAGCGCGTGCAAGCGGCATTGGCCCGTTGGCTGCAAGTCGATGCCGCTCAGTCCGATCAAGCTAATGCCTATGAAGCCGATGCCGATCAAGTAGAGTCCGCGCCGGTCAGCCTTGAACCGCTGTTCGCCATTCTCGCGGACGCCACCCAAGCCGCAGACCCGGAACTGCCTTGCACCGGCATTCCCATCGAATGGGAGCGGCGTCTGTCATCGCCATTCATACACGGCAGTGACTACGGCACCCGTTGCAGCACCGTCATATTGATCAGCCACAGCGGCGAGTTGACGTTCGAAGAACGTCGCTTCGGACCGCAGGGCGTGGCCGCCGGAGCGACCCGATGGCGAGGCGGACGGTTGCGTGAGTAGAATTGGCTGAGGCTGCCTTCGGCACTCAGCGTCGAAGTCTTCAGGCTGCGCTTCCCTTTCGCTCAGGAGGTTTCGCATGTCACTCGGTGCTTTTTCGGTCAGCCTCGCGGTGAAAGACATCGCGATCTCCAAAGCGTTCTACGAGCAGCTTGGTTTCAACCTGATGGCGGGTGATCAAGCGCAGGGCTGGCTGATCATGGCTGACGGCGCGACCAAGATCGGCCTGTTCCAAGGCATGATCGCGGCCAACACCCTGACCTTCAATCCGGGCTGGACGCAGGAGTGCGAGGCGCTGCCCGCGTTTGAGGACGTACGTGCCATCCAGTCCCGATTGCAGGCGGCAGGTGTAGTCATGTCGGTCGCCTCCGACGTGAGTTCGACGGGTCCGGCGCATTGCGTGTTCAGCGATCCGGACGGCAACGTGATCATGTTTGATCAGCACGTGCCGAAGCCGGATTAACCTCGGCTCGGTTGTCGGCGATCTTGGAGGTGCAGACGGCGCGGGTCCCGCCTTCGTTGACGCAACGAGTGAGAGCCTCAGCCGCGTTGGCGCTGATGGTGTGGGTGCTTGGCTTGGTCGCCACAGGCTCGCTGTCGGCGCAAGCAACCGCTGGTTCACTGGCTGCCGCTGCCGCCGCACAAGTCGGTGTCACCACCGGCTATGACGGCAGCTATCGTCGGTTGGCCTATCCGGGCGGCGATGTGCCAGTTGAAACTGGCGTTTGTACCGATGTGCTGATCCGTGCGCTGCGTCGATTGGATATCGACTTGCAGGTGGCGGTGCATCTCGATATGCGCACCAATTTTCAGGAATACCCGAAAGCCTGGGGTCTGCAGCGCACCGACCGCAATATCGATCATCGGCGGGTGCCCAACCTGGAAACGTACTTTCAACGGCAAGGCTGGTCGGTCGACGCCAGCACCGAGTCGTTTGAGCCCGGCGACATCGTCAGCTGGCGATTGGAGTCCGGCTTGCCACACGTCGGCATCCTTTCGACCCAGCGCGTCGGCGATAGGCCGCTGGTGATTCACAACATCGGTGCCGGTGTGCAGGAGGAAGATGTGTTGCACGCTTGGCGCAAGGTGGGGCACTACCGGATTCCGGCCGCCAGATTACCTTGATGCGTCCATGGAGGGCAGCGCTCCTGCGGCGCTGCTTTTCGGGCCTGCGAAAAGACGCGCTAGCGATAGGTCGGACCTGCGACATGGCAAGAGCGGCCGCGCGGGAGCGCGGCGCTCCAGAGCGAGCCCTTCCTAACGTTGTGCGTAGCAGCGCGATCTTGCCAAGCGCGGCTCGCTACTCCACGTCCACCCGTCGCCGATTGTCGTTGGAGTCGCGGTCGATCAGGGTGTTGTAGGGATCGATACCGGCGTCGTACGGTTCGCCATCGACGACGATTTCAAGGGTGGTGGCTTCGCTGTTGATGGGGTGGCGTTGCAGATAGAGGACCGTCTCGTCGACCTCTTCGCCACCTTTCGGGCGGGCGAATATGCCGATCTGGAAACTGTCGTCGACGTTGAGCTTGGTTTCTTCGCCCTTGCCTGCGGCTTCCACCTTGCTGCTGTGCAGTTCAAGCGTGACCAGGTACTTGCCATCATCGCGCTTGACCGCTTTGGCAGATTTCACCCGGTTGTCGTGAAAGACGATCTTCTCGAACAGATCGGCGATCAGCGGGTGGTGCTTGGGGTCGGTGCCTTCGCGCAGGTAGGCAAGAAATTCGCGACTGGTGGTGTAGGGCGGTTGCTGATAGCCCTTGTCTTCAAGAAAGCGCTTCAGGACGGCATTGAGAGTTTCCTCGCCGATGGCTTCCTTCAGCGCATAAAAAACCAGCGAGCCCTTGCGGTAGTGGATGTACTGCTGATTCTCGACCAAGGCCAAGGGCAGTTCTTCGATCAGCTCGCCAGCGCGCGACTGCAGGTACAGATCCAGCTCGTACTTCAAGAAACGGCGCATCTGATGGCGGCCGTATTCCTTCTCCATCACCATCAGCGCCGAGTACTGCGACAGCGATTCGCTGAGCATGGTCGACCCTTGCACGTTGGCACCGATCACCTGATGCGCCCACCACTGATGCGCCACTTCGTGGGCGGTGACATAGAACACGTAGTCGATGTCCTCCTGTTTGCGCAGATCCGCCACAAAACCAATGGCTTCGGAATACGGCACCGTGTTGGCGAAGGCTTGCGCAAAACTTGAATAGCCGGGGAACTCGATGATCCGCAGCTGTTTGTGCTGGTAAGGCGTGAAATTGACGTTGTAGTAGTCGAACGACTTTTGCGCAGCTTCAATCATCCGATCAACGTTGAAGGCGTGTGTCGGGTGGTAATACACCTCGATGGGAATGCCCTTCCACTCGCCACGTTTGACCTCCCAACGTGCCGACAGCCATGCCGCGAAAGGCAGCATCGGCACGTCCATCTTGTAGTGGAAATAACGTCGCCCCTTCTCGGTCCATTCGCGCTGCAGATAGCCGGGAGCCAGCGCGATCTGGTCCTCGGAGGTCGATACGGTAGTTTCGAAATCGACCCAGTCAGCGTCTTGCCGCAGGTACGTGTTGGCGCGTGCGGCTTCGTCGTCAATCTTGGCCATGCGCGGAACGTCGCCGAGGTCGCGCTTGCGACGTTCGTTGCGGTCCTGCATTTCGCGACTTTCGTTGTAGCCAAGCACCGGCATCACGCCGTTGTTGAAAAAGGTACCGTTCTCGACCACCTGCGTCGGGCCGGCGTCGTTGCCGAAGCCGCGCGGGAAGTATTCGAGATCGAAGTCGAAGTTAAGCTCGGCTCCCGCTGCCAGTGGCGTGTTCAAGCGATAGCGCGCAACGCCCTGAATGGGATCGTCGAGTTCCACACTGTGCTCGCCAAAGCTCAGCGAGTGAGTGATCAGGCCACGCGGGATTTCTACGTGCAGCACGTCGATTGCCGCGTCGTGGTGATTGACCAGGCGATAGCTGCCGCGCATCCGCACGCGCCGCTCTGCCGGGTAGATATCGACGTCGCTGCGCATGGAGGTGATGCGCGGCTGTGGGTCGCCCTTGTACTGGCGGTACGCCCGCTCGTAATCGGCCTGGCGATCAAGCGCGTCATCCCCGGCCAGATACTCGTTGGTCGGCGGATCGGCCGCCAGCACCTTGGTGTTGTAGCGGACGTACATGCCGCTGCCGATAAACGTGGCAAGAAGAAGCGCCGCTGTGATGGCTTGGCCGATGCCGAAGCGGCGTCGCGCTTCCTTGATTCGCTCATTCAACACGCTGCGATTTCCGCGCACCCACATAAGCAGGGACGCCAACAGCAGCAGGCCAGCGAACGCGCCCCAGTACAGGCGAAACCAGAGGAAGCCTGGCAGGAAATGGCCAAACCCGTTCATGTCGGAATAGGGCACAGCTGGCGCACCAAACGGCCGATACAGGTTGTCGTCAAAATCGAGAATGCCCAGCGCGATCCGGCTGATGATGTAGACCACCATCAGCAGATAGCCGATGAACTTGTTGTTGCTGAGCACCTGCACGGCCAGCGCCAGCGCCGCCAGCATCACGAAGCCAGACGTATTGATCAGCATCTGCTGCAGGTAAAGCAGGGGCTGCAGATGGGTGTAACCCTTGCTCAGCTGGTAGCCCATCGTCACCACGATGCCGCTGGCGTAGAACAGCAGCACGACGGCGGTAAGCGCGACCAGCTTGGCCGCCAGCGGAATCCAGTCAGCGTTGGGAAATGCATCGGTGACTTCGGCGACGCGCATGCTGCGTTCGCGCCAAATCAGCTCGCCGGCATAAAAGGTGACAACGATCAACAGAAACAGGTTGAACGCGCCCGCAATTGATTGGCTCATGCGCGCCGTCGTCGGATACAGCTCGGTGCCGAAGATCTGACCCGTAAACATCAAACTGATGATGAGGATCATCATGCCGAAGCCGAGCATGACCAGCAGCGGTGCGCCGCGCAGCACGCCGCGGGTGTCGAACCACGCCTGATGCAGAAACTGCCGCCACTGCGCACCACTTCCGGTTTGCAGGGTGACCTGCGGAACCGTCGCAGGTGTTGGCGCAGCGAGGTCGATTGCCGTCGCTTTCGCTTTCCGACGCCTCAGCGTGAAGCCTTCGCGATCAGTACGAAACAGCCGATAGGCCAGCCACAATAGACCCGCTGCCACAGCGCTCCAGATCAGGCGATTGAGCAGCAGTACGCCGCCCAGGTCGGGCAATTGGGTGTTGCGTTCGACCGTCGACCAGTAGCGCGTCGCATTGATGATTGCTTGGCCGCCGAAAGGATCGAGCAGACCGCCAACCCAGCGCGCATCCAAATCGGCAGTCAGTGTCTCCATCACCGCGCTGAGCGCGAAAAACGCGATCACGCCGATGTACGTCGCCAGCATTGAACGCGTGGTCACCGCCAGGCAAAACAGCGCGGCGGCAATAAAAAACAGGTTGGGAATAACGATGACAAACAGCGACCACAAATAGGGCGCTGCGCTGTGCGGTCCCATCCTGGCCGCATCGACCCACGGCATGAAGTAGCCGACGAACATGCCAATGGCGACGGCGGCCATGACCACGCAGCAGGCGAACAGGCCGCCGCCAAAGCGCCCAAGCAGGTAGTCGCGTTTGTGCACGGGCGTCGTGAAAAAAAGCTCCGCTGTGCGGTTGTCGAAATCGCGCAAGGCGGTGCCGGCGACAAAGATCGCCACCAGCAGCATCGACAGGCTGGAGAACCCGCTCAGTAGAGTGACGATGGTGGAGGGGGCATTGCGGTTGATGTTGCCTATACTGCCGCCCAGCTGCACGGCGTCGGAGCTTGACGCGCCGAATGCCAGCAGTGCGAAAACAACGGCGACGATCCAGAGCACCGGATTGCCGAGCTGCTGACGCAGCTCGAAGCTCAACATGGTTCTCAGCATGATGTTCTCCGTCTACGCCGCGAGCGCGGCAGGCGCAGCCGCGCGCAACTGACCGAAGTAGACATCTTCAAGATCCGGGGCGATGCCCTCAAAACCGGCCTCAGGCAGCGCATCGGCGAGCACATGAATGACGGTTTGTCCGCCCACCAGGCGCGTCGAAAGCACGTTCATGCGCTGCTGATAGTCGGCCAGCGCGCCCTTGGCGATGGTCTTGCGCCAGATGCGCCCATCAAGTGAGGCGATGGCTTCATGCGGCTCGCCGGCCAGCTTGACCTCGCCGCGGGCGATGATCGCCATGCGCGGGCAAAGATCGGTCACGTCTTCAACGATGTGCGTGGAAAGAATAACGACGACCTGCTCGCCGATTTCCGCCAGCAGATTCAAAAAGCGATTGCGCTCTTCCGGATCAAGGCCCGCCGTCGGCTCGTCGACAATGATCAGTTTGGGATTGCCGATCAGCGCCTGCGCAATGCCAAAACGCTGCCGCATGCCGCCGGAAAAACCGCCCAACTTGTGCCCGCGCACATCCCACAGGTTGACCTGCTTTAACAGACCCTCGACCACCTCGCGCCGTTCGCCCGCATTCACCACGCCTTTCAGCATCGCGAAGTGATCCAGCATCGTGTAAGCGGCTTCCTTCGGATAGACGCCAAACTCCTGCGGCAAGTAGCCCAAGGTGGCGCGCGCGGCTTGCTTGTCGTGAAGCAGATCCAGCTCACCCAGATGCGCACTGCCGCTGTCGGCGTCTTGCAGCGTGGCCAGCGTACGCATCAGCGTGGACTTGCCCGCCCCGTTCGGCCCGAGCAGCCCAAACATCCCGGTCGGAATGTCGAGGGTGACGTTTTTCAGGGCTTGCACGCCGTTGGCATAGGTCTTGGACAGATTACGGATGGCGAGCATGGCGGAGGCTCCGAAAGCGATTGCGAAGCGCGGAGCGTAACCGGGGGAAGCGGTTTTGGGGATGGGTGAATGGTAATGGGGGTGGCTGGAAGCGTGCTGCCGCCATTCTGCGGAAATCTCTTCGGGCTTCTCCCTTGGTTCTTTTGTTGTGTCGCCATGTGTTGTGTCGCCATGCGCTCGGCTCTGCGCCGCCAACGCTGACTCTCAAGAAGCTTGTCGGCGACGAGTTCGACCCGCTCGCTTGCCTGAACATCGCAGGCTTTTAGCGGCGGCGTGGCCACGTACACTCAGAATCGTGCGGCGATGGCAAGAAATCCTTCGCTGAGCGAAGAGGAAGGCAGATCTTGGTCGTCAAATGGCATCCGCGCGAGCCATTGAGGTTCGCCACGTTGGCGAAAGCCAAAAAAAGCCGGAGGACGGCCTTCAGGGGGTAACGAAATGGATCGTCAGCCAGATTGACGAAAATCCGGCCCTCACTCGAAATACAAATGCCAAGTCACTAAAAACAGCGGCAGAACCCCCGCCGCCAAGTTACAAATCCCGAATCCCGAATCCCGAATCCCTAACCCGTACACCCGGACGCCACGCACCCGCGATTGCTGGCGCTGGGTGAAGTCAGCAGCCAACGCATCCGCAGCGCCGAGCGGGCGAGGGCGGCAGCGGCCGCTTCGTCGACCGCTTTGGTGTTGATGGGTTCGACATCGCAAGCGGCGTTATCTGCGGTCTCGTCACCCACGACCTTCAAAAACCTGGCGGCCAATGGCACACCGTCAATTTCTGCGAGCACGCGTGCCGGCGCCAATTTCGGACTTTCGATAGGTTGGCCGAACGCAGCCAACACAAGCAAAGCGCAAGCGGTAAAGGTCAGCCGGGTCAAGGTGCGGACAAGCAGGGTACTCATGGTGGTGGTCCTGGGTTGGGAATTCATGGTTTGTAAGATGCAGAACCTATGCCACAAGGTTGCAGTCAATCGAATCAATAAGTTGAGAAGTTCTGCTCGCCATTGGCGGTGGCCGATTCCGATTTCGGCGTCCGCTGGCGGACATCGGGAGCAGTCCGGGACTCAATGCGCAGACCCGGCAGCCAATGATCGATGCGCATGCGACACTTGCTTGTCGACACGGGTGCTGCGGTTTGGTTCATCAATGGGTGCAGCTGTCGGGCCTTGTTGGATGCCGATGGCGCGACTTCTGTGACCTGCCGTTGTAAAGGCTGATCAGCGCGGCTGCAATTCGGTGGCTTTCCGAGGCGCGGCTGCTTACATTCACGCAAGCGGATGCGGAAAATTCGTTTATTCAAGCCGGGTTCGCTCAAGCCGGGTTCGTTGAAGCCGGTTTCGTTGAAGCCGGGTTCGTTCATACCGCTTTGTCCAATCCGATCTGCGAGTCGCAATTGCAGATCAGACAAGTACGCCACCGATTCTGACTTCGCCCTGGGGAGGGCACATGGCACTCAAGGAAGCGCGCGTTCCCGATATTGGTGATTACTCGGGTATCCCGGTGATCGAATTGCTGGTTGCCGTGGGCGATCACGTGAAGGCGGATCAGGGTCTGGTTTCGCTGGAGTCCGACAAGGCGACCATGGAAGTGCCGGCGCCGTTTGCCGGCATCATCAAAGAGCTGAAAGTAAAGCTCGGCGACCCGGTGTCGGAAGGCAGTGTGGTGGCGCTGATCGAGGTTGCCGAGGCGGGTGCGGATGCCGGTGCCAGTGCCGCGAAACCCGCGGAAGTCGCTGCGCCAGCCAAGGCAGCCCCGGAAGCTGCCAAGCCTGCGCCAGCGGCGGAGGTCGCCAAGCCTGCGCCCACAAAGCCTGCGCCAGCAGTGGCAGTCGCAGCGACAACGGCCAGTCCGGTGCCAGTCGCGACACCGCAGACGCCGCCAATCAGTTTTGGTGCCGACAGCGTCGATCCGGCCAAGGTCGCGTATGCGAGCCCTTCGGTGCGTATGTTCGCCCGCGAATTGGGCGTCGACTTGCTCAAAGTCAGTGGCAGTGCGCGCAGCGGCCGAATCGTCAAAGAAGACGTACAGGCTTTTGTGAAGGCCGCGCTGGCGGGTGGTGCAGGGCGTCCAGCCGCTGCCGCAGCGCCGGCCGCTGGCGGCGGATTGAATCTGCTGCCGTGGCCGAAGGTCGACTTCGCCAAGTTCGGCGAGATCGAAATCAAGCCGCTTTCGCGGATCAAGAAGATTTCCGGCGCGAATCTCGCTCGCAACTGGGCAATGATTCCCCATGTCACCCAGTTTGAGAGCGCCGACATCACCGAGATGGAAGCGTTTCGCAAACGCTTGGGCGAGGAAAACAAAGACCTCAAGCTGACCCCGCTGGTGTTCCAGATCAAGGCCGCGGTCGCCGCCTTGAAGCAGTTCCCCAGCTTCAACGCGTCGCTTGATGAGAGCGCGGAGAATCTGGTGCTCAAGCGTTTCTTCCACGTCGGCATTGCGGTGGATACGCCGGATGGTCTGATGGTGCCGGTGATCCGCAACTGCGATCAAAAGGGTCTGTTGCAGTTAGCCGCTGAGCTTGGCGAGATTTCCAAGAAGGCGCGCGACAAGAAGCTGGGGCCGGCGGACATGAGCGGCGGATGTTTTTCGATATCGAGCTTGGGCGGCATCGGCGGCACCAGCTTTACGCCGATCATCAACGCGCCGGAAGTGGCCATTCTCGGCGTATCCAAAGCATCGATCCAGCCGGTGTGGAACGGCAAAGAGTTTGCACCACGCCTGCTGCTTCCGCTGTCGCTGTCTTACGATCATCGGGTCATCGATGGCGCGGAGGCGGCGCGCTTTGCGCGCTACTTTGCCGATCAATTGGGCGACATCCGGCGACTGCTGCTGTAAGCGGTCAGCGGGTAATCTGACTGACTTCGCCGCCGTCATCGGCGCGCGTCCATCACTCGTTTAGGGCTGGCTCGATCAGGGCTGGTTCGTTCAGGGACTGAAAGCATGGCGACCATCGATTGCAACGTGCCGGACATCGGCGACTACAAGAACATTCCGGTTATCGAGCTGCTGGTAAAAGTCGGCGACAGCGTGGTCAAGGATCAGGGCCTGGTGACCTTGGAATCCGACAAGGCCACCCTGGAGGTGCCCAGCGCTGCTGCGGGTGTGGTGGTCGAGCTGAAGGTGAAGCTGGGGGATTTGTTGTCGGAAGGGAGTGTGGTGGCGGTGTTGGAGAGTGCGGCGAGCAGCGCGACGACTGCTGCTTCGCCCCCTTCTCCTTCGGATCAGCTTCCCTCCCCCCTCGGGAGAGGGGCCGGGGGTGAGGGGTCGCGCTTGCCAGAGACTCTTGCCTCGCCGGTGAGCAACGCTTCCGACAAGTCCGACCCCTCACCCCAACCCCTCTCCCCAGGGGAGAGGGGCTCAACTGCAGCCTCCCCCAGCTCCGGCCGCAAAGCCGACATCGAATGCCGGATGCTGGTGCTCGGAGCAGGTCCCGGTGGTTACACGGCGGCGTTTCGTAGCGCCGATCTGGGCATGGACACGGTGCTGGTCGAGCGCTATCCCAATCTCGGTGGGGTCTGCTTGAACGTCGGCTGCATCCCCTCCAAGGCGCTGCTGCACGCTGCCGCAGTGATCGATGAAGCCGCGCACGCCAAGGACTATGGCGTCAGTTTCGGTGCACCATCCATCAATCTTGACGCCCTGCGCGCGTACAAGGAAAAAGTGGTCGGCCAGCTCACCAAGGGCTTGGCCGGTATGGCTAAGCAGCGCAAGGTGCGTACCGTCACCGGCGTTGCCAAGTTCGTTTCCGCCAACGAGGTGGAAGTGAGTGCCGATGGCAAACAGACGCTGATCCGTTTCCAGAATTGCATCATCGCCGCCGGCTCGCAGCCGGTGAAATTGCCGGGCTTTCCTTGGGATGACCCGCGGGTCATGGACTCTACCGATGCGCTGATGCTGGCCGATATTCCCGCGTCGCTGCTGGTCGTCGGTGGCGGCATCATCGGCTTGGAAATGGCTACCGTGTATCGCGCGCTGGGCAGCCAGGTCACCGTCGTCGAGCTGCTGGATCAGTTGATGCCGGGCGCTGATCTGGATCTGGTCAAACCTTTGGCGGATCGTCTGAAAAAACTCGGTGTGGCGGTGCATCTGAAGGTCAAAGCGAGCTCGATCATTGCCGAGAAGCAAGGCATCAAAGTCAGTTTTGAGGGCGACAAACCGCCGGCCGTGGGACTGTTTGATCGCGTGCTGGTGTCGGTAGGTCGCACGCCCAATGGCGGCAAGCTGGATGCTGGCAAAGCCGGCGTCAATGTCTCAGATCGCGGCTTCATCGCCGTCGACAAGCAGATGCGCAGCAATGTGCCGCACATTTTTGCGATTGGTGATCTGGTCGGCCAGCCAATGCTGGCGCACAAGGCCACGCACGAAGGCAAGTTGGCAGCTGAAGTCGCGTTTGGTGAAGGTGAGTTTTATAAGAATCGGGAATGGGTGGCCCGGGTGATTCCGTCTGTCGCCTACACCGATCCAGAAATCGCCTGGGTGGGCGTCACCGAAAACGAAGCCAAGGCCAAGGGCATGCAGGTTGGCGTCGGCAAGTTTCCGTGGGCGGCATCGGGCCGAGCGATTGGCATCGGGCGTACCGAAGGCTTCACCAAGCTGATTTTCGATGAAGCGACCCATCGCATCATCGGTGGCGGCATCGTCGGCGTGCACGCCGGTGACTTGATCGCTGAAGTTGGGCTCGCCATTGAAATGGGCTGCGAAGTCGCCGACATCGGCCACACCATCCACCCACACCCGACCTTGAGCGAATCCGTAGGCATGGCGGCAGAAGTGTTCGATGGCACGATTACCGATCTCTATATTCCGAAGAAGAAGGGTTAGCGGGCGGCCGATGGCTCGCCAGTACCTCAATCGCGGTGCACAGCGAACCCTACCCATGAACCCAAGCCACAGGCTTCAGTCAAAGCGCGATTTTAGGAATGTGTTCGGCCCGAGGCATCGAAGGCCACCTTCAAACTGCCAGCGAGAGGAAGCCCCCTTCGGTACCTCGGGACAGGCTTTTATACCTCAGGCCGAACGGAATTTTTGAGACTCGCAATGCCCTTGAGTTCATGGGCAATACCCGGCGCGTTTTCGCGCAGTTTTCTCAGGCCGAACGGGTTGCCGGCTTGATCGCTGAACGCTACAAGAACTGAAGCAAGAACTCTGCACGCTCTCTGCACAGTCTTGACGGAAGGTCGTCGTCGTTGATCCGACTATGAGCCCGTCGCCATGCGTCCATTGCCTGCTTTCTATGCCTCGTTTGCCCTGTTGATCGTGCTGGCCTTGCCGGTGTTCGCGCAGGCGCCGCCGCCACCGCCGCCTTTGGCTGCTCTCGGCGCTCCGCCCATTCCCGCCGAGAATCCACAAACCGCCGCCAAGATCGCGCTGGGGCAGGCCTTGTTCTGGGATGAGCAACTCTCGGTCACCGGAACCATTGCTTGCGGCACCTGTCATGCGCCGACGGCGGGCGGTTCGGATCCACGGGTGTCGGTGGATATGGTCGATAGCACCCATCCGGGGCCGGATGGCGTCTTCGCGACAGCAGATGATGTGATTGGCGCGGCCGGTGTGCCCCTGCATGCGGCCGACGGCAGCTATCAGACATCCGCCAGTTTCGGCATGCGGCCGCAGGTCGGGAATCGGCAGTCGATCTCTGCCATCAACGCGGCGTACCCGCCGACCTTGTTCTGGGATGGCCGTGCGCGCAGCAACTTCATCGATCCAGACACCCAGCAGACGGTGATTGCCGCCGGCGGAGCGCTGGAAAACCAAGCCCTGGGGCCCTTGGTCAACAGCGCTGAAATGGCCCACGCCGGCGGCAGCTTGGCGGATATGCGCACTCGCATTGCTGCTATCGAGCCGCTGCGCTTGGCGGCGGCGGTGCCGGCGGCTCTGGCCAGTTGGATCAATGGGAGACGGTATCCGGCATTGTTCGCCGAAGTGTTTGGCAGCGAGACCATCACTTCAGCGCGAATCGCGATGGCGATTGCCAGTTACGAGCGTTCGCTGATCGCCAACCAGACCCCGCATGACGCCGAACAATCCGGCACGCCCTCTCTCACGCCACTCGAGCGCCAAGGTCGTACCGCCTACAACCAGGCCGGCTGCCAACGTTGTCATGGCGGTGCGCTGCTTAGCGACAACAACTTTCATTTCACCGGCGTGCGCCCGCAGGCCGCCGATCCCGGTCGTTTTGCGGTGACCGGTCTCAACCCGGATCGTGGTCGCATGCGCACGCCCGGCTTGCGCAACATCGAGTTGACCGCGCCCTACATGGCTGATGGCAGCATCGCGACGCTGGAAGCAGTGATTGCGTTCTATGAGCGTGGCGGCGATTTCACCGCGCCCAACCTGGCCCCGCAGATGACGCCCTTCGTGCTCACGCCAGCACAACGTACTGCCTTGGTTGCCTTCTTGCGGCGGCCGTTGACTGACCTGCGGCTGCTCAGCCAATCCGGTCCGTTTGCGCGACCGACGTTGTACAGCGAGTCTGCCGCCGTTCCGCAGCCGATGGGTGTTGGCGTTGCGGGTCAGGCGGGAGTGATTCCGCGCCTGCTCGCGATCGAGCCGCCAATGGCCGGGGCCAGCAACTTCACCATCGCCATCGAGGGTGCCGCTGCGGGTGCCGCGGCGCGAGCGATTCTTGATCTTAATGAGCCCGCCAACGCGAATGTGGCGGGCGTCAGTGTGCAGACCTTTACCGTCTCGGCGCAGGGCGATGCGTCTCTGCACATGCAGCTGCCGAGTGCGCCCTTGGCCAGCAACATCGACCTGTACCTGCGCGTGTTTATCGCCGATGCTGCCGCCGCAGGCGGCTTCAGCGCCACTCCGAGCGTGCGCTTCCGCCTGTTGGGTGGTGAGTCCGATGTGTTTGTGAATGGGTTTGAGCAGTGAGCAGTTGAGCCGGTCGCGCGACCGGAACGTAGCCGGATGCAGCGCCCACGGAATCAAGCCACCAGACATCCGCGCTGCTCAGCTATGTCAATCTCGGCTGTCATTCCTGCGTTGAACTCCAGAAAGTCGGCTTCGATGCCATCGCTGAAGATCACTCCATAGCCGGCCATCTGCGAAACGATGCGCAACGGGCGGCCGCGCTGGACTTTTCCAAACACCAGTTCGGTGCGCGATTGTCGGCTCGGAAAAGGCTCGCGCACGGTGAAGTACAGATGCTCGGCGTCCCATGCGAATCCGTGATCGCGTAGCTGCTCGAAATTTGCATCGCCCGACTCACCCGCAATTCCGCTGGCACCGGTCAACAAGCTACGGAACCAACCGGTCGAGCCCAGGCCAGTCGACACGATTACGCCACTCGATGAGTGCGCTTCGTGGCGGCCTTCCCAGGCAATCTCATAGCGCGCCGAGGTGTGCGTGCGGGGGCCGATGAACAGGTCGTTTACGCCTAACAGTTCTTGCCCGTCACTCAAGCGCACCCGCGCGAAGGTGACTCCGCGCTGCGTGCAATGGCCGGCGAGCAGCTCGGGCAACAACCCGGCCAGAGTATCGGCGGTGTAGGGCAACAACATGCCATCCCAACGCGCGGGGTCAGGGTTGACGCCGATGACCGGCTGACCGCGCAAATACTTCAGAGTGTTGGCGACCAGGCCGTCTTGGCCAAGTACGACCACGATGGCATCGGGTGGGAACAGGAAATTGGGCAGGAAGCTGCGATCCAAACGCTGCACGCGGGCATACACGGACAAGGCCGCATCGGCTGTCTTCAACGCCTGTTGATAGGTGCGGTGTTCGGCTTCGTAATCTGCAAAATCCGCGCCCAGATGCTGGATGTAGAAGCGCGCCTGCTCGATGGTGTTGAAGCGCGTGATCAGATCGTCCAGGCGCGAGTGGCGGGTGACGAGGACGATGCGCGGGGCCACCCGCTCAGCCCTTGGTCTTGTTCGCCGAGGATTGACCGGCACGGGTCAGGCTTTGCAGCAAATCAGGCGAGATATTCAACTCGCCGATGCGGCTGGCGTTCTCCGCCAATCCCTGGAAAGCCAGCGCGATGAGTGTGCTCGGCTCAGCGCCGCTCATGGTCAGCGCCTGCAGCACGCGCGGCTCGACGCCGGCCACGGCGGCCATCAAGCCGCGCACGGCGTCGGCTTTGGCTTCGGCCTCTTTGCGGGTGTTGCCAAGACGCAGATCAACCAAGGCGATATTGGCGTCTTCCAGCGAAATTCGGCCAGCCATTTCCTGGGCTTCGATCTGCTGGCGCTTTTCCAACACCGCGCGCTCGGCGTCCAGTTGTGCTTCGCGAATCTGCCGTTTCTTGGCTTCCACCGCGATCTCGGTTTCCAACTCGTTCTGCTTGATCGCGCGCTCTTGTTCGATGGCCGAATTGCGTCGGCTGTAAGTCGCATCGTCGGCGCGTTTCAGGATTTGCTCGCGTACTTCGGCTTCCAGCGCGCGTCCAGTTTCTGGCGTCGGCTTAATCGCCAGGATGGCGATGTCGACCAAGCCGACGCCCAGCTCGCTGAGCGATTCGGCGCCACGCAAACGCTCGCGCACCGCCGCCTCGATGCGGTCACCTTGGGTCAGCAGCGCTTGCAGACTCGATGCCTGCAACAAGCTGCGCAGTTGTACTTGCACCGCGTTGAGCAAGCGATTGCTCAGCTTCAACGGATCTTCCGAGGCATAGCTGACGCCGTCCGCCGCAAGCGTAAAGTCCATGCGCTGCGCCAGCGTTTCCGGATTGAGCACACGAAAGGTCGCTTGACCTTGCACGCTGACTTCCTGGAAGTCCTGGCTCACCTCGCGAAAGGCGAATGGCGCGTCTTGGTGCGCCAAAGGGATCGACACCAAAGACGTGCTCGGCGCGAAATAGAAAAATGCCAAGCCGCTGCCTTGCCGGCGCACACGACCACCACGCATCTCGATCAAGTGGGTGCTCGGCGAACTCTTGATATAGCGAAAGCCCAGCATTGGCGTGCTCCTGCGACGCAAGCGCAACTGCGCTCATTGCCACGAAGTTTGCCTGCAATGCGGACTGATTGAAGAACTTTTCTCCCAGCGCGACCAACAAGCCAAACACGCACACACCCAGCCATCGGACTTTGCGCGCTATGAGCGCCGTCCTCGTTGCTCGAAGCGATTGCGATTAAGCCGCCGAAATGATCGCGACAACGAGAACAGTGGAGCGCGGCATGGCATGAGTGCAAGCACGGGGTCCGGTTGACGTGTCCCACGGACTAAGATTGCAGGCTGCTCACAGCACGATTTGCGAGGAACCTCTGCATGCTCCTGCGACTGATTCCCAAAGTTTTCTATGCCGATATCCAGGTCGGGCTCGATCTGTTTGTCCGCTGCCTCGGCTTTCAGGTGCTGCATCAGGACGACTCCATTTCCGTGTTGGGAAGGGACGGCGCCAAGGTGTATCTAATGGAAAACGCCACGCTTGCGGCGCTGGATCGACCCGAGTTGGCGATCGAGACCGACAACATCGTGGAGATTTACAACGAAGTGAAAGCGCGAGCGCCCGAAGTGCTACACCCCAACTCCAGCACAGTCAGACTCAAGCCCTGGGGCGCGCAGGAGTTTGCGGTGCTTGATTCGACCACGCTGTGCGTGGTGTTTCGGCAGTGGTGAATTCGTGGTCTTGCGTTGGGCGCAAAAACCGAAGGGCGTTGCACCGCTTTTCAGGATTGCCGAGCTTGCTCGAAGCTCGACCCGAACCCACATTGTTGTCAGGTCAGATAGGCGGGGCATAAGCGGCGTTGCCACAGGTCCAGAGGTCGCCGGGCCTGCTCGCACCGCGCAGCACGCGCGCCGCACGCCGGGCATCCAAAACCGCTGTCACGGCGAAAAACGAAGGGCAGGTGGATCGCCTCGCCGTTGGGGTCGGAGCCCACAAATTACGCAGGCGCGAAGAGCGTGCGCCGCGTCTGCGATGTGCAAGCGGGGTTCATCCCCCCAGCCCAAGCTTGACTGGCCCGGCGGCTCTCAACCGCTGTGCCGCTAGGGAGGTGGAAGCACCCGCAAATCTTGTCGCAACGTCAATTGATCGTCACCACTTCGACAGAGGCTACAACCGGAGCACGCAATTCGATATCGAATTGTTTCGCACCCCAGCAGCGGAAGTAACTGGCGGCTAGCGTGGTGAGATCAGGCGTCGCGGAGACTGAGCCTGCTTGCGTAGTACGAGAGGCCGTCACTTCAAAGTGCATTGAGGCCGGGCAGCAGATTGGTCACCGCGATGATCGTGCTCTCCTTGCATTGGACGATGAGTCGTTGCTGGCTGCTCGGGGGTGCGAGTTGGCGATAGCGATTGATGGCGTACTCGGGGTCGACGCTGGGCGCTGAGCCACTGCTCGGGAACAGAATCGCCGTCGGTTCAAACCTAGTCCAGCCGTGAACCAGAGGCTGGCCTGCAAGCCCGAGTTGCTGCGCAGCCGCAACAGACATTGCCAGCAGATGACGCGTTGCTTGGCTGCCGAAGAGCTGGGGGCCTTGATTGGCCCCGCAGGCGTTGGCGACGGCGACGTTGGACGCAAGATGGAGGGCGGTTGCCAGTTCTCCGTGCAGCGCAATGTCTCGCGAGCAGAGATCGCCAACGGCTTCCTCCTGAAGGCCAATGGCCAGCCATGGTCGGATATAGCCGTCCTGCTCGACAGGTTGTGCTACGTCAAGAAACGCAGCACCGGGAATCGGTAGGCTGCCTTTCGAGAGCAGGCTGGTTCGCTGCGTCATAACGCCGATGTTGGCAACGATGGCCAGTAGGGCCAGTGACCAGAAGAAGGTGCTGCCAGCGCGCAGACCGAGCGCGCCACGCCAGCCGTGCACGCAAGCCCATGAAAACAGGGGGAGCAGGGCAAAAGCCACGTACACGGGCGTCTGTCGTCGCAGCGCAAAAATCAGCAGCAGTGCGAAAACGAACTGGCCGCAAACGATGAGCGTCAGTCTTGTCTGCTGAAACGCCGCGCCGACAGTTCCGATGCCGGCTACAACCAGCAGGCCAAACCAGACCAGCGACAGCCAATCGTTGAGCCCGGCTAGCTGCGGTAGAAGAATGCCGCTCACCAGCGTTGGTGTGCCCGTAATCAGGCCGTGCGCGCTTGCGCCTGACGCAGCCAGCCAGTTGCTCGTCTCTCCGCTGGAAAGATAGCGCTTAGTGGCGGCGATCTGCGGCCAGCCAGCCTGCGCTTCCGCGTACAGCATGGGCAACCATGGCAATGAGAACCCCAGCAAAGCGGCCACACCGATAGCGATTCGGGAGTTTGCTGTTCTGGCCTGCCACAACGCGGCAGCCAGCCAAGGCGACACGACGATTGCGCTGGGATGGGCGTGCATGGCCAAGGCAAGCATCAGCGAGGCCAGGGCCAATCGGCCCGCAGTTGGCAAACGAAAGGCCCTCCAGGACATCAGTATTGATGCGAGCACCGCAGTTTCTAGCAGCGATGTATGTGCCAAAACCATCGCTTCGACACTTCCCCAGCCTGGCATCGCGACCGCGCCGGCCAGCCCCAATCCACCCATCCGTCCTTAACAGCGCCTGCCGAGGAGGTAGGCGAGCGGAATCTTCAGCGATGCAGACACGCCTATCCAAAGCGAAACGGTGAAAAGTGAGCCGTTGAACAGCAGCGGAACGGCAAGCAGATAGAACCAGACTGGTCCTAGTTTCCAAGTGCCAAAGATGTCAGGTCCCACAAGCGGGAAAAACTCACCCTGCGCGATTAACCACGCGTTGGCCAGATCTCGCCCCGAGTCGATGACCAGCCCTGCCTGCGGAAAAATCGCGACCGCAAGGGCAAACAGCAACGCGGTCACCCACCACGCGGCTGGGAAATCAGCGGTGTTTGTCCTGTTCTGCGATGCGCTGGTTGGGAGATCTGTGGTCATGCAGTGAACCAAGGATCAGGCTAAGAATTGTTGCGGTCGCCATCATAGTTCCGTATGCGGGCTAGTCGGGGCGATGGAGCGCGGGCCAATCTATCGTGTGGGACGTCGCGCCTGGCGTGGTGAGTCGATGTTGGCGGGAGCAGCAAGCACAATGTCGATGCGATCAAGGTCGGCCTTTGCGACCACCTCCCATTCCACTGGCGAACCGCAGCCGTCGCATCGCCAAGCAGAAGTGGTTGCGGTCTCAAACAGCGGCAGTTGAAGCTGATCGTTGGCGCGCACTGACACGGTATGCGCTCCGTCATACGCCACGTACAGATGGCTGACAAATGTGGGTCACGATCAGGCTCGACAGCGCCGACCATCCCGGAAACGCCAAACCAACTGCCCACAGCAGGCCAAAGGTGGTGGAGTGCAAACGCCAGCCGCACAAGTAGGCGAAGAGGAACTTTGAGCCTGCAAGGCAACCAATAAAGAACAGCGTCGCAGGTATTGACCCGGTCAATCCCAGTGGGACTGCCAGCACGTAGAACCAGCCCGGTCCCAGATGAAACACGTTGTTTAAGACCGGCCCGCGCAGCGGCCAATCGCCGGAGTAAACGACTGCAGCCGCCTCATTGAGATGGCGCACGGTGTCAAGGATGACGGTCGCGAACGGGTAGGGGAGCGCGGCCGACAGCCAGAGGAGCGCGATCACGGTGACGACGCTGAAACGTGACGTGATCATCACCAAAACTTCATAAGTCCTGTGGGTCGAAGGCGCGCGAGGCGGCGTAAGTGCCGCCGATTGTGGGCAAGGCAACGCAAGCGAGGGAACAAGAGCGTAGTTGATGTCAACAAGAGATATTGGCTCGATCTGCACCACGATCTGTCCGCCGCCAGCAGGAAACAAGCCTTCGCGCACGACTTCGAGAGTGACTGAAGCGCCCATCTTCGCCAGCTGCGGCAAGAAGCAGCGCTGCAGGAAACACGTGCTGGGCGCGAGCATGTTGTGGGTGCCGCCGGTGATCGCGATGCGACTCGGGCCGTCTGCGCGCAGTAGCGGCGGCAGCACTGTTTGCAGGACCAGGCCGGCGCTACCGGCGCTGCCGATATCGATGTGATAGCTGCCCGCACTCAATGCGTGCGGCACGAAGTGCAGTTCGCTTGAACCGAGCGCAGCACCGCAGACGTCTGCCGCCGAGATCGCTTGCGCAGCCTTTACTGCGGCCAGATGCTGGCGCATCAAACCCGGCTTCGCGCGGCCGGCACGGATGCGGGTGATGCTCAGCGGCTGTCGCAACACAATGGCCAACGACAGCGCCGTGCGCAGTACTTGACCGCCGCCTTCGCCCACGCTGCCATCAATGTGTAAGGTGTTCATGGCAGCTGTGTCCGAAAGCCAAAAAAACGTTGTCCCGCGTAGCTGACCATGCTGGCGCTGTGCAGTCTCCTGAGTCGCCACAAACCCTGTGGGAGCGCCGCAAGGCGCGATGTTCTGGCTGGCAGAAGCGCATCGCGGCTTCCGCCGCTCCCACAAAAGTCGGAATGAGCGCCTTCCGCTATCCCTTGACGCAAACCACCTGGCGCAAGGTATGCACGATCTCGACCAGATCCGCTTGCGCCGCCATCACCTGATCGATGGATTTGTAAGCCGCTGGCGACTCATCCACCACTGCTGCATCCTTGCGGCATTCGACGTGTGCGGTCGCCTTGATGTGGTCATCCACACTGATCAACTGCTTGGCCTTGGTACGACTCATCACGCGCCCCGCGCCGTGCGAGCACGAGCAGAACGCCTCGGCATTGCCGAGTCCGCGAACGATGAAACTCTTCGCGCCCATGCTGCCTGGAATGATGCCGAGCTCACCCTGTTGAGCGCTGACCGCGCCCTTGCGGGTAACAAACAGGGACTCGCCGAAGTGGGTCTCTTTCTGCACATAGTTGTGATGGCAGTTGACCGCCTCACCATCGACCTTGAACGATTTCACGATCACCTTGGCCAGGGCCGCCAGCGTGTTTTTCATCATGATGGCGCGATTCTCGCGGGCAAAGCGCTGCGCCCAGCCGACCGCGAACACGTAGTGGTCAAAGTGCTTCGAGCCCTCGCTGAAGTAGGCCAGATCACGATGCGGCAAATTGGCGATGTGACCTTGCATGTCGCGTTGCGCCAACTCGATGAAATGGGTGCCGATGGCATTGCCGACTCCGCGCGAGCCCGAATGCAACATCACCCACACCCGCTGCGCTTCGTCGATGCACAACTCGATGAAGTGATTGCCGGTGCCCAGCGTGCCGAGGTGTTTCAGGTTGTTGGTGTTGCGCAGCCGCGGATGCAGTTCGCACAGACGCTGAAAGTCAGCGTCTAAGCCCGCCCACGCCGACTCCACTGATGTCGGCGCGTCATGCCACGCGCCGACATCGCGACCGCCACCGCGCGGCGGGGTGCGGCCATGCGGCACCGAGCGCTCAAACTCATGCCGCACTTTCAACAGCGAGTCCGGCAGATCGCTGGCGGTCAAGGTCGTCCGCGCCGCGATCATGCCGCAACCGATATCGACGCCGACCGCCGCCGGAATAATCGCGTGACGGGTCGGCACCACCGACCCCACCGTGGCACCGATGCCGACATGCACATCTGGCATCACTGCCACGTGCGGCCACACCACCGGCAAGCGCGCCAACTGCGACAACTGCCGACGCGCCTCGCCCTCGACCGGCACCCCGTGTGTCCACATCTTCACCGCCACGCCGCCGGTGGCGTGCATCTGCTCGAAACTCATGACCGTAATTCCTAATTCTCTATGCGTGTGATGCGGACGACGAAGAGTCGGAAAGTCCTAGCCGCCCGGCCGACCTAAGTCCGACAGGCTGCTAGCTAGGTTGATCTCTGCATGGCCATACCGTGGCCATACTGAATCACTGCATTGCCATATTGGATAGCTCTAATTGAACAGCTCCAATTGAACCGGCTCAGTTGAACCGGCTCAGTTGAACCGGCTCAATTGAAGCAGCCCAATTGAAGCAGCCCAATTGAAGCAGCCCAATTGAAGTAGCCCAATCGAACAGGCCCATCCGAAGCAGAATGATCAGTCCACACGCGTTCAGATCGTTGCAGCGCACCCCGGTCTTCACGATCGCGGTGATCCTCACCCTCGTCCTGGGCGTGGCTTCGGTCGGTTCCATGTTTGCCATCGTGCACGGGGTGCTGCTGGCTCCACTGCCGTACGGGAATCCGGATCGCCTGGTCAGTGTCGGTCTGCAGTCGGCGGAACTACGCCGAATGAGCCAGGCACCGGGTCTCTACTTCACCTACGAGCGGTTCGCGCGGCGGCTTGAGGGCGTCGGTTTGTATCGAACCGGCAGCACCAACATTAGGACGAGCGGTGACGGCGCTGCCGAGAGCGTCATCGCGACATGGGTGACCGCATCGATGGTGCCGCTGCTCCGGGTGCCGCCGTTGCTCGGTCGCTCATTTAACGCCGACGAGGAAATTCGCGGTGGACCCAACGCGGTGATCCTCAGCGAGTCCGAGTGGCGAACCCGTTTCGGCGCGGCGACCGATGTCATCGGCAAGACGCTGATCGTCAACGACGCGGCTCGCGAGATCGTCGGTGTCATGCCGGCGCGCTTCGCGTTCCCCACGGCGGCCACCCGTGTATGGCTTCCCGCTAAGCACACCGACAGCGCGACCGTGGGGGACTTCATCTACTCGGGCGTGGCGCGCCTCGCTCCTGGAGCGACGCCGGAGCAGGCGCAAACCGAGCTCGCCGACGTCTTGCCGCGAATGGCGGAGTTGTTCCCGCGCCTGCAGTCGGGCGCTTCGACGACGACCTGGCTTGATCAGGTGAAACCCTCGCCGGTTGTGCTGCCATTGCGCGACGAACTCACCGGCGGAATCGCGCAAACGCTATGGATGCTGGCCGCAGCGGCGGGACTTGTGCTGTTCGCCGCGTGGGCGAACGTGGCGAATCTCGTGCTGGTCCGCGCCGACGCCAGTCAGCACGATCTCGCGATCCGTAAAGCGCTGGGCGCCAGTCCGCTGCGCCTTGCAACCCATTTCCTCGGCGAATCGGTTCTGCTGGGCGCAACGGCCGGAGTCCTTGCGCTGCTCGTGGCGAACGCCGCGGTGAGGGCGCTGGTTGCGTTCGGGCCAACCGACATCCCTCGGCTCGCAGAGTTGGGAGTCGGGCTTACGACCACAGGCTTCATCGCGCTGGTTTCAATCGTAGGGGTGGTCATCTGTGCGGCAGTGCCGACACTTCGCGTTCGGCGAGGCAGCCTGTCGCGCGACCTGCATGACGGCGCGCGCGGGCAGTCGACGGGAAAGTCCCGGCAGCGCCTGCGGGCGACCATCACTGTGCTGCAGATCGCCGTGGCGCTCGTGGTCTCGGTCGGATCCGCGCTGCTGCTGCGCACCGCCCATCGCCTGTACGAAGTGCACCCCGGGTTCGATGCCAGCGAGGTGACGACCCTCCGAATCCTGCTGCCCAACGCGAGCTATAGCGGTTCAACCACGGTGGGGTTTTATGCGCGGTTGACCGAGCTGGTTGGCCAAGTGCCGTCTGTTCGCGCCGCCGGCCTGACACTGAAATTGCCGCTCGGTAGCGGCTGGACATTGCAGCAGACGTTTCAGAGTGAGGGGGAAGGAAGAACGCCACCACTGCCAGTCAATGTCGTCGGCAATGGGTACTTCGCGGCAATGAAGATTCCCTTGCTCGCGGGCCGCGACTTTCGGCCTCTTGAGGAAGAACAAAGCGCGGACATCATCATCAGTCAGCTTGCCGCCGCGACCCTCTTCGGCGACCCCAATGGTGTAGCGACGGTGGGCAAGCGGTTGACGCTTGCCCCCAGCGGTCCGACCTACACGATCATCGGCGTCGTCGGTGATGTGCGCAACGACGATTTGACCACCGCGCCCTCGGAATTGATCTATCGGCCACAGGTCGTGCCGGTCGACCCGAGCGTGGAGCCGGAGCCGCGCGCTTCGATGGTGCTGGTGGTGCGCACTAGCGGGCCTGCGGGCGCGGTCGTGCCGGCTATCAGGCAGATCGTGCGCGACCTCGACCCCGCTGTCCCCCTCTTCGAAGTCGAGACAATGAGCGATGTGGTTCGCGCGTCGACGGCGCGACTCTCATTCACGCTCACGCTGATGGCGGCCGCCGCCGTGATCACCTTGCTGCTTGGGGCAATCGGGCTTTACGGGCTAATGGCTTACATGGTTGCACTGCGGACCCGCGAGTTCGGCGTTCGCGTCGCGCTCGGTGCGGACCCGCGGCGGATCGCCCGCCTAGTCGTAGCGCGCGGGCTGGCGCTCACCGCATGCGGTGTCGCCCTCGGCTTCGTCCTGTACGCGATCGCGGCACCGTTCCTGCAAGCGTTTCTTTATGGCGTCACGGTGACCGATCCGGTGACGCTCGCTGCGGCGACGCTGGTACTCGTCGCCATTGCGTCTCTCGCGAGCTGGCTCCCCGCGAGGCGCGCCGCCCGTGTCGATCCGGCGGAGGCGCTTCGAGCCGAGTAGGCCCGCGCACGTGGTGCGCCCGATCGCCAAGGGCAGTTGTTCCCGGCGAACCTCGAGCGCTCATCCATTGCGAGGCTGATCGGCTTCAACCTGTCCAACATGCTGCCCCGGGTTTCGCGAGATCCGCGGCCGGATTGGATTTCCCTTCCCGGACGATTCACGGCTCTGGCTCTACACTTCTAAGCTCCGGCAACCGATTGCAATGCCCATGTCCCGCTTCGTCCGCTTACTGGTGCTTGCTTTCGTCGTGACCGTCGCCGGTTGCAGCGCATTTCCGCAGGCGCGTCCTGGGATCACCTTTGCGGACGGGCTCTCCGCTGAGCAGCTGTTTGAGCAGTGCCTCGCGGCGCATGGTGGCGATATTCGCGAATACCCGGGCGACATCAATATCGCCACCGATGGACGTTGGTACTCGCTTATCCAGCGCATCCAGCCGGTGGTGAGTGATGCTGGTTTCCGCATTACCTCCGAAGAGCGGTTCCGACCCGGTGACGGCACCTATGCCATTCGCCACAGCGGTCCGAAAGGCTCCAAGCAGGTACTGAGAACCGCTTCCGGCATCAGCGTGCGTTACAACTCAGAGCCAGCAGTCGAGGACGAAAGGCGGCGAGCCACGGCCATGACCAATGACGCTTTCCAGCTGTTTCACTTCGGCCCGTCGTTCGTCAAGCATCGCGCCACGGCGATGACCCGCTTGCCCGACACCCGCGAGAACGGGCGCGAGTATCGTCGCATTCTGGCGACGTTGAGTCCGGGTTTTGGTGAGTCCAGCTCTGACCAGGTGGTGCTCTGGATCGATAGCGTGTCATCGCGCCTGTTTCGGGTCCACCTGACTCTGGAAGGATTTGAAACCACCCTTGGCGCACATGTCGACACCACGTTTCTTGCTTATCATCAAGTCGGTCCTTACTTGCTGCCCTCTCGGTTTTCCGAGCGCGTGCGAGGACCGCTGAAGATCTTGGCGCACGAGTGGCACGTCACCGGAATGGATCTCGACCGCGGCTGGACCGACGCGGAAGTGAGCGGTCCTGACTTCACTGGTCGCGCCGCAGTGCCGGCGACTGCCTTGCCCTGAGTCTGCCGGACCGCAGGTGCACTGCCGGTTTTGCGCGAACACCACCCGCCATCAATCGGTATTGGGGCTACGTGGCATACACCGCCGCCGGCGACACAGGCCCGTGAGTCGATCCAGGCGCGGGGTGCAAGCGCTAAAGGCCGGGCTGCATGCGGCCGACCTAACGTTGATTCAGCGGGAAAGCAGCACCCCCCGAAGCATGAAAGTTAGGCAAAAATGCTTCCTGGGCGCTCCCCGACCCTCCCCGACCCTCCGCGAACATCGGAGGGAGCAAGCCAGAAGCCAAACTCGGAACCTGAACGACGTTCACGTTAAACCCGGACTTTTCATGGATCGCGCACGCCATCGTGCGCATTCATGACAAGTCCGACTTAAAAGTGTCATCCGAATTTTGACCTGTTGTCACGAACACGCACTACGGTTCCGGTTTTCCTTTTCTTGGAAGTCTCGCCGATATGCGTCAGATTCTTTTTTTCGTGATCGCTGCAGTCTTGCCTTTGAGCGTCCACGCGCAGCGTGCCGAACTGACCCGTATCGGTGGCTACAACACGAGCTTGGGTGCGGGTGCGGCCGAGATCGCGGCGTTTGATCCGAGCACCCGCCGCGTCTATCTGGTTAACGGGGGTTCCTCCACTTTTGACATTGTTGATTTGGCCAACCCGCTGGCGCCTACGTTGATCCGGCGGGTTGATGTCGCCCCGCAGGGAGGCGCGCCCAACTCGGTGGCGGTGCGCAATGGGGTGGTTGCCGTCGCGGTCGAAGGCGCGCCGCAAACCAATGGCCGGATCGTGTTTTACAACGGCAATGGTGATTTGCTCGCATCCGCCGCTGCCGGCCCGTTGCCGGATATGGTGGCCATTTCTGCGAACGGTCGTTGGGTGCTATCGGCCAACGAAGGCGAGCCGAATGCGGCCTACACCGTTGACCCGGAAGGCAGCATCACCATCGTGGATCTGCAAAACGGCCCGCTTGGCGCGCCCGCACGCACGGTTGGATTCACCGATTTCAACGTCGGTGGGCCGCGCGCGGGTGAGCTGCCGGCTGGCGTACGGGTGTTCGGCCCGAATGCGACCGTCGCGAAATCGTTTGAGCCCGAATACATCGTGATCTCAAGCGACTCGAGCACCGCCTGGGTCGCCATTCAGGAAGCCAATGCGCTGGCGGTGATTGATATTGCCGCGGCGCGGGTGACGCGCATCCTCGCACTCGGCAGCAAGGACCACGGTCTTCCGGGTAACGGGCTGGACGCCAGCGACCGCGATGGTGCCGCCAACGGCCCCGCCATCAATATTCGCAACTGGCCGGTGCGTGGCTTTTACATGCCCGACGCGATCGCCTTGGCCGAGATCAATGGCCGACCGCTGGTGCTGACCGCCAACGAGGGTGACTCACGCGATTACGCGGGTTTCTCGGAAGAAGCGCGAATCAGTACGATGAATCTGGACCCGGTTGCATTTCCGAATGCGACCGAACTGAAATTGAACGCCAATCTGGGCCGCCTGACCGCCACCCGCGCCCAGGGTGACAGTGATGGCGATGGCGATTTCGACCAGCTGTTCGTGTTCGGCGCTCGCTCTTTTTCGATCTTTGATGGTTCAAGCGGCGGTTTGGTCTACGACAGCAAAGACGAATTTGAACGCTTTACCGCGGCCGCCTTTCCCACACTGTTCAATGGCGAAGGCACCACCGCCACGTTCGATGGCCGCAGCGACAACAAAGGCCCAGAACCGGAAGGCGTGGTCACTGCAAACCTCGGTGGTCGGCAGTGGGGTTTCATCAGCAACGAACGCTTCGGTGGCATTTTCGTGTACGACCTGACCCAGCCGGAACGCGCGTTCCGGGTCGGCTTTGGGCCGTCAACCGCTCCGGATCGGGCACCCGAGGGCTTGGCCTATGTCGCGCCGGAGCACAACGCCAGCAACCGTCCGCTGCTTTTGATGGCCAACGAAGTCTCTGGCACGCTTGGCGTTTACCAGTTGAATGCTTGCACGGTCTCGTCGATCAGCATCGCGGTAAGCACGTTGCAGATCAACGGCTACTGCCCGGAAGGCTTGGACGTGGTGCTGCGGCGCGCTGGCGTGGTGAGCGTGGTGCGCAGCGGCCTGGCCGTTAATGGCACTGTGGTGGTTCCGATTGAGTCGCAGATCAACGACGTGTATTTCACTGCGCTTCCCGGCGAAACAACTGCGATCAACGGCCTCATCGGCGCGCCGCCAGCACTGATGATTCCTACGTTGAGCCCGTTTGCACTAGCGCTGCTCGCCGGTTTGCTGACGTTGCTCGGAGTGCGAATGCGCGTTCGCGGCTGAGCAACGATTTGCCTGCGCCGACAGGTGCAGGCCTTCGATGCCGATGGTGGGGCTGTAGCAGCCCGGCCGACCTAAGCCCGACTGGCTGCTAACGCAGATCATGCCGGGCTAGCATGCCGGGCTGTTCCTCCGTTTTGGGTAAGCGCGCATGGCCGAGCCGTTTAAGAACCTGATCAATTCCGCGCTGGTGGAGGCATGCGGCCTGCACCTGTGCCGCCGCTGGCCGGCGTTCGACCGCCCGGCGTTCGAGCGGCAGGCACTCGATGGCCTAGCGGGGTTGGAAATGAAGGCGCGCGCGATGCAGGTCGCGGATGCACTGGAAGCCACGCTGCCAGCGGATTTCGACCGCGCCGCCGGCATCATCGAAAGCGCCCTCGCGCCGGCCGCCAACGACGACCGCCTCGGCTTCCAGACCAGCGCCGATGGCCTGGCCGGGTGGATCGGCTGGCCTCTTGGAGAGTTCATCGCCCGCCGCGGGCTGGCCGATCCCGAGCGCGCGCTGTTGGCGCTGCATGCGCTCACCCAGCGCTTCACGGCCGAGTTCGCAATCCGGCCCTTCCTGGTGCAGCGCCTTGAGCCCACGCTCGCGGCGCTGGGCCTTTGGCAGTACGACCCCAGCCCGCACGTGCGCCGGCTAGTGAGCGAAGGCAGTCGTCCTCGACTGCCATGGGGCCTGCGCATCCAGCGTCTGGTCCGGGACCCGTCGCCGACGCTGCCACTGTTGCTCACGCTGCAGGACGACGCCAGCGAATACGTGCGGCGCAGCGTCGCCAACCACCTCAACGACATCGCCAAGGATCACCCGGCAGTCGTGGTGGAATGGCTGCAGGCGCACCTGCCCGACGCCACGCCCGAACGCCGCGCGCTCCTTCGCCACGCCAGCCGCACGCTGGTCAAGCAGGGCGATGCGCGCGTGCTCAAGGCCTGGGGCCTGGGCAACACGCTGCGCGGCAGCGTGGATTTTTTGCTCACGCCCGCGTCGGTGCGGATCGGCGGCAAGCTGCAGCTGGTCCTGGATCTCGCGTCCACGTCGGCGCAGCCGCAGGCGCTGGCGATTGATTACGTGGTGCACCACGTCAAGGCCAACGGCAGCACCTCGCCTAAAGTCTTCAAGGGCTGGAAATGCGTTCTGGGCGCTCACATTGGCTGCCGCCTACAGAAGTCGCATTCCCTAAAGCCCGTAACCACGCGCGTGCTTTACCCGGGCGTGCACCGGATAGATATCCAGGTGAATGGCAAATGCGTCGCCAGTGCGGCGTTCACCCTACATTCCTGATCGGCGCGCTGGAGAGCGGTGTGAGCGGGGCGCTGGCCGAGACGCGTCGTCTGGAAACTGCCAATGCAGTGCGCCCGCAATGTGCATCAGACGCGCGAAGAATGCGGCGTAGACTAGTGCTTCGAATCACCAGCGTAAAGGGCACAACGATGCGAAGTTCCGGTTCCGGCAAGGCTCCTACGCTTGTGGTTTGGGTAATCTCGTTGGTGCTGTATGTCGTGGCACTGTTATCGGCTTTCGGTGTCGTGCCCATTCCAGCGCAGATCGCAATGTGGTCCTGGATCGTGGGATTTGGGCTGCTTCTCGTCGCTTGCAGGGTGCGCGGTCTGTAGGGTTGTCGAAGAAGGGATCCAGCGGGTGGTCGCTGGCTGATCACGCGCGGCTACATCCAGTAGCACGTACGTTTCAACCGCAGCGTCCGAGCGGTGGGCGAGGGTAGCGCCCAGCATAAATACAACGACTTGCGTTTCCGCGCCGGCGTTTCCTGCTGCGCGTGTACGTTGGCCTAAGCGGCGCGAGGAAGTGCCTTCCTCGGAAGTTCATCGCTGCGCACGCTACCGCACAACGTTGGCGATGCGCGCCCTCTAGACTCGTCGCCTTCGTTTGATAGGCTGCCCTCATGTGTGGAATCGTTGCTATCAGCGCGCGGCGCGACGTTGCACTGGATCTCATCGCGGGACTGAAGTGAAGGCACTGGAGTACCGCGGCTACGACGCTGCCGGGCTCGCCATCTTCGGGCTTGCTGGGATTGAACGCCGGCGGGCCAAGGGCAAGGTGCGCGACCTCGAAACCCTGCATCACCACTCGCCGCTGGATGGCCACCGTGGCATCGCCCACACCCGCTGGGCAACTCACGGCGTGCCGAACGAACGCAACGCCCATCCGCACCATTCGGGCAACACCGTATCGGTGATGCACAACGGCATCATTGAGAACCACGCCGAGCTGCGCACCGAGCTTCAGGCCTAAGGCTTCGTGTTCGATTCCGATACCGATACCGAAGTGATCGCTCACCTCGTCGAGCTCTACCAGCGCGAAGACGACAACCTGCTGGCTGCCACCCAGCGAGCCTTGCCACGACTTCGCGGCACCTATGCCTTGGTGCTGATGTCCAGCCGCGAACCCGGGTGATTGGTCGGTACCCGTAGCGGCTCGCCGTTGGTGCTGGGATTGGGGGAAGCAGAGCACTATTTTGCTTCCGACATCTACGCCCTGCTGCGCCTGACCCGCCGCTTCATCTACTTGGCCGAGGGCGACGTGCTCGAGCTGCGTGACGCGAGCGCGCGCATCTTCGATGGCGGCGGTGTTGCGGTCGAGCGGCCGGTGCGGGTATCTGTGGTCAATCTCGACGCGGCCGAGCGCGGTACCTACCGGCAGCAAATGCTGAAGGAAATCTTTGAGCAACCGCAAGCGGTGGCCGACACGTTGGAGAGCCGCGTCGCTGACGACCGCGTGTCGCCCAATGTGTTCGGTGTCGGCGCTGACACCGTTCCTAGTTGCTGATCCGAAATTGTCCCTGACACCGTTCCTGCACCGTTCCTGCGCTCGCGGGATCTTCTGAGCCCCCCATCGACTGTTAGTGCGCGTTATCCGGCTGCTGTCGGCAGAGTGAAGGAGAACGTGGTGCCCACCTGCGGTGTACTGGTGGCCGTGAGCTGCCCACCCATGGCCTGCACCAGCCTGCGCGAGATGACGAGGCCGATGCCGGTGCCGGCGATAACGCCGCGGTCGTGGCCAAACCGGTTGAAGGGCTCAAAGAGGTGCGGCAAGTCGATTGGCGAGATGCCCACGCCGGTATCGGCCACCGCCACCTGCAGGTTGCCGTTGGCACCATCCAAGTGACGCGCGGTGACCACGATGCTGCCGCCTTCGACGTTGTACTTCACCGCATTGCTGAGCAGATTCAGCAGCACCTGGCGCAGCCGTTTGGGGTCAGCCACCAAAGGCCGTTCGACCAAAGCACTGTCGACATCGACTGTCACCTGCAGCGCACGCGCAGCGACGGTGGCGTCCAGCATGCGCAGCACGTCGGCCAACAGAGACGTGAAGTCGACCGGTTCCATTGTCAGTTTCAGCTGCCCGGCCTCGACCATCGAGAGGTCGAGCAGGTCTTCCACCATCTGCAGCATGTGGTTGCCGGCTTCCAGCAGGTCTTTGACCCATGCCCGCTGCTCGACATCCAGCGAGCGCGTTTCTGACATGTCCAGCAGTTGTCCGTAGCCCAGCACCGCTGTGAGCGGCGTGCGCAACTCATGGCTCATGTGCGACACAAAGAGCGATTTGGCCAAGTTGGCTCGCACGGCTGCGTCGCGTTCTATGCGCACGGCGTCTGCGGCGCGCCGCAGCGATGCATCGGCCAAGGTGCCGCGGTAGCCGACAAAGATTCCTGTGGGGCTGTAGGTGGGCTCGGCATTGAGCGTCAGTGGCAAGCGATTCCCGCCGGGCAGCGCGGCATGGCAGTCGAGTTCGCGAATGACAAGGCGGTTGGCCATCATGTCGGGCAGCGACTCGCCGCCCGCGGCGTCGGTAAAGAACGACGCGGACAAGGGCCCGCCAATCGGTGCGAGATGCAGGCCCATCGCGCCCAGCCGGCCGGTTTCGAACTGCGTGAATCGTTGCTGCGCGTCGGTTTCCCAATAGGCATCTGAGGTCAGGCTGGCCAGGCCCCTGAACTTTTCCTCGCTGGCGTGCAGCAGCTCAATGGCTTGGTGCGTGTCCAGCACCAGTTCCAGTGGGCGCAGCGAAGCGGCGGCTTCAAGATCCGCCACGGTCCAGGCTGCGCATTGGCTTTGCACAATCTGCTTCCAACTCTCGAAGGACTGGCGGGGGCTGATCGAGGTGCTGCCGTCACCGTGCTGGGTTTCGGTCGCCGGCTCGTCAGGGTTGCCGCCCCACAGCACCACTTGGCGCAACTCTGGCCGCAGCCAGATCAGGCCTTTGCTGGCTTGCGGGTCTAGTGCAACGGCCAGCACACCGCCCAGCACCGGGGTGCCCGCGCCGGGCTGACCCAGGTGGGTGCAGTGCCAAGCATGCTCGGGCACGCTTGCCAGCGCTGCACGGGCCTGTTTGACCAGCGCGGCCAGTACAGCGGGATGCGGCGTGTGGCCGAAGGGCATGACCTCATCGCCCTGCCATAGCGCGCCGCCCGTGGCATCCATCAGCTTGGTCAGGCTCACGGCGGCCGACTTCAGCGCTGACTGCATCGAGCGGCCAGCCACCCCGAAGGCCTGCATGATGGTTAGTTGCAGCGCCGCGCGGCGCACGCGTTGTTGGCTTTGCTGTTTATCCTGCAGTGACTTGACCATGGCACCGGCCACCAGCGCCACCATGCCGCAGATTTGCCGCTGCACCAGCGACAGTGCAGTGGGCGCATAGTGGTGGCAAGAGATCAGGCCCCACAGTTGACCGTCGACGACGATGGAGACCACCAGCGTTGAGCTCACGCCCATGTTCTTCAAATACTGCAGGTGCACCGGCGAGACGCTGCGAAAGGTGCAGTAGCTCAGGTCAAAGGGCAGCCGGCTGAAGGGGTTCAAGAGCGGCAGTAGCGGCACGGCGGTGTAGCTCACATCGGCGATGTAGCGGATGAGCCCCGTGCGGTAAAGCGCGCGCGCTTGCGCTGGGATGTCGCTGGCAGGAAAGCGTAGCCCGAAGTACAGCGGCACGTCAGCGCGGGTGCACTGTTCTTCGATCACCTCGCCGTGCCAATGTTCGTCAAAGCGGTAGACCATCACGCGGTCCAGCCCAGTGACACTTTTGACGTAGCCGGCAGCCATGCTGAGCATGGACTCCAGTGAGTCGGCTTCGGTCATGCTGCCCAGCACCGGATAGGTGTTCTGCAGCACGGTGTACATGGCCTGCACAGGGTCCTGCGCGGTGAACCCGACCTCGACATAGACCACACCGGCATGTGCGTGCACGTTGCCCTGCAGCTCGCGGCCATCGTGCAGGCGCAAGGCGACCAGGCTGGGCATATAGGGCCGCACGAAGGCGGCTTCCAGTGCGCTGCGGATGCCGGCCACGCTGTGGGGGTCGAGCAGCGAGCCCAGTGGCTGCCGGTGCACCTCGGCAGGCGTGCGGCCAAAGAAGTCTTGCGAATTCGCGCTGGCCGACAGCACCGTGAGGCTGCGCTGCTCGCAGGCCAGCAAGGCACCTTGGGGCTGGATGGCACCGGGTAGGTGGATGAGTTCTTGCGCACAGCTGTCCAAGTTCAACGGTTGCAGCACTGCTGATGTTGCGGGTGCGCGCTCGCTGGCGTTGATGTCAGTCATGGGGTGCATCCAGCCAATCGCCCAACAGTTCAAAGGTTTGCTCGGCTGCGGCCAGCAGCGTGCCGACATCGGCCGGGGCTACGGCCGACTCCAATGCGGCGCAGAAAGCGAGCCAGGACCTGCCGGTGGCTGCGGCCTCGCCGCGAACGTAAGTATCGGCTCGGCGAACGGTGGGGTTGTTGGCGTTGCGCTTGAGCAGCACTTGCGAGCCCAGCCGCGCACCCTCCAGCACATACAGCACGCCCCAGGCCGCTGCGTGGCTGCCCACCAGCGCGCGCGCGGACCGGGTCAGCGCCGCGGGCAGGTGCCCGGGTGTGGTTTTCAAGGCCGCAAGGTCACGGTCCAAGGCAGCGCGTTGATTCAGACCGGCCTGCGGGTAGCCCGGCGGCAGCTGGCGCCACAGTGCATCGTCCAGCGCTTGGTGGAAGATTTGCATGCGGCGCAGGTACTGCGTGTAGCGCTGCAGGTCGATGCTGCCGCTGGCCAACTCGGTAAGCAGCGGCACGCGTTCTATCCGCTCGTGCGCCGCGGCGGTACGTGTGCGCAACCGCTGGCGCAAGGTCTGGGGTGGTGAAACGGCCTGAGCGGTGCCCGCAACAGTAGGGTGGGGCGCCAGCGCGGCGGACATCATGGGCAGGCGCACTCACCGCGAGTTCGGGCCGTAGCCGGAGGCGTCGAGCCTAGCGGCTGGCCCCGGTTCTTGTATGTTCGCTAGCGAACAGACGGGAGCGCGCTAGCACTCGTCACTGAGGGCATCTCAAGCTCAGCGCCCGCGCCCAGTTCAATCCGCGGGCGGTGATTGCGAGCTTGCGGACACGCACTCTGCGTTGGCCCGCCCGGCGGTTGAAGGCGGCCTTTCAAACTTTCCTTACCTGCTGTTTTTCTGGGTGTTCATAGATTTTCTGCTTTCAACCCGCATATTTCATGAATTCGCGCGATGATCGCGCAGGATATTGTTCCCACAAGGGATTTTCCGAAGGAGCGTCGTATCGGGCCATACGACCGACTGAGGAAAATCCCTTGCGCGGACAAGAGACAAGCAAGGGCGTGTGAGATTCAAGAAATATGCGGATCAATAGCCTGCTGCGGAGGTACGCGATGAAACGAACGGCCGAAATCGACGACGGGGGCCGCGGGGGCGATGTCATTTACAGCGACGCCGAGGGCTCCCTCAGGTTCTGTTGGGAATGGGAGGCCTCGGCGCTGGAAATCGGCATCCCGACGGCCGAACACTGGGAAGCGCAGACCGGCCGACCGCTGGCCGGGCGCCTCGATATGCTCCGGTTCATCGCCGAACGGGTCATCGCCAAGCGCGGGAAGCGGGGTTCGACCTTCGAGGTGGTCGAGCAGCCTTCCGCGTGCCTCCGGATCTACGTCTAACCGAGCGGTTCCTCCCTCCTGTTGTCGAGTTTCGCCCCACGCCCAGCACAAGTGTGAATCGGTCCTCGGCCATTGTTCGCAGCGTGCGTCTGGCCAGCCCGCGTTTAGGCTTCAGGACGCAAAGTGCTTTGGATTTCCGATCCTTAAATCGTTGACTACCACAGAGGCAACAACCATGGCCAAGACGCTGCTCCCCCATCCATCCAGGTGAGATTCTGCGTGCGGAGTTCATGCAGCCACTGGCGTTGTCGAGCAACGCGGTGGCACGCGCCATCAACGTCACGCCGAGCCGGGTGAATGACATCGTGCGTGAGCGCTGTGGCATCACCGCAGACACCGCGCTGCGCTTTGCGCGCCTGTTCAAAACGTCGGAAGGACCAAGGAACCTGGATACGGAACGTGGACATCCGGAAAGGAGCGTGGACATCCATGCGCCAGCAAGAACTCTACGCGTCAGACCGGCTTCTACCGATAACCGAGGACCCCACACACAAATCCCGGACACCCTCGACTAGGTATTCGACGCGCACGTTTGAGGCCAGGGCGGCCACGTTCGCCGCTCATTTCCGGCACCGCAATGACAGACAAATGGAGTGCGGAGGAAATATGAAGACGGTCAGCAAGCGCGAACTGAATCAGCAGGCCGCTCATGTTCTCGATGCGGTATCGGTTGGGCAGCCCATCATCGTTAGCGAACGCGGAGTCGCACGGTGGCGGATTGAAGCAGTGGAGAGTACCGCTGACCCAATCGCCCGGCAACGCGCGGAAGGACGCATTGCGCCCGCCAAGGCCAAGCCTGCTCTGTGGCCTGTGGCCGCCGACGCGCGTTACTCCCTTGCGCGGGTGGACGAGCTTTTTGTTGAGTCGCGCGGCGACCGCTGATGCGCTGGTATATCGATGCCTCGGTTGCGCTGCATGCGTTGCTTCCTAGCGGGGACTTGCGGGCGCGCGACTGGCTTGATTCGGCCATCGAGGCTGGCGATGAGGTCTTTTCGTCCACGCTGTTGCATCTCGAGCTGACAGGGGTGCTGCGCCGGGAGGGCCGGGACGTTTCGATGGCTCGCGCTGTGCTGGACAGGATCAATCTGGCAAGCATCGATGACGCCATCCTGCGCTTCGCAGCAGCGATCAAGTCTCATATCAAGTCGCTCGACGCGATCCACCTTGCCAGCTGCGCGCTGCTGGGATCCCGCATCTGCGTTGTCACCCAATTGGCGAATTGCGACTGCCAAGTCATGCCGGGCACCGTCTCGATCCTTGAGCAAGAAGGCCAAGCATTTGTTGCCAAGATCGGGGCGACTTCGGTGCTCGCATCGAAGATTCTGCTGGCCACGGGCGTGGTTGATCGCATTCCCGCGATCCCAGGGCTTCAGCAAATTCCCAGCACGCAGATGCGATTGGTGTCCCATCTGCGACGCCTACGAGTTCAGCGACCAATCCTTGGCATTGCTTGCGCCGGCCCAGTCGGGCGCGGGTCACGCTGAGTTCCTGCGCACGTACACGGCGCAGTTGACGCTGTGCATACAGCCGGGAGAGCCAGCCCTGTCAAGAGGGCAAAGCGAGCGCTTGACTCAGCGCGGCATTCGCATCATCGATGCGCCTGTCATCGAAGCCATCAGCGAAGGTAAGGATAAGGTTGGCCTGCGCCTGGTCGACGGCGAGACGATCTGGGTGGATGCGGTCTATCCAATGATTGGCTGCGACGTCCGTGCTGAGCTGGCAACAGCACTGGGGGCGAGCTGCGATGCCGATGGTGATCTTGTTATCGACGCCGATCAGCAGACCTCGGTCCGCGGGTTGTACGCAGCCGGCGACATGGTCAATGCACTCAACCAGATGAGCGTTGGCGTCGCCCATGCAGTGATCGCAGCGACCGCCATTCACAGAACACTGGCAGACAATGATCGCGAGCCTGCTTCCAGCGCGACTGCTTGAAGAATTGCCCGTTTCCTGACGTGGCTTCGGCGCTACAGGTCGCGACTAGCTAACCGAAGTACAAGGCTTGGCCGAGTGCTACTCGCTCGAGATTGGCCGTCGCGCGGTGCTGATTTTCGAAGACCGATTCGGCACGTCGATCAAGGCCGCAATCCGGTCCGGCGAGAAGGTTGATGAGCTGCGTGCGACCAACTCTGAGCGGGACCGTACCCGCAAAGCAGTGGCGCTATTCGCCGCGTTGGATACCGAACTGCGTGCCAGTGGATCAACCATCGACGCGCTGGCCGTGCTGCTGATGCGGCGGGAAACCGTGACCCTGAGCGAGCTGCGTGCTGACGCCCAGAAGCTGGAAGGGCACGCTTCAGTGGCCTTGGCAGGCGTGAAGTAGCGGGACCGCCAACAGTACAGTGGCTTGAATCCCATCTGATCGGTGGATTGCGCGTCATGGGTATCGAATCCGCCCATGCCTATTCAACCTGGGATGCCAAGAGCGGTGTCAACAGTGGTGGCAAGCTCACTTTCCGCAACAGGGGCTCGCGCAACTCGCCTTAGGGCTGCAGACAAGTGGCGCTGCGCCCTACTCAATGCCCACGCCACAGCTTGCGGTTGATGTTCAGTGATCTTGCCGCCGACGAGCTAAAGCGCCATCGATGGACGTAGTGCCAGCGCGGCGTGCCAGCGCAGCAGATTCGCGTGGCGCTCAGCAGGTCGCTGTTTGATTACCCGCGCAAAGTCGACGCAGATGATCGCGGTGATGTCGGCGATGCTGAAGCCGTCGCCGGCGATGAAGTCACGGTCGGCCAGTCGCTGATCCAGGGTCTCGAAGAAATGCTGTACCCGGACTTGGCCGCGTTCGGCGAGCGCCGGAATCTGCTCGTAGTTGATCGGGCCGGGCAGGGCGCGGCTGGCCATCGCCGGATTGGCGTTGCGTAACGCTTCGGCAATGGCGTACAGACCTTCGAACTCGATGCGCGACTGCCAGCTGGCGATCTCGGCTTTCTCAATCGGCGAGCGGCCCATCAACGGCGGCTCAGGAACGCTCGCCTCGGCCCAAGCCGCGATGCCGGCGTTGTCGGTCAGCAGTTCGCCGCTGTCTAGTCGCAGTGCCGGCACCGTGCACTGTGGATTGATAGCGCGAAAAGCGTCGCCCATGTGCTCGCCTGAGCGCAGGTTCACCTGCACGGTTTCGTGCGGAATGTTCTTCTCGGCAAGGACAATGCGCGCGCGGCGCGGGCTGGGAGCCGTGGCACAGTCGTAAAGAGTGATCATGTCGTCTCCGGTACAAGTTTGTCTTGTGTCCGGTTCTCGAAATCGCCGGCATCGTGACGTTCGCGAAGCTGCGTTTCTGGCTCGCCCCAGCTGCGGTTGACCATGCGGCCGCGCTGCGCGGCCGGACGCTGCGCAATGCGTTCAGCCCAGGCGACGACGTGGGTGTAGTCCTGCACCTGCAGGAACTCGGCGGCATCGTAGAGAACGCCCCGCACCAGCGCGCCGTACCAAGGCCATATGGCGATATCGGCGATGCTGTAGTCATCGCCGGCTACGAAGGCAAACACAGCCAGCCGCTGGTTCAGCACATCGAGCTGGCGCTTGACCTCCATCGCGAAACGATCAATCGGATACTCCATCTTGCTCGGCGCGTAGGCATAAAAATGACCGAAGCCGCCGCCGAGAGAGGGACCGCTGCCCATCTGCCAGAACAGCCAAGACAGGCACTCGGCACGTGCTGCCGGAGCGCTGGGCAGCAACGCGCCGAACTTTTCCGCCAGATAAAGCAGAATCGCGCCCGACTCGAATACCCGTATCGGCGTGGCGCCGCTGCGGTCAAGCAGTGCCGGAATCTTCGAATTCGGATTGACCGCCACGAAACCGCTGCTGAACTGTTCGCCCTCCTGGATGTTGATCAGCCAAGCGTCGTACTCGGCGCCGCCATGGCCAAGCGCCAGCAGCTCCTCGAGCATTAGCGTGACCTTGACGCCGTTGGGCGTGGCCAGCGAGTAGAGCTGCAGCGGATGGCGGCCAAGCGGCAGCGCCTTGTCATACGTCGCGCCTGCAGTCGGCCGGTTGATGTTGGCGAACTTGCCGCCATTGGCAGCAGGCGGGATCCAGATGTTCGGCGGCACGTAAGCGGGATGGGTCATGTGAGTAGGGAGGGCCGGATGAGATTCGGCCCAGTCTGCCACCGCCAATGCGAAAAAACGTTGAAAGCACCCCTGACTCAGGTGGTCTTATTGCGCCACCTCTTCGCGCGAGCGCTCCGCGATTTCATCGGCGTTTGCCGCGGCCACTGCCGCTAGCAGATGGAGTACTTTCAACTGCCGTGCACCGGCACCACCCTCGACGCCGAAGGTGGCGGCGCCGCGGATTGCAGGTCCAGCGCGACGAACCGGGTTTCGTGGTCGTCGGGATCGCTGGGGTTGGTGGTCTCCCGGAAGCCCAGCGATCGTGCAAGTTCCAACATGCCGCGGTTGATACGCAGCACCGTGCCCACCATCCGGCAGGTGCCGCGCGCGCGCAGGTAGTCGATCATCTTTCTCATGAGCCTGTGTCCGAGTCCGCTGCCCTTTAGGTCGGATCGCACGATGACGCCGAACTCGGCGGTGACGTTGTCCGGGTCGACCGCCACGCGCACTGCACCCAAGGTTTCTTCCACGCCATCTGGACCGCTGCGCGTGGCTATGAAAGCCATCTCGCGTGAGTAGTCGATCTGGGTCAGCCGTGCCAGCTCGCTGTGTTCAATCCGGCGGCGGCTGTAGAACACGCGCAGGCGGATGTCCTCCGGGTCCAGTTTTTCGAGGAACGCAAGGTGTTGTGGCTCGTCTTCCGGGCGGATCGGGCGCAGCGTGAGGGGTTGGCCTTGCCACTCCCAACTCTCCACCAGTTCCTGCGGGTAGGGTTGGATAGCGAAGTGCTTGGCGCCGGCCGGGCGGCTGGCCGAGACGCGCACCCGCGCGTCCAGGGCGACGACGCCCTCGTGGTTGGCGAGCAGCGGATTAATGTCCAGCTCGGCGAGTTCGGGCACGTCGACCAGCAGTTGTGACACGCTGACCAGCGCTTGAGCGATGGCGTCGACATCGCCTGCCGGCTCGTCGCGGTAACCGCGCAACAGCCGGGCCACGCGGGTGCGCGCGATCTGCGCCAGCGCCAGTTGGGTATTGAGCGGCGGCAGCGCGAGCGCGGTGTCGGCCAGCACTTCGACCGCCACACCCCCCTGACCGAACAGAATTACCGGGCCGAACAGCGGGTCCACGCTGGTGCCGATGATGAGTTCGTGTGCGTGTTTCTTGCGCACCATGGTCTGCACGGTGAAGCCTTCCACCTTCGCGTCGGGCCGCTGCTCGCGCACGCGCGCAAGCATGGTGACGCAGGCTTCGCCCACTTCGGCCGCGCTGCCAAGGTTCAGGCGCACGCCGCCCACATCGGACTTGTGCGATATGTCGAACGACAGGATCTTCAGGGCCACCGGGTAGCCCAGTGCTTCGGCGGCTGCCTGCGCGTCTTGCGCCAGCGGCCCGACTACGCGTGTGGCCACCACGGGCAGGCCGGCTGCTGCCAGCAGGTCTTTGGCTTCGGGTTCGGTGAGCAATTCGCGCCCGCTGTTCAACACCCCGTCCACAATGGCGCGGATGCGCGGCAGGTCGGTTGCATGGGCCGCGCTTCGCGCCGGCGGTGTTTGCAGCAGCTCAGCCTGGTGCTCGCGGTAGGTGCGCAGCAGCGAGAACGCGCGCACCGCGTCTTCGGGCGTGTTGAAGTCGGGCACGCCGTGCCCGCGAAACAGCTCTCGCGCCAGGGCGACGGCGTCGTCGCCGAGCCAGCAGCCGAGCACCCGCTTGGGCGTTGCACTGGCAAGCGGCAGCAGGGCTTGCGCAATGTCTAGGCTGGGAACGATGGCGGTAGGTGCGTGGATGAACAGCACCGCACTTTCGGTGTCCTGTACGAGCGCCTCGAGCGCCTGCACGTATCGCGTGGCCGGGGCGTCGCCAATGATGTCCACCGGGTTGGCGTGCGACCAGTTGGCGGGCAGTACTGCGTCGAGCTGTGCGCGCACGTCGTCGGCGAGCGCTGCCAGCGGCACGCCTTCGGCGGCGGCGGCATCGGCCGCCATCACGCCGGCACCGCCGCCATTGGTGAGCACGATCAGGCGCTCGGCGTGGTTGCCTTGGAAACGCGACAGTGTCTCTGCCGCCAGAAACAGGTCCTGCAACGTCTTCACGCGCAGCATGCCGGCGCGCGCGATGGCTGCGTCGAACACCGCGTCGGAACCCGCAAGCGCACCGGAATGCGAGCTGGCCGCCCGCTGTCCAGCGGCCGAGCGACCCGCCTTGACCACGATCACCGGCTTGTTGCGCGCGGCCGCGCGTGCGGCCGACATGAACTTGCGTGGTTCCTGGATGCTTTCGATGTAGAGCAGGATGGCGCGCGTTTTCGGATCGCTGCCCAAGAAGTCGAGCATGTCGCCGAAGTCAACATCGGCACGCTCACCGAGCGAAACGAAATGCGAGAAGCCGATGCCGCGCGAGCCCGCCCAGTCGAGCATGGCGGTGACCAGCGCGCCCGATTGCGACACAAAGGCCAGCTCGCCGGGCAACGCGCCGGTGTGCGCGAAGCTGGCGTTGAGGCCCAGGTGTGGCACCAGCATGCCGATGCAGTTGGGCCCGAGGATGCGCAGCGTGTGCACCCGCGCCGCGTCGAGCATGGCCTGCTTCTGCGACGCGTCGAGACCGGCGGTCAGCACGATCGCCGCGCGGGTGCCACGCGCGCCGAGTTCGCTGATCAGGGGTACCACCGTGGTCGCCGGGGTGCACAGAATGGCGAGTTCGGGTGCCGCGGGCAGCGCGGCCACCGAGGCATACGCCCTGACCTCGCCGAGCGCTTTGTGTTTGGGATTGACCGCGTACAGCGTTCCCTTGAACCCACCGTGGCTCAGATTGCGCCAGACCGTGCCGCCCACGCTGTTGGGCCGCATCGACGCGCCGAAAACAGCGACAGACGAAGGTGCGAAGAGCGCGTCGAGGTGGCGGATACTCATGGGGCAGGGCGATTGAATTCAGAGGATGCAGCGGGTTCGTTGGTGGCGAGTCTGCCGCAGCCGCGGTTCGATGCGATCCACGCCAGCAGCGAAGAACCCATGGCCTCTGCGACCAACATGCCGACCGGTGTAATTCCGCTGTGCAGCTCAACGACACTGTAGCGGCCCAGTGTGTCACCCAATGGCAGTCACGCGGGCCCCGTACCCTATTCGGCCGAAGCGCGAGGGTGGATAGCAATCCTGCACCCCCACGCCCTCAAAACACATCCCACACGCCCTAACCGTCGCAGTCTGTCCTCACGCATCCAATAGTCGCTGCGACCACTTTAGGCCGACAGCCTGCCAGCCCAATTGTGATAGTGGATGCGACCGCGCAGCCGCAGCTGACCGTTGCCGCAGTCGACCGTGGAAATCCAAGTCAACATGTCCTCGGCGCCTGAGCCGCAGCGAGGTGTGGACGCGGCAAGGTGTGCAAAGTTTTACGGGATGTCGAGCTCATCCTTGCCGTGCGTGCAAGTTGTCGCACAAGCCCAGCCCTCGCGTCGCGGGGCTTGCGGACGGAATCGGCGGAGGGTTCGCGGCTGGATCGGTATTACTGAATCGGGGTTGGCCACTGTTCGCGCTTGGACAAGCGGCTGGCTTCCGCTTGGTTCGCGGCCCCGCGATCAGCGCGTTCCCGTTGAGCGCCTAGCAAGCACGGTGGTGAACGACTCTGGGCAGCGCGTCAACGACGCCGTCGGCCGAAGGAAATTTGGATGAAGAGCGGCCGTGCGAGGACTTGCCCGGATAGGCGGTTGGCTGGTGTTGCTGGTGTTGCTGGCGTTGCGGGCTCGCGCAGGCTGCGTCTTCGCCGGTGCCACTCTGGGGTGACGTGTCTGCCGCGCTAGCCTTATTGGCGGGCGTCGGGTAATCGGGAAGTGCCATGCGCGTCTCCGTGAAGGCTGCGACCATCGACTGGATGTCGTGCGCCGAGTTGGTGACTCTGCGGTGCGACAGCGACGGCGTCGGTACGGCAGCGCACCTATCGGGGAGCAGGCCGAGCAACCTGCTAGAGGCGACGGCGCTCAGCCTTGGCAGCGCAGCGCGGTGACAGGTGCCGCGGAATCTGTCGAGCCCATCGGAATGGTGCTGAGGTCGACGGCGCCATGCTCGACGGTGGCAACCGCCATCGGATCGTCGTCCCGCAGTTCCTCGAACTGCAGCCGCTTCTGCCCGCGCAGGTAGCCGGCGAAGACGTCGGCTGGAACCGCGGCACTGAACAAGTAGCCCTGAATCTGATCGCAGCCTCGGCTGCGCAGATAGGCGAGCTGCGACACGTTCTCCACGCCTTCGGCGATAACCAGCAGCTGCATCTGGTGGGCCATGGCAATAATTGCCGTGGCGATCGCGGCGTCCTCGCGGTTGCTGGTGATGTTGGTGACGAAGCCGCGGTCGATCTTCACCGCGTCAAACGGAAAGCGCTTCAAATGCGCCAGCGATGAATAACCGGTGCCGAAGTCGTCCAGCGCCAGACAGCAGCCGAGCTTGCGCAATGCGCCCAGGGTTTCTCTGGCCGCCTTCGGATTGAGCATCACCGCCGACTCGGTCAGCTCAAGCTCAAGCAGGCTAGGCGCCAGTTGCTGCGCTTGCAGAGCCGAGCAAATGGTGTCTAGCAGGTCGCTTTTGGCAAATTGCACCGATGAGAGGTTCACCGCGACTGGTACCACCGGCAGGCCCTCGGCCAGCCATGCCGCTTGCTGGCGGCAGACTTCGTTGATCGCCCACGCGCCGAGGTCGACGATCAGCCCGGTCTCCTCGGCCAGCGGGATGAAGCGCAGTGGCGAGGTCAGTCCTTCGGTCGGGTGATGCCAGCGGATCAACGCCTCGGCGGCCACCATGCAGCCGCTGCCCAGATCGACCCGCGGCTGGTAATGCAGCGCGAACTGTTGGTGTTCGATGGCTGCCCGCAGATCCACTTCCAGCTGGTGTTTCTCGGCGACCCGCCGGGTCAATTCGGGAGAATAGTAAGCGTAACGAGTGGCCGTTTCGCGCGCCTCCCGCAGCGCGCTGTCGGCGTTCTTGAACAAGCTGTCGGCATCTGCACCATCGGCCGGAAACAGCGCCACGCCGAGCTGAACCGAGACTGGAATCTGCCGGCCGTCTGCGCTGACCGGCTCCTGCAGCACGTCGAGCAGGCGTTCAAGCAATGCGCTGGCGGCGTCATCGCCTTCCGATGCGCCTGCGACCGCGAAGGTATCGGCAGTGATCCGGGCGACGCTGCAGCGTTCCGGCAGCGCGGCGCGCAGACGCTGACCGACATTGCGCAGCAACTCGTCACCGACGCTGTGGCCGAGGGTCGCGTTGAGTTCCGAGAAGTGCTCGATGTCCAGCATCACCACCGCGATGCAGTGCTCGCCAGCATCGGCGGCGACGATCAACTGATTCACGCGGTCGGCAAACAGCGCGCCATTGGCCATTCCGGTCAAGGCGTCGTGGTATTCCATGAACTGCAGCCGCTGGCTGCGGCAGATGTGACCCAAAGCAAACGAAAGGTCGGCGGCCACCCGCTCCAGCTGCTCGCACTCTTCAGCATCGAAGACGCCAGCGTCGCTGGAGAGGACCAGCAGCACCGCTACCAGCTGCCCCTCGGCATACAGCGGAAACGCCGCTGCGGAGCGGTAACCCGCGCCGGGAAGATGGTCTGCCAGGCATCGCCAGCGGGCATCAGCGGGGATATCGTTTACCACCAGCGGACGCTCCTCGCGGGCCGCCCACGTGCTGGCCGCGTCCAGCTCGGCGCTTGAGTCCGGCAGCATGCATGCGCTTGCGACGTCCCCGGATCCGCTGCCGCGCAGGCAGGTCGCCAGCACGGTCACCCGGCCGCTGGCACTCTCTACCAGCGACAACCGGGCGAGCGCGAACGCACCATCGGCGACGGCAACGCGGCAAGCCTCACGCAACAGCGCGTCGCGCTCGTCCAGCCGCAGCATTGCCGAGTTGATGCCACGGGTCAGCGCCATGCTCCGTTCCAGGCGGTGGATGCGACGGGACTGCGCAGTACGTTCCGCCAAATCCGAGCTGAAATCGGCAAACGCGATGGGGATGGAAGTCGCGATCCCATTGTGCGGCGAGCTGGAGTATGTCCAGCAGGCTGGATATCCCTTCAGCACCATGTTGATGCCGATTCCGAATTCACTCTCTGTCCGCTCCATCGGTGTTGCCGAGTCGCTTGCGTTGTTGCGTTCTGGCAGCTGCAGTTTTGAATGGTGCTGCTCTAATTGCTGGAGGTCTGACCGCAGAAGGTCTGATTGCAGAAGGTCTGATTGTTTAAGCCGTGATTGCTGCAGCCAAGGTTCTCGGCCAAGCCCAAGCGGCTGAGATTCGATAAACGTGTGCGACGCCGACGCGTTGCCGTCGATCCATTGTTGCGCGCCAGCGCTGGTGACGCTGTCGCGGTTAACGCGATCTCCGCGGCGGCGACCGGCACCCGGGTGGAGGCCTTCTGCCGGCGTGCTGTTCAGCTCGAACGGCACCATCGGACTCCCTGCTGGTTCAGTCAACGTCTCGGCCATCACTACCGCACTCCAGAACTGACAGGCATCGCTACACGATTGGCGCGTAATCGCGACACTCTTGCTGTCGCGGCTCGCCCCGCCGGTTGACCGCAATCACGCGGCTTGGCGGGTCGGTTTTCCGCAGCCAACAGGCAACGCCGCCGAGCCCTTGGCTGACATCCGGGTACGCCGGCGCTCCTCGGTCAACTGTCTCGCAGCGCTGCAAGTCCAGGCCGTGGCCAGCATGCCCGCAGCCATCGTCGCGAATGCGACCCGCGCGGCTGCCGATCACCGTGGCGACAGCTGCACCCCCCACAGTGGCCGCGGCCCTGCCGTTGCGGTCGCCCAGCTGGTGACCAGGCATGTCGCTGATGACCGCGCCGGCGTCGCTGCAGACCTTCCGCGTGCCGCGCTCGACGACCGCCGAGGACGAAAAGTTGTTGATCCCGCCCCGCTTGAGACTGGGCAGCGCAAGGTCCGCCGTGAGTGCGCGGCCGCAGAACCCTAGGCCTTCGTAAAACGTGATTTGGGCGATTGCAGGCGCCGAAAGTGGGGTGACGCCAGTTGTAACCGACAGTCTGGTCACCGTGTTCATTGTGTTCCCCAGCATCAGTGGCGACCGCCGGATGGGCGTGCGGCGCCCGCATCGCGGTGGAGAATCCAGGCGGATCCCATTGCGGACAATCCGCTCACGTCGGCCGCTGGTCTGTTCGATGCGGCACAAACAGGCCCAGAAAAGAACTCCAAAGAGCCGGGAAAAGGGGAGGGGAGGCAGTTGACCCGGACTTTTCATGAATCGCCCACGCCTACGCCCACGCCCTCGCTTATCTCCTGATCGCACAGAGAGCTCTCTGCAGTCGGCCGTCTAACCCGATACGAGGCGGTGTTTCGATAGCCCCCTGTGCAATCAGTATCCCGCGCGACCATCGTGGGCTTTCATGAAAAAGCCGGGTCAACGCAATCCCGGAATAACAGCAAGCTTGCACACCCTACCCCTCGCGCGAATCCGGCGGCGTCAGTCGGCTCCCCTCAGGACGCGCTGCCAAGGCGAATTCCATTGATGCCAGTTGCCTACTGTCCGCCGCGCACCAGCCGCACCTGCAGCATGCCAATGAAGCTGGTGCCGCCAAGCCCGCCAGAATTGGTGAAGAACACCAGCCAACCGGTGCCGGGCTGGTGCATCCGTGGTGTGGACGACCAGAACGAAAACACAGGCGTATTCGGAAACAGCGTGTCGTTGATGGGTGGTGCGCTGCGGCACTCCTCGACCAGGCTGCGCAGCTCTTTGATGTTGGGCAGACGCCAATCGGTGCGCCCGGCAAACGTGCTGGCCTCAGCCACCGCCAGCGCGGTAGCCCAGTCGTAGCCGTCGACGCTGCCGGTGCAGGTGGTGCCGGTCCAGGTCTGGCCTTCGGCACAGCGCTTCCAGATCAGGCCGGTCGGCACGTGGGTCAATACGCCGTCTCCGCTTATCCGGTAACTGCTGTCGGGATTGCTCGCTGGCAGGTTGTTCTGGCAAGTGACTGCGGCCGCCGGTGCGGTCGCCAAGGCCAACAGCAAGGCGCAATGCATCATTTTCATGGTCGGCTCCTTTCCGATCAGGGCGGTGTGCGGACCAAGCGCACCGCGTTCGATGCGACGCGGCTGCTCGAAATCGCTTCACCGTTGGACACAAACACACTCCAGCTGCGCCCGCCATCCTGGACACTGGCCGTGGCCGACCAGTAAAACGCCGAAATGAAATTGGGGTTCGGCGTGTAGGTGTTGGGGAAGTAGGTGCTGTCGATGGCTGGATCGAGGCGGCCGAAATCGGAGATGCCTTCCAATTCTTTTACTGTTGGCAACCGCCAGTTGCTGGCCCCGCACAGAGTGACCGCATTGACCGCCTGGGTGAATACCTGGGTGTTGCAGCGCTGTGTCCCGGGCGGGCCGCAGAACAGGCTCGGACCCTCGCTGCCAGGGTTGCCGTCAGGACTCGCAGGGAAGTACCAGGTATAGCGATGTTCGAAATGCCGCAGATGATCGGGGTTGTTGACTTTCACCTCCCAGATCAGCCCGGTGCGATTGTCCCGTGTGCAAGCCCAGGCAGCCGGCGCGCTGCCCAGCGCGGCATTGGCCGGCAGCGGGTTGCCGGCGTTGGAGAGCTTGCTGAAGTCGAATCCGCCGTTGCCGGCCCCGATCTTCGGCAGCTGACCGGCCATCGCCAGCGCATCGCGACCCAGCCGCGCATCCTGCGCCAGCGGATGCACACCGCTGCAAGCGGCCGGCGCGCCGAGTCCAGAGCCTGAGCACAGCTGCATGCCGCTGTCGTTGAGAGGCGCGCCTTGGGGCACCCCATCCGGCTCGAAACCGTCGATGAAGACCGTCTGCCCGGTCGCCGACGAAGCGCCCAGCAAGGCAGCCAATCCCAACGCCTGTCGTGCGATCTTTCGCATACACCACCCTTGCGCGGGTTGTGATCGGGAGCGCGGCCGCTAACGCAGGGTACGCCCCGGCTGACGCGCTGCGGCCACTATAAGCCCCGCCCACAGCAAACTGCCACCGTAGAAAAGTTGCGTGCCCGAAGGGTCCAACTACCCTTGAGAGGAATCACGTATGGCAGTGCTCACCTGTGCACAACCAAGGCCAAAGCCTCCACTTCAAAAGCCTGTGGCTCCCGAACCTTCAAGGCGACGTAAATCGCGTGATATCAGTCCTCGGCAAGCTCCCGAGGTCGCAGATGTCCCACAGATTCTGCCCACCACGCACTCGTTTCAAAGTCGCATGGATTCATCCAAATTCTCCCTTCCTCAGCGCTCCCCCGCGTGGCCTGTTCGATTCGCTGCAAGCGCTCACGCAGCTCCGCGTTCTCGCGCTCGAGCTTCGCCATGCGCGTGTTGGCCTGCTCGTCGCGCAGGCTGACCTGATCCTCCAGCTCGCGCACGGCCTCGACCACCAACGCATCAAATCCACGCAGGTGCACCGCCTCGAAGCCGCGCGGGTCGTGACTGGTCCACTCGGGGAACACCTTGACCAGCTCCTGTGCAACGAAGCCAATCTGCTCACCGTCAGGCAACGCATAGGCCTGCACCGCTTCGGCGCGGTAGTCGAAGGTATGGCCCTTGAGGTCGAGCAATCGCTGCAGTGGCGACAGGATCGGGGCGATGTCCTCCTTCAAACGCGCATCGGAGGGCACGGCGCAACAGCTGCTGGCGCTGATCGTGCCTGAGACCACCAGATTGCCCTCGACAAAGCTCGGCCCCCTGAGAGTCACCGTGCTCGCGGCGGTGCCAAGCTCGACTGCGCCCGCGCTGGTCACCCGCAGGGCAGTGCCTGCGGTCGGCACGCTGAGGTCAAAACCATTGCTGTTGGCGCTGCCATCGAACACCAGCGCGCCGGTCAGTGCGCCATTCGCAAATCGCACGGCGCTCTCGCCCGAACTTGCCGCCGCCAAGGTCAAGTGGGTGTTGCCCACGTCGCTACTCAGGAGCCCAAGCGTGCCCGCTGAAGGCGTCACCAAGCCGGCCGGCACGCCGCGCCCAACGTGCAGGGGAGCAAGCGGTGCATTGGTGTTGATGCCAGCGCCGCCGTTGGCGCGAACCAGAAACTGGTTCGAACCGGTGCTGTTCACGTTTCCGCCAGAGGCGTCCGACCAGATAAATGTACCTTTGTCGCCGTCGGGCAAACCTACTGCAGCTCCACGAATGAGCGCCCGCGTCCCGATTGCGACGCTGTTGTCGCCGCCGGCGAAGCTCCCTTCGCCCATCGCCACAGAGAAATCACCGAAGGCGTGATTGCTGAATCCGCCGGGTACGGTGGCGTAGTTGCCCGTGGCAGTGTTGCCAAACTCGCCGTTGCCGCCGCCACCGACCGTGCTGCCTACACCGCTGGCGGCATTTGCCGATGCGCCGAGAGCGACAGCGACCGTATATTGGCAGCGACCTGAGCACGGTAGCGGCGGCCTGCGACCTGATCCTTTGACCGCCCAGGACCTGCGGCCTTGCACCGCATTGGCGTGTAGTCGCTCGCCATCGAAACGCTCCGCGACGCATCGAAGGAGCGTCGTCTACTTCAAGCACGCAAAGTAGAGCCAAGTTCTGCCGTCGGCAGCTGAGCCTTTGCTCGGAGACGAACCGACAGGACTCAGCTGCCGCTGGCGGCGCAGGCTAGGGTGATGTCGTCGAGCAGGAAGTCCGACTTGCCACTGGCGGCAGTGTTCACGTACTCAAAAACGATGCTGTGCGACTGCCCGTTGGCAAAGGCGCCAAGGTCAACGGAGCGCGCGACATAGGCGGCCTCGGCGCTTGCCGGTTCCGTGAAACTGCGCTGCACCGCACCGTCGACTCTCACCACCAAAGTGGCGTCGAGCGGTGCGCTGACCACACTGCGGCGCAGGAAAAAGTTGAGGTGGCGCGGGCTGCCGGCCGGGATGACCACACTCTGGGACAGCGTGGCCACTTCCGCGTGCTGGCTGTCCAGGGTGCCGCCGAACCAAGAAAACACGCTGCCGTTGCGCGGCACCGCAAAGCCGTTGTCGTTACCGCAGGTTGCCGCGTTGCATAACGCCGAGCCAAAACGTTGCGAGCTCGACGACCATGCTGCATTGGTCGGCACGCCCCCCGCGAAGGTGGTTGCCTCAAGGCCGGGGTCGACCAGCAGTTGCGCCGGCGTGCAAGTTGGAGGCGGCGGTGGCGGTGGCGCGCCGCTGCCGCAGCCCGGCCACCAGCAGGGATTGGCGGCATTGAAGGCGAGGATCGCCTGCGCCTTGGGTGGCCGCGGTGTCTGCCCGAGTTCCTCTACGATGCCCCAGCTGCCAAAGCGGCCATAGCTGAAGCTCAGCGCGAACACCGAGAACAGTTCGCCGCCGTTGGCCTTCCAGGTTTGCAGATAGTCCACATAGGCGCTTTGCATGCGCGGGTCGCGATTGGCGGCGACGAACAGGTTGCTAATGGCGACGTTGTTTTCGACCCCGAACACACCGACCAGATGCTGGCCGCCCTCGTAGGCAAGCAGCCGCAACGTGCGAGCCCCTGCTGCCGAACCATGGCTGGTCGTCCACGGCTGCACCTCCTGCAAAGCGCTCACCGGGCAGGGCTGGGTCGGAATCATCGGGAAGTTTTCGGTGCACGGAGTGGCAACCTCGGGAAACACGTCCAGCAGTTGCCCGCCTTGGTTGATCTCGGCAAACAGCTGGTTGAGGCTCCAGGTCTGGATCTCGTCCTCGTTGACCGGCAGGTTGGTGTAGTTGGCGAAGTAGGGCGCGATAGCCACTGCGTCCATATCGGTGTGGCACGGCGAATTGCGCTGACCCACCTGCACCGCCAGCGGGCAGTCGGCCGCCTCGGTCTGGGTAAACGCGTTGGCGGCCTGCGCGCCCAAGGTGCAGATCACTCGCGCGGACTGGGTCCCGAATGCGATCTTGAAGCGCTGACAGATCTGCGCTGTGCGCAGCCCATGGGCGTTGAGACGGCGAATGAAAGGGTCGCCGAGCCCGGCAAACAGCTGGTTGCCGCGCGCCTCGATTTCGGCGCCCTGTGGAAACGCCGAATTCCAGACTTCGTTGGAGTATTCCAGATAGATGTCGAGGCTAGGGTCGAGCTGGGCCAAGACAATCGCCGCAAAGGCCTCGACATAGGCATCGCTGACCCGCTGCGGGAGGGTGAACCAGGGTTCGGTGCGGGTCACATTTGCCAGCTCGATCATGATTTCCAGCGGCACACCGTCGGCGCCATTCCAGAAGGCGTCGTTGACCCGCGGTCGGTCGCTGAAATTCTCCTGCGGGTTGGCACCGCCAAAGAAGCCGCCGCCGTTGGTCTCCATCCAGTCCATGAAACGGATCGACCGGTACGGCGCCAGCTCGGCGACGAAATCAGGATGGAAACGCGGCACGCTGGCGTTGGCCGGATCGAAGCCCGGCGCCAGCACCCGTATGTTGCGGATGTGATTCGGCGCCGGGCCAGTGGCGGTGACGTCCAGCGTCCAGATCGACTGACCATTGACTTGCACCACGTCGCGGCCCTGCACTGATTCGGCGACTACCTTCTGCGCGCCAATGCCATAAGCGATGTTGCCCTGGCCTTGGTAGAACACCAGGTAGCGGCCATTGGGCCAGCGCGCATCAGAAGAGTTGAACACCGTGCGGGCGATGCAGAACTGCTGCGGGTTGGCCGGATTGCAGGTCGGCAGCGACTGCACCCAGCCGTCGGCATCAAGATCAAGTTGCCCGGCCTGATCGGTGTCGAACACGGTTTGGCTGGCGGTGATCCAGGGCCGCGCCTGCTTGATAAAGTCGGTGAACGGGTAGGCCACGGCGAAGTCGACCACAGACTCGAGGTTGATACCCAGTCCGGAACGCGTCGATGAGGCCTCGCCGGACTCGAACCCGCTGCGGAATACGCTGTCGTTGGTGGTTGCTGCGACGGCCAGGGCAGCACCGGCAAGCAGGACAAAAGCAACGAGGATTCTCATCGGTAAGCCCCACGGCGACCGGCGGATGGGCCGGGCTCTACCTTACATCACGCAAAAACAGGTGTGAATTTGTCATCCTTTGGCACGCTCAGAGCGTGAGAAAAATTCGAACGCCGCAGCTGACGGACGATGCTGACTCACGCTCTGGTCCAGCAGTCGTGCTTGCTTATGCGCAGCGCAGCGTTATCGATCAACGCGAAGCCGGTTGGTAGCGGTCACGCAGCTCGGTCTGCCGCGAGCGGGTCGGCTGCGCCACGCCGCCGATCCAGACCTGCTTGGCGTAGCTGGTGACCTCCAGCGGATCGCCGGACCACAGCACCAGATCGGCCTGGTAGCCGGCGGCAATGCGACCCAGCGAATCGCCAAGGTTAAAGATGTTGGCCGGGCTGCGGGTCAATGCGCCCAGTGCGGCGTCCCACGGCAGCCCGTGAGCTACCGCATTGCCGGCGGCTTGGCGCACCTTACGCGCGTTATGCGTACTGTCGTTGCTGTTGGTGAAGGCGATGGGCACGCCCGCGGCATGCAGGCGGGCGGCGTTCTCCATCGTGGCGCCGAGCTGGTCGAACGAGGCCGGCAGGTTCTGCAGCGGGTCGAGCACCACCGCCACCTTGGCCGCCGCGAGCTCGCTCGCTACCCGCCAGGCCTCGACGCCGCCGATGATCAGCGGCTGACAGCCATGGCGCTTGCAGAACGCCAATACCTGGCGGATATCCGCAGCACGGTCGACCTTGAAGGCAATCCGGCCGCCATCGAGGAACTGCGCAAGCACCTCGCGACCGGAGGCAGTCAGCAGCTGAAAGTCGCCATCGCGCATGCCCTTGTCGGGCCGTGCTTCGCGCACCGCCTGGGCCAGCAGCATGTACTCCGCAGCGCGACTGTTGCCGGCGAGAACCGCGCTGTCGGCGCCCAGATCGACCAGTAGCGTGCGACTGCTGGCGGCAAAGGCGTCGGCGCGGCCATGCAGGCGGGCCACGTTGCCGATGCCGGCGAAGATGCTGCCACCCGGCAGCGCGTTCGGTGCCAGCAAAGTGAAGGTGATGCCCTCGACCCGGTTGACGCCGATCACGGCCGACTCCGGATTGAACGCCGGCTCCACGTCGAACTCCGGCCGCGGCTGGATGGCGGTGGGATGGTCGCCGCTGCCCGGCGTATGCGCGTTGTCGACCGTGCTCGGCTCCAAGCTGATTTCCTCCAGCCCCAGCCCGGTTAGACCGCCAAACAGGCCGGGGGTAAGTGCTTGACCATCGGCCTCGATCACCTGGCCGCCTGCCGCTGCTGCCAAGCCAGTTCCAATCTCGACGATGCGACCGCCGCGGATGCGCACATCGCTGGCCTGCAAGGTGCCGGCCGAGGTCTGGGTGTGCACGGTGGCGTTGCGAATCAGCAGTTCCTGGGCAGCGACCGGCACGCTCAGCAGCAGTGCCGGCAGCAGCGCCAGCAGCATGCTCAGCGCCTTCATGGCGACACCTCGGTGGCTGGCTGTCCAAGCATGAAATCGGACGCCGGTGGTGCGGCTGCCGCCGCGCGGTCGAACACACGCGCGCCATCCAGATACACCTGGTCGGCGCGGGCGTAAACGCTGAATGGGTCGCGGTTCCAGATCACCACATCGGCGCGCTTGCCGACGGTCAGGCTGCCGACTTCATCGGCAACGCCCAGCGAGCGCGCGGCGTTGGAGGTGATCCAGCGGATCGCGCGCTCCGGTGCAATCGACAGCCCCGCCTGATTGCCGCGTGCCATCGCCTTGGCTGCTTCCTGATTGAGGCGCTGGATGCCCTCTTCCGAATCCGAATGGACGATGGCGCAGCCCTTGGCCGGATGGTCGACGAAGGCGATGTTCTCCCAGATTGCGTCATAGGCTTCCATCTTGAAGCCCCACCAGTCGGCCCACAGCGCGCCGCAAACGCCTTCGCTGGCCAGCCGGTCGGCCAGCTTGTAAGCCTCGACGCCATGATGGAAGGCGGCGATGCGGAAGCCGAATTCCTTGGCGAGGTCGAGCATGATCGCCATCTCGTCGGCGCGGTAGCAGTGAATGTGGACGAGGATATCGCCGCGCATGGCGCCAACCAGAGTCTCCATGTCCAGCTTGCGCTCGGGTTCGGCCGGCGGCGTGGCGCCCATGTCGCGCTTTGGCTTGTTCTCGAATGCGGCCTGCTCGCGCTCAAAGTTCTGCCAGGCACGCTGGTAGGCCTGGGCGTCGGCAAATGCCTGCCGATAGCCGGCGACGTTGCCCATGCGGGTCATTGGTGCCTTGCCCTGGGCGCCATAAAAGCGCTTTGGGTTCTCCCCACATGCCATCTTCAGCCCGTTCGGGGCGGCCGGAAACTTCATCGCCTGATACGTCGTCGCGACCACATTGCGCAAGGTCACGCTGCGGCCGCCGATCAAGTTGCCCGAGCCCGGCAGCACCTGCAGGGTGGTGACGCCGCCGGCAAGCGCGGCGGCGAAGCCGGGGTCCTGCGGCCACACCGCGTGTTCGGCCCAGACACCCGCCGTGGTCGGCTCGACCATCTCGTTGCCGTCCGAATGCGCCTCCAAGCCGGGGCTGGCATACACACCAAGATGCGAGTGCACGTCAATCAGGCCGGGCGTGATCCAGCGGCCGCCGGCGTCGATCACCTGCGCATCGCCGGCATCAAGACCCTGGCCAATTGCCGCCACCTTGCCATCGCGCAGCAGCAGGTCGGTGTTTTCCAGACGTCCGCCATTGCCGTCGAGCACCGTCGCTCCGCGAATCAGGGTGGGCGTGCTGGCTGGCGGTAGGTAAGTGGATTGCCAGGGCGCGCCGTGGGCGACGCTGCTGAGCAGCACGGCAGCAGCGAATGCGCAGCGGCCAATCATGCGGTGTTTCATCGACGCTTCCTGCCGCAGGGAAAGGCCGCGAGCATGGCTCAGCGCGGCGGTGGCGACAAGCATGTGCGAAACACAGGCGGCGGTCGGTGGAGCAGCCAGCCGCGGGTGAGAGGGTTCTGTCGGATTTGCGTGTGACCACCATAGCGCCGCCAGTGATACCGCCACTGGGTAGAATGCCGCTGGTCGACACGTGGAGCGCCCAATGCCCATTCGCCCCGAAGATCTGCTGACCGGTGGCGCCCTGCAGGGCGCAGTGGCCGATTCGTTGCTGCGCCACCGCGAGGCGATGAACCTGTTGGCAGTTGGCGAGCAGATTGGCAGCTACCGCGTGTTGCGTGAGCTGGGCCGTGGCGGCATGGCCGTCGTCTATCTGGCCGAGCGCGCCGACGGCGAATACCAGCAACAGGTGGCGTTGAAGTGGATGCAGGGCGCACGTCTTGAGGCCGACGCCGAGACGCTGTTCCGGCGCGAACGCCAAGCCTTGGCTGATCTGCGCCATCCGCACATTGCGCGGCTGCTCGATGGCGGACGCAGTGAAGGCGGCCGGCCATGGTTTGCGATGGAGCTGATCGAGGGCGCGCCGCTTGATCGCCACTGCGTGCGGGCAGGCCTGCCGCTGGTGCAGCGACTGGCCCTGTTCCAGCAGGTTTGCGCCGCAGTGGCATTCGCCCATGCGCGCGGCATGCTGCACCGTGACATCAAGCCGTCCAACGTGCTGGTTGATGCCGACGGCAGCGTGAAACTGCTCGACTTCGGCATCGCCCAGTTGATCGGCGAGGAGGCCGGACCAGCGACCTGCGCCCACACCCCCGGCTTCGCCAGTCCGGAGCAGCTGCGCGGAGACGTGCCGACGGTGAGTTCGGACGTGTACCAGCTCGGTCGCCTGCTGGCGGTGCTGCTGTGCGGCGACGAGAGCGAGCGCGCAACGCTGGCAGCCCCGCGGCTCGCCGCCGCGATCAACGAGACGGCCGCCAGCCAAGCACCGGCTTCGGCGCTTCTGCTCCGTCTGCCGGCGGATCTCGCCGCGATCCTGTGCAAGGCGACGCAGCCCGAGCCGCCGCTGCGTTATCCGACGGCCAACGCGCTGGCGACCGATGTCGATGCATTTCTGGCCGGTCGCGTGGTGACGGCGAGGCGGCCGACAGTCGCCTACATCGTCGCCCGTTTTGTGCGCCGGCATCCGGCCGCCGTGGCAGCCTCGACCTTGGCCCTGGCGCTGGCGATTGCCTCCACAGCCTGGTTCACGTGGCGGCTACAGGCCGAGCGTGACGCTGCCGACTACCAGGCACGCGTCGCTGGCAGCGTGCTTGATTTTCTGCGCGAGGACCTGCTGGCAGCGGCCGACCCGGCCGCCGCACCGGGCCGCGAGATGAGCGTTCGCGAGGCGCTCGACCGCGCCGCGGATTCGGCCGCCGCGCGTTTTGTCGGGCAACCCGTCGAGGAAGGCGCGATCCGCACAACGCTCGCCGGCCTGTATCAGCAGCTTGGCCGTCTGGCGGAGGCCGAGCGCGAAGCGCGTCGCGCCGAGGCGCTGGCGGCGCCATCCCCGGCCAGCGCAACACAGCGCAGGGGCGCGCGCGCCGCACTGGTCGACGTGCTGGTGGAGCGCGATCAGCTGGACGAGGCCGAGACGCTGGCGCTGGCGCTGGCGCAGGAGTCGGCTGCCGCCCTCGGTGAGGCGGCCGAGCCGACACTCTCGGTCGGCATCGACCTCGGTCGAATCGCGCGCAGACGCGGCCACTTCGAGGTCGCCGAGCGACGCTTCGCCGAGCTGAGCGTGCTTGCCGCCGACACCTACGGCGACCGCCACCCGCTGGTGGGTGTCGCCATGCGTGAACGCGCGGAGGCGCTGCAGATGCTCGGTCGCCACCGCGAGGCGCTGCTGTTGACCGAGTTGGTACATGCGGAAGCCGCTAGCGATCTCGGTGGGCAGCATCCGGCAACCCTGCATCTGGCGTCGCAAATCGGCACCCTGCATCGCCACGCCGGCGACGCCGAGGCGGCATTGCGCTGGCTTGAGCCGGCGCTGCAGGGGCGCCTGCAGGTGCTGGGCGAGCGCCATCCGGAAACGCTGCTGACGCGTAATGAGCTGGCCAGCGCGCTACAGGAACTGAAGCGCTATGACGAGGCCGAGCCGCTGTTTCGCGAAGTGCTCGACACTCGCCTCGCGACGTTGGGCGAGGCCCATCAATACACCCGCAACTCGATGAGCAACCTTGGCCTGCTCTACACGCTGTGGGGAAAGCTGGATCTCGCCGCGCCGCTCTACGAGCGCACGCTGGCGATCGAGCTGGCGCAGATCGGTGACCGCCATCCGGACACGCTGGCGTTGATGCACAACATTGCCGGCCTATACCGGCGTCAGCAACGCGTGGAAGCTGCACTGGCGATGCATGACCGCACGGTGCAAGGCGCGGAGGCCAGCGGCGATCTCGGTCCCGCGGCTTGGCAGACCGCGCTGTTTCGTGCCGGGCGGGCGACCACGCTGCAGGCGGACGGGCAGCTGGAAGCGGCCGAGGCCGAGTTTGCCCGCGCACAGAACATCCTCGCGTCCACGTTGGGGCCAACGCACGCACGCACGCAACGGGCTAGTGAGCTGCTGGAGGCGGTCCGCGAGCAGCGAGCCGCGGTCACCGGCGAATGACCCCACGCGCCACCGACCAAGGCAGGTCTCGCCTGCGTAGAGCGCAGCTTGCTCCGCCGCAAACGGGATGGCCTGGCCCGGTGCAGTCAGGCGACCCGTGATGGCGCACTGGATCACTTCGAGTTCGAGCCCGGGGTCTCAGCGGCTTGTTGCAATCGCAAACGACAGAACAGCCGTTGAGTTGCGAGCAGCGCATCCACCAGATGCGCGCCATGCTGGCGGATGCGCGTCGTGCGGGTCTCGACCCGCCGTTCAGCATCGCGGCAGGACGGAGCTGGACGGACGGCGTGTTGTATTTGCGCGGCGCATCCAGATGCGCGCCACACGGGACTCTGGCCTTAGCCAGGGTTGCCCAGCCGCTGCGCCAACCAGGCCCGGCCGGCGTCCCAGTCGCGGTGCGCAGTGCGCGGCGAGATGTCCAGCGCAGTGGCGGTCTGCTCGTCGTTCAAACCGCCGAAGTAGCGGCATTCGAAGACCCGTGCCTGGCGTGGCTCGACCGACGCCAGTTGTTCGAGCACATCGTTGATCTCGATCAGCTGCTCGAACTGGTGTTGTTCAGCGATCTGCAGCTCGTCCAGGTGCACCGCCGTCGCGCCACCACCGCGCTTGGCCGCCATCCGCTCGCGGGCGTGGTCGACCAGCACTTGGCGCATGATGCGCACCGCCAAGGCCATCAGATGACCGCGATCGCGCGGCGCGCCAGCGGTCTGCGACAGGCGCAGGAAGCACTCGTGGACCAGCGCCGTGGTGTTCAGTGTGCGACCGTCGCGTCCGCCCAGCGCGCCGCGCGCCAGTCGTTTGAGGTCGGGATAGACCAGCTCGATCAGGCTTTGCCATGCCGCGCGGTCGCCAGTGTTCGCGCGCCCAAGCAGCTGGGTGATGTCGTCGTCCGCATCCATGGCGCAAGTGTAGCCCGCACTGCTGGCGACACAGGTGACAGGCAGGCCCAGAAATCGAACTCGCGTTCGCGGCTGGACTTACGATTGAGTCGTGGTCAGGCCTACTGCGGCAGGCTCTGCAGGCTGAACCGGCAACCCCGCCGCGCAGGCTCGAAACCGTTGCAAAAAATTCCCGCAAAAATTGCGATGAAATGCTCGTCGCAACGATGGCGGTCGGCGTTGCGGCGCTGCTGAGCAGGCTCGGCCCGGCATTGCTGGTCTCGTCGATTGCAGCGACCACGCGCGCAGGCGAGTCGGTGCGACCGGCCAGCTCGAATACCAGATTGACCGCGCCGCTGCCGCCCGCCGCAAGTCCGGCGGCGAGACTGCAACCGATTGCCGCGAGAACACCAGGCGCGTCGCTGATGGCGCCGTGCCTGCCCGGATAAATCAGGCGACTGATAAGGTCGGCCAAGGTGGTTGGGTCGCATTGCTTCCGCGGCAAGACGCCCAAGCCGCGTAGGCCGAATACCGAACGCAGAGCGAGACTCAATGATGGGTGGCGAGTGATCCAGACGAAACGCGCATGCAGCCTGCGTAAGTCACGGTCCCAGCATCCACCTATCGCCCCGCCACGCTGTCGGAAGCAAGCTCAGGCTGTTTTGTTGAAACTTCTCAGGCTCAACTGCTCGCGGCTGTGCTGCTTGTGCTTTCACGTGATGGAGCGCAGTAATGGCTTCTGAGCTGCCGGCCCCACACTGATGGCGCCGGCAGCTTGGCCGGAATTCAAGCGGCGCAAGCGTGAGGAGTTGTGGACTTGACTGCATACGAATCGCCCACGCCTGTTCCCACCCATTCGCGCGACTCACGCGCACGCGACTCACGCGCACGCGTGTCACGGCCCGCGCTCGCTGGCGTCGCGCTGGCGCTCGTCGGCGCAGTAGTGCTGATTGGCTGGCTGTTCGACATTCCCGTGCTGCAGAGCATCCGGCCAGACTGGCCAAGCATGAAGGCCAATACCGCACTTGGCCTTTTGCTGTCCGGAGTCGCGCTCTGGCAGCTGCGGGACCAGCCATCCACAGGATGGGCGCTGCGGCTGAGCCAAGCGTGTGCAAGTTTGGCCGCGCTACTCGGCCTACTGACGCTGGCTCAGTATGTCTTTAGCTGGAATCTGGGCATCGACAATCTGCTCGTTGCCGACTCGCTGCACGCGATATCGCCTATACATCCGGGCCGCATGGGCGCGAACTCGGCGTCGGCAATGTTGTTAGGCAACGCTGCCTTGCTCTTGCTCGCCGGTGCTGGTGATCGCAGCGCGCGCCTTCCCGCTGCCGGTATGCTGTCGATCTTTACCTTGCTGCTGGGCTTGTATGCCGCCGGTGGGTACGTCATCGGCGACTCTGCCGCGTATGACTGGGGCCAGCTCACGACCATGGCCCTGCACACCTCCCTGGCATTCCTGCTGCTGGGCGCCGCTGGCCTGGAAATCGCGTGGCTCAAGGGTGGCTGGGGTTGGTCCCTCAGCACGCCGGTAGTCGCCGGGTTAGCACTGGGCATGCTGGCTCTGGTTGCACTGAGCTTGGAATCCTCCCGCAGCACGCGCCAGTCCGTCGAGATGTCGCAGGTTGTGCAGCGTACTCAGGAAGCAAGGACTGCCATCAGCGACTTGAACGCTGGCCCTGCAGTTGCACTCAGCAGCGCGCGTGGTTTTGCCATCACCGGTCGTGAGGACTTTTTGGCTTCCTACCTGCGGAGCCACCAGCAGGCACTGGAGACCCAACAGCATCTGCATGAACTGACGGCGGATAACCCGCGCCAACAGGCGCGCCTAGTCCAGCTTGCAGCGCTGCTGGAGCAGAACCGCGATTTCATCGACGAGGTGATCGAGATCCGGCGCGCTGGCGGGCCCGACCCGGCCATGGGAATGATAAATACTGGCAAGGGGCAAGCCCTCCTCGACGCGATCTACGCCGTTACCGCGCAGATGGACAGCGAGGAGCAGGGCTTGCTGGCGCAACGCGAGGCCCAATCAACTGCCTTGAACACGCGAACCTTTCTGGTGCTTCCGATCGGAACGGTTGTTGCTCTCGGATTTTTCCTCGGCGCGCTGCTGTTCTTGAATGCGGAGGTGACCGAACGGCGACGTGTCGCTACGGAAGTGGCCACAAGTGAGGCGCGCTTTCGCTCGCTCGTTCTGGCCAACTCGCAGATCGTCTGGACAACCGATCCAAACGGACAGGTCATCGGCCCGCTGCCAAGCTTGCAGGCCTTCACCGGGCAGAGCGATGAAGACATCCAAGGGTCTGGCTGGACGAATGCCCTGCATCCGGACGACGTTGCACTCGGGCTGGACGTGTGGGCGCGGGCGGTGCAAAACCGGTCCCTCTACGAAGTTGAATATCGACTCCGCCGGCATGACGGGGCCTACCGAGATTTCAGCGTGCGCGGGGTGGCGGTGCTCAACAGCGATGGCAGCGTGCGCGAATGGATCGGCAGCTGCACAGATGTGACCGACCGCCGCAAGGCTGAAGCCGAGCGTGACCGCTTCTTCTCGCTGTCGCTGGACATGATGTGCATCGCCAATACGGATGGTCATTTCCATCGCATCAATCGGGCGTTCGAGACGACGCTAGGATTCAGCGAAGCGGAGGTGCTCAGCAGGCCATTCCTCGATTTCATACATCCAGACGACCGTGAAGCTAGCCTCGAAGCAGTGAAGTCGCTTGAGACTGGCGCCGCGCTGGTCAACTTCGAGAATCGCTATCTGTGCAGGGATGGCAGTCACCGCTGGCTCCTTTGGTCCTGCGCACCCGTGGTGGAGGACGGTCAGCTTTACGCTGTTGCTCGCGACATCACCGAGCGCAAGCAGGTCGATGCCAACCTCCGCCAGCTCAATGCCGAGCTCGACCAGCGGGTGTTAGAACGCACCGCGCAGCTCGAAGCCGCCAACCGGGAGCTGGAGGCGTTCACCTATTCGGTGTCGCACGACCTGCGCGCGCCGTTGCGCGGGGTGGACAGTTTCAGTCGCATGGTGATCGAAGACTACGGTCCAAAGCTCGATGACGAAGGCCGCCGCATGCTCAACGTGGTGCGCTCCGAGTCGCAGCGTATGGGCCGGCTGATCGATGATCTGCTCGCCTTCTCACGCGTGGGCCGCCAAGAAATGCACTCGCAGTCAATCGACATGACCGCGCTGGTGCACGACGTCATCGACAAGCTGAACCTGCCACCCGAGCGCAAGCGCCAGATCGATGTGAAGCCGCTTGCGCAGGCCCACGGCGACCGCAACCTGATCCAGCAGGTCTGGGTCAACCTGCTGTCCAATGCCCTGAAATTTACCAGCCACCAGCCGACGCCGGCAATCGAGATCGGCGTCTCATTCGCGGACGGCCTTGGTAAATACCATGTGAAAGACAATGGCGCGGGCTTCGATGAGCGCTTCGTCCACAAGCTGTTCGGCGTGTTTCAGCGGCTGCACACCGAAGACGAATTCGAGGGCACCGGCGTTGGGCTTGCGCTGGTGCAGCGTATCGTTCAGCGTCACGGTGGCACGGTTAGCGCCCAAGGCGAGGTCAACAAAGGCGCAACGTTCTATTTTTCGCTGCCTATTTCGAAGGAGCACCCAACATGAACACGCAAGTCAACGGCGTCGAGATCCTGCTTGTCGAAGACAATCCGCGCGACGCGGAAATCACGCTGCGCGCGCTCAAAAAGAACAATCTCGCCAATCGCTTGGTGCACGTCAAGGACGGCCAAGAGGCTTTGGACTGGCTGTTCGGTGCCGGCGAGTACGCCGGTCGAGATGTAAATCAACGCCCGAAGGTGGTTCTGCTCGACCTTAAGTTGCCTAAGGTAGATGGAATCGAGGTGCTGCGCGCTGTGCGTGCTGACCCACGCACTCACCGCCTCCCGGTGGTGGTGGTGACCTCGTCGCGCGAAGAGCAAGACGTGGTTCGCACGTACGACCTTGGCGTTAACAGCTATATCGTCAAGCCGGTGGATTTCGAGAACTTCTCCGCCGCGGTGGCCGAGGCGGGTCATTACTGGCTGCTGATCAATCAGCAGCCGGGGTCACCGGTCCGGTGAAAGAGTCGCCGTCAGGCGATGTCCTCACCTCTGCCGCTCGTCGGGGATTGCGCGCGGTGGTGGTAGAAGACAATCCGCGCGATGCCGAGATCATCGTGCGCGAACTGCGCAACGCTGGATTCGACGTGGGCTGGACTCGGATCGAAAGCGAGAGCCAGTATCTGGCGGCACTCGAGACCTTGCCGGACCTGATCATCTGCGATTACAGCCTGCCGCAGTTCGATGGCCTGCGCGCACTGGACCTGCTCGTTGAACGCGATCTGGAAATCCCTTTCATCCTGGTTTCCGGCACGATCGGCGAAGAACGTGCCGCACAAGCGATCCAGCGCGGTGCGGACGACTACCTGCTGAAGGACCGTCTGGCCCGGCTTGGGCCGGCCGTTCACCGCGCGCTGGATATCGGCCAAACGCGCAAGGAGCGCAAAGCGGCGCTGGCGGAGTTACACCAGAGCGAGCGCGCCTACCGACAACTCGTCGACTCGTTGCCCGTTGCCGTCTACACCACCGACACCAGCGGGCGGGTCACGCTGTTCAATGAGGCGGCCGTGGCGCTGTGGGGGCAGCCTCCCGATGCGCTGAATCTCTACAGCAACCCGATGCGCCTGCTCGATCTGGAAGGCAGAGAGATCCCTGTCGCGCAGCGGCCGACGGCACGCGTGCTTGCCGAAAACCGCGGCATTCTCGGCGCCGAGTACGTGCTGGAACGAGCCGACGCGACGCGTCGCCATGTGTTGGCCTACCCGCATCCGATACGCAGCGAAGACGGCACGCTGACTGGCGCGGTAAGCCTGATACTGGATGTCACCGAACTCAGGCAAGCCCAGCAGGCGCTGCTGGCGGCAGAGGTTTTTGCCCAGGCCACCATTGACTCGGTGTCTGCACATATCTGCGTGCTGGATGAGACCGGGACGGTCGTCGCGGTGAACCTGGCCTGGCGCGAGTTCGGCCAGCAAAGCTATCCGCAGCCGGAAGAGTCCACCGCGTATCTCGGCACGAATTACCTGCAAGCGTGCGAAGGGGCCGTCGAGTCCGACACACCGGAAGCGAGTCCGATGGCCAGCGGAATCCGCCAGGTCATGGATGGCACGCTGGCGGAATTCACCCTCGAATATCCCTGCCACAGCCCGAGCGAACAGCGCTGGTTTTTGGCCCGGGTGACGCGCTTCCTTGGGGCCAGCCGCAACGTCGTCGTGGCCCATGAAGATATTACCGAGCGCAAGCTGGCGTTGGAGGTACTGGAGGCGAGCGAGGCAGAGCAGCGCAATCTGGTGCGGCAGCTGGAGGAAGAACGGGCGCGTTTGGTCGCGGCCCAGCGCGTGGCAAAAGTGGGAAGCTGGGAGACCGACCGGCTCACGCTATCGGTCCGCTGGTCGGATGAAACCCATCGCATCCATGAAACCGACCCCGCCACTTTCGATCCCAGCCACCAGCGCCTCCTTGCGTTGGTTCACCCCGCAGATCGCGAAGCGGTGGATTCGGCGTTCGCGCAAATTCACCACCAGGGCGATGCCCACGTACTCGAACACCGACTGCTGCTGGCGGATGGGCGGATCAAGCACGTGGAGGAGCGCTGGCTCAACGTTTTCGACGCCCAGGGCAAGGCGATCCGCGCCGTCGGCACCTGTCAGGACGTGTCCGAACGCAAGCTCCACGAGCAGCAAGTCGCACGCCTGAGTCGCGTCCAGATGCTGTTGAGTGGCATCAACATGCTGATCGTGCGGGTGAACGACCCCGGTGCGCTGTATCAGGGAGCCTGTCGGATAGCCGTAGAGGACGGCGGCTTCCTGATGGCCATGCTGGTGCTGGTCGATCCGGCCAACGGCGGAATACGAGTAGCTGCAACTGCCGGCAAGGACGAGGACTTTGCGGCGGAAATCAATCATGTGCTGGCGACGCCCGCACTGGCCGAACATTCGCTCACCGCGCGCGCGATTCGCGAGCAGCAGGTGGTGGTCGCCAATGACTGCCGCACGGACAACCGACTCACCCTTGCCACCGCCTTTCGCGAGCGCGGCGTGAAGTCGCTGGCCGTGTTTCCGCTATTGGTTGCGGAACAGACCGTGGGCGCATTTGTTCTGTACTCCGCCGAGCTGGATTTCTTCGGGAGCGACGAGCTGGGCCTGCTGACGGAGCTGACCGACGACATCGCCTTTGCGATGGACCACATCGAGAAGTCCGAGCGCCTGGCCCATCTGGCCTTCTACGATCAGCTGACCGGACTGCCGAATGCCCAGCTGTTCCAGGATCAGTTGGATCGCTACATCGCCGCGGCCGCTCAGGATGGCGAACAGGTGTGCGTTTTCGTGCTCGACCTCGATGGCTTCACCGACATCAACCGGAGGTTAGGTCGGCAGGTGGGCGATGCCCTGTTGCGCGCGGTGGCGACGCGGCTGCAGCACGAGCTGCCGCAGCCATTTGCGCTCGCTCGGACCGCAGCGGATACCTTCGCCGTGGCCAGTCCGAGTGTGGACGGGGTGGCGCTCGGTTGCGATCGCGTCCGCGATGGCACGCTGGGAGTATTAAGGG
>Ga0163147_10000467_pt1 | contig 64164 bp, 59 predicted proteins | sample OliLakLV19MP6G1_FD_148597 | JGI IMG/M metagenome (GOLD analysis project Ga0163147, IMG submission 148597) | Freshwater microbial mat bacterial communities from Lake Vanda, McMurdo Dry Valleys, Antarctica- Oligotrophic Lake LV.19.MP6.G1 | ecosystem: Environmental > Aquatic > Freshwater > Lake >... | reverse complement strand
AACTACCCCCAGCTTCTGTCCAGCGCGACAGTCCCAACGTCGTCACTCGTCCCGACATGCACAGCATCGCTGCGACCCTGTGCCGTAGTTGGCGTAACGTCGTCGGCGAGAGGGAGGATACAAGGCAGTGCGTGAGTGCTATAATTTCGCTCATGGGTTTTCTGGTCGTGTGGTGTTGTAAGAGATTCCACTTTACCTGAAAACCCTACTTCTTTATGCCCCCTTTTTGGCACAGGTATTGATATAACAATCACAAGCGCTGAATGTTGGTCGCTAGATGGCTCTCGCAGGTGATTAAGACTGCGCCCAGTTCAACCGCACCTTCCGCAAACTGCCAGGCATCGTCGGCGTATAAACGGTCACGCATCGCGCTGACGAATTTGCGCGGGTCATAACCCAGAATACCACCTCCTGGTCCGGTCATGCCGACATCGCTGACATAGGCGATACCACCTGGAAGCACACACAGATCGTGAGTCGGAACATGCGTATGTGTCCCCACTACACCGATGACGCGCCCGACACTTGCAAATGCTACGGTGAGCTTTTCTTCGGTTGATGCCCCGTGAAAATCCACCAGAACACCGCTCAAATCGTTGTCCCATGCCTGAAGCTGACGATCCAGCACGGTCAGCGGGTCATCTGCCAGCCGCAAAGCATCACGACTGGTCAAATTGATTACGCCGAGGCGCGACCCGTTTTTTTCGAGGATGATCGCCCCGCGACCGGGCGCGATATCGCCATAATTGAGCGGACGTAGCACGCGCTGATCGTCGTGAACGCTGTGCCCTTCCGCCCCATCCCACGAATGATTACCGCCGGTGACAGCATCTACGCCCAGCGACCACAACCGCTCCAGTTTGGCTTTCGTCATGCCCGCGATCACAAAACTACTTGTGCCGGAAAGCTCCAGATTTTCAGCATTGGCGATGATGAAATCGGGTTGATGCTGTGCGATCATGCCAGGCAGATGTAATTCCAGATATTCAAGCCCAGGACCTACAATGTCGCCTACAAAAAGAAGTTTCATCCCTTGACTGCTCCTTCTACAAAAGTGGTGAGAATCCGTTTGCGCATCAGCAGGAAGATCACTACTGTTGGCAGGCTGGTCAGCACGGATGCCGCCATAATCGCGCCCCAGTAATCGCCGCCTTCTGGGCTGGTATAAAAAAGTTGTACCGCAACTGTCAGTGTATATGACTTTGGGTTGCCGCCGCCCACTAGCAACGGCCAGATAAACTGATTCCATGAATTAATCAGAACGTATAATCCAACGGCGACAACAGGCGAGAGATTAGCGGGCAGTAACACGCGCCACAGAATATCCCATGAATTCGCACCATCGATCTGGGCGGCTTCCAACACTTCACGCGGAAAGCTCAGGAAGTGCTGACGTAGCAAAAAGATGCCAAAGCCGAGCGATATTCCCAGCATCGGCAGGATCATGCCGTGCAGAGTATTGATCATGCGCCATTGCGCTAACAGCAGATAATTGGGAATATACGTGACGACGAACGGAACCGCCAGACTCACAATCACGAGACCCAGTAGTTGATTTTTGAAGCGGAAATTGAAGTAAGCGAACGAAAAAGCCGCCGGGATAGCCAGCGCGAGTTGACCGAATGTCACGCCAAATGAAAAAACGAGGCTGTTGAACAGGTACAGTGGGATATCCATCTGCCTTATCACAGCCGCGTAATTCTCAAGGCTGGGCGGTAGTGTGAATGGCAGTATCGGGGTGGTAAAAATCTGCTGTGGGTTTTTGAAGCTGATGCCTATCTGATAGATCAGCGGCAACAGCACGATCAGCGTCACGATCCAGAAGACGATACGTGCGCCATTGATGGTGCGCTGTATATTACTAGCGCTCATACTGCACTCGTCGATCCAGCACGCGGTACTGAATATAGACCAACCCGCCCAACAGGGCGATCAGCATGACCGACAACGCCGACGCGTATCCAGCGCGGAAATTCTGGAACCCTTCCTGATAGATGGCATACATCAGGTTGTTGGTTGCATTGGCGGGACCGCCTAACGTCATCACGCGGATAGGTATAAATACATACTCCAGCCCCTGTATCAGCGTGATGATCAGCAGGAAGAGCGCGGTTGGCGCGAACAATGGGAGGATTACACGCCACATTAGCGCCCACCCGGATGCACCATCGACGTAAGCAGCTTCAATGTAATCACGGGGGATGGCTTTCAGCCCCGCCAGTGCGATCAGAAAGTGAAAGCCCATTACTTTCCAGTTGGCGACCAGCGCCACCGCAGGCAAGGCTGTGTAGGAATTCGTCAGCCACTCTACGGTTTCGATGCCAAACGGCTGGACTAATGTGTTGAACAGTCCGTTACGGGTAGGCAGGAAAAACCAGATCCAGACCAGCACTGCGACACTCGTCGCGATCACTGTCGGGATAAACAGCACGGTCTGATAAAAATCAACCTCTTTGTCGGTCAGTTGAAGGGTCAGAAAGGCAAGCCCAATCGGTAGCGCGACGACCGCAACTGCTGAAATTGAGAGATACACAAACGATTGGCGGATGATCTGCCAGAAATCGTCATCACGTAGCAGACGCAGATAATTGTCCAACCCCACGTAGTTCTGATTGTCACGGATGATATTCCACTCAAAAAAGCTGATCTGTATCGTACGCATTAGTGGGTAAAAGACAAAAATTGCGATGAAAATGAGCGCAGGAGCGAGATACAGATAGGGTGTGGCTGTTTGCAGAAATGATCGCTGCCGCCGACTGGATTTCGCAATCTGGGCGATCTCTTCCTGAGAAACAACTGTATTTTGTGTGGTCACGGTTATCCCTTTGCACTATCGATGGGAGAGAGAAACGAGAAGGCGTTTCATCAAACGCCTTCTCGCTACTTCATCCTGATTGCACCACAGTCAGATTAGCTGGCTGAGCAAGGCTCATCGCCGATCAGGTCGTTGATCTCTTGTGCCGCCGCTGTCAGCGCTGCTTCTGCGGTCGATTCGCCGCCAAGTGCCGCCTGTACAGCCTGAAACAAGGCTTCGCCAGCCGCCAAACCATCATCGCCGGGGAATGATGTCCACACGATCATATTTGGAATCTGGCTTGTAGCGATTTGCTGGATCGGATTGGTCGCGTAGAAATCCGCCAGGTAATTGGCATCTTCGGTCAGGCTGGGGATCAGCGGAATATAGCCTGTGCCGATAGTCCATTCGGTTATACCCTGTGCCGAGATCAGGTGTTGGGCGAACTTCCACGCCGCTTCCTGACGTGCCGGGTCTGTCGCCATGATCACCAGCATATTGCCGCCAGTGGGCAGGCGCGTTGGCAGATCGTCAAAGCTTGGATAGGTAGTGGCACGCAGTTCGTCGAAGGTTTTGTTGGTCGTGATCGCGCCGCGTCCGGCGATGCTCCAGAACAATGCACCCGATTCACCCGTCCAGAACACGGAACGTGCCTGATCAAGTGCGTTGACGGCATAGCCGTTTGCAACCCAGTCTGCCCATGTTTGCAGACCACGAATGGCTTCTGGCGAATCGATACCAGCGGCGTAAGTGCCATCCGCTTCGCACACCAGTACATCGCCGCCACTGCTGGCGATCAGGTTCTGGACTGCCCAGTTGTCGTTGCTGTAATCGATGGCGATCATAGGCAGGTCGAGCGTTTCCTTAAGGATGCGTGCGGCTTCAGTCCATTCTTCGATGGTCTGCGGTGGATTATCGGCATCCAACCCTGCCGCTTCAAAAATCGCGGGGTTGTAATAGGCGACCGCGTTGGAGAGTGAATACGACAAGCCGACGTGCTCACCTTCAATCAGGGTCAGATCAAATATATTCTGCGGAATTTCGCCGACTGCGCTTTCGCCACCGAAGTTTTCGATGAGTGAGTCGATAGACACGTAAGGCAGGGTCGAAGCCGTATAATTGAGATAGGGCCAACCGATTTGAATGATGTCGGGAGGATTCCCGCCTGCAATCGCCGTCTGAGCATCTTGGACCACGGTCGGATAGCGATCTTTAGGGCGTGATTCGACATTGATAGCGGGGTTGGCTTCTTCAAAGCTGGCGATCAGCGCGTCCACCTGAGGACCGCCAAACGTGGCAGTATTGATGTTCCAGTATTCGATGGTGATTGTGTCTTGGGCGCGAATGCTTCCGATTGCCAGTGTGGCGAACGCAGTAATTGTCAATGCCGCTATCCACTTCCGCATGGGCTTGAAACTCCTTATATCTGGATCAATCACGAGATCGGTAAAACGTTTTACCTCCTCTAGAATAGCATAGCGAACATGAAGGGATGTTTAATCGTGTTCTAAGAAATGACGAAGGGTGGTAAAATCGTAATTTGCAAAACCAATTGAATTCGCCCTGACAAAAACCGAAAATCAAACGAGTTGTATGTCAAAGAAATCCGATGTGAGCATTCGCGATATTGCTCGTCAAGCAGGCGTATCGATCACGACCGTCTCACGCATTCTGAATCAGGATGAAACCCTGAAAATTATGGAAAGCACGCGCGACCGCGTGATGGAAACCGCACAGGTACTGGGGTATCAAGCCAATTTTTTCGCCGCCGCCCTGCGTTCGCACCGAACAGGTATTATCGGCGCACTCAGCCCGAATTTGTCTGGAACATTTCTTCCACTTCTGACACAGGAACTTCAGCGTGCGGCGCGCGCGCACGGGGTTGAACTCCTGATAGGCACACCAGAAGTAGACGAAGTGAATATCGCCGCCCAACTTAAATCACTCCAAAGCCTGCTATTTGACGGATTGCTATTGTTGGGAGATGTGCTGGACTATCAGGCATCCATTCGCAAGTTACAGGGCGTCCAGAAGCCGTATGTTTCGGTGTGTGCGGGGGTCAATGTCGCGCCTCCGCTGGTCAATATGGATGATGAACAAGCGACCGCGATGGCAGTTGACTATCTTGTCGGCATAGGACATCGCCGCATCGCCTACCTGGGAAGTACGCGATGGAATCAGGAACATGAGCGGGTAGTGTTTTTCAAAACGATGATGCGACGTTACGGGCTTGTCATACCCGATTCGTATCTCGCACTGATGCCTGTTCCTTATAACCCGTTCGACCCGAATTTTAGAGATATGTGGACCAAGGTGCCCTTACAAGCCGCACAGGCACTTATGCGCCTGCCTGAACCGCCAACCGCCATCCTCTGTGCCAACGATGGCTTCGCGACGGCGGCATTGAAAGGAGCGGCACAGTTGGGGATAGATGTCCCCGGCGAGCTATCGATCATGGGACATAATGACGAGATTCAAAGCACGCTGTTTCATCCCGAACTGACGACTATTCGCCAACCGCTCACGGAAATCGCAAGTACGGCAGTCGAATTGCTCCTGACGATGATCGAGCGCGGAGCAGAGGAAAACGTCGACTCGGCGCGTTATCTGCTGATGCCGCAGTTGATGATCCGCGGGACATGCGCACCACCTCAGTCTCTATAACTGCCAGGCGCAGAACGACGGGGAATAGGTCTTGGTATTGATCAAACTATCCGAACTTCGCAGACCTAATTGCCGGCAAACCATGACTTGCCTGACAGGATTGGTATGCCCCTTCCACATAGCTGCCTCAATCATCTTAGGAAAGCGCTATCTATAGCGCCAAATTGCGAATATTGCTTACCAGATCCGGTAGAATCAGTAATTTCGGCTCTTCCGCGAATCATTTGGCAATTTGTGTAGCATACCCCGCCAATGATGACAGCCGACGTAGCAACGACGGTGTTTGTCAAATCCCCATTGCCTCAAAGAACCTTGCCCGCTCGCCCTCTGGTCTACCCCCGATAAAATGGCTCGGACGGCAACGCAAGTAGAGCAGATTCCACGAGGGCATCGGCATTTTACGAAAAAGTGACCGGCGGCGCGAACTGTGGGCAGGTCGGTTCGCTGTCGCCGATGCCATACAGCGCACGCTCCTCGATAGTCAAGTCGCGGGTGACGCGGGTGCAGGCGTAGGCGATGAAATCGTGATAATCCCCACCCCACCCGCCGACCTGCGTGAACGGATCGCGGCGGCGGCGCGAGCGTGCCTCGACGCGGCGAAGGATCCACCCGGATCGGCTGCCCGCGCTCGAAGCGGAACCCAACGCGCTCGTGTATCAGGCGTATGGGCTGGATGAGGACGACATCGCGGTGATTGAGGGGAGTATCGGCAAAACGGGTGTAAAATTAACCATAGAAGATGAGCCTGACACTGAATAATTATGTCCGATGATATACTGCATACTCTTGTTTCTGTAAACGGGCATTCGATCCGCATTACCGCCCGTCAATGGGCGCATGTCACTGAAGCACACGATTATATGTCGGGTAATTTGGATAAAGTGCTGGAAACATTGGCAGAACCGGATCGGGTGGTGGCGGGCGAACAGGGCGAGTCGCTGGCACTGCGTGTTTACGAAAAGACGAGCATCACGCGCAAAATCGCCGTCGTTGTGTATCGCGATCAAGCGGATGGGTTCCTGATTACCGCGTTTTTCACGTCCAAACCGCAAAAAGTTGAGAAAAAGGGGCAGGTGATATGGTCACCATCTCAAGAGAGTTGATCGGTCAGGTCCTGGCGCTCCCCGCCCGCCACATGTGGACAGATTACGATGCGGAAGCCGATGTCCTGTATATCAGCTTTCGCAAACCACAGCAAGCAAACGATAGCATTATGGAAGACGATGGGAACATCTATCACTATCATGATGATGAATGGGTCGGGATCACAATTCTGAATGCGTCGCAGAAGCACACGATGGCGGCGCAGGGATGATTATGAGCGCACTTGAACAGAAAATCATCGAGAAGTTTCATCAACTGGATAAGACTGCCCAACAGCGGGTGCGTGCGTTGATCGAGCGGGAAACCGAGCTAGAAGAAGCGGGTGACGACCTTGAGGCGGTCGATGCGTTAGGCTGGCCCATCGGCTTCTTTGAAGAAACTTACGGTTCTATGGCGGATGACCCGATGGACGAGATCGACAACACGCGCTTGCCGCCGCCTGTGCGCGATGACAAGGAAACCCGATGATTAATCGCGATTTACCTGTGACGATAGACTCAACAGCGCTGACCGTCATCTGTGAACGCTATAATGTCGAAAGGCTCGCTTTATTCGGGTCTGTCTTACGCGATGATTTCACGCCGGAAAGTGATATTGATGTATTGGTGGAGTTTGATCCAGAATCCCATATTGGCTGGGAGATCGTGACGCTGGCGGATGAACTGAGCACAACATTCGGTCGAAAGGTCGATCTCCGAACCCCAATGGAACTGAGCAGGCATTTTCGTAAATACGTACTCATGTCCGCAGCGGTGGTTTATGCACGCGCTCGATGAAACACGCCTGCGTGACATCCTCTAGAAGACTTCCTGCCACCGGAAACGGACACGAGCTTACCTGAATAAATCCTTAGGAGCACAAGCGCGAACATGTATCACCCACCCGATTACATCGACAATATCACCAATGACCGCCAACTGCGTGAGGCTGGCTGCTGATCGAGCGGGGCGAAACCGAACTCGACGTTGCCAGCGGCTTTTTCGAGCCGGAAGTCTGGCGGATGTTGGGCGCAATATTCGCATCGGCGGCGAAGGTTACGGCGGGCGCATCGGCGTGCCCAATGCAGAAACGCCAGATTTCTTCATTCCAGAGTCCGTAAGCCGCGACCTGCTCTACAATGTTATTTGGCTCAATCAGCCATATCCGGGCGACGCATGGCGGTGTCCGTGTGCGATGGCGCGGCAAATGACGTTGAACTCCCCTGAATATCGGCTGACGACGGATCAGCTGAATGTGCGTGCCAATGTCGGCGTCAATGTCGGCGTCAATGCGCCCGTGGTGACCGTGATCAGCATTGGACAAATTGTCGGTGTCATTAATGGGGTAGAATGTGCCGATGATGCGCATTGGTGGGAAATTATCGTCACCGATTTGCGCGCAGCCGATGGCACATTCGTCACTGGCTGGGTAGCGGAAGGCATCGGCGGCGATTATTTCTTCGCGTCCGTCGAGTAGCATCATGTGCGTGCAATGGTAAATGGTAGCTTTTGTACGAATTGAGCATGCCGCCCCCTTAAATCTGTCCAGTCCTGTATCATGGAGAGAGGGCGGAGCGGTTTATCCATCTTTACAGGCAGATTGAAGAACGAGACATTTCAAGGAATTTTCATGAGCGATACCCCGCGTGCGCGGCTTTTGTTTTCCACAGGCTCGTTGTATTTACTCGATGTATCGTATGTGTTCGCGCTGGCGGCAGAAGCGGGCTACGACGGCATCGAAATCATGTGCGATGATCGATGGAGTACGCGCGATCCGCGCTACCTGCGCGATCTGGCGGCGCAGCACGCCCTGCCGATTCTGGTCTGCCATACGCCGTTCAGCCCAAAAGTGCCGGGCTGGGGCTACGCGGGCGACGAGATCAACCGCATCGAGCGGACGCTTGGTTTAGCCGAAACGCTTGGCGCAGAAAGCATCGTCGTGCATTTACCGCCCAAAATCGGCTCCAAGGTGATCCATATTGGCGGCATGGAGATACGACTGCCGATGTTGAGCGCGCAAAGCAAAATCAAAGACTGGATCGAAAACAAGCTGCCCGATGTGCAGCGCAAAACGACCGTTAAGATCGCGCTGGAAAATATGCCGCTCAACACCGTCGCCGGATTCACAGGCGACCCGACATGGTTTAACGAAATCGACCTGTGGAGTCAGGTGCATTCGCATCTGACGATGGATACGACGCATTGGGGGACAAAAGGCGTTGATCCGTGCGCTGCGTATCAAGCGGCGAAAACGCGGATCGCGCATGTTCACCTGAGCAATTATTATCAGGGCGAAGAACATCACCTGCCGCACAAGGGTGAACTCAAGCTTGGCAAGCTGCTGGGCATGATGGCGGACGACGGTTATGCGGGGACGATCAGCCTGGAAGTGCATCCACATCAACTTGATTACAAAGACACCAAAGACATGCGCAAGCACATGCGTGACGCGGTGCGTTTCATGCGTAAGCATCTTGGTCAACCGCATGACAGTCTTGAGCAGGTGGTCAAGTAAGCGATTTTTGAACCGCAGTGGATGCGACGCGCACCACCGTTACTAAAGGCACGGAGACACAAAGAACAAACCTGATGACCACGATGACACCCAATCAGACGAAGATGGCACAGCGCGCCGCGCAGCTATTGGAAACCGGCTTCGTCGTCATTGACTTTGAGACGACCGGATTTCCATCAGACCCGAAAGTCGCGATCATCGAAGTCGCGGTGATCGATCATCGCGGCGGCGTGCTGTTGAATACGTTAGTGCAGCCCGGCTGTTCGATTCCGATGCGCGCGTCGCAGGTCAACGGCATCTATGACGACGATGTCGTCGATGCGCTGCCGTTTGAGGCGTTATACCCCGATTTAATGGCGCTCCTGGATGGACAGATCGCGATCGCCTACAACCACACCTTCGAGCAGGGCATCATCAACACTGTGTGCGGGCGCTATGATATGACAGCGCCCACCGCCGATTGGCGCTGTGCGATGCGCGCATATGCCATGTATCGCGGCTTGCGCGGATTTTCGTCATTAGTCAAGGCGTGCACTGCCGAAGGCATCACCATTGAAAACGCGCATCGCGCGCTCGGTGATTGCAAAATGACGCTGGCGCTGATGTATACGATGGCACAATTAGCGTAGTCCACATGAATTAATTTCAGTGAATCACGAATGTTCACCAGCCCTCATCCCCCGACCCCTTCTTCATGAGGGAGAGGAATTTAGGGTGAGGGCAAAAACAAGGTTTCGTGATTCATAGAAATATTTGTTCTTTATAACAAAAGACACGCCATTTGAACGATCATAATTCTTCAAAAAAGGTCTATACTCTCAGCATAAACAGAAAATGAGATGGATAATCCTACTCACTTGAGGCGTCATTCATGTCCTTTAACATCATGCGTTATGCTGACGAAGCGATGCTGCTGGTACAAATCGCTCCAACATATCGTCAAGAGAAAGATTCTGTCAAACTGGCACATCATTTGAATGTCCACACCGAAACCATGCCAGACAGCGTTCGCGTCATCCTCGATATTCGTGATGTGCCGTCGCTCAATCACGAGTCACTGCTCCACGCGATCATCAATAATCGGTGGTATAGGCGCACTGCGGTCGTCATCTGGGTCATGTCCGGCATCAGTGCGGTTACGACCATCACTGCGCCATCGGTGAATACCCTGAATATCTGCGATTCGCTGAGCTGCGCGCTCGATATGGCGCGCATGGTGAGCTAGACGCAGAACGAACCGAGGGCAGACGGCGCGCGGACATCGACACCGCCAAACACCTGCTCTTCGACCGCTGTATCATAACGCCAGATCGTAACCGGTTGATCCCATGCCAGACGCGCTGGGCACGTGATAAAAATACTGCCTGCCAAGCCGTGATCACGCCATAACGCCGCGTATAACAACACCGATTGGCGCACATCCCCGCGCCCCACAATGCGGCTGATATCAGGCGCGCCATATGTCAGCCACAAATCGCCCAACGTCAACTGCGAATAAAAGCGCGTATATACGATAACGCCGCGTTCTGACCAATACGTGATCGGGCGCAATCCATTGACCCACGCTGGATGCGTATTCGCCCATGCGACGCTGAACGCGCCTGTGCTGACTTCGCCTGTGCCAAAGTCTGGATCAGGACTGTAACGCGCCACCCACTCATGAGTCGCCAGGTTTTCATACACGCGCGTCCATCCTGTGCTGCCGATGGCAATATTCAGCCAGCAGATCGGCGCTGTACAGATGCCACGAGCTTCCGGCGCATCGATCAACGCGGGAATACGGCGCGAATCGTAGGGAATCACGCGTGTGCCACCGATCAAGCAGGTGAAAAGTACAGTGAGCGCGATGACGAACACGAGCGCACGATTTAACACAATTGATCGCCCGTCCGCGACGGCGCTGGCGCGAGATCAGGGCGGATAGTCCCCGCCGCGTTGAACACCCACTGGGTGGGCGCGCGCCAGTATCCGCGCCGCCCAACGGGGCACATGAGCAGGGTTTGCACTTCGAGCGCGCCATCAAAATACGATGCAGCAAGATCGACAGCGCGCCAGTTGCCCTCAGGCAGCAACCATGCCGCGCGCCCAGATAGCGCCGCTAGACCACGTTCGGGCGCGCCCCACCACGCCCAGACATCGCCGAACGGGATGCGCGTGGGCAAATAGATCAAGCGTACCAACCCCGCGTCGAGGGTGATGAAGGGCATATATATCGAGTCGATCGGGGTGAGCGCAGCGGGCTGTGACCCGTTCCATGTCCAGCGCAGCAGTTCAAAATTGCCCGCGACAACATGGGTGATCTCGTCTACCCAGGGGTGATCGCGCAGGACGCGTTCAGCATCCGCGCGCGAGGTGACGCCGGGCTGGATGCCGAACGCGCACGGTTGATCACAGCCCGCCGGAAAAAGCGCGGTGTGTAAGGCATTCGAGGCAGGCGGCGCGCTGTAGACCAGCACGATCCCGATGATACCGATCAGCGTCGTGAGCAGCGCGACCAGTATGGCATATTTGAGCGCGGCAAATCGTCCAAAGCGCGCACGCGCCGGATAGACAGCGGACAGTATCCACCGCCGTGAATGCGGATGATGTGAAGCGGTGGATGGATTTACGATCGTGTGGCGCATACACACGTCACGGACATGCAAGACATTAACGTGAGTATAACGCGCGCGAAACATCATGGCACGATCAAAATCTTGCCGCCGCTCATCGCGTTCGCGTAGGTGCTAAGCGCGTTCCCAAACTGATCAAGCCCAAAGCGGGCACGCACGTCGGTCTTGAATAATTCGTGCTGTGCTTGTACGTCGTGCCATGCCTGCGCGACCAGATCGCGATGCTGCGGCATCCATGTCGAAAGCCAAAACCCTTCAATTTTTTTGTCGCGGAAAATCAGTTGATCGACGCCGACGGTGACAGGTTCGGACGACAAACCGCCATACACGATGATGCGCGATCCATTGGGCATTCCGCGCAGCACCCGATCGGTGAGTGCGCCGCCGACCGCATCGAAGGCGACGGTCGCGCCGAGTGTGCGGCACAAATCACGCAACTGCTGGTCGAAATCGTCGGCGCTGCTATCGAGAACGTGTTGTGCGCCACCCGCGCGCAACTCATCGACGAGGGCGGCGCGGCGGACGATACTAATCACCGCCAGACCACGCGATTCACCAAAACGGCGCAGCATGTGACCGAGAGCGCTGGCGGCGGCCGTCTGCACGACCGCTTTTGCACCATGACGGACAGCAATATCGATGAGCGCCCACACGGTAAGCGGGTTGACGAGCAGCATCGCCGCCGCTTCGTCATCGATGTGATCCGCGACGGGCAGCACGTTGAGCGACGATGTGAGCATATATTCCGCCCATGTGCCATCGCCATTCGCACCCGAAAAACACGCGACGCGCCGCCCGATCCATGCGTCGGGGTCGAGCGCTTGACCGACCGCGACGACCCTCCCGCTCGCCTCAAAACCGGGCACGACGGGCAGCGGCTTGCGGACGCCGTACATGCCCTGTATGAAAGAGAGATCGGACGGGTTGAGCGGCGACGCGGCGATTTTGATCAAGACATCTTTTTCGCCCAACGCAGCGATGGGGTGATTGGCTTCGACGCGCCAGCCATCCATCGTCGGTGTGGTGGTGTGTAATACAACGGCGTACATCGTGGCTGGGAGTGAATTCATAACCGCGGTCATCAAAAATCCTTTTGTTTATTTTGAAAAATGAGTCAGGAAACATTACCGCGTGTGCGCACCTATGTCTACAGCACCCGACGCGGACGAATCACGCTGAACCAGACTGCCATCGCCAACAAGCTGACCGCGATCAGCGCCCACAACGCCGCCCAGAATGCGGCGGGAATCAACGGCGCGAATTCGGCGCTGAACTGAGCAGCGTCGTTACGCACCGACCCGATGCTGGCATTGGTGTTGCCGACCAAAAAGATCAGATCAAGCACGGCGTTGAGTCCAGTCAACATTGCCAGCACATTGAGCAAAATCAGGTTGATGTCGTCGTTGGCGCGTGTACCAAGCACGATCAAAATGCCGCCCATCGCCAAGCCAACGAAAAACGCCGTCGTCAAGAGACCGGTGAACAGAACCGTGACGACGATAATCGCCGCCCCCAAAAGCGCGCTGATAAATCGGCTGTGGGGAATCGTGTTGGCGGCATAGAACAGGACCGCACCGAACAGCGCCGCGCCGATATAACCGCCGGGCAAAATCAACAGGCGGCTGCCGCCCGCCGTGAGCGCGACGCCGCTGCCGTTGGTAAAAATATCGAGGCGTTCGAAATGCCCGCCTGTGATGATCGCCGCCAGCCCGTGACCACTTTCATGGACGAACGTGACGAACAGGCGCACCGGATACAGCAAAAAATCAAGTTGGGGAATATTCCACAGCAGCAGGACGACCACGAACGCGATGCCTGCGCCAATTAACGCACGTTGACGGAACAAAAACGGTCGCAGCATCGAATCTCATCCTTTGTTGGCTGTCTTTGCAGTGACAGTGCAGGAGGCTATCATCACCCTACAATACACGTTCAATGATCACCACAAACGGTAAGCCGCGCAAGCGCACACGATACAGTCAAACGTTATAAGGGCGGCGCGGGTGGAAAATCAAACACCGGTGTCATCGTGAGTAGGCGCGCGCCATCGAGCGTGACCCCATTGATGGTCAACCCATCGAGCAAAATCGGCAGTGCAGCCCGCAGCCCGCCTTTTTCAGCACCGTAACCCGTCGGCGCGCTGATGTTGCACACGACCAACTGTTGTTGATCGGGCAGCGCAATCGCCAGGACGATGGTTTGTGTTTGATTATCGTTGGTCAATAAATAAAAGGCAGCTTTGTGTGCGCCCCACACAAATGCGGTCGGCGCGCTGACAGATGCATCACCCACCAGCGTTGGCATTTCCATGACTTGATCGAGGATGATCTGCGCCATGTTGTGGTCGAGCGTCATTTCGGGCGGGATTGTAAATTGATCGAGCGCAGGCACGAACAAATACAACATCAAGCCCTGCACTGGAAGATCCGCGGCTTCAAAACGCGGTGTGTGTTCAGCCAGGATCAAGCCATCCTGCACATCGGTGACCCATCCGATTGGCACATTGATGCCGATTTCGACTCCGTGCAAGGTCAATTCGAGGCGGTTCGCCTCGTTCATTGTTTCGATAGGGATATCGGTTGGTTCAAATCCAACGGTTGGCGGAAGAGCCGACTCACAAGCGGATGCCAGCAGGCACAGCATAAGCAGTGCGACAATTCGATATATTTGGTTCATCTGCTCACACCCGCTAAACACCTATCCCGTTTACGATACATGACTACACTTTGGGAATATTCCCATGGTAGCACAGGCTGCACCCTTAGCACGCGAGAACGCAGAGCAACGCTTACACGATTCTCACAAATAAGCCTTGTATCAGTGTATTAATAGGCTCAATGGCATTTGAGCAATTTACGTAACATGGCGGATGTTTTACATGGGTTTGCGTTTGAGCAAGCGTGTGACGGCGCGCAGTTCTTCGATGCGAAAAACGGCGGCGGCGGCGGCGAATACGCCGATGGCGACTGCACCCGTCGCCGTGACGAGCGCGAACTCGCGTACCAAGCCATCCACACCGATTACACGTTCAAAAACTGGCTCAGTGAGGATAACCGCCGCCGCCATCACGAGCGCCGCCGCGATAGTTTTAAGCAGCGTGATCAGCAGTTTTTGGTCGCCAAAGCCACCCAACCGGATCGAGAGGATCAATCCACACATCAGCGTATGCGTGATGTGCTTGACGCTGTCGGCGATCATCAAACTGAATAAGCCGTAAGTGGGCAGCAGCACGAGTGCGACAATTGTATACAAAATCAGGCTGATCAACCCGACCAACGCAGGCGTCAGCGTATCCTGCCGTGCGTAAAACGCGTACACCAGCAGCAAATCGACGGCAGCAAAGGGCAGCCCGACCAGATACAGGCGCAGCGCAAGCGCGGTGATCTGGGTATCGACGGCATTGAACGCGCCACCTTCAAAAATCAGCCGGATGATCGGAATCGCCAGCACGAATAAACCGACGACCGCCGGAATCATCAGCGTGATCGACAAGCGCAGCCCCAAACCAAGCGTATTCTTGAAATCGCGTTCGCCATCAGCGTCGCGCAGGGCAGCCTGGCGCGCCAGCGTGGGCAAAATGGCGATGCTGATGGCGGTGGCGACCAACCCCTGTGGAAACTGGATCAAGGTCGTCGCCCAGTTCATATAACTGACGCCGCCAACTCCGGTCTGGCTGGCGAGGTTGTAGCTGAACGTGCGCACGAAGGTATCGATGACCAGTGACGCGAGTACGGGCGCATACAGCCGTGCAATGCGCCGGATCGCCGGATTACGCCAGTCGAGTGTCAGCCGCAAGCGTGGTATTGGGGCGGAGATTGCGCCACCCCGTACAGGTTTTGAGAACAACGCTGGAAACAACAAAACGAGCTGTGCGAGCGCGCCAAACAACCAGCCGAATGCCGCCGCCTGAATGCCGACGACAGGCGCGAGCAAAATCGTGCCGATGACGACGCCGCCATTGAAGATCGCCCCTGCGAACGCGGGCAAACTGAACGAACGGAGCGCGTAGAGCGCGCCGCTCAAAACGGCGAACAGCGAGAGAAAAATCAGCGCAGGCGCGATCAAGCGCAGTAAGTCGGTCGCCAATGCTTGCGTTGGCGCGTCCGACCCGCTGCTGATGACGCTGATCACCTGTGGCGCAAAGGCGATCAACAGCAGCGAGATCAGACTGACCACAACCGTGATCAGGCTGAACAAAATCGAGACCAGACGCCAGAACGCCGCCGCGCCGTCACGCGTGACGACTTCGCTCAAGACCGGAATGATCGCACTGTTCACGTGTCCAGCGATCAACAAATCGTAAAGTGTTTTCGGCACGAGAATGGCGAAATTGAACGCATCGACCGCGCGCGACGCACCGAACAGGTTCGTCAGGGCGATTTCGCGTGCCAAGCCCAGAATACGGCTGGTGATATTGCCGAGCGCGAGGACACCCGTCGCCCGCGCCACACTCGCTTGCGCCGCTGCCTGTGTTTCGGCGGGTACGAGCGGTGTTAAAACCGGATCGTCGGTGATGTCTTGTTGAGGGATGATCGTATTTGCCAATCCGCACCTGTCAGGTTGGTCGATGGCGCGAAGCATAACATACACGTCACGCCATTCCAGTCCTGAGATGAGACACGCCTTGAGGGTATCAGGTTATCTGGCGTCGATGACGCGGCGACGATACGGCAAAATCAGGCGGTTGATCTTGCCATACATATCGAGATCGTCGCCATAATAAAAAATCTGCTGGTCGCGGAACATGAACGGCGGGTCGTGGCGGGCATCGCCGCTGACCAACAGTGTCTCTACGTTCGCGCCGCGCGCGATGCCCGCTTCGATCATCGTGTTCAGGTTGTCACCGGTCACATCTGCGACGACCAAAAACGCGCCGCGAATACGCTCGGTGATGAGCTTTTGCACCGAACTCGTGCCTGTACCTTCGATAGCGTCGCCCATGATGCACTGCATGGCGGTTGTGCGCTCGATCAAACGGCGGATCATACCGTTGCGTTTTTCATGGGCGGTATCAAAATCGGTCGCGTAAAACACATACTGCGGCTGCGCGGGCGGCTGCCAATCGGCATATAACAGGGCGGCGGCATGGGCGGCGGCGTCAGTGATTTGTGCTGCGGGACTCGATACGACGTGTAAAGCCGCTTTTGCGAGCGCGTCTGGGATTTCGACGCCGGGTTCGGTGAGGATGACGAACGGAAGCTTAAGCGCCGCGGCTTTGGCGATCTCGTCGAGCATGAAGGGCGACGTTTTGGTGGGTTCATCGGCACGGAGCGGCAAAATCGCCACCATGCCACCGCACGACGACATGATCGTTTCGATACGCGTCGTGTCGTCCTTACGCTGATCTTTGGCGTCACCGATCAAGCGAAAACCCGCGCCGATGAACGCCGCACACACCGCATCCGCGAATGGGCTTTCAGCGTCGCGCCACGTGCGGCTGACATAGACATCGCGCACACGCCCGTGCTGCACAGCGGCTTGCATCGATGGATCGAACCTGAAGATCGCCTTCAGCAACCCTTCGGCGGCATCGAGCGTGAATTCGGCATCTGGTATTTTGAGTCCGGTATTATTACCCAAAAATCCTGGTGGCAGGGTATCATCGAGCATGACCGGGATAATCCGAAAATCCTGGTACTGATTTTGATGCACCAGCGCATAATTGATCTCCTGATTCACCCAGTTGCTGTTGACCGACGCTTTGGAGATCAGCACGATCAATGAACGACAATCGCCAATCGCCTGCGGCAGCGCCGACCCGAACGCCGTGCCACCGCTGAGCGCGTCGGCGTCATACCATACACGCAGCCCCGCTACATCATTCATCCAACGGTTGAGTTTTTCGACGATCACCGGCTTATCGTGGCTGCTGTGACTGAGAAAGGCATGAAACTGACGTTTATCGACCGGAAGCATGGAGGCAACCTTTGAGGATGATCATGATTATTTCAGCGCTCCCGCGCGCGCTTATGCGCGCTTCCCCTCTCGGTGTGGAGAGGGGCAAGCAGCGAGGTTGCTTTTTAGTACTCTTGCAGTTCGGTCAACGAAATATCACCCCGTCGAAGCGCTTGCAGCGCCGCCTGATCACGATTTTTCGCGCCCAACTTGCTCATCATGCTGGCGAGGGTCTCGGTCAGCGAGGTGATCGTTGTGCCCATGCGCGCCGCGATCTGATCGTTATCCATGCCCATCGCCACATACAGCGCCAGGGTACGTTCGCTGTCGTTCAGCGTACGATCCTGGCGCGTGGTGATCATTCCCGTCACGACTTTTTCTGCGACGCCGCGTCCAAGCACGATATTGCCCTGCATGACGCGGGCGATACTGTCGATCAAATCGGCTTCGTCGGCGCTTTTAAGAATATAACCATGCGCGCCAGCGCGGAGCGCCTGCATGATGTACCATTCTTCTTCGCGTCCGGTCAGGATCAGCACTTTGGTATTCGGCGCTTTGCTGCGAATATCTGGCAGCACGTCCAAGCCGCCTTTACCGGGCATATTCAAATCCAGAATCAAGACATCGGGGCTGAGTTCGACGACGCGGGTGATGGCTTCTTCGCCATCGCTCGCTTCGCCGATGACCAGAATATCATCGCGCGTCGAAAGCATACTCGTCAGCGCCCGCCGTAAAATCGTGTGGTCATCCGCCAGCACGACGCGCAGTGTTTTACCGCTGATTCGTTCTGGGTTGACAGCGCGTGCTTGCTGCGTGGGTGATTGGTATGACGACACGCCTTGATAGCCGGTTTCTGCGCCTGTCGCTTGCGCGCCATCGAGCGCCGACGCGAACGCTTCCATCGATTGGAAACGTCGCACTGGCGTTTTCTCCAACGCTTTCATGATTACCGCTTCAAGCTGCGGCGAAATGCGGTTATTGTGCAGGCGCGGCAGCGGCGGCGGTTGTTTGACATGCTGAAGCAGGAGCGCGGGAATATCGTCGGTCGAAAACGGCAGTTGTCCAGTCGCCATCTCGTATAAAACCACGCCAAGCGAGTAAATATCGGTGCGATTATCCAAGCCGCTGCCCTGTGCCTGTTCGGGCGACAGATACGCGGGCGTACCGATAATCATACCGTCGGCGGTCACACGCTTGGCTTCTTTAGGCAGCGCTAGACCCAAGTCCATGATCTTGATTTGTCCGGCGGGCGTCACCATGATATTGGCGGGCTTGACATCGCGGTGGATGATCTGGCGTTGGTGCGCATAGCCGAGCGCTTGCGCGATTTGCTTGCCCAACCGCATCGCCACATCTGGCTCCGATGGAATATAGCGTGTGAGCGGATCGCCTTCGACATATTCGACGACGAGGAAATGCGCGTCCCCATCATCATCGCTGTCATAAATCGACATGATGTTGGGGTGATTCAACATAGCGACGGCGTGCGATTCTTGAAAAAAGCGCTTGCGGGTGGTCTCTTTAACGTGCGGCAGCAGCACTTTCAGCGCCACATCGCGTCCAAGACGCTTGTCATGACCTTTATACACGGCGGCGGTTGACCCTTCGCCGAGCAGTTCAAGAACTTCGTACCGATGTTTAAGCGTGCGTCCGATCATAGTTTGGCTTTTGGGGTTATTAGTTCACGTTTGTAACAGGGTGACATACTCCCCCCGCCTAAAGGCGGGGGCTTCTACCCTCACCGCGACTGCGAAGGCGAACCTTCGTCTTATCGTCGCTCCGGTAGCACAGCAATGCCCCGCTGTGTTTGACGTTAACTACGATATTGAGATATTACGGTATTATGATCGAGGTCGGATTTTTACGTCTCGTACCTCGCACATCAACCTCCGCCTATTATACGCTATTTCAGCAAAAAAAACACAAGACCGACGCCTTTATCCAAGGCAATCGCGTTCTAGCAATCCTTGACGGAAAATGAACTCTTCTAGCCCATCGTGACACACAAAACAATGTCAGTAATGGTCATTCTGGATTTTTAGAGCCGTATCGTTTTAGAACGCAATTGCCTTGCGCTATGTACCATTAACTGTTGAAGAACGCATGAAATTAGGTAAACTCAGTGAATCACGAAACCTTGTTTTTGCCCTCACCCTAAATCCCTCTCCCTCAGGGCGAGGGACTTCAAAAGCGCGCTTTTCTCCCCTTCTCCCTGAGGGAGAAGGGGTCGGGGGATGAGGGCTGGTGAACATTCGTGATTCACTGAGACTGCCTTCCGGCGCTATATCAAATGATCAAGTGGTGGTTGAAGATCGGGGTGAATGGTGAACCGATCACCTTCATCACCAGTGATGTACGGTTACAAACCGCCGCCCTTGCCGAAGGCTTTAGCATCGATGACCCCAACGCGCACTCGTAAACACACGAACGAACCACAATCTATACACCATAGGAGAACTTCATGCTCGACCTTAAACCCATACTGTTTGCTGCGCGCCAAGCCGCCACTCTCACGCGGCGCGTACAGCAACTTCATCTGAGCAGCAGCGCCAAAGGCGTCAATGACCCGGTGACGATTGCCGATTATGGCAGCCAGGCGTTGATCCTGCGCGCGATCAGCCAGGCGTACCCGAACGATGCGGTATTGGCGGAAGAACAAGCTGCACAGTTCGCGTCATTGGTGAGCGACGACCAGCGCGCGACGGTCGTCCAATTGGTGAGTGATGTAATTGGAGAACCGATCAGTGAAGCCCAGTTGATCGCGTGGCTCGATTGGGGGCACGGACGCGATGCCGACCGCACCTGGTTGATCGACCCCATCGACGGTACAAAAGGGTTTATCGCCGGACGACGCTACTCGATTGCGATCGCGCCGCTCGAAGGCGGAATGCCGATCGCGGGGGTGCTGGCATCCCCTGGCTACCCAACACAAGACGGACTCGGTTTGTTATTTTACGCGCAAACCAGCGCGGCATATGTCGAGCAGATGCGTGGGGGCAAAGCCAGCCGCATCGCTGTCAGCACGCGGACAAACCCGACGCAGTTTCAGGTCGTGGAAAGCGTCGAACGTGCGCACGCCCATCTGGAGCGTATGAAACAGGTGTATCAGGCGCTGGGCGTGCCAGAAAAACATGTCGAAGGCGTCGATTCGCAGGACAAATACGCGATGCTCGCGTGCGGCGATGCTGATTTATATCTGCGACTGCCACGCGAACTTATACCCAGTCATAAAGTGTGGGATCATGCGGCGGGCGCCGCGCTGATTCGTGCGGCGGGCGGCGTTGTCACCGATATTGATGGATCACATCTCGATTTTTCGGATGGCGATACGCTGAAAAATCTTGGTATGATCGTCAGCAATGGACAAGCTCATGATCGGATCGTCGAGATCGTACAAGCGGTGTTGACAGCCTATCCAATTGAATAACTCACCTTACGCAGATTGCCCTCATCCTAAATCCTTCTCCCTCGGGGCTGAGGGGAGGATATGTTAGTCAGGTAAAGCGTTTGTCAGGGATAAAGAGCAAATCCGGACAAGGCGCGTGTCGCTGAGCGATCTCGACGAGAGCATTAAGACCGTCTTTGAAAGCACTCCAATGTCTGCGCCAACCCCCCTTTAGGATGGCGATGCAAGGGATGGGCGCGGTCAGCTTGAACGGCTTGCGAGCCAATGGCAATGACCCAGGCATAAGCGATGACCAGCACAACCAGCAAGCGTTCGACATGGGCTGGTAAGCGCAAACGGCTTTCGCCCCACTGCCAACCGCCACTTTTGAGGTCGCGGAAGCTCTATTCCTGCCAATTATGGCGGGCATACTCATGTCCTGAGAGGCATTCATCACTGGCGACCGTATTTATTCACCTATCCATAAAAGGTAGGTTAGCGAGCGAGGACTAAAGAGAGGACATCAAGGATGGTGCGCCGCTGTCGTCGGGCAGTTTCGAGAATCGAGATCATATCGGCGTAGAGATCGGCACCCCAGTGGGTACGAAAACCACCCGTCACTTTGCGGTAGATGACGGAGTTGCGTAAGGCTTGCTCGGAGGCGTTGTTGGTCGGGGGGACATCCGCGCGGTGCTACATGGATTACCACGCCGACCGTTTTGCCGATCACTCGCCGCTGTGATGGCATTGACCAGCGCGGATGGGTTCGCGGCGATTGCCGTGCAGGTGACGGACGGCGTGGGGGTGAAGGTCGGTATAAACGTCGCCGTGGAAGTAAACGTAGCGGTCGCTGTTGACGTAAAGGTAGAGGTCGGCGTGAAAGTGGGTGTAAACGTCGCCGTTAGAGTGGAAGTGAACGTGAGCGTATAAGTTGATGTGTGTATAGGCGTGGGGGTGAAACTTGCCGTCGGAGTCTCCGTTGGTGTTTGGGTGAAAGTTGATGTAGGGGTAAATGTTGCTGTTGATGTGGACGATACAGTGAGCATCGGCGTGAAAACAGGGGTGGGGGTAGAGGGCACATATGGCAGCGCATAGCCTTCAATGCTGCTGCCGTTGATCGCCAGCCCGATTTCACCGCCATTGTGCAGCACCTGACCAGTGGGCAGCCATGCGATGTCCTCTACTGGCTGTGGCATCGTGTAATGCGCAACGGCTGCATTTGTCGCTACATCCCAGATCCACAAATCCCACTGGAAACCAGCCGCGATTTGGCGTCCATCAGGACTCCACCGAACCTCATACATGTATCCCGTCCCTTGATCCGTCTGCAGCCTTTGAATTGTTTCTCCGGTTACAGCATCATAGATGACTACACCATCTACCGTTGAAGCCGCTAACGCGGTTCCGTCGGGTTTCCAATCCAGTAAGCCAGTGCTATTTCCCACGATGCGCAGGATGGGTTCGGTGGGGCGCGGATCTCCGCTGGCATCCCAGATTGTGACTTGCTGAGTTTCTGTGCGGACATCGTACGTGGATATTGCCAGATTGTTCCCATCGGGCGACCACCCCATATCGGTCAGGGTGCTGGTCGTCTCTTCATCACCGAAAATAGTGACGTCTGGCGAGTCGGCGTTTGAGATATACACCTGCCGCGCCAGACTAGCAGCCAACCGGTTGTCATGCGGATTCCACGCAATCGGGCCTGCCTCAAAAACACCGCCGGGGAGTGATGGCTCTGTTCGAGTAAAACTGCTTATATCCCATGTGACCACATGGTTATCCACGGTGACTGTGGTCAGCCTATCACCCGTCGCATTGAACTGTAGGTAAGTTAAGCCAGCCTCCTGAGGTGAAATGAAACCCAGATAGTTCCCTGAAACCGAGTCGTACACCTCGACCAAGGTCAAGGTGAGATCATTAATTATACCCGGCACATCGACACCGATCGCAATAAGATTGCTTTCTAGGCTGTAGGCGAACAATCGAACATTCTCAGGCGGCATTTGTGCGCTTACCGGTTGCATTCCGCGCACCAACAGCAGGATAGCGGCAAAGAATAATACAAAGCTCCGTGTATGCATCTCATTCATCCCGATCTTATTACATTCCAAGGAGCGTTAAGAGCAAATTGCGCAGGTTTACATAAAGCACGGGCACACCGGAATCGTCTACCGGAATATCGAGGGGTTCGGTCTGAAGGTCTTGAATGCCCGAACGATCCGTTCGCGCAAGGTCAGATCATGGCGCTGCCCACAACCGGAACAGGTTTTAGTCGTTGGCACGAAACGACCGATCTTCACAACCGACTTCCCGCGCTTCAACGCCGCCCATTCCAAGATTGTGAGAAAACTGGCAAAGCCAAGATCGCTCACCTTGTATCCCCACAGCGCTTTCATGCCTTGCAGGTTCAAGTCCTCAACCTTCAGGATTGCATACTCGTCGCACAGGCGCTATGCCTATCGCCCAAGCGAGGGATGTCGCGCGCCGATCCCCTAAAAGCGATTACGTCCCGGTTTCGACGGTATATTCACGCAGGCGGCTGAAGTTGAAAGCGCAGAACCCACCAGCGCCCGCGCCATCACGCGCATAGCTGTTCACAGTGACAAAGCCACTGCTATCCGGCAGCCAGTTCAGGCTCGACACATAAAGCTTGCCGCTCGACATATAGTTCAAATCGCTCAAATCGGAGTCTCGGTTCAGACATCTTAGAACGCGTTGAGGTGCTTCAAAAATGTCTACAGGCGGACTGACCTCGCCGCTCGTCAGGTCAACAATCGCAAGCGCATCGCCATCTTCACCCAGCAGCGCGACCGCCAACGCTCTATCCGGGCTGACCCATAAGAAAGCTGACGGCACGGAAAGGCTGTCGCCCGGCACACCTTCTGGCAGGCTGTAGGAAGTGAGTGTCGCAGTGTAATCTGAAAAATCGTCCGGGTTGTCTAGCTCTGCCATATACAGCGTCGTGCCATCAGGCGAAAAACTCGCAATCGCAGAATTGCCTTCACTGACCTCATATTGTATGTCAAACAATACGGTTTGTGTGTTCATGTCAATGATGATCCATGCAGTATCACTCGGTACTGCCGCCACTGTGTGATCCGCATTGTAGATGGCAAATTCAGGATACCCCGCAAAATCAGGGACTAGCCCGTTCATGGTCTCTTCACTGACGACGAAGGCGTCTGCTACAGCCTCTACAGTGCCATTGGTTATATCGACAGCGAGCGAAACATACGCGGAGGTATTGCCATCCTGATAACGGAAATCGAGCGTGTCGCCGCGCGTAAAGACCATTGCCGATGCCTCAGTCGGAATGTAGCTGTTATCCATTATCGCCAGTTGCTCGCCGAAATCGCCTGTGTCAAGCGTGACAGGTGACCAGTCTGGCGCGTCGAATGCGTGCAGCGAATAGTTGCCACTAACACAACCATACATAAGCACCCACAAACGGGTGAAATCCGGGTTGAAAGTCGCTGTCACTGGGCATTTGAAGCCGATATCATATTCCGCTGTCTGCGTCAGGATAAGCCTGTCCGTTTGAGCGATACCAATCCAAAACGTTAGCAATAACGCTGCTGCTGCTACCACTCCAACCAGTGGCTTCACATAACCACGATGGGTTGCAAACTTCCTCACGTTCATGTTATATCCTTTCAGCGATGACGATCAGGCTAACATAGTATAACCCTTGCGTCATCACATCAAATTGTTGTACGGATTTATACGAAAATGCGGCTGAATTTGAGTGTTGTTTGATGCGCTACGCGAACGCGGCTTACAACATTCTCGGCTTTTCCTCCGTATAATAGATTGTATTCGACCACAACTCATGACAGGCAAACAATGGGACGTATTCTCTTTTACTTGCGCTATGCCGCGCGTAATTTGCGCCGTAACGGACGCTGGACGACGTTCGCGGTCTTTTGTATCGCGGCGGGCGTGGCGACGGTCGTCGCGCTGCGAACGCTCGGCTTGGCGATTGGCGATTCGCTGGTCGATAACGTGCGCCAGAACTTGCATGGCGATGTCCGTGTGAGCAAAACGCGGCTTGAAGGTGGATTCAGCGCGTTCAACTTCGGCGGCAACAATGAGGATAATACCTTCACCGACGTTGAACGCGAGGTGATCCGCGAGGCGGCGGAAACATACGATGCGACCATCGCGGAATATGCACAAATTCCCGGCATTCAAATCACCCGTGTCGATGCGGTCACGGTTGGGCGTCCTCAGTTCGTCAGCGCGTATTTAATCGACCCAGAAACGTTTCCGCCGGAACAAATCATCATCGCGCAAGACCCGGCGGGTGTGCCGTTGAGCGACTTGTTCACGGGTGAAGGTAACGAGGTCGTGATCAGCCGCAATCTGGCGGATCAAAATCAAATCGCGGTGGGCGATACTGTGCGCCTGAGCAATACCGAAGAAGGATTCATCGTGCGTGGCATCGTTGCCACTGAAATCGAGGCGGGACTCTACAATATCTTCGCGTCGTTTTTCGGCTTTGCATATCTCGATTTTGCCAGCGCCGACACCTTACAAATGGAAACGACGCCCAATATCATCAGTATTTTGCTGCCCGATGGCACGTCAACCGATGTCGCTACTGCTCTGGCTGACGACATCTATCGGAGCCGCTCGACTCTGACGAATTTGTACTTCGATACTGCGCCCGAATGGATTGAGCGCAACGAGGTGATCGCGGATTACATCGGGCGTTTCATCGTCATCATGGGCTTGGGCGCGCTCCTGATCGGCGGCGTCGGTATCATCAATACCATGATCGTCATGGTTGGGCGGCGCACCGCTGAGATCGCGGCGCTCAAGACGTTTGGATTGAAAGGGTACCAGATTTTCTGGTTGTTCATGAGCGAGGCATTTTTGCTTGGGGTTCTGGGCAGCATCGCCGGTTGTATCTTCGGGCTGATCCTGAGCGTCGTCGTCAACCAATATGGCGAAGCCTTCTTGCAGCAGGGCTTACGCTGGCGGCTGTATCCCGAAGCGTTGGGGTATGGGCTGGCATTAGGGATGGTCGTCACGCTGGTGTTCGGCATCCTGCCGATTTTGACCGCCAACAAAGTGCGCCCCGCGACGATTTTGCGCCCGAACGAGACGGTCATTCCGCGCGCAGGCGTGTTTCACAGCTTGATCGCCATTTTACTGGTCGTGGTCGTCATCGGCGGAATCGCAGGCTTGATCATCGGCGATATTCCAGGTCCGCGCGGCGTCACCATTTCAGGTCCGTTGATCGGGATCATCGGTGTCGGTATCACGCTCCTGATTTTAGGCGTGCTGGTCATCGTGTTCTGGCTGATCGTGTGGCTTGTCAGCAAATTTCCGGCGTTCGGCATCGTCGATTTACGCCTGGCGCTGCGAAACATGACGGCGCGACGCTTACGCACCGCGACCACGCTGATGGCATTGGCGGCGGGCATGTTCGCGCTCAGCGCCATCACCTTCGTTGGCGTTGGCACGCGCGAGATTTTGAACATCCAGCTCTCGCAAAATCTGGGCGGCAATGTCCTGATCTTCCCGCTTGGCAGCTTGATTTCACCGACGATTACCAACGCGCTCTTGAATACCGCGCTCGATAATATCGAGGGGATCGAGTACACGACCCGCTTAGAAAATTACACGGGCGTGATCGAAACCGTCGATGGGGTGACGCCGGAGATCAATCTACCCTTCAATTTGGATGAGGACGATTTTCCGCAGCCGCGAGATGGCGAAGGCGGCAACTTCCCGCGTGGTCCCGGCAATGCGTTCAATACGATTCAGATCGGATCGCGCATCACCGATAACCCGAATCCTTTCACGAATCTGATCGAGGGACGCGGTTTTACGCCAGACGATGAAGGGGAGCGGTTGATCATCATCCCGGAGAACTTCAACGGGCTGTACAGCAACGTCGATACGCAGCTTGGGTCGATCATCGGCGTTCGTGTCGATGGGACATTGTACGAGTTTGAAGTCATCGGCATTGCGCCCGCCAACAATGGCTTCAGTTTCGGCGCGAGCTATGTTATTCCGCCAGAGTCGTTGTCCAACGTTGATGAATCCGGCATTCCATTCGTGATCGTACAAGCCGAGCCGGAGAATCTGAATCAGGTACTGCTCGATTTATCGGCGTTACCGCTCGTTTTCACCATCGATATCACCTTCATCGACAGCTTTTTAAGCCGTATCATCGAGCAGTTCGCGGCAATCCCGACGGTTGTCGGTTTGCTGTCGCTGCTGGCTGCGGCTGTGACAATGGCGAACACTGTCTCACTTTCCACGCTGGAACGCCGTCGTCAAATCGGCATTTTGAAAGCGGTCGGGCTGAAAGGGCGGCGTGTGCTCACGATCATGCTGTTGGAAAATACGCTGATCGGGTTGCTCGGCGGCGTGTTGGGGATCGGCGTGAGCGCGCTGATGGTGGCGGCGCTGACCGCGCTCGGCGTCGGTGAGGCGATCCCGATCCCGCGTGATGCCGCGCCGCTTGCCATTGCGTTGATCGCGTCGGCGGTTGCTATCGCATGGATTTCGACGTTCTTAAGTTCGGGCGTGGCGACGCGCGAGCCCGTGGCGAACGTGCTGAGATACGAGTGACATACTCCCCACGCCTAAAGGCGGGGGCTTCTACCCTCAGCGCGACTGCGAAGGCGAACCTTCGTCTTATCGTCGCTCCGGTAGCACAGCGATGCCCCGCTGTGTTTGACGTTAACTACGGTATTATGATCGAGGTCGGATTTTTACGTCTCGTACCTTAACCTCCCTTCATCATACCCTATTTCAGCAGAAAAAACACAAGACCGACGCCTTATATCCCCATGCCTGAAGGCAGGGGTTTTACGGCGCTTTTCAGATAAATGTCATGGGTCGCCGCCGTAGGTTTCAACCTACGGCTAGGGCGTGCTGAATATCAAGGACATCTTTCGTAGCGACACGGCTGTATTTGAGCGAACAGATCATCATGAACCGGGCAGATATCGTACCGAAACGCGCATCGCAGGGGCGCCCGTTGGCGGACTCGCTTGACCGAAACACCTTCAGCGCGCAATCTCGAAACGACTACAATACGTCTTGAACCTCACGTCACCACACAAAAGGGGGCATGATGAAAATCTGGACGTATTCGTGGTTTTGGGGATTGATCGGCGTGACGGTGATCCTCGCCGTATTTGGCATTTTTTCGACGGTGGGGTGGCCCGGTCTGCCGGATGACTGCGTGACCGACCCGAACGGAAACTGTTATTGTGAAGCGTATGTATCGCCCGCCGTAGACAATACAGGCGTGAAGCAGCCGTCGAATACATGGAGTGGACTCGCGCCAGTTATATTTGGCGTCATCATCCTGTTTTGGGCGGATCAGGAACGTTTGCGCGGCGCGGCGGGGAGCAACCCGATGACGAGCGGTACGTTCTATCCGATATTCTTTGGGATGATCATCATTTTGCTCGGACCCGGCAGCATGTATTTTCATGGGTCGCTGACGCGCTGGGGCGGTTTTCTCGATAATTTGTCGATGGCGCTGTTTATCAGCTTCATGATTCTGTACAACCTGTTTCGCCTCTTCCGTTGGGACGATCAAAAGGTCGTGTTCGCCATCGTATATGCGGTCGTCAATCTTGCGCTGGCGATTCCGTCGTATCTCGTGGATGATTTTGGGCTGATGTCGTTCATGGTATTGGTGGCGGTCGCGGTCATTTTCGAGATCGTGATCTGCGCTTCAAGTCCGCGCGGCGTGTCGCGCCAATGGACGCCCTGGCTGCTGGTCGCGCTGATCACATTTGCAGTCGCGTCGGTGATTTGGTGGTTGAGCTGGACGGGCGCTCCGTTGTGCGACCCGAATAGTTGGTTACAGGGGCACATCTTCTGGCATATTCTGGCGATGGGGCTGACTCCGTTCTTCGTCTTCCTGTATTTGCGGTCAGAGACGCGGACTTAATGCAATCGTTGTAACGGCTTACGTTTTTGCGTGATGTTGTTCGCCTATGAAGCGCCGTCTTATCCAGCCACCACCCGCCGCAGCAGCGCTTCCAACCGCGCCGCCATAATTTCGCGGTCGAACGCCGTGCGCGCCAGTTCGCGCGCCGCCGCCCGCGCGTGCGCCATGCGATCTGCATCACGCACGAACGCTGCCAGATCATGCGCTGCGCTCGTCGCATCAGTGTCGCTGATGCGTAAACCCGCGCCTGTTTGATCAAGTAAGTCTGCTTGCCAGCCGCCATAATTGATGATGATCGGACGCCCTGCTGCCAGCGCGTCGAAGAATTTATTGGCGCTGTTGTTCCACATCTCGCGCACTGGGATGAACAGCGATGCGGCGGCGGTCGCCGCGCTCAACACGGCTGGGATTTCCAGCTTGGATATGGGACGCCAAATATGTGTGTTGACGCCGAGTACACCGAGCGCGCGCGCTTTCGCTTCGATCTTCTCGAACTCACCGCCGCTGCCGATCAAAAGAAAGGTGATGTCGGCGTCGATGTCGCGCATCAGCGCCGCGATTTCGACCAGAAAGCCGACATTGTTCATGATGCCGAACGTGCCTGTATACACGATCAACGGTTGATCTGGCGTGATGCCCAAACGCTGACGGATCGGGTCGCCTGTTTCTGGCGGCACATCGAACAAATCAAGATCGGCGGCGTTGGGGATCACCGTGATTTTGTCAGCATGAATGCCGCGCCGTGACACGCCATCCGCAATGCCGGGTGAGAGCGCGACAACATGGTGCGCGGCATGATACGCGACCCATTCAAGCGCGCGTGCCGCCCAGATAAAGACCGGATTTTTAATCGCGCCGATGGCGATAGGCAGTTCGGGCCACAAATCGCGGACTTCGAACACCATAGGAATCCGCTGCCATCGGCTGGCGGCGATTCCTGGAATCGCAATCGTAAGCGGTGCGCTGCTGGCGTAAACGATGTCGGCGCGGGTTTTCATGCCGTGATACGCGGCACGCGCCGCAAAACTGACAAACGCACGTAAGCGCTGCGGAAAACTCATGTAATTGGAATACGGCACGGGGATGATCAGCGTCGGCACGCCTTCGATGTCGATCTGCGTCGGGCGCGTGTAGTGTTTATAGGCATCGGGTAAATAGCCCGCTGAGGTGATCATCGTCACGTCGTGTCCGGCGTCGATTAAGCGGCGCGCGAATTCGTAGGCGCGCGTCATGCCGTGTCCCTGCCGTGCGACGAAGTACATGTAAAAATACAAAATCCGCATACAATGTGATCCACTTGAGCTGTCAACCGACGATTTAACCACAGAAACAGGATCAGGTAAATGAACGCGGGGGCATTGACGGGCAAACGCATTCTGCTCACAGGTGCGGCGGGACACATCGGCTCGCATATCGCGCGCGCGCTTATCGAAGCGGGAGCATCTGTGCTCGCTGCGGTGCGTCCCGGCGGTGATCGCACCCGCCTCGCGGACATGCATGATCAAGTCGAACAGGTTGCGCTCGATCTCGCGTCCATCGACCTTGACGCTGTTGCGACGCAGCTTGATCCTGTACAGATCGTGATCCATTTGGGTGCGGCGGGCGTTAACCCATCCGACGCCGATCCTGCACGGCTGATGGCTATAAACGAAGGCGGCACGCGCGCGCTGATCGAACTGGCGCGGCGCTGGAACGTCGAGCGGTTCGTATATACCGGGTCGTGTATCGAATACCCCGAAGGCAGTTTGCTCCGCGAAGATACGCCGCCCGCACCGCGTTCGCCTTATGCTGTGACAAAGTTCAACGCAACCACGCTGGTACGGGCGAGCATCGAGCGTGACGCGCTGCCCGCCGTGATCTTGCGCCCGTTCACCGTGTACGGCGGTGACGAATCGCCGCACCGCCTCGTCAGTACGACGATTCGCGCGTGCTTCAATCACCAGTCGTTCGCGCTGACAGGCGGCGCGCAAAGGCGCGATTTTATACACATTGCGGATGTCACGCGCGCTGTATTGATCGCAGCGACCGATCCGCGCGCGCTTGGCGGCGTTTTCAACGTATGTACCGGCGTCGAAACCTCGATCCGCGCGCTGGTTGAACAGATCGTCGTGCTGACAAACAGCCACGCGACGCCGCAGTTCGGCGCGCTGCCTTATCGCCCCAACGAGTTTTTTCAGCAAAGCGGCGATCCGTCTCTTGCGCGTGCGCGGCTTGGCTTCAGCGCCGAAATCACCCTAAGAGACGGTTTAACGCGCGCGATTGCATGGTATAAAGAACAGCATTGATCAGGAGACTCGCGTTTGAAAACACTCGTCACAGGTGGCACAGGCTTTGTCGGCTCGCATATCGTGCGTGTGCTCGTCGATGCCGGACATGAAGCGCGTGTATTACACCGCGCCAGCAGCCCGCTCACTGCGCTGGAGGGCGTCGCATTTGAGTCCGCGCTCGGTGATTTGACCGACCCCGACTCGCTGCGTGCCGCGTGTGAAGGAATCGATTGGGTGTTTCATGTCGCCGCCGTCGCGGATTACTGGCGCGCCGATAAACGGGTGATGTACGACGCCAATGTCGATGGTACATGCCGATTGCTCGCCGCCGCGCGTGATGCGAATGTGCGCCGCGTCGTTTTCACAAGCAGTGCCGCCGCAATCGGCTTTCGCCCAGACGAACAGCCGAGCGACGAGACCGTTCCGTTTCGGCTGCCGCCGAGCCGTTTCCCATATGCACACAGCAAAGCGCTGGCAGAGCGCGTATGCGCCGAGGCGGTCGCACGCGGGCAGGATATTGTGATCGTCAATCCGGTGGTCATATTCGGTCCCGGCGATCTCAACCGTATCTCCGGCGATCTCGTGCTGGCGACCAAACGGCTGAGTTGGACGATTCCGGTGCCTGTCGGCGGCGTCGCATTGATCGATGTGCGTGATGTCGCGCGGATGCACGTCGCGGCGGCGCGTCAGGGGCGGATCGGTGAGCGGTATATCCTGGGGGCAGAAAACTATCGGCACGCGGAGTTGCTCGCGCTTACGGCGCGTGTGGTCGGTGCGCCCGCGCCGACGCTGCCCGTCGCCCGTTGGATGACGCCGATTCTAGGCGAACTCTTTGAAGTCGGGCGCGCGCTCGGTCTGCCCATCCCCATCGATGGCAACCAGACCAAGTTGAGCGCACGGCGCGTCTATTTTAATTTTGATAAAGCATGGACTGAACTCGGTAAGCCGCTGGTGGGCACGCCGCAAAGCATCGCCGATGCGTGGGAATGGTATCAGGCGCATGGCTACGCCAGCGACGACGCGACCAGTCGTGTGATCGCGCGCGTCGGACGGATGATCGGCATTAACCCGCCGTTGTAGCGGTCACGTCGTCACCTTCAACGCCTTCGACAATCGGCGTCGGGCTTTTACGATACACGACCGTCCCCGATGAACCTTTCCATTCGGTTTTGGCAGCGTTCTTGATCTCTTGCACGGTCATGCGGCGGTCAACCAGCGAATAGCCATGATACAGTTCGATCGCTTTTTGGCTTTCCACTTCGGTCGCCATTTCGACAAACCCGAACCCGCTCGATTTGGACGAATAGCGGTCTTTGGCGATATAAACATCAATAATCTCGCCTGCGCCCGCGAACAATTCGCGGATTTGTGTTTGTGTCACGCTGTAATGCAAATTGCCAATATACAGTTTGATAGCCAAGCGACACCTCTGTTTATGTGCATTATCCGGTCTTAGGATAGGTTGACCTGTCGGGCTGCGCTTGGTGATTCGGGGGTTCTCTAAACTCGGCTCAGGACGGTGCCGAATTTCACAGCGATCATCAAACTTAGGGTGAAAAGAATGAAGGGCGCAACCTGCGCGGTCACGCCCTAGGGTTAGTATACTTTTTTTAAGCCGTATTGTAAAGCGACGCAGATCAGCAGGGCAATCGCTTCAAATCTGTTTCTTGTCTCAGCAAGGATTTTTAACACATCATGAACAGTCATTCGTAGTTGGTAACAAAACCTTTCTGAAGCATAGAGAGTCCTAATGGCACAGATTTTCATTTTGAAGCGATTGCCCTGCGCCTTATATCCCCATGCCTGAAGGCAGGGGTTTTACGGTGCTTTTCAGATAATCAGTCGATCAATATTCGGATCGCCGCCGCCATACCCGCATGGATACGGTCAATTTGCCAGCCATGCGCGAACTTATGAAACAACACCGTTCGCACATCAAGCGTGATGTACAAGACATCCGCAAGGTAATCGAGATCGGGCGGTGCTGCTTTATGGCTAAAATCGATGCGACCGAGCAGCGCGCGGATGGTTTGACGCCACCATAAATGCGCGGGGTGCGGCAGCAGATCGACGCCGCCTGATCCCATCAGCTCGATGTTGTGGTCAACGAATGCGAGCACTTCTCCCACGAACCAAATCAATGCATCGTCCGGCGCAGGATTATCACGCAGATACGTGAAGGTGCGTGCCTGTAACGCGCGCATTTGTTCATCGATGAGCGTTTCGCACAACTGCGCCTTGCTCGGAAAATGACGATAAAGCGTGCCTTTGCCGACGCCGGCGGCTTTCGCCAAATCGTTCATGGAGACTTTTTCGACGCCTTCCTGCGAGAACAAACGGCGCGCAGTTTCGATCAACAATTCACGGTTGCGAACTGCATCAGAGCGATTGGGACGGGTTTCTTGTAAAATAATGATGTCATCCATGGTCAACCATCGCAATCCTGGCAGGCGTATATCCTTATTTTAACACAGGTGTTCCTGATGAACTCAAAAAAAACGCTAAAAGTTGTATTGTTGTGCCTTTGCGTCGTCTGTGGCTTGACGGCGTGCGAACTCGAATACACACCGCCAGACGGTGGAGCAAGTCTCGGAGATAATGACGACAGTACGATCATCGGTGATGAAAACGGGCGCGTCGTCAGCGTCATCGATGGCGACACCATCGATGTAGAAATCGACGGCACGGTCTACCGTGTGCGTTATGTCGGCGTGAATACACCGGAACGCAGCGAAAGCTGCTACAGTGAGGCACGGCGCGCGAACATCGATTTGGTAGAGGGACAAACGGTCACGCTGGTGCGCGACCGCAGCGCGACCGACCGCTATGATCGACTGCTGCGCTATGTGTATGTCGGCAATACGTTCGTCAACGCCGAACTCATCCGCAACGGTTATGCGGAAGTGGTTTTGTATCAGCCAGATGACGCGCAGTTCGATTTTTTCGTCGATTTGGAACGCGACGCAGCGGATGCAAATGCTGGCTGTCATGCGTCGGGGATTTTCGACGATGGGACGTATGAGCGCTAAAAAATCCACCTGAAAAATCGGGGCACGAACGCGCAAAGAAAGAACCTGGATTTAACAGAAGTGGAGCCAATGGTTCACAGTGGACTGCATGTATTGTGATAAGATGCACAATATAAAGATCGTGTACCCGGCTGCGATCAGGCGTTTTACAAAAAATGCGCGCCTGCTTGTTCGTGTTGATTAAAACCATATCGCACAGGGGAAACGACATGATTCATAACGACGAGATTCGTGGCGAAGGGCTGCTCAGTTTAGTGCGGACGCAGATTGAAGAGATGGCGCTGATCGAACGGCGTCAGCGGTTCGCGGCGGCGCGTAAAGGTCAGCCCGCGCCGATTACCCATGAGTACGACGAAGTGCTGGAGACATTTGGCGCTGTCAGCGACGTGACGGTTGACATCGACGAAGCGTTATACGCCGATATGATCGATGCGGCGTTGGTCGAAGCGGAACGGGCGTAGGGATTTGGGTATCAGGCGGGTGACAACGAGCGGGCATGGCACAGTCATGCCCGTACACAGGCTGATGTTTTTAGTTAAAGTGATGCCAGTGCTTGTGGACGAGAACGTACAAAATCACGAGCTGAACGACGGGCGCGCTTAGGGCAAACGCATCAAAATCCAGCGGATATTTGTATCGCGGTCAGAGCGGGCGCGTAGGGGCGACCACACGGGGTCGCCCGTGCTTTTCATGGCGGGAGGAGACATTGCCCCTCCCCTACGAGCATTCTTGACGCTTGATGAACTCCCAGAAATTTTGAAGCGTTTGCCCTGCCTTATATCCCCATGCCTGAAGGCGTGGGGATATAAGGCGCTTTTCTGATAAACTGGGGATTATTCCCCGATTACTTCCAGCGTGACTTGATATTCAATATTGGCGTAGCTGTAATCACTGGTGCGAAGCACGACTTCACCATCCGAGTCGGGGGTGATATCGATGCTGAGGCGCTGCACACGGCTGGTACTGGTGTATCCGAGCGAGACATCATCCTGGGTAATATCAATACTGGGCGAACCGAAATCACCATCGATCAACTCGAAGGTGATGCGATACTGCACGTCGCCTTCGGCATCGAACACGAGTGTACGTGTAAACGTGGTGCTGCTAAAAGCGAGCGTTTGCGGACCTTCGTTGAGAGTCGGGACTTCGGCGCGGTCAACGACGACTTCGACGGGACCTTCACCGGTTTCGGTGGCGCGAATGATGAGCGTGTACACGCCGGCACTGCTCAACGAAAATTCGGAGATTTCGGGATTGTTGCCGCTGCCGCTGTCTTCGTCGCTGGTGACGGTGTAATTGCTGGGGTCGCTGATCGATAAATTGGTATCGACTTCGCTATCCACCTGCACACTGATGATATCCCCGACACTGGCTTCAAACTGGAAGTACAGCACGTCTGTATCACTGGTCAGTTCGGCGGTGGTTTTCTCGGCGAATTCCAGCGTGACGGAGGCAATCGTATTGAGGGTAACTTCGAACGTTCCGGTATCGTCACCGCCGAGCGAACGTACAATCAAGGTATATTCGCCGTCGTCCGGCAGTGTGAAGGGACCTAAACGCGAGTCGAGGTCGCCCGCGCCGTCATCGTTATAGCTGAGCTGACTGCCATTGAGTTCGAGGAGCAAATAGCTGTCGTAGTCTCCGGAAAAATGCTCCGCGACGATGACATCGCCAGTGCTGCCCATGAACGTGTAGGCGAAACCAATATTGCCATCCGCGAGTTCGTCATCGCCGGTGATTTCACCTTCTAGACGGTCGCCATATTCGATGCTGTTGACGACGCGCTGGTTAAGGCTGAGCGTAAAATCGCCGGCGATGCCCGCGCCACTGCCATTGCGATACGAATAACTTTGCGCGACAAGCATGTACGTGCCTGCTTCGGCGCTGTAGGTAATCTGTGAATCGAGGTTACCTGCCCCATCATCGTCGAACGCGATTTCTTCGCCATCTTCGTCGAGCAGAGTCAGGTAGCAATCAAAATCTTCGGCTGATAGGATCGCGACAATTTGCGCGTCTTCTTCAAGCGTGATGGTATACGCGAACGCGCGTTCATCATCGCTGATTTCGCCGGTAACTTCATCACCAAGCGCCAGTTCACCTGCTTCAACCGGGTCTTGCTGTGCTTGTGCGAAGACTGTCAGCGGCAGGGCGGCAATGATGAGCAGCAGGACGAGGTATTTCAACGTTTTACGCATATGCTTCTCCTTGAGAGATGTGAGTCATGTTGATGACATGCAGTACGATTTTCATTGTAGACCAAATTCTTTAATCGCGCTGAGGGCGAAGGTTAAACATCGGGGAGTCGGCAGCAATGAAGCGAAAAGCGAAACATACAACACGACCGCGCAAAGGCGTGAAGCCGCAAAGAAAAGTTAAAGGGGTGGTATAGTTGTGAGGCGCATGGTGCGCTCAACGGCATGGTTAAAGGTCGAACGAGATGAAATTTATTGAACAACTCGCGGGCTGGATGCGCCCGGTGCTGGATTTGCCGCCTGTACAACGGACGCGGCGTAATCATGGCTTGGAACACGCGACGATTCATGTGTTATCGAGCCGCGTGCGCGGTTTGCAAATGGCGGGGCGCAGCGATGCAGGCGGTTTCGTGCTGCTGGGAGACGCGCCAACAGAACAGATCGAACGCGCAGTCAACGACGCCCTGAAGCGAATGCAAGCGGGAGAACATCAACTGGCGGTGCATCCTAACTGTGGGACAAACCTGGTGACGACAGGCTTGATGACGACGAGTGCGGCATTACTGGGCTTCGCAGGTACAAGCCGCCGCGTGGCATGGGAACGACTGCCAATGGTGTTGATGGCAGTGATGGCGACGATCCTGTTTTCACAGCCGATTGGTTTATCGCTGCAAAAATACATCACGACTGACGGCGATCCGCGCAACCTGGAGATCGTGAGCATTGTGCGGCGCGAAGTCGGGTCGATGACGGTGCATCGAGTGACGACGAAATCGAGTTAGCGATGTTTCCAGATCGCTTAACGCCGATTTTTGCGCGCTTCATCACGTGTGAATATGCGTCACTGACTAAAAGTTGAGCGGCGAGGACAGCCTGTGCCAACGATCAACAGTGCGTAGTCTCACGAGATGCCGAAGACAAAAAAGCGCGCCTTTAGCGCACTTTAAGTCAGTTCAATAGGCTTTCGATTTTTTGATGAGCCGCAGAGAAAAAATCTATGACCAAAACAGCGCCGACATTTTATATCTTTCATGGTGACGACGATTTACGCATCGAAGAAGAAGTACAGAAGATGCGCGCCAAAATGGGGACGACGCCCAACGCCGATTTGAATACCTCCGACTATGACGGCGTGAGCATCGAAGCCGCCGAAGTATTGGCGTCGGCGTCGGCGTATCCGTTTTTGGCGGATAAACGCATGGTGATCGTGCGCGGCATGTTGAGCTGGATCACACGCAAAGGCGCGGGCGAGATCGGCAAGAAAGCGGTCGAGCGGCTGGCGACGGAACTACCGATGCTGCCCGATACGGCGCGCGTGGTGTTTTGGGAGCGTGAAAAACTGGCGGATAGCCACAAGGTATTGAAATCCGCACGCGACCATGAGCGCGGCTTTGAAAAAGCGTTCGAGTCTCCGAAAGACGGCACGCAGTGGATCATCAAGCGTGCAAGTGAGCAATACGGCGTGCAAATTGAGCCGCAAGCCGCCGCCGCGCTCGCCAGCGTCACGACGGGCGATCTGCGCCGTGCCGACAACGAGTTGTTCAAGCTGGTGGCGTATACGGACGGCAAGCGCGCGATCCGCGAGAGCGATGTCGAACTGCTCACGCCCTACGTCGCTGAAGCGACCGTGTTTCAGTTCGCGGATGCAATTGCCGAAGGACGCGGGTCGTTGGCGCTGACGCTGCTCAATCGGTTGAAAGAACAGCAAGAAGACGTGTTTCCGATTTACGGCATGATCGTGCGTCAGTTTCGGCTGCTGCTGCTGGCAAAATCACATCTGGCGATGGGCGGCTACACGAATACGCTCGGCGAAGCGATTGGCACGAAATCCAGTTTCGTCGTCGAAAAAGTCGCCAAGCAATCGCGGCTGTTTTCACTCGACCAGCTCGAACAGATTTATCGGACACTGCAAAGCTACGATAAACAGATGAAAACGGGCGAGATCAAGCCGGAACTGGCGCTCGATTTGTTGATTGGCAGCTTGACGCGACAGGGGTGAAACTTTTTTGGTGATGGTGCGTAAATAGTGATATAACGCCATTCACCTATTCAGGAGTCAATCGTGGGCATCGTCATCGCATTTCTCGTCTTGATCGTCGCGTTGATCGTAATTTCAACCGTGTTCAGTATCGCATTTTCGCTGCTGATTCCGGTGTTGATCTGGGCGTTTACAGGCTGGATCGCGGGTTTGTTGGTCAACGGACGCGGCAGTGGTTTTATCAACGATATGGTGCTGGGCTTGATCGGTGGGATCGTCGGCGGCATCTTGTTCAACGGCGGACTGATCGCCGGGATCATCGGCGCGGTGCTGGTGATTTTGGTGTGGCGTCTGATCAATCAGCGGCGGGTAGCGGCGTAATTGTAAGATCACTTTCAGACACGCTTTTTATGCCGCCCCTGACGGATGTTGGGTAACGGTGGGTGTGTTAAAATGGAGATATTCCAACCGTTAATTTTTGCAGGGTCAAGATGAACGTATCCCCATCCCCGTACGATCCACGTTACGACGATGATGCACCCGCGTTTAGTGCATGGCTGCTGCGTGTGCCGATTTTGTTCATCAGCGGCATTGTGCTGCTCATGCTGCTGCTGACGATTTTCGTAGCGATGTTTCAGGTCAACTATCAAAACAAAATCGTACCGAATGTGAGCGCATACGGACTCGATCTCGGCGGGATGAACGGGCAATCCGCCGCCGCCGCCTTAGCCACACGCTTCACCATCGATAATGACCGCGTGTTTACGCTGCGCGATGGCGACCGCATGTATTCACTGACTGCCGATGAACTCGGCGTGCGTTATGACGCGGCGGCGACGGCGGAACAAGCGATGCAGATCGGGCGGGGCGGCAATCCGTTCTCGAACACGGTCGAGCAATTGCTGACATGGCTGAACGGTTACGCGCTTACGCCAGTCATCGAATATGACCAAAATGTGGCGCTGCAACGCCTCAACCAGATTGCTAACGACATCAACCGTTATCCAACCGACGCCACGTTCGAGATCATCGGCACAGAGGTGATTTTGACGCCGGGTGAAGCGGGGCGGACCGTGAATGTGATGGCGACGCTGACGCGCCTGGATACAGCAATTCTGGCGCTGGAAAACGCGGGCGAGATCGCCGTTGCGGTCGAAGAAACGTCGCCTGTCGTTCTGGATGCCGACGAAGCGGCACGGCGCGCGCGCGTCGCGTTATCTGCGCCGGTCACGTTGATCGCGGATGACGGCAGCGGTAATCCGTTAGGACCGTGGACGGCAAGCGTGGATCAGATCGCGGCGCTGCTGCGCGTGAGCACGGTACGGACAGACGATGGCGCACTGCATTATGATGTGCGCGTCAATGCAGGCGCGTTTACGCCGTACCTGGAATCGCTGGCGCGCGGCTTGATCGTCGCGCCAGAAAGCGGACGTTTTCGCTTCAACGATGATACCCGCCAGCTTGAGCCGATCAGCGTGTCGCGCAACGGGCGCACCGTCAATGTGGCGCAGACCATCGCCACGATGGAAGCGGCGATTTTCAGCGAGTTCAACCGCATCGCGCCGATGGCGTTCGATTATCAACTGCCGCCGTATCATGCCAGCGTGACCGCCGCCGAACTGGGCATCACAGAATTGGTCGCGCGCGGGGTGAGCTATTATGCTGGTTCAACGCCTGCGCGCACTGACAATATTTATCAGGCGGCGCAGCAGTTCGATGGCGTGATCATCGCGCCGGGCGAGATTTTCTCGTTCAATCAGTTCGTCGGGGATATTTCGCCGGAAGCGGGCTATGTATCGAGCGCGGTAATCTACGGCGGGCGCACGATTCAAGGCGTGGGCGGCGGCGTTTGTCAGGTAAGCACGACAGCATTTCGCGCGGCGTTTTACGGCGGGTATCCGATTGTCGAACGTTATGGTCATGGCTACCGCGTTGGTTATTACGAGCGTGGAGATGCCGAAGGCGTGGGGATGGACGCGGCGATTTATACACCCGACCTCGATTTCCGTTTCCTGAACGATACGCCGCATCATTTGTTGATCGAAACATCGGTTTACGAAGCCAATTCATCGGTCGAATTTCGCTTTTACAGTACGAGCGATGGGCGACAGGTGATCAAGCAAGGACCCGTCGTGCTGGATGTGCAGCCGCCGCTCAACACCCGTTACGAGGTCAATGCAGATTTTCAGGTGGGTCAAGAACTCCAGGTCGATTTTGGCGCGGAAGGTGCGTATGTCGAAGTGACGCGCATCATTCTTGAACCCAATGGTGCGGAACGCGACCGCGAGATTTTCGCGACGCAGTATCAGGCGTGGGGATCGATTGTGCAGGTCGCGCCGGGTGATTCACGCGCGGGGACGTAAAGCGGAACGTGTCCAAACTTTCTTCTTTCAGCCCTTTTTGAACTGGATGACGCCGCGTTTGCCATTGCTGCGCCACTTGTCGTCTTCGGCGTCCAGCCGTGCGGCAATACCGGCTTTCAAGCCGACAATCGGGTCGCTTTTGAGTGTCCGCAGCGCCAGTGTCGGCGCGGGTAGATACGCGACCACTTCGCTGAACGGCGTGGTCGCATTCCAGAACGCATCACCAAGCAAGCGACGATAATTGGCATCGCCTTTGCTGATGACCAGTGACGAACCGCGAAACAGATCGTTCAAATTTGGATGCTGCCACAGAAAATGCGAACTGTTCCAAAACCAATCCGGGATGAGTTCAAGCGCGCCTTCCGCGAGTGCCGCGCTTAGACGATCACCGAGCGCACGCTGCGCGCTGTTGGGGCGGGCGCGGAGCAGGGTGAGAAAATCGAGTACGTCGGTGCGGATTGTGTCGCTGACAAATGTCGGATGCTGCTTGATATGCAAGCGCACGTTGTCCGTCCAGCCGTCGAGCAGCGCATCGACCAAGACCAAATCGAGCGCGAGTTCAGTGCCCGCGTTATCCGCAATGATGTCGATATGTCCGTTCAACTGCGTCGCGTGCAAGTGATCGACGACTGTGGACGTATCATCGATGAGCAAATCGCTGGGATCGCGCGTCGTGCCATGCGCAGCGGCTTGCGCGTAGCTCAAATCGATGCTGTTGCCCCATAGTGCCGCTTCGATCAAGTCGGTCAGCTTATGATCGGACGGCACATCGGCGTCACGGGTGGTAAGGGCTTGATCGAGTGCGCGCCACAACGCGGGAGTATCGAGTTCTTCACGCTTTTTCGGCGCATACGGGTCGCGCCCAGTTTCGAACCAGCCTGTAATTTCCACAATGTGGCGAAAATAAAAGGTCTCGGCATAAAACCACTCGGTATCGAGCCATGTGTCGCCATCATGCGCCAGATAGGCGCTGCGCCAATGCGCGTGATCTGGCGCGGACGTGACCAGTGGCGGCACGGGCCTATCAGATTCCATGCCCGCCGCCAACGCTTCGAGCTGTGCCTTGACATGTAGGGGAAAATCGTCGTTGATGTGCGCCGTTTCACGGATGATTTTAGGCGCGCGTGAACGCATGGTGTGGTTGGCGAAGGCGTTATCGGCGGTGCGGATGGGCGGTGGAGTCATCACAGTATCCATAATAGATGAAGCGCGATTTAGTCGGGCAATAAGTCGCGCAGCAGGATAAACACTTCGGTGCTGATGGTTTCGATGAACGCGGTCACATCATCTTGTGCGGCGATACTGTCGTAATCGATGACGATGCCTGTCCATGACTCGCGCGTCCAGCGCGCGCGATCAGGCAAATCGGGATAGAGCATGACTTCGGGATACGGATAGGCGGTCGCATACCGGTACGGACGGGGAAAATCGGGCAAAGTGAACGGTGCGAAACCGACGTTGATCTGCGGACGATGATCGTCGGTGGACGCAGTGGCAGACCACACGGCGGATAACCCGGCGCGCACAGGTACAAGCGCGAGTTCGAAATAACCGGCTACATGGAGCTGCGCGAGCATGTTAATGCCACCGACGATTTGCGCGGCGCGGTGCAGCGCCGTCAGAGTCGGCAGCGGATTTTGCATTACAGGGAGCGGCATATCATCACCTCACAGATCAGACGTAGAGCGGCAATTATGCCGCTCGTGTAAACGCAGTGCCAACCAAGACGCGAAGATTTAATCAAGTCCGTTATGGGCGATGACGGATTGATAGTAGCGCGCGCTGCGTTTGAACGTGCGCTTTTGCGTATCAAAATCAACGTGGATAATGCCAAAACGCTTGTCATAACCGTATGCCCACTCGAAATTATCGAGCAAGCTCCACGCGAAATAACCCGCCAGCGGCACGCCCTGTATGATCGCCGCTTCGCAGGCGCGCAAATGTGCTTCGAGGTACGCACGGCGCGGCGCATCTTCGACCAGACCATCGACGGGCGCAGGATCATCGAAGGCGGCGCCGTTTTCGGTGATATAGATGGCTTTTGGCGCGTAATCGTGGTGCAAGCGCACGAGCAGATCGGTCAACCCGCGCGGATAAATTTCCCACTCCATTCCAGTACGATCAACGTCGTCGAGATCGACGTCTTCAAAGGGGAGCGATTTATCGGCGTTATACTTGACGACGGCGCGCGTGTAGTAATTGACGCCGAGAAAATCCATCGGTTCAGCAGCGGTTTTGACCGCATCCAAATCGAGATCGACCAGCACAGGCGTGAGCAGTTCGACCATGTCATCGGGGTAAGTACCCTTCAAGACCGGATCAAGAAACCAACGGTTGTACCAGCCGTCATAAAATTCGGCGGCTTGTTGATCCGAACCAGAGTCGGTCAAAGGCGTACTTGGACTCAGGTTGAGCGTGATGCCCGCAGACACGCCGGGACAATTGCGGCGAATGACGCGCATCGCTGCGCCATGTGCCAGATTGAGATGATGCGCGACGCGATAGGCGATCACAGGGTCTTGGTTACCGGGCGCGTGCTCACCGAGCATGTTGCTTAAAAGCGAAATGCACCACGGCTCATTGAGTGTAACCCATGACTGGACGCGGTCGCCCAATCGACGGGTCATGACATCGGCGTAGTCTGCGAACCAGTGCACGCTGTCGGGGTTCGCCCAGCCACCACGATCTTGCAGTGCTTGCGGTAAATCCCAATGATAGAGGGTGAGATAGGGCTGAATATGATGTTTGAGCAGTTCGTCGGTCAATCGGTCATAAAAATCGAGTCCGGCAGGGTTCACATCGCCGACGCCAGCGGGCAGCACGCGCGACCACGATGTCGAAAAGCGATAGGCTTTCAAACCAAGTTCGGACATCAAGGCGACATCACTGGGATAAAGGTGCAGGTGATCGCACGCGACATCGCCCGAATCGCCGTTATGGACTTTACCCGGCGTATGCGAAAAGCGATCCCAGATCGATTCGCCGCGTCCTTCGCTTAAGCCACCGCCTTCGATTTGATAGCTCGAGGTTGCAGCGCCCCATAAAAAATTCGATGGAAAGGTCATGATTATGCCACCCAAAAGTCATAGGTAAATAAGAATGTCAGCAGCGCAAACAAAACCAGACTGGCAATTGTCCATGCGCGGTCAAAGGCGGCGCTTTTGCCCAGTCGCGCCAAAAACAGATACACCGACGGGATAACGAGGATATAGCGCACCAGACTTTGTGGGTCGCCGGAAAACACAGGAATAATCAATGCGGCGGCGCTGAACAAGGCGATGCCGGGATAACGCCGCAGTGTGAACAGACACGCGACGAATGCAAGTATCACCGCGCCGGCTTCGATCATAAAGTAGACGCGCGCCGACGGGTTCTGACCTTCTAAGAAGCCTTCGAACGCACGACCCCAACTTTCGAGCGTGAACTGAATATCGAGCACGCGTCGTCCAAAAAAATTATCCTGGACATAATCGAAGTTCGCCCCGAAAACGGCGCGCCAGAGCAGATAGGCGATAACAGGCAGTACGACCGCCAGTGTACGGATGATGAGCGGCAAATACGGGCGCAGCGCCGACAATGGATCGCGCCGGAGTGCGCGCCAATCGATCAGGCTGAGCCACGCCAGCGCCAACGGAATGACAAGCGCGATGCCAATCGAACGCGTCCATGTCGCCAGCGCCGCCAAAATCCCTGCCCCTAACAAACGCTTGTACTGGATCAACGCCAGTGACGCGAACGCTAAGCCGACAAATAAACCTTCTGTGTACACGGTCGCCAGATAAAAGCCTGTCGGGAAGACAAGCAGATAAAACGCGGCGCGCAGCCCGCCAGAATTATCAAGGTGTGGGCGCGCGATCGTGTACAGGCTGATCATGCCGACCAGGCTGCCAACCAGCGAGACGATGACGCCAGCCAGCGTCGCCGTCGCAATTGGGTTGAGTCCTAACACGCGCAACGGGAGCGAGAGCGCTCCCATGACTGCTGGATAAAATGGAAAGAAAGCGTTATTGAGCGAAATCCGCTGTCCGCGCGGGGTGCGAACCGATGGCGCATTGAGGAAATCGTCATAGCCGACGACCGCGATTGATAGATAGTATTCAGAATCGTAGGCGACCTGACGCTCCATAAAAGGCTCGCTCAAATACACGCCGAACTCGGCATTTTCGCGTGTAAAATCCGCCGTCCAAGAGCGCGTGTAATCGGGGCGGACTGGCTCGACGCGTTCGCTGACGAGCGTTTGATAGCCGAGCAAAATCGCCGCCCACGCAATCCAGATCAGGACGAGCGTGGGGATCGGCGTCCTGGTCTGCGTGGGCGGCATTGATGCCGCCTCGACAGGGTTATGAGACAGTGTCGTCATGATCCCGGCACCACGTATACCGTCATCGATGCGGCTGGCACGGTGATCGGCGCGCCGTGGCTGATCGGTTGCGGATCGATTTGTGCGGCGTCAGTGTCGGCGTCGAAACGCCACACCTCGGCGTCGCCGGATGGGGCGAATCCAGTAAGCGCGAGCGTATGCGTCGCCTCAGCGTCGCCCAGATTAATCACAATGAGGGTGAGCGCACCGTCATCGCGCCGCGCCGCATAAATTGTGACAAGCGGGTCAGTAGAATCCGCAGTAAGCAATTCTGTCCCAAAATGGGTGTACATCAGATAGGTATAGTATGTAGGGCGCACATCGAAGCTGCCTAGAATGCCCCACCCACGATTGCTCCCGCCCTGAATATCCCAGTGCGCGACGATGTCGATCTGCTGTTCGATCAAACGACCCAGTACATCACCGAGCCAGAGCGCGTTATAGAACGAATCGAGTGTAGAAACGCCACCGACGCTGTTCGCACTGTTCGAGTTGACTTCGGTGACGGCAATCGGAATATCGCGTCCGGCGGCTTGGCGAATGACCGCCCGCAAATTAGGAATAGCAATATCCCATTCAGCGGCGTTGGTACGCAGGTCTTCGACGGTGGGTCCTGTGCCTGTCAAGCCGGGATATGGATAGCGATGAATGGCGACGTAATCGAGAATATCGCCGTTGATGTTCAAGAACGTTTGCAGCCAATCGCCCCCTTCAGCGTCGAGCGGTGCGCCGCCCAAATTCGCTGGGAGATAAGCGAGATTATCGGGGTCGCTGGCGTCAAGCACGACATACTGCGTGATATCGGGACCGACGAACTGAATTTCGGGATCGACCGCGCGCATCGCGTCGGCAATCGCGCGCCAATCGCGGGCAAGATCATCGGCGGTGTAGGTTTCTGCGCCCATCAAAGCGACGAACAAGTTCGGCTCGTTGCCGATGCTCCAGAAACGGATGTCGTAATCGTTTTCGATGTTGGTATAGCGGACAAGCTCGGCGGCGTCTTCGGGCGTGCCACCGAGCAAGCGCACCGACATCGCAGGTTCAGCGCCGATTTGACGGACTTGATACATATACAAATCGATGATGCTGGTTCGCATATCCATACGGTCGGTATCACCGCCGCCATAGCGCATATAACCGAGATTGAGTGCCGCCGCTTCGTCCATTAAATCAAGCGGGATGGTCGCGTACAGGTTCATATTTGACCCGTACACGTATGGGCTGATCGCCCCGCGCGATGCGCTCGCATCGACCGTCAAAACGGGATCGTCCTGAGCGACGGTGGGGAGGGCGGAAAATAAGACAAGCAATAGAATCAAGCGCAATTTCTTCATGAATAATCCTTGATCAGCAACCAGAATCTGTGTGGACGCAGCACGCTGCGCCCACACTACCAACCCAACGACCGGTCTTTGTCAAACGACAGAAGCCACCGGAATATTTCGGCTATTTTTCGACGCCCGTGACGACGATGCCGCGCATGAAGAAGCGCTGTGCCAGGAAGAACAGGACGAGCGGCAGCACCATCGCCATCAGGGATGTCGCCTGAATCAACTGCGGCTGTGGACCATACTGGAAGTTGAACACCTGCACGCCAATCGAGATCGTCTGAAGGTCGGGCTTACCCGACAAATAGATGAGCGGACTGAAATAGTCGTTCCACGCGAAAATGAAATGGAACAGGGCGACCGAGATAATCGCCGCCCATGACTGCGGAATGATGACGCTGACCAAAACGCGGAAGGGTCCCGCGCCGTCGATCATGGCGGCTTCATCGAGTTCGCGCGGCAGAGTCAAGAAGAACTGACGAAGCAAAAAGACGTTGTAAGCGTTGGCGAAAAAGTGCGGCACGATCAACGGCAGCCATGTGCCTGTCCAGCCAATCGCGGCGAAAAAGGCATATGTGGGAATCAACGTGACCTGGCTGGGCAGAATGATCGTGCCGATCAAAATCAGAAACAGCCAGTTTTTACCGGGCAGCGGAAAACGCGCGAATGCGTAAGCGACGCAAATACTGGACAAAAGCGTGCCGATCATACCGACGACGGCGATGACCAGCGTATTGCGGAATAATTTCGGAAAATCGAGTAAATCCCAGGCGATACCAAAATTTTCAAAGTGCAGGTCGATATTGGTGACGGGGGTGAGTCCGCGCCAATTGCCCTCCCATTCGATCAAGCCCGCGCCGGGGTTCGCCGGGTCGACGAACTGGTTGATGCGTCGGCTCTTTTCGACGAGCGCGAGTTCGCGTATCGTGCCATCTGGCATCGGTACGGTGAAAATTTCGTAGAGTTCTTCCTGATATGTGAAGGTCTCGGTCGTCAACGGCAAAATCGGTCCGTCAGTTTGCCCGACAATCTGCTGTTGGCTTTTGACAGCGATCAACGCCATATTGCCGAATGGAAGCAGATAACCGATGGCAAGCGCCGTGGCGATCAGCGTGATGATCGCGCCGAGCGCGAATTTGCGAAGCTGAGCGCTGTAAAAAGGCGATGTATTGACGGTACGGGATGGAGACTGGGAACGCGAAATAGAAGCCATCGATTATTCTCCGCTCGAAGAATAGACCCAACGCCGAGAGGTAGCGAACAAGGCGATGGTCAAAATCAGTGCAATGATGAAAATAAACCACGCTTGCGTCGAGCCGTAGCCCATATCGAAGAACGTGAACGCGGTTTTATACAGATGCATATTGTAGAAATAAGCTGCGTTATTCGGGTTGCCCGTGCCACGTGTTAGTACGTAAGGCACGACGAAATACTGCATCAAGCCGATGACGCTTAAGACGAGGTTGTAGAAAATGACGGGCGAAATCAACGGGATGGTGATATGCATGAATTTGACAAGTGGTCCAGCGCCATCCACGTCGGCGGCTTCGTACAGTTCCGTCGGCACGCCCTGCATGGTCGCCAACATGGTGAGCATCGCATTGCCGACGCCCCACAAGCCGATCAGCACAAAACCGACCAAAATCCATGATTCGTCGAAAATCCAGTTGGGTGGGTCGCTGATGCCGATAAAGCGCAAAATGCGGTTGAGCCAACCGGTTTCACCATTCAGAAAACTTTGCCAGACGAAGATACCAGAGATCGCCGGAATAATGTACGGCATATAAAACAGTGGACGCCAAAATCGTTTGCCCCACAGGTATTTGGCGTTGAGCATCGCTGCCAGAAACAGCGGGACTAAAATGCCGATGGGGACGGCGATGAGCGCGAAACGAATGGTGACGCCGAGCGCTTGCAGCGTCACCGGGTCGCTGAACAAGCGTGTCCAGTTGGAGAACAACGGGTCGGCGATGCTGATGCCCGCACCTTCTGCCAGCGAAAAATTGGTGAAGGTGAAAATGAACGAGGCGATAATTGGCGCAGCAGTGAAGACCACGAAGCCAATGATCCATGGGGAAAGAAATATCCAACCCCACAGGCGCTGTTGGCGCATCAGGTTGCTTTTGCCGCGCACAGGGATGGGCGTGCCGATAGCGACGGGGGCGGCGCGCGGACTATCCGTTGCAGCCATAGAGACTACTCCTTTTCACATCAACGGGGACGAGGATTTTAGCAAACAATTATTTTTGCTCCTGAAATAAATTGGCGATTTTAATTATATGCCGGGGCATATCTTAGACACGCCCCGGCACCTTGTATAGAGACTCAGTGAGTCACGAGTGTTCACTAGCCCTCATCCCCCGACCCCTTCTCCCTCAGGGAGAAGGGGAGAAAAACGCGCTTTTGAAGTCCCTCGCCCTGAGGGAGAGGGATTTAGGGCGAGAACAAAAACAAGGTTTCGTGATTCACTGAGACTAGCTGCCGCTCACAATGGCATTGAGATCGGCTTCGAGCCTTTCGAGTTCCGCCGCCAGATCGAGGGTTTCGCCTGTGTCGCCTTCGAGCAGCGACAAGAACGCGAATTCACGATCAAAAGCCTGCGAATAATTCGGGACGTTCGATTCGTGGTGGACGGTACCTGGGTTGGCATAGGCGAGGCTTTCGCTCGCTACGTTCCAACTGACGCCCATCGGGTAACGCGCGCTGATCGAGTCAACCCAGAGCGGCTGCGCATCGGGGAGCGCGGGGAACGCGCCATAGGCGGTCGCCAACGCGGGCGCGGCTTCTGTGACCAGATATTGCAGCACAGTGAAGGCTTCTTCTGGGTTTTCGGATGCGGTGACGATACGGAAGGTGTCGGCGTCCATCGCTACGTGTTGTTCACCATCGAACGACGCGGGGACGGGCGCGATATCCCATTCAAAATTACCAACGCTGTTATCCAAGCAGCACGTGTACCACAACGGGACAATCGAAATTGCCAGGTTGCCAGACGCGAAACCGCTCGGTTGCAGGATTTCACTGCTTTGTAAGGTCGCGCTCGGCGCGGTGTAATCCGTCCAGATACGATCCAGATACCATTGCGAGGCTTCGACCCATTCTTCGGGGATCGTAACGGCGTTGGTTTCGGCATCGTAGAAGCTGGACGGTTGGAGGTTCGTCCAGATCAACCGGACACGTGCCCATTGGAAGTTCAGACCGAATTGTTCGACTGATGTCGGGTCAAATTCCGCCATCGAGGCGTCGTTGCCGTTGGAATCGACGGTCAAAATCTTGGCGATTTCCGCGACGGTATTATAATCCCACGGGACTTCACTGCCATCGGGCATCACGTAGGGCGCGCCGAATGCCGCTGGCGGGTAGTTCAAACCTGCTTCGTCGAACAAGCCAATATTGTAATAGGTCACTACTGGGTAGACTGCGAACGGCAGCGAGCTTAAGCCACCTTCTGGGGTGCGGTACAGGTCGATCAATGCCGGGTCGAACACGGAAGTATCGAACCCTGCTGCTTCGACGAGCGGCGCGACATCGAGCCACTGGTCAGCGAAGGCATTGGAACCAGCGACGCCGACGGGACCGACGAGGTCGGGCGGGGTGCCAGCAGCGAGCAGCGTGCTGAGTTGGTCGCGCGCGACTTCGTTCGCACCAGCGATGGTGATGACGAGTTCAATTTCATCTTGCGAGGCGTTGAAATCTGCCACGACCTGCTCTTGAATGGCGATTTGTTCGGCGTTGGTGCCCGTGCCGAGACCAACAAACCAGTTGATAGTGACGGGTGACTGCGCTGCGATGGGCAGCACGACACCGATCAGGAGTGCCAGCACGCTGACGTAAAGCGCTACGCGAAGTGATTTTTTGGACATTAGTTTCTTCCTTCGTTTCTAAAAGATGCTACTAAAAGGTGATCATGGTGCAGCATGTTCCAAGCTGTTCCGAAATGCGAGTTGATTCTTATATGCTCCCAACGCACCTCCTTTTTCCGATTGAGAGCGCTCCCATAAATGAACATAACATTAAATTTTCACGTTTGCAAATTTAATGTTGTGCAATTTGCTGAAATTTCGGACACAGATGCTGTGAGCCATGTGTCAAAAACGAGAAATACAACACAAAGAAAAATAGTGACCGCGCTCAGCATTTATCAGAAAAGCGCCGTAAAACCCCTGCCTTCAGGCATGGGGAGTGTCACGTCACGAATGAGCGATCTGGGGTGTAATCTTTCCAAGCGCTGCTCGCCTGAATATTGCGGATGGCATCGATGACCGCGTGCACTTCTTCATCGGTATTATAGAAATGCGGCGCGACGCGAATGCCCGCCCCTTCGCGGTAATCGATGATGATGTTTTGCGCGATCAGCGCACGCGAAATTTCGTAGGCGTGATCCATCGCCAGCGTAACTGTGCCCGCGCGCTGCTCAGCATCGAGCGGCGTTTTGACCTGCAAGCCCGCCGCTTGTGCGCGTTCAATCAAGAACGTGGTCTGGCGCATCGAATTGGCGCGGATCGCATCGATTCCCACCTGAGCGATGATGTCTATACCCGGCTGAATCGCGTAGAGCGCAGCGATGGCGGGTGTGCCGTTAGCAAGGCGATAACTGTCATCGCGCAGCTCAAAGTGTTCGACATCGAAGGCGAATGGGCGCTGATGGGCGAACCACCCGGTCATGCGTGGTTGCAGTGTGGGTAACAAATCGGGGCGGACATACATAAAGACGCCGCCGGGTCCACCACACATCCATTTGAGCGTGCCGCCGATATAAAAATCGACATCGAGCGCGGTCACATCGACCGGGATAATGCCGATGCTGTGATAGCCATTGAGCAAAACCTGCGCGCCGACCGCGTGCGCCTTTTCGATGATGGCAGCGGCGGGCAAAATATACGCGCTGCGAAACAGGACATGACTCAAGCTAACGAGGCGCGTGCGCTCGTCAATCGCCGCCAAAAGTTCGTCGGTGTCGAGGGTGATGCCATCGTGCGAGCGCACGATCTGCACGTCGATATGGGCGGGCAGATTGCGCGTCACGCTGTAGACATCGGACGGGAAATCCTGGTCGCTGATCACGACTTTATTCCGGCGTATATCGCTGAAATCAAGCGCGCCGACCAAAATGCTGTTGGCGATGCTGGCATTTTCGTGGACAAGCACACTTTTGGTCGGCGCGCCCATGAGCGGCGCGATTTTGTCACCGACCGCGCCTTTGAGTTCCCACCATGTCGGTTGATCCGCGAATGAATTGCCCCACGCGCGCACGCCGAGCGTCGCCCAGGTATCGGCGTACTCGTGGAGTTTATCGTAGACGGCGCGCGGCATCGCGCCGAGCGAATTCGAGATCAAGTAGGTGCAGGTCGAAAGAATGGGAAATTCGGCGCGCCAGTCGAGCAAAGCAGTCATGTTGAGTCACAGTCTAAAACGGTCAGTTACGCGCAGTTATAGCGGTTTTGGGGGTGCGAATGCAAGGTGGATTACTCCACCCACAGCTTGTCGCTCAGATACTTATACGCATTATCGGGGAACAACGTCACGATGACGCCCGGTTCACCTGCCGCCGCCAGTTCGTCCGCGATTTGCAGCGACCCAACCAACGCCGCCGCCGCGCTGGTGCCAACCAAATAGCCTTCTTCGCGCGCCATACGCCGCAGCATGACGTGTGTGGCTTCGGTGCTGATGCCAACCTGACGATCTGGAAAGAACTCGTCGTAAATGCCGGGCTTGATCGCCGTCGGCATGTATTTCCAGCCTTCTAACCCGTGAAACGCCGAATCGGGTTGGAGCGCGACGACCTGCACATCAGGATTATAGTCTTTGAGGCGGCGACCTGTCCCCATCAGCGTCCCCGACGTTCCCAATCCGGCGATGAAATGCGTCAGCGCGCCGTCGGTCTGCTCCCAGATTTCTACGCCTGTGGTTTGATAATGTGCTTGCCAGTTGGCGGGGTTGTTGTATTGATCGGCGTAGAAATAAGCGTCCGGGTCGGCGGCGGCGAGCGCACGCACCGCGCGGATCGCGCCGTCGCTGCCTTCGAGCGGGTCGGTCAGTTCCAACTGCGCGCCGTAAGCCTTCAAAATCGTGATGCGTTCCGGGCTGGCGTTGGCGGGCAAAAACAGCTTGACAGGATAGCCTTTTGCCGCGCCAAGCATGGCATAAGCGATGCCTGTATTCCCACTCGTGCTATCCAGGATCGTCATGCCGGGTTGCAACCGCCCGTCAATTTCTGCCTGACGAATGATGTTCGCCGCCGCGCGGTCTTTGACGCTGCCACCAGGATTCATCCATTCGGCTTTGGCATAAATCTGTACGTTGTCGGGTAAATGCGCGGTGACGCGCCGAAAACTGATCAACGGTGTATTGCCGATCAACGATTCAAGATTAGCGGCTTGCGGGCGGGCGGGCGTGTAAACGAGTGACATTGTTTTTCCTTGTATATAGGCGGGTCTGAATCCCACGCCTACGATTGTTTAATCAACAAAAAACGCCGACGTGCCAACAAAAAAGCGCGAAGTCACCTGCCGGGTAATTCCCGGTCGGGGCGCTTCACGCCTTCATTGGCAAAGTCGGCGTTTTGAAAAATCGGGCGTTATGCCGCGATGGTCAAAATCGCTAGAAAGTCTGTTTGCTGCCTGAAGGGTGGACGCCCACATTCAGACAACAACAACATACATCTATGTGCATTGGTTTTATCTCGGTAACAAGTGCGTGAAATCAATGTAACTCAGAGACGCAGCGGCGTCAACTTATTTTACGGATTTGTTTTGTTATCACCCATCGACCAGAATTTTATCGACCGCCGACGCGAGTTCGCGTAAGTTGGTGACGCGGAAGACGCCGTGCGATTGCCGCGCGTACAGGTGCATATCGCTGTCGTCGGTTCCCCACTGGCTTTGATGTTCGGGGTTGAACCAGATCAAGCGGCGACTTTTCCGCATGATCTCTTGCATGATGTCGGTGCGCGGATCGTTGTAGTTATTGCGCCCGTCACCCAACACGATCACGGTGGTTTTAGCGGTGATCACGCTGAAATGATCGCGTCTGAACGTGTTCAGGCTGTTGCCCAAATCGGTGCTGTAATGACCAGGCGGGTTATCGGTCAGGACTTTGCTCACGGCATCCTGCGGCTGAAGTTCCTGGAACGCCATGCTGATGTCGCGCATGTCGCTGATGAAAATATAGCTGTTAGTACGCGTGACTTGATCTTGCAGTTCGTACACCAGCGTGAGCAAGAACTCGGCGCAGTAGCGCATCGACGTGCTCAGGTCGCAGATGACGACCAGACACGGCTTGACATGACGTTCGCGGTATTGCAGTTCAAGCGGGACGCCGCCGTAGCGCATATTTGAGCGAATCGTTTTGCGCGGGTCGAGCGTGCCGGTTTTGGCGCGCTTTTGCCGCAACGAAATGCGGCTGCGCAGTCGTGCCGCCAAGCGCCGAATTTCATCGCGGATCGCATCGACTTCGCTGTCGCTCAGACGTGTGAACGGGACATCGAGCAGGTCGTCTTTGGGCTTTGGCTCCTGGTTGGCGAGTTGTTCGGCTAAAGTGGCGCCGACATACTGCGAGACCTGCTCGCTCAAGCCTTGCGCATTCTGCTCCATCATTTCGCGCAGTTCCTGGCGCGCTTCGGCGCTCATACCCATTTCCTCCAACTGCTGCATCAGTTGATCGATCATCTGCTGAAGCTGCTGAAGGTTCATCTGGCGCTGCATCCGCCGCTCGAACCACGGACGCTGATACATACCGCCCGCCTGCGGCATCCCAGCTTGCTGCGCCTGTTGATCGAGCTGATCCTGGCTGAACGGCTGCCCTTGGATCATCTGGCGCATCAGGTCGCGGAGCGCATTAAGGTTGCCCATCAACGCTTGCAGCGCCTCGCGCAGCATTTGCTGTTCTTCTTGAGTCAGGTTATCGGGGATATTCTGCATCGGCGGGACGGACGCGCCGAAGAACAACGGGAAGTATTCTTCAAACGTGCCTTGATCTTTGTTCTCTTTGACGAGCGTAGTTTTCATGGCGGCGCGGAAGACCTCGCGGTCTGTGATGCCGAGCGCCTCAGTACCGCGCATAGCGTCCATGCTTTCTGCCAGCGAGATACGGACACCCGCCGCCCGAAGCGCGCGGATGAAATCGACCATACGTTTGTCCATGACGGGGGACTTTCTCTCTTACGGACTTTGTTCGATTATACGGACTTGTGGCGTGGCGCGTCAACCGAGACGAACGGGCAGGGAGAGGCAAGTGATGAGGGAAGAGTAAGGGCTGCCCTCACCCGGTAACGGAAGGGCGTAAAAGCCTGACACGAAGGCACAAAGGGGGAACCCGTACCGCCACCGCAACCCAAACGCCGACGCGCACCCCCACCCGTACCCCGACCGCGACGCCGACACCCGCTATCGGCACGATCTGAGCAGCACTTTCAGCACGTCCAGCGCGAACTGCGTGGTGACGCAATCACCAGCAGAACAAGGTCGCCGTTGAGTCCCTTGTCCTTGCGCATGATGTCGCGGCACGACTTGATGATCGACGAGAGGCGCTGGGCGATGGTGGGTTGGGTAGGAGAGTTTGATGTTTTGGCACGAGCCATTAAGGGCGCTTCCAAACAAGTTGACCGATAGACTTAAATTTACTCACGGCGAGTGCGCCACGTATATTGCGGGCACGTGATCCGGGAGCGCGCAGCGCCTCTGTGACCGCTTCCCGTGATGCTTGATGAATTGTTAACGGCTCAAAATTTTGATCGAGCAATATGAGCAATACCTTGTCCCAGTCGTTTTCCAGTTTAATACCACCGACCCGCTGACCAGCACTTGTGCCTTCCAATGAGCAGCGCGTCTTGATTTGGTATTTTGCGCCAGTTGCGGGTTCAAAGGCGTCATATCCTGCTTGGCGCACTTCTGCAAGCTTCAAACCGAGCAATTGCGTTGCCTCGATTTCTCCGATCTCTCCAGTGATACCGAGCGGACGACCAGTGAGTTTACGGTATTCAATCGCCAGTCGTTTCGCTTCAGCAGCAATATACGTCAGGCGTTGGGTGTAATCAGCGTTCAAGGTGCTTATCCTTTTGAGATACTCGTCAGAACGTATTTATGCTACGTGCAACAACGTCTGTAACTGCTCAACCGCCAATTTTAGCCGATCCGCCCCACCAAACAACCTTGCGATCTCCCCAACCATGCCGAAGTTCGACAGCGGCGGCACTTTCAGCACGTCAAGCGCAAACTGGGTAATGCCATGTTCGGCGTACTTTTCAAGCACCATTCGCAAAATATCGCGCGCTTTACCATTGTCGGGGAGAACGATTAGCAGGCGGAATAAATTCCGCCCCTACAGCTCCACCGCATTCCCCACCAACCCGACCAACAGCCGCACGCACGCCTCGACATCGCGCGTATCGACGGTTTCGCTGGTCGTATGCACAAACCGACACGGAATCGAGATGCACCCGCTTGGCACGCCCGCCCGTGAGGTTTGGATCGCCGCCGCGTCGGTCGAGCCAAGCGTGAGCAATTCGCGCTGATATGGAATGTCGTCGGCTTCGGCGCGCGCGATCATCCACTCGCGGATCGCGGGCGGCACGATATGCTGCACGTCGTGAATTTTGATCGCCGCGCCGCCGCCCAACACGACATCGTTGCGCGTATTCTTGATCATGTCGCCCGTCGCCGTCACGTCGAGCGAGATCGCCACATCAGGATCGATGCTGAACGCCGCCGGACGTGCGCCGCGCAAGCCGACTTCTTCTTGCACTGTGAACGCAAAATAAATCTCGTTGGGCGCGGATTTGTTCAGCCGTTTGATCGCCTCGATGGCAATCGCGCAGCCGATGCGGTCGTCCATCGATTTGGCGATCAAGCGCGTGCCGCGCGTCTCCATCGGTCGCCAAAATCCCGCCGGGCTGCCGGGCGCGATTTTGCCGCGATTATCGGTCTCGCCGTCGCTCACATCGATGAAAAACTCGTCGAGTTCGGTCACGGTGGTGCGCGCCGCCCCAAAATAATCATGCACGCCGATCACGCCAATCGTCCCATCTTCAAAGCGCACACGTCCACCCACCATCGTCGTATGCAGCAAGCCGCCCAGATTAGTGAAGCGCAGATAACCGCTTTTCGGTTCTTCAAACAACGCCATCACGCCGATCTCGTCCATGTGTGCGGCGACCATGATTTTTTTGCCGCCACTGCCCACGCGCGCGATCAGATTGCCGACGCCATCGACTTGCAGGTCATCGACATACGCTTCGATTTCAGCGCGGATCAAGTCGCGGACATGATGTTCATAACCCGACGGTCCCCACGCTTCGACCAATTTTTGAATGAGTTCGTTCACGATTATCCCTTAGCCAATAAAGTCTGTTTTCAAAGACATCCAGTGTGTCGCGTCAGCAAAACGCGGTTGATCATTAAAGCCTAGCGCTTGATAAAACGCGGCAAGCCGCCGACCGACTCCGCTACGACGTTGATCAGGCAGCACATACACATGACGAATGCGTCCGACATTGTCGCCCAGTAGATATGGGTCGGGATGCACGCCGCCGACCGCGATCATCGTTTCATCCTCATACACAGCGAGCAGCAGCGCGCCCGGAGCGTCGAAGCGGTTGACGTCCGACACAAATTCATCCGCGAGTTTTTGCACGAATGTATACCCCTCATCCACGCTGATGCTGAGCGGCGATGCAAACATTGAGTCGTCGAGGGTTCTGACGACGCGCATACCCACAGCCAGATTGACCACGATCCTACAACGTAAATTCTGGCAGCCGATTCAACAGCGCCTTGATCAGCTTGAGTCCGTTGGCGTAATCATCTTTGTGCAGCAGCGCCGCTGGGCTGTGAATATACCGACATGGCATACTGATGACCGCCGTTGGCACGCCCGCATTCGAGCGGTGGATGATGCCGCCGTCCGTGCCGCCGCCGACCATACTTTTAATCTGATACGGAATGCCAGCCTGTGCCGCCGTTTCGCGCACGAAAGCCAGCAAGCGTGGATGCACAATCATACTCGAATCCATCACCGAAATGACGGGTCCGCCGCCCATACGACACGTCGGGTTGAACGCGATTTCGTCATCGAGGTTCGCCATCGGGTTGGGAATGTCGTTGGCGGTTGTGCCTTCCAAAACCAGCGCGATTTCGGGCTGCAAGCGCTGCGCCGCCACTTGCGCGCCGCGCAACCCGATTTCCTCCTGCACGGTGAACGCCGCCAGCACATCGACCGCATATGGTTCGCCTTGCAGCACGTCGATCAACAGCGAACATCCAGCGCGGTCATCGAATGACTTGCCGCGCATGACGTGATCGCCAATGTCCTGATAGGTGCTGTCGAAGGCGATCCGGTCGCCGCGCTTGACCTTGCCCGCCGCTTCATCCTTGCTGGTCGCGCCGATATCGATGCGCAAATTGCTCAGCTTGACGACCGTTTGCTCACGGTTTTTGTGGATCGGCGTCCAGATGATGACGCCTTGCATATGGGCATCGCCAATTTTCACGCGCAATCCCGGCAAAAGCCGATCATCCACGCCACCCACCGCCGCAAACCGGATCGTGCCGTCACCTTCAAACCCCATCACCATGAAGCCGATCTCGTCCATGTGCGCGGCGACCATGACGCGGCGCGCATTGTCGCCCGTCGCGCGCTTGAGCGCTGTCACCGAACCCATCGGATCGATCACGATTTTCTCGGCGTGCCCCTTGATCGCATCCAGCACGATCGTGCGTACGGCGTCCTCTTGTCCGCTAACGCCGATGGCTTCTGACAGTTCTTTTAAGATCATCGCTCTATCATCCGTGTAAAGACGTGCATTATAGCAATCGGGCGGCATAAATGCCGCCCCTATAAATCACGACGTTACGCGGGTTGCGGCGGCAAATACGCGGCGAACTGCTTTTCGACCGCTTTTGGGTCGGTGGATAATGCCATGTGGATGCCGCGCGCCATATCGTCGGGATAATGTTTCATCGTGCGCAATTACCTCGTCGCTGCGACCATGCCCAAAAGCCATGTAATCGAGGGTGCGCCACACACGATCCAAATCCCAACACGAAAAATCGCTTGATGCTGATGAGCGATAAGCGCCTGTTACGTAAACGATTCGTCATCGAGACCATCAACGACCAACTGAAGAATCAGTCTCAAATCGAGCATTCGCGTCACCGCAGCCCCGTTAACTTCGTGGTCAATGTCGTGGCGGGCTTGATTGCTCACAGATACCAGCCCAAGAAACCCGCCATTCACTGGTCAACTCGTGAGGCTAAAGCGCTTGCTTTAGTCCCTAAGCTATCCGAAACTCAGGTTAATGCAGGTTGTTTATGCCGATCAACCCACTCAAATTGACGCCGCTTTGAAAGTTGCTGACAAGCCTGTATCATCCGCACAAATTTCGTCATGGTCAGCAAGGATTTTCTGATGCGCTTACAAAACAAAGTCGCACTTATCACGGGCGGCAATTCGGGGATCGGCAAAGCGACCGCGCTGTTATTCGCACAAGAGGGCGCGCGCGTCATGATCGCCGCCCGTGACCAAGCCAAAGCCGCCTCGACCGCCGCCTCGATCCGCGCGGCGGGTGGCATCGTCGAGTTTATCGCGTGTGATGTCCGCGAACCTGCCGCTTGCACGCGCGCTGTCGAAGCGACTGTCGCCGCGTTCGGTCAGGTCGATGTGCTGTTCAATAATGCTGGCGTTGTCCCGTACGGGACGCTGCTCGATACGTCGGTCGAGACATGGCTCGATTGTTTCGCCACCAATGTTCATGGGACGTTTTATATGACGCGCGCCGTCGTACCAGACATGATCGCGCGCGGCGGCGGCGTAATCATCAACAATGCCAGTGATTGGGCGGTCGTCGGCGGGCAAAACGCGACCGCCTACAGCGCGACCAAAGGCGCGGTCGTGCAGTTCACCAAATGTGTCGCGCTCGATTATGGGCGGTCGGGGATTCGTATCAATGCCGTGTGTCCCGGCGATACGGCGGTCGAACGCTGGCAAACCACGTATCAGGATCGCGTCAAGCACAACCCGGAATTGGCGGGCAGCGCCGATTTTGAATCGTATACCGAAAAGTTGGGCGAGTCGTTCGCGTTGGGTCGTGTCGGATCGCCGGACGAAATTGCGCGCGCGGTCTTGTTTCTCGCGTGCGACGATAGCAGCTACATGACCGGACAACTCTTAGTCGTCGATGGCGGGAATACGGCGGGCGGGAGCAGCACGCGGTTTTAGCAATTTTGCGCCCGATCATTTTCCCATGATGCGCTCGTTTACAGCTTGTGGACTCAATTGGGCGCGTTCTCGGTCGCTTCCGCCTCAGGCGTGATCTCTGGCAAAATCAAGTCGGGTGTGTACACTGGAATCATGCTGGCATCCGGCGGCGTGCTGAACAAGCCCGCCGCGCCCCAGCCCGCTGTGCCGTCGTAATCGATATACAACCAGCCCGCATCCTGTGTGCGCGCCAGCAGCGTGACACGGCTGTTGAACGGTACGACCAGCAGCGTGGGCGAATCGAGCGTGGGTTCGGTGTGCAGCCGCACATTGAAGCGCGCGCGCAGTACCAGCGACGGCGAGATCAACTCGTCGCCTTCGCTGTCGGGCACCAACACAGGCAGTGTGTTCGGGTCGCCTTCTAAACGCACGGTGAAGAATGCGACCCAGCCTTCGACACGATCACCTTCGATATACAGCCAATCATTGAGTGTATTGCTGCGCGCGGTCGCCGTCGCTGCTTCATCCACGTCGAGCGTACCGACGATCTCGAAGCGAATCGCGGGACCGCCGCGCACATTGATGCGTCCATAAGCGGTAACCGTGACTTCGCCCGTCACAGTCGGGTCGGGGATGGCGGAGTCATAAATTGGCAGTTCGTCCAAGCTGCGTCCGGCGGCGAGTTCAACGCTGAACGAGGGAATCCATCCGCTCGCACCCGTCTCGCTGATCACATGCACCCAGCGCGCGGCATCACTTTCACGTTCAAAAACCTGCACGCGATCGTCCTGTGCCAGCCGCCCCAAAATCTCGAAGCGCGTATCCGGACCCTGTCGTAAATTGGTGGTTTGATAAACTGTTGCGTCGATCAACACCGCATCCGGTGAGATCGGCGTGGTTTGCGCGCTGACTGTGCTCGTTGTTGTCAAGCACAGCGCCGCGATCAAGAGTCGTCGCATCAAGCGATGAGGTCGTGTATTCATGTCCTCATTATAGCAGACTGCGCGCGCGTACCCAGCGAATACCAATGCCCTGAATGATGAGCACCACGAGTGTCATGACGATGACGACGACGATGAGCGCGGTCTCGCGCCGCACCACACTTTGATAGGCGAGCGTGTGCGCGACCACCGCCGCGAACAAAATATAGTTCAAGCGTTGAATCGCCTTCCAGCGTTTGCCTTTGAGCCAGCGCATCGACCAATCGTTGGAAAGCACCAGCAGCGCGATCAAGATCACCACGCCGATCAAACCGACATCATTAGCGAAGCCGAACAAGTCAAGCCGCAACCGTCCTTGATCGAAGAAATACCCCACCACATCCCCGCGCAAATGGACTTGAAAGCCGAAAATCACATGGGCGATGCCGATCCACGCCGCCCAGATGCCGATATCGCGGCGCACGTATAAATTGATCGGGTTGCGCCGTGTTTGACGACGTAACAGCGTCCACATGCCAATGACCAGCGTCAATACCAGCATGATGAATGCCGCGTAGCCCGTCGCGATGGTCAGGCTGTGCACCGCTTGCAAAGTGGGCTTTAGCGCCGCTGTAAGTGCCCACACCAACAATGTCAGCGCTAACATGACGCCGTGCGTGACCCACCGTGATAATGACCACCCTAAAAATAGTGTCTTATTCATCATAGATGTGGCTTTCGTTCACACTTTGCGTACCAACAAGATTTGCGAATGTCCAAATGGCAGATCGACGCCCCAGCGAATCGCAGCCGCTTCGATTTGCAGGATACCATGTAAAAGCGCGTTGACCGCGCGCGGCGGAGTCGGTCGCATCGCCAAGCCGGGACCTATCGCATCGGCATGAGTGATTCCGCGCCGCGCCGCCCGCACATATTCCCCAATCATGCCCCACACCGAAGGCAGCATATTGACATAGCACGCGCGTTCGACGTGCAAGCCCGCCGCCTGTGCCAGTGCGACTAAATCGCGCCGACGATAGCGACGATACAAATTCGGGTCAGCACCTTCGAGCGCCGCATGACCGAGCGCCGCATTAGTACGAAGGAACAACAATCCGTTCGGGCGCAGCAAACGCGCACATTCGCGCATCAACGTGTCATCGGCGTGCGCGGGTGAGACGTGCTGTATCGTATCGATACAAAAGAGCAGATCAAAACTGGCGTCGGCGCACGGCGGCTCGACAGCGCTGGCAAGCACTAAATGATGGGCACCGCGCTGCTGACAAAAACGCAGCCCATGCGCCGAAATATCCAGTCCGATCATCGGCTGCGTGGCATAACGCTGCGCATAATCGAGTAAGTAGCCTGTGCCGCAGCCCAGATCGAGCGCGGTTACAGCGCGTCCGCTGTGGGTCACAGCGAGCGCGGGTTCTAAAACCGCGTCCATCGCGTCGCGCATTCCACGCTGCCACCAGTGCGTTTCTTCAACCGCGTACAGCTTGGCGTAATAGTCGTAAGCATAAATCTGCGGGGCAGCCGTCATACGCTGGTTGAGCCTTTGCGCGCTTTGATCAAAATCCCATAGCCGACAGCATCCGCAATGACCGTGCCGTCGAAAGCTCGAAACGCCCGCTCGATCACGCCGCGCGGTACAGGCGACAAATGCTGCATCAGCGGTGGATACGCGCCGACATTGATCGCTGTCACATCGATGCAGCCGCGTTCGCGCAGCCACGCCACGTATTCACGCACGCCAAACGACGACCGATAGACATCCGGCGCGCGCCAGCGATGGAGTGGGCGATGAATAGAGAAAAATCGGCGCGGGACAACGCCCGCGTAAAACAAGCCGCCAGGTCGCAAAATGCGCGTCATCTCGTTCAAGAGCAAGCGCGGGTCTTCAAAATGTTCGAGCAAGCCGCCGCTCATCACCATATCGACCGCGCCGGTTTTAATCGGCAGTTGAAACGCATCGCCGCCCATCGGCATGATGTTGACACCGAATGCTGCCGCCGTCGCGCCGAGCAAACGCATCGACGGGATCGAATAATCGACGCCGATCAAGCGCGCACCATTGATCGCGCCCAACCGTGCCATCAAGCGTCCACTGCCCGCGCCGACTTCGACGATAACGCCGCCAGGCGGCAGATCATCTGTGAGAAAATCGACGCGGCGTTTATCCATCTCGTTACGCCATGTCAGCGCGTCGGGCGCATCGATCTGACCCGCCCATCTCATCCATGTCGCGTCCCAAAACGCGCGATCTGCCTGATTGGTATCCGTCATAATGCCTCAGAGATGAACAAACCGCGAGAAACCTGACACGAAGGCGCTGCGCCTTTTTTCTTTCGTTGCGGCTTTGCATTAAAGCAGTTGGTAATCGCCTGTCGTCGCGTCGATTTGATACCCCAACGACGGCGCGAGCGCGGCGATTCGCTCCAACAGTGCGCCGATCTCGTCGGGGTGATCGCGTCGCCACTTATGCTCGACAGGCGCGGAGAGCGCGTTGATGGGCGTCGTGATCAGCCCATCGAGTTTGGCGCGCATGGCGTCGGTCACGCGGATTTCTGCCGCCGCACCGATCTGGTCAATGGTGGTGGCGGGATCACGCAAAATGTCCTCGAAATAGACCTCATGCCACTGCCCCGCCGGAACGTTCGCGCGCCCATACACGAAGGCTTCGACATATGCCCGCCACTGCGCGAACGCGATCTCTGGTATTGGTGATGTGATCAGGTCGCGCCAGCCATCAATGAGCGTGAAGCACCAGCGCTTATCGTGGTCATAGCCGGGAATGCGTAAGGTTGCTGGCACATAATATGCCCGATAACGTCCGGTCGGATGTCGCCAGCCTGTGATCAACGAATTGATCACGTCCATCGGGTTACGCTTGATCACGATAAAACGGGCGTCGGGAAATAAATCGAGTAAATACGCAATCCGCAGCGCGTTTTCCGGCGTCTTTTCGACGAATCGGCGCGCGCCGAAATGGGCATAAAAATAGCCGTTGACGTAGCGCCGCTCGAACGGGCGTACCTGCCTCGCGCCGACCGCGTCACTGTTCCAGCCCGAATAACGCGGGTGATGAAACGTTCGCCACAAGTCATGCCCTTCACGCGGCAGCGATACCAGATCGTCGCTGGCACGCAGTATATGCCACAACATCGTCGTACCACTGCGCGGCACGCCGATCACAAAGACCGGGCGTTCGTAATGCACGCCGCGCAGCATTGCGCCGAGCAGCCGCGCGCTACGGCGCGCGTCGAAGCGCTTGATCGTGTTTGCGATACGCCAGCTTAACCCCCATGGGTCATCGATGCGCGCCAAAAAACCCGGCATTTGATCGGGCATTTCGGTAATCGTCGGGCGTGGTTCAGTCGGGGTCACGAATTTTCCAATAACGCAGTGATTACAGGTGACATACTCCCCACGCCCAAAGGCGGGGGCTTCTACCCTCACCGCGACTGCGAAGGCGAACCTTCGTCTTATCGTCGCTCCGGTAGCACAGCGATGCCCCGCTGTGTTTGATGTTAATCGCGGCATTGTGGTCGCGGTCAATGACAAGACCGCAATCACACGCCAACACTCGATCGCGCAAAGTCAGATCATGGCGCTGCCCACAACCGGAACAGGTTTTAGTCGTTGGCACGAAGCGACCGATCTTC